>Ga0209088_10000060_pt1 | contig 84705 bp, 67 predicted proteins | sample S_140625_EF_Meta_FD_187324 | JGI IMG/M metagenome (GOLD analysis project Ga0209088, IMG submission 187324) | Freshwater microbial communities from Lake Simoncouche, Canada to study carbon cycling - S_140625_EF_MetaG (SPAdes) (version 2) | ecosystem: Environmental > Aquatic > Freshwater > Lake ... | reverse complement strand
GTCATCACTGACAGAAAGCAATGTTTGTTGTTTCTGAAACCATAATAATCTATTTACCGAATTTTGGTGACCTTGACCTTTTAGGCCGTTCAAAGATGCCAGAAGATTAAAGTTAGCGCTATCCCAAACTCGGATTGACTTATCACGGGAGGCCGTAAATAACAGGTTACCTTCAGTATTTAAAATCAGGTGATTGATGGTAAATCGATGTGCAGGTATGACTTGCAATAATTGACCATCTTTTCTATCCCAAACTTTTAAAAGGGCATCTCTGCCTCCGCTAATCATCCTTTCTTTGTCGGGGTGAAATGCCAAGGAAAAAACGGATGGAAGATGACATGCAGACCAACTTTCTTTCAGATTGAACGTTGCGTTATCTACCCAATAAATAGCTCCATCTGAACACCCCAAAGCAAATTCATCCTTTTGGTAATCATATTCCACACAACGGATAGACTTGAAACTTAGTCGAATGCTCTCTAATGGGATTTGATCCCGAATAGACCATTTAGTAAAAAAGCCATCTCCTCCAGCAGTAAAAAGATGGCCGTCAAGATGTGTAATAGAGAACACTCCTTTTTTATGGTGAGCTATTGCCTTTGGTGTAATATTAGGGTTATTTAGATCTAGCCAATAAATAACCCCATTTAAGTCACCCACAACACAAATATTTTCCGAAGGTAAATAGTAAATAGAAAGAATTGCTCCTGGAATAGTAGCTAAATTTACACCTAATTCAGGTTGCTCAATTTGCCATTTAACCAACCAACCATCATTTCCTCCAGAGAGAAAAGAAGAAGTTTCTGCCATCTGATGTAAGGCATAGATAGCACCCTGGTGACCTAAAAAAGAATGATTTATTTTCAAAGGCATTGAAAAATTATATTTAAACACTAATATTAGGAATTAAATAGTATTTTTCATCTTAAGGTTCTAAAATTAGGAAAATATGCCCTTGTGTTATAAAGAAAATCTTGCTAATGATAGTATTTGGGGAATATGGGAAATAAAAGAAGAAGAAGATTGGTTTTTTAACCAATGGCAATTATCCTCTGGGGAGCATCATCATTTTTCAAAATTAAAAGGTCAAAAGCGATTAGAGTATTTGAGTTCACGGCATTTAGTCCATGTATTAACAGAACTTGAAAACAGAATACCAATACATACAGATAATGTGGGTAAACCATATTTTGATCTGAATCCAAATTTACATTTATCTATCAGCCATTCCCATGGTTATGCTGCTGCCATACTTTCAAAGACAATTAAAGTAGGGGTTGACATACAATTAATTGTTCCTCAAATGATTAAAGTGGCAAAAAGAGTATTTAATGAAAAGGAATTATCCTTTATTCCAAAGGAAAAGGAACTAGAGATGCTTCATATTTTTTGGGGTATAAAAGAGGCAGTCTTTAAAGCTTTTGGCATTGGTGGTTTAGACTTTAAGGAACAAATATGTATTAAGCCCTTTGAATATCAATATAATTCAGGAAATTTTGAGGCCTTTTTGATAAAAGAAAATCAACAATTGACCTATAAGGGTTTGTATCATTTTTTGCCGGGAGGATATGTTTCTACCTATTTATTTGAGGAAAAACAGGGATGATAATAATCAGTTAGGAAATTGATACAACTCATTTAGTACCTGAATATGACCTAATACCTTTGAGGTATCAAACAGTAAAAAATTACTTATGAACCTCAAAAATGTCATCACTTCAGGTCTTTTCATTTTGACTGTTATTTCTTTAACAGCACAAACCTATAAGTTAAAGACCAAGGATATTACCGTTAGCGGAACTTCTACCCTTCATAAATGGACTTCTGATATTACCCAAGCGAATGGTCAAGGAGTATTCCAATTTGAAGATAACCAGCTAACGGGTATTAGTTCTTTGGAATTAACATTTCCAGTGAAAGGAATTATTAGTACCAAAGGAAAAATAATGGATAATAAGACCTGGGAATCGCTAAAATCGGATAATCATCCTAACGTGATTTATACTTTTCAAGGGACAGATGCCATAACTAAAACGGCCAGTGGTTACACCATAAAAGTAAAAGGTAATTTACAGATTGCGGGTTTTAAAAAGGCTGTTTCAATGCAGATTAATGGAAATATATTGCCAGGGGGCAAAATTCATTTCACAGGAAAGCATGCCATTGTATTACCATCTTATAACATTGAACCTCCAAAGGCTTTGATGGGAACAGTAGTCGTAGGGGAGGAAGTAGTGGTTGCTTTTGACGTCACATTTGAAAAAATTTAATTGGTGAATAGCACCAAAATAATCATAACTTAAAATTTACAATGATGAAAAAGTATGCTAAACAAATTTTTGTAAGCCTTTTAGGTTTGTTGTTTTTTGGATATCTTTCCGCGCAAAGCAATGAATTACAGTATTATCGCTTTTGGGATCAAAGAGGAATAAATGTATTTGAGCCTTTAAAGAATAATACAGCTACCTTCAACGGGTTGTACGTTCGCGTGGGCGGCGGTTTTACACAACAATTTCAAGGTATAACTCATAGCAATAAGGCAGATGCTGCCAATTTCACATCTGGTGGTAAAACGTATAATGCCAATGCTTTATATCCTTTGGGGGCAGGGTTTAACCTGGCAACAGCCAACTTAAATTTTGATATTCAGATTGAAGATGGAATTCGAATCTGCTTGGAAAATTATATGTCTGCACGTCACCACAATGAATTTTGGGTAAAGGGGGGCTATATTCAAATCGATAAATTGCCCATGTTTAACTCACCAGCATGGTTTACTGATAATTTCAGGGTTAAAATAGGACACTTTATGCCTAACTATGGAGATCAGCAGTTTCGTCGGACAGATAATGGAAATGCCATGTTCAATCCTTTTGTAGGTAACTATATTTTAGATGCTTTTACTACGGAGATTGCAACTGAAATTTATGCTTTTCCCATGGATAATGTGATGCTTATGGCTGGTATGACAGGTGGTTTAATAAGTGGAGACGTAAAAGACTACACTGGAACCACTATCAAGAAACATCCATCTATCTATTTTAAAGCAGCTTTCGATAAAGAATTTAATGATTTACGATTCCGTTTTTCCGCATCTTTATATCAAAACGCTGGTACCGTAAGAAACACTTTGTTCGGTGGCGATAGGACAGGATCCAGATATTATTTTGCCATGGAACCAGAATATATTAAAGGTACAACTGGTTTAGCAGAAGCGGTAACACCTGCGACCAGGCATACTTCTGGAAGAATTAATCCTGGTTTTACCAATGAATTAGTAACTTTTCAGGTCTCTCCTTTCTTAAAATATAAAGGAATGGAAGTATTTGCAACTTATGAAAGAGGAAGTGGTAAGACAAATGCTGAAACTGAAACCAGAACCTTTAGTCAAATGGCAGTTGAAGGAGTATTTAGATTCCTACCTAATGAACAAGCGTTTATTGGAGCCCGATATAATAAAACAGGAGGAAGACTTCAGGGATTTGCTGCAGATATTAGTATCAACAGAACCTCTATCTCAGCAGGTTGGTTGCCTAGTAAAAACCTTTTGCTGAAAGCGGAGCTGGTAAATCAAAAATATATAGATTATCCAAGTACACATGTTTATGCTGGCGGTGAATTCAAAGGGGTAATGATTGAGGCAGTAATTGGGTTTTAATTTTTTACATTATTTAGTTATTCAATTCCGCATCAAAAAATAATAATTGGTGCGGAATTTTTATTTTCAAAATATGAAAAAAATCTTATTTATCATTTTATTAATCCTGAATTATTATTATTTACTTCAAGGTCAACACATTAAAGTAATAATTCAACCTCAAAGTATGTTACAAATTCAAGGAAAAACGAATGTAAATTCTTTTAATTGTTATTGCACTCCACCTTCAAGCATTGTATCATTTACGGCTGAGGGTTCTTCAGAAACGCAAAAAATACAATTTAAAAAAGCTGAATTAACGGTTTTAACTAAAAGTTTAGATTGCAGGAATAAATTAATGAATAGAGATATGTATCATACACTTAAAGCAGAACACTTTCCAACCATCACCCTTATTTTAGCTCAAGTAGTTATACCTTTACAAAATATAAATGCCCGTTGGAAACTTGAAGGTATGTTGGTTACAGAAGCATATCTTATTCTCGCTGGTATGAAGCGAAAAATTGATTTACTGGTTACAATATCACAACCATTGAATAATATTTACCGATTTACAGCAAAGAAAAATTTGTTATTAACAGATTTCGGTTTAACGCCGCCTACGGTACTATTGGGAATGGTAAAAGTAAAAAATGAAATAGTTTTGGAAATTGATGTTTACCTATCAACTTATTCTACCCCAACCTTTTAAAGCTTCCTTGTTTTGCTCCAGGAATTTTTTTAAGCCTTCGTGTTCCTGTTGCTTAAGAAATGGATCGGCGGATAAAATGGTAAAAGCTTCTTCTCGTGCTGTTTCTAAAATGGCTCCATCTTTAGAAAGATCTGCTAGTTTTAACTGAATAATGCCACTTTGTTGCTTCCCGTCCATATTTCCTGGACCTCGTAATTTCAAATCAGCTTCTGCTATTTCAAATCCATTATTAGTTCTTACTAAAGTATTAATTCGCTCCCGACTATCTGCTGATAATTTAAAGGAAGACATGAGAATACAATAAGATTGTTCAGCTCCCCTTCCAACACGACCCCGTAATTGATGAAGTTGCGATAATCCAAAACGTTCTGAATTTTCAATGATCATTACCGAAGCATTTGGAACATTAACACCTACTTCAATAACGGTTGTTGCCACCATAATCTGGGTGTTTCCTTTTATAAATTGCTGCATTTCCCAATCTTTTTCCGCAGATTTCATTTTACCGTGCACCATGCTGATGGAATAATCAGGATTTGGAAATTCCCTGGAAAGCGATTCAAATCCTTCCATTAAATTGTTGAGATCCATTTTTTCAGATTCTTCTATCAGCGGATAAACGACATAGATTTGTCTGCCTGCCTTAATCTGCTCTTTCATAAAGCCAATCATCCAAAGTCTATGATTTTCATTTTTATGTAAGGTTTGAATAGCTTTCCTTCCAGGTGGTAAAGTGTCGATGACAGAAATATCGAGGTCACCATATAGCGTCATTGCCAGGGTTCTTGGAATAGGAGTTGCAGTCATAACTAATACATGCGGAGGATAAGGCTTACTTTTATGCCATAATTTGCTTCTTTGTTCCACCCCAAAGCGATGTTGCTCATCGGTTATGGCAAGGCCTAAATTTTTAAATTTTACAGGATCCTCCAGCAGCGCATGCGTGCCAATGACAATAGAGATAGCCCCATTTTCTAAATCTGATAATATTTCATTTCGTTTTTTTCCCTTCACACTTCCTGTCAGATAGGCAACTTTTATGCCTAATTGTTCTCCAAATATGGACAATCCAGCATAGTGTTGTTGTGCTAAAATCTCGGTTGGTGCCATTAATAGTGCCTGAAAACCATTATCTAAAGCCATTAACATTGTCATAAACCCAACGACCGTTTTTCCAGAACCCACATCACCTTGTAATAACCTGTTCATTTGTTTTCCTGTGGCTAAATCTTTTCTTATTTCTTTTAAAACCTTTTTTTGGGCATCTGTAAGTTCGAAACTTAACATTTCGTAAAAAAAGCGATTAAAATAATCCCCTATTTTATCAAAATTATATCCAATAACAGATTCACGACGGTTGAACTTTAATTTCAGGAGGCTTAATTGTAAAAAAAAGAGTTCTTCAAATTTTAATCTTGCCCGGGCAGCCTCTAATTCAATTTGGTTTTTTGGAAAGTGAATCCATTCATAAGCGTTAACAGGAGCTATCAGATTGTGATTTTTTAATATATGATAAGGAAGAATTTCAGGAAATCCTTCTGTTTGAATTCGCTCGATAATACTTTTTATTACTTTTCTTAAAAACCGATTATCAATGCCCACTTTTGAACTTTTTTCAATGCCTGAATACATAGGATAAAAAGAAGAAGGTAAGGACTGATTTTCGTTTAAGAGAGGTTCCATTTCAGGATGCGGGATAGAAAATTGGTCTCTGAAAGATTGAAGTTTACCATAAATGATGTATTCCTGACCAATGACAAACTGTTTATACAGATAGGAAATACCGGTAAACCAAATTAGCTCTATAGAACCTGAATCATCGCGGATGGTAGCAACTAATCTTTTTTTTGACCCTTCACCCATTTGTTCTAATCTTCTAAGAGTTCCTTTAATTTGTACAAAAGAACCTTCTTCACAGCACGCTCGAATAGGAATTATTTGCGTTCTATCAATATGCCGGTAGGGATAAAGCTGAAGTAATTCCTGGATTTTATTTATTTCCCATTCTTTACTTAACCATGAGGCACGCAGTGGACCTACACCTTTTAAGAATGCGACAGCGCTTAATAAGAAATCCGTCATGATGAAATTAATTAGATTCAAAAATGGGTTGGAGCAAAGATACACCACAACGAAATTCAGAAAATACTTATTTTTGCATTATGGAAACTATAAAACAACAGCAAACAGGAGAATTGGTTAAAAGGAATTTTAGCCAGGTACTTCAGCAGGAAGGTAACTACATATATGGAAATACCATATTAGTAACAGTTACGCAGGTGAAAATGACACCAGATCTTGGATTGGCAAAAATTTATCTAAGTGTTTTTAATACTGAACATAAGCAAGAGCCCTTACTTTTAATGGAAGAAGAAAAAATCCGGCTAAGACAATCATTAGGTTCAAGGATAAAAAAATGGGTAAGAAGAATTCCTGAAATCGATTTTTATTTAGACGACACCTTAGATGAGATGTACCGTCTAAGTGAATTATTCAATAAGATGGAGGGAGATAACCAAATGGGGAAGCCGGAAGAACAAGAAAGCTAAATTAAAAAAAAAATGTGACTTTCTCCTGTTTTAGCAAATAATATAAAAAATAACGACTTGGTTTGTTTAGTTTTGTCCTGCCTTCTTAAAAAATGACAGTATGGGACCAGTTCTCCCGCAGAGTTTACTTACGGAATATGATATTTATCTTTTCAAATCTGGAAAGCATCATAAGACTTTTGATAAATTTGGCAGTAAAATAATAATTATTGACGGGATTTCTGGTGTTCAATTTACTGTTTGGGCTCCAAACGCAAAACAAGTTTCTGTTATTGGCAATTTTAATTTTTGGAATACCCAAAGTCATTTATTATTTCCCAGAGTAGATAGTTCAGGTATCTGGGAGGGATTTATTGCGGGTATACAAAAAGGAGATCTCTATAAATATGCAATTATTTCAGCGGATGGTCGTCGTCTTGAAAAAGGTGATCCTTATGCTTATTTTTGGGAGATTCCACCAAACACGGCTTCCGTTGTTTGGGATTTAGCATATACCTGGAAAGACAATGATTGGCTTGAGCGAAGAAAGTTAATTGCCAGGAATCCACAGCCCTGGTCTATATATGAGTTACATATAGGTTCCTGGAGAAAATCAGATGACCATCTATTTTCTCTAAGCTACAGAGAGTTAGCCATTGAATTGGTTAATTATGTCGTTGAAATGGGTTTCACACATGTGGAATTTCTTCCGGTTATGGAGCATCCCTACTTCCCTTCCTGGGGTTACCAGGTGACCGGTTATTATGCACCAAGTAGCCGTTTTGGAACTCCTCAAGATTTCATGTATTTAGTTGATTCCCTACATCAAGCAGGAATAGGCGTTATATTAGATTGGGTTCCTTCTCATTTTCCTACTGATGCTCATGGATTAGCCCAATTTGATGGTTCGCATCTTTATGAACATGCTGATCCACGTCAAGGCTTTCATCCTGATTGGCAAAGTGCGATTTTTAATTATGGACGCAATGAAGTTCGTAATTTCTTGATTTCTAATGCATTGTACTGGATGTCTTACTTTCACATCGATGCATTAAGAGTGGACGCGGTAGCTTCCATGTTATATTTAGATTATTCCAGAGAAGAGGGTCAATGGTTACCAAATTGCTATGGTGGAAAAGAAAATATAGAAGCTATTGCTTTCCTCAGGGAATTTAATGAAACAGTTTACAGGGAATTTCCTGATACACATACCATAGCTGAAGAATCAACTGCCTGGTCAGGAGTTTCAAGACCAACTTTCACAGGTGGTCTTGGATTCGGACAAAAATGGATGATGGGTTGGATGCATGATACGCTCGATTATTTTAAGAAAGATCCTATTTACAGAAAACATCACCATAGCGAGCTAACCTTTTCTATGGTATATGGCTTCACAGAAAATTTTCAGTTGCCTTTATCTCATGATGAAGTCGTTCATGGAAAAGGATCTTTATTAAATCGGATGCCAGGAGATGAATGGCAGCGTTTTGCTAATTTGAGACTACTTTTTGGATATATGTACACCCATCCGGGTACGAAATTGTTGTTTATGGGAGGTGAGTTCGGTCAATCTGCCGAATGGAATATTGAACGTGGACTAGATTGGTGGTTACTACAATTTAATTTTCATAAAGGGGTTCAGGCTTGGGTGAAAGCTATGAATACCATATACAAAGAAGAAAAAGCGCTTTATGAAAAGCAATTCGAGCCAGATGGTTTCGAATGGATTGATCATAATAACGGAGCTCAAAGTATTTTGTCCTATATTAGAAAGGGATCATCTTCAGATGATTATTTAGTCGTCATTCATAATTTTACTCCTGTTTCGAGGTCAAATTTTAAATTAGGTGTTCCTTCTCCAGGTACCTGGGTAGAATGTTTAAATGGGGATAGTCAGTCCTTTTCAGGTTCTGGACATCATGAAAACAACCCAATGCTTTCTATTGAGGGCATTGGGAACAATCAGCCCCAGTTTATAGAAATTAATCTGCCCCCACTAGCTACTGTTATTTTCAAAAGGAAAGGATGATTTTTTAGTCTATCCTTTTGTTATTTAACGATATTCCTTGTCGTTTATCTTCTTATTGTTGTTATTGGTGGTCAAATCCTTTTTCGATTGAACAATTTAGGTGAATAAGGTATTTAAAGAAGTTAAAATTAAACCATATCTCAAATTAATAAACACTTATGAGCCTTAGATTTTTAATTACATTTATTTCAGTTATATTTTTCACAAAACTAACAGCCCAGCCGCCAGGAGTTGTTCCTTCTGGTGGGTTTTCACAGAATGCAGCAATTACAGGTAAAATTATTGGCATTGTAACAGATTCAACTGCAGGATCATCCGTTGAATTTGCCACCGTTGTTTTAATTGACGTTAAAACAGGCGCCCAAAAAGATGGAACTACGACGGATGAGAAGGGGGCTTTTAAATTTTTAAACCTAAAAGCGGGAAAATATAAATTATCTCTTTCTTTCATTGGTTATAAAACAAAGTTAACGCAGGATGTTGAGCTTACTCCTCAAAAACCTGATGCAGATATGGGAAATCTAATGCTTGTTAGTGAAAGTATTAATTTATCAGCAGTAGAAGTTACAGGAGAAGCAGGAGCTATTGAAAATAAAATAGATAAACTGGTTTATAATGCCGAAAAGGATTTGACAACGGCAGGAGGTAACGCAGCTGATGTATTGCAAAGAGTACCATTACTTGCCGTTGATGCAGAAGGAAATCTTTCCTTAAGAGGTTCCAGTAATATTCAGATATTAATAAATGGAAAGCCTTCAGGTATTTTTTCGGGAAATCCTGGGGATGCTTTAAAATCAATTCCTGCTGACCAGATTAAAAATGTAGAGGTAATTACATCACCATCAGCAAGATATGATGGGGAGGGAACCGCCGGTATTGTTAATATTATAACTAAGAAAAAGTCAGTTGATGGATTTACAGGTTCCGTTAATTCATCTGTTGGAACTCGTTCAAATAATGGTTCTTTAAGTTTGAATTATGCGCGTGGCCGTTTTGGGTTAAATTTAAATGGTGGAGGATGGTTCAATTGGCCAAGACCTTCATTCGCCTCTTTTTATAGAGAAGACAGAAGTGGCGTACTACCAAAAATATTATCACAAACTTCAACTGGGTCAAGCTCCTTTTATGGTCCTAGAGTGACTTTGTCTGCTTTTTATGATCTTAATGCATACAATAGTATTAATACCTCGGTTTCTTTAAGAGGATTTGGTCGTTCAGGTGAAAATATTACGGATGCAACCTACAAAGATCCAAATTTTGGAATTAATCAGATTTATACCCGAAATAGTTTAAATTCTTCTATCCGTGGAGGGTTTGACTGGTCAACCGATTATAGAAAAACCTTCAAAACTGCGGGGCATGAACTGGTATTTGCTTTTCAAGTTTCTGGTGATGTATCGGACCAGACGAATGAAATTATCCAAAGTGGAAATGACCCCGGATTAGCTTTAAATACAAAAAATGATAATGCAGGTATTAATTTGGAAAATACTTTTCAAATTGATTATGTCCTACCTATTAATAAAAAAATAACTTTTGAAACAGGAACTAAGTTGATTTTAAGAGACATAAATAGTGATTTTGCTTATAAAAATTATAGTAATGATTTGAAAAATTTTGTGACTGACATTACTCGTTCTGATATTTTCTTCTACATCCAAAACGTAATGGCAGGTTATGTTTCTGTGAATTTAAAGTTAGGTGAAAAATGGGGTTTAATTGCTGGTTCAAGATACGAGCAAACTTTTTTAAACGGGGATTATGATAAAAGTGCAGTTTCCTTTACGAATACGTATGATAATTTTTTACCAAGTGTAACTTTAAACAGGAAGTTGAGTAATTTTTCAAATATTAAATTTTCCTATGCCAAGCGAATTCAACGTCCAAGTTTGAGATATATAAATCCTTATGTGGAAATTGAAGATCCCAGAGATGTCACTGTTGGAAATCCAGAGGTTGAGCCTGAAAATACAGATCAATATGAAATAAATTACAGTACTTTTGTAAAAGGTATAGTAGTGAATTCGGGTGTATTTTATCGTCAAACAAATGATGTGATTGAGCAATTTTTAACTATTTCCAAAGAAGGTGTGAGTATTAACTCCTTCAGAAATATTGGAATAAATAGGAATTATGGTGTTAACTTATTCAGTTCGGCTAACATTAAGGATAAACTATCCCTTCGAGGTGGTGTAAATGTTTCTCTTTATAATGTCTCAGGTACTATTGATGGTAAGCTTCTTACCAATGAAGCAATTGTATGGAACGGAAATTTAAGCTCAACGGTTACACTTCCAAAGAATTTCAAATTTGAAATTAATGGATTTTATAGTTCTCCAAGAGCGAGTTTACAAGGCACTAGAGCTTCATACCAGCGAATGAGTATTGCTATACAGAAAGATATTTGGAAAAAGAAAGGATCTATAGGTATTGTTGCCGTTCAGCCATTTAGCCGTGATATGCGTTTCATAAATGAATTGGAAGGAACTAATTTTTACCAGCGCAGTGAAAATTCATTTGCTCAAAGATCTTACGGTATTAATTTCAGTCTTCGTTTTGGTAAGCTTGATTTTAAAGCGCCCAAAGAGAGAACAAAGCGTGTTAATAATCGTGATTTAAAAGATGAAGGTGATAATAGTTTTTAATGAAATATAAATTATTTTTTGTTTTCTTATTTGGATTGCTTTCTGCCGTTTCACAGGCGGAGAGCAATTCTCTTTTAACTAAGCCAGATCTTTTTGACATGCTGGAAGGCAAACAATTTGTATCTGTTACTCTTATGTTAAACCTGGATTCAATGCTTAATAACAGGTTTAGCGAAGATGAAATTTCGGGTACTTTTCACTATAAACAAGAAGGTGGTAAAGTTTTGAAACTTTCCGTTAAAATTAATTTAAGAGGCAAATTTAGACGGAGGATGTGTGGATTTCCACCCTTGAAATTGAATTTTAATAAAACAGAACTAAACGATCTTCAACTGTCAAAAGCTGATGAATATAAATTAGTTACGCATTGTCTGGAAGGGGAAGAGGGAGAAAACAATATCTTTAAAGAATTTTTGGTTTATCAATTTTATCAACAACTTTCCCCACTTAGTTATAGGGCTAAACTATTAAAAATCACCTATCAGGATACAAAAAGTGATAACAAAATAGTTGGAATGGCTATTATGTTAGAAGATAAATCATCTTTTGAAAAAAGGTTTGATTTAAAAGAGTTAAAAGATAGCTTTAGTATTCCTCGTTCTAGTTTTGATAATGCTAATTTTAGAACGCATGCTTTGTTCCAATATATGATAGGTAATTTAGATTGGTCAACAGCAATTATTAAGAATCTGGATATTTATAAAGCAAAAGGCGTCAACAAATTGTTTGTGGTTCCTTATGATTTTGATTTTTCAGGATTTGTAAATGTTTCTTACGCCGTGCCTAATAAGGACTATAATCAAAAAAAAGTGCGAGATAGATTACTACTTGAAGCGGATGAAAACGATTTATTATATCAGGATGAAATTAAAAGATTCATTGAGCTAAAACCAGTTTTTTTAGATTTAATAAGGAAGCAAAAAGCATTAAATTTGAATTTAAAGCTTGATTTAGAAAATTATCTGAGTTCTTTTTATGAAAATCTGAAATTAGGCTTTACTCGAACCTTTAATTAAATACGAGTCTTTTTGTTTATAAATGACAAATTCTTGCCTCAATAATCTTATATTCGCGCTAAACTGATAACTATGTTTACGATTAATATTTACTTAAGATTTGCCCTCATTGCGCTCTTTATTCCGATAGCTGCACTTTTAAATATATATTTAGGATTTTGGTATGCCTTTCCATTTTATCTGGCACTACCCATTTTAATAGCGGGTTATATTTTTTTAGGAACGGTACAATCAGCCTCAAATCTAATGCAGATTGGTGATTATGACGGCACGGAAAAAAGACTTAATCTGATATTAAAACCTGATTGGTTGTATACAACCAACAGAGCTTATTTTTACCTTCTAAAAGGATCCGTTTTAATAGCAAAAAAGAATATTGACGAGGGGGAGTTGTATCTAAAGAAAGCACAAGCTATTGAACTACCTTCGGACAATGAAAAGGCCATGATTGAATTACAATTAGCTAATATTTCAGCATCTAAAGGTAAATGGAAAATCGCTGAAATTCACATGCGAACTATAAAGCAATTAAAAGTAACAGAAAGCACACTGAAAGAGCAGATAAAACAGTTTGAGAAATCCTTAGGTAATCAAGGTCAAATGAAGGCTGCTTCCAGAATGGGTGCAATAGGACAGCAAAGTATGCGTGTAGCTGGTACCGGCAAAGGTAAAAGACGTCGTCCTCCAATGAGATAATCTATTGGGATAATATTACGTAAGATTTTTGGTTTGGGTGTTTTATTTTACAATCCAACCACCTTCTATAGGGGAATCAGCGCCAACAAAAACTAAATCACCATTTCCTTTTTCCGCAAGTAATAACATCCCTTGCGATTCAATACCGCGTAATTTCCGTGGTTCTAAGTTTGCAACTACCACTACTTTCTTTCCAACGAGACTATCAGGGGAGAAATGCAAGGCAATTCCGCTTACGATGGTGCGTTTTTCGAAGCCCAGATCAACGTTTAAAACAAGCAATTTATCGGCTTTAGGAACAACAGAAGCTTCAAGAATTACGCCCGTTCGCAAATCAAGCTTTGCGAAGTCATCATAGGTAATATTAGGTTTTAATGGAGGGTAAGTTGATTCTTTTTCTTCTTCCATAATGGCACTTAGTTTTGCCTTTTGATTTTCAATAATGGTTAATCTTGAAGCGTCTTTTCTATCAATAATTTTCGGAAAAAGTACTTCAGGAGCCCCTAACTGGTGCTCGGAAGGCAAAAACGGATGTATTTTTGATTCATTCAAAAACAACTTTAATGATGCTGTTGGGATCTGAGTATTTCCTAGCATTGTATTAATCCGCTTAGCTGTAAATGGTATAAATGGTTCAGCCATAACTGATAAAATAGCTGAAACCTGCAAGCTGGTAAACATTATTTCTGCAAGCCGAGGATCTGTTGGGTTTGCTTTGAATAATGACCAAGGCGCATTTTCCTGGAGATAGGTATTTCCCCAGGATGATAAATCCATAAAAGATTGTGAGGCAGCCTTAAAAGAAAATTTTTCGAGCTCGGTCTGCCATTGTTTTACTAAAGCTAATACTGGTGTTAAGATTTCAGACCAATTTGACGGTGCCTGAGGTACAATACCATTAAAATATGAATGAGAGAGAACCATCACCCTATTTAGAAAATTCCCCAGATTATCTGCTAAATCTTTATCATGAAAATCTATAAATTCATCCCATTTGAAATCGCTGTCTTTATTTTCTGGTAAGGTCCTTAATAAAGCGTACCTCAAAGCATCCTCTTTATTTGGAAAATTAATAAATTCTTGCAGATACTCATGCTGCTCCAAACCCCAACCTCTTGATTTTGAAAATTTCTGACCTTCAAAATTTAAAAACTGATTAGCGGGGACATTTCTTGGGAGAACAAAATCACCATGTGCTTTTAACATAGCAGGAAATACAATACAATGGAAAACAATATTATCTTTCCCAATAAAATGTATTAATTCTACTTCGTCACCTCCTTTCCAATAGGATTCCCAGTCTTTTCCATTTTCTAAAGCCCATTGTTTTGTGGCAGAAATATAACCGATAGGAGCATCAAACCAAACATAGAGTACTTTTCCTGTTGCATCTTCCAAAGGAACCTGAATACCCCAATCGAGATCACGGGTGATAGATCTTGGCTGAAGTCCGGCATTTAACCACGACAGACATTGACCGGTCACATGTTTTTTCCAGCTATTTGGGTCATGATGAATCTTTCCGTCTAAAACGCCTGTTTCAATCCATTCTTTTAACCAATCAGCATGTTTGTCCAATCTAAAATACCAATGTTTGGTTTCTTTTAGTATCGGAGTTTCACCACTTAGCATGGATTTAGGATTAATCAATTCCAAAGGAGATAAAGTGGTGCCACAAGACTCGCATTGATCGCCATACGCTTCAGTATGTGCGCATTTTGGACAGGTTCCTGAAATATATCGGTCTGCTAAAAATTGATTAAAGGAAACGTCATAATATTGCTCAACGATTTTTTCAATAAATTCATCCCCCTTTTCATAAAGTTTCGTAAAAAAGTCTTGAGAAGTTTTATGGTGAATTGGTTCACTGGTTCTATGATAATAGTCAAAAGAAATGCCCAGCGCTTCAAAGGTGTTTTTATTAAGGGTGTGATATTTATCAATGATGACTTTAGGAGAAACCCCATCTTTTTTAGCTCTGATGGTAATGGCTGCACCATGTTCATCGGAACCACAAACCCATAACACCTCTTTTCCTAATAATCTTAAATACCGTACATATATGTCTGCAGGTAAGTAGGCTCCTGCCAAGTGTCCCAAATGTAAAGGTCCGTTGGCATAGGGGAGAGCAGAAGTGATTAAATGACGTTTTATCTTTGACATAGTATTTTATTCTAAAGGTCAAATATACAAATAGAATGGCAATTAAACAGGACTTTCAATGACTGGCATCATCAATTCCCTTATACGAAAAGTAAGGATAATCTAAGTTAAGGTGGAATTTATTTTACTTTATTCCTTATCTAAAACATTGATTTTCTGTTGGGTGTATGTTTATTGATAAGCTTCCAAAGGACATCATAGGGAATTATCTCTGCCCCTAATTTAATAGAGGATTCAATATTTGGTTGTGAGGAAAGTTTTTCAAGCATTAGTTCACTGCGCTCAGCTATTGTTTTCCAGTTATAAGCACAATTAGGGATAAGCAATAACAATCGGATAAAGCTATAACTCCTCAAACTTTCTATATCCCGAAGGTATCGATAAGAATACTTTATTAGGCCTTCATATTTATCTGTAATTTTATCAAATTTACCTTGAGTAAGATGTAATATAAATTCAATGATAACAATAGAGACATTCATTCCTGATTTGTCCTTATTTAAAAGAGGCACTGTGTTAAAAAATTTAGCCTGCCTAAAACCTTTGAATAAAGTAGAGGAAAAATCAACTGATATTTCACCGGTCTTGTGCAAAAAATACAAATACATTTTGTAGGTTTCCCATTTTTCAAGATCTATCGGATGTATATTTTTAAGTAGTCCCTTTTTAGAAATTTCATACCAAATGGTTGCAGCTTCATTATATTGCTGACTATGAAGAGCGAGTAAAAAATTAAGTTCTGCGTTTTTTAAATTAATTTCATTTGAGGTCGTATGCATGAAAACAAGTCCTTCAGCCACTTTTTTACCTTCATCAAATTGTTTTAGATTTAAATAACAAACCATTTTATTTCGAAGCAATTCATTTTTAAATACATTTTGTTTAAAAGGAGTTTTTTCTAAATCAATAAGATTTTCTGATACTTTCTCTAATGCTGCGTTGAATTCTTTTTCAGAAATTAAAGCAAGTATATTTATTTTGCTAATGTATTGTTTTATTTTATCTGAGTTGTTTAAAAGTATTAAATCTTCAATTTGACTTATATATTTACTCACAATATTCCCAAGGACATATCTTCCTTTATTATTCGAATAAAAAGCAATCATAAAACTGGAATATAATTGTCCAGCGAGGCATTCTATATGATAAGTATCATTCAAATTTTTTGAAAGATTATCATAAAAATGATATTTAACAACATTAAATTCTCTATAAGCATAAAAATCTCTAATATTTCGAGCTGCTTTTTCTCCGAACTCAGGTAGATTGAATTTATTGGCTATTTTCAATATGGTTATATTTATTTTGTTTGCTGCAGAATAAATTCCAATAGTATTTAAAACGGCTACTTGAGCACCTAGTCTATGAAGCGTAATTGAGGCATACTCTAAATCTTCATATTTAAGATATGGATTTTCAGCATTTAATATCCAGGCTAATAATTTATCTCTCAATCGTTTTTTCAAGGAATAATATTTTGAATTGGTAGGAGGTAAACTGAAATAATGCAAGCTGGCATCTTCATCGGACAGTAATTTGCCACAATATATGTTTTCCATGAAATCGTACATGACTTTCAATTTGTCCTGTCCGTCTCTTAGTAAGCGCGCCTTTACATTTCCAGGCATTGTTTTAAATAATTTAATCAAAGCAATTAGTTCTTCCATGAATAAAAAGTTTATTATTATGAATAAAATGACTATTAAATGTGGGGTTAATGCGGCATTACTTTTAATATGCTAAAATCAAAGGGAGAGAAAATTACTCCCCCTTTGAATGATATACAAATACACCCTTAACCGCAGTTTTAAATAAGAATCTAATGACTAAAACTTATTTTCTACGACCTTTAACCTTTCATAAAAATAATAGCAGCTATTGACTTTGAGTAGGACAGTTATCCGTGTTTTCCAACTTATTAAAAGTAGTACTTTTAGAATGGGGTAAGTAATTGTATTTAAAGTATAATAAGGTAAGAAATATATCTGATAATTATTTATTAAATAAAAAGAGGATTGAGACATGTTAATGTGACAATCCTCCTTAGAATATCTATTTTAAAAGCTTAATTTTTTCCAGGTAATGTTCTGTAATAGCCTGAGATGGTCGTATAAATTCTACAATATAATTCCATAGCTCTATAGGCATCTTCTTCAGGACCTTTTGCATTCAAGTACATTTCCCCTTTGTCAGTTTTTTGAATGGTAATCCTAATGCCATCCATTCCTTGAGGTTGGATAGGGACGATGATATGACCATCTTTGTACACTCCATCATATTTGAAGGTACACACGGGTACACCGTTTGATTCTCTGCCACCTACGTGAACATTCACTTTCCCATTCCCTAAGTCTTTGATGGTTAGTTTTTTCCACTCTTTATCTGGGTAATCTTCATTATAATAAACACCTATAAAGTCCTTAATTCCTGCCTTTTGGATGGGCAAATCAGGTACTTTAGGGATAGCATCTGGTACTTTATCAATCATGAATCCTTCAGGGGTGTAAACCATCGTTTTTGGCTTTGAATCATCAGCCTTTTCCTCTGGTTTATTGTCAGGCACGCAAGAGATAAAAACCAAAGAAAGTATTGCAGTAAATAAATGAACGCTAATTTTCATGGGTTTAATAATTTTGTTGCAAAAGTACGTTTTTTATCATACTTTTAATTAACAAAACTTTAAGAAATTTATTGCTTAATTGGTTGATAATAATTTCTATTGTGTGCACTGACTACCATCGTATAATTTCCAGGTTCTAATGTGCTTAAATCAAACCTCTTTTCAACTCTAAGTACACTACCTAGTTTTTCATTAAATACAGGTTGTCCATTTTGATTTAAAATTTGAATTTCAACAGGACTTAAAAATTGATTCAACATTACTAAATCTAATTTAGATCCATTTACATTGAAAACTGGACTGAAATATTCTTTAATAGCCTTTTTATCAAGGATTAAGCTAATTTTGTTAATAACGATTGGTTGTACCCATTCCTTGTTATTTAAGTAAATAGAGAGGAAATATTTTCCCTCGGGAAGAGTAGATAAATCAAAAATACTGTTATAGTTCGGAGTCTTAACTTTTGTGGCAGTTAGAATAATTCCCTGCAGGTCTACTAATTCAATTTTTGTAGTGCTATTCAAATCATTTAAGGAAATAGAAATCTTTTTTGTTCCATTTATGGTAGAAACTTCAATTCCTGCTGATAATGTTACCGTAACGAGTAACATTGAAATTAAAAAAAGGAATGTTTTCATGTGTTTATTGTTTTGGGTTATCATATCGAGTCAAATTCCAAAACAAAATTAGGGGTATAAACGACGGTTATCTACTATCATTTTGACTATAAATGATGCTATATTAACAATAAGGGTTATTTTTCCTTAATTGTGTGTTAATATAATTTTAATTAAGGAAATTTTAGTCCTTGGTCATTGGTCATTGTCGGGAAACTGTCGGAACTAAGAACTAATAACTAATCACTTTTAACTAAAGACATCAGGCAAAACTTTACGGTTACCAATTTCCAAAAAACGCCATTTGAAATTGACCTCTTGATTTATTGGTCTGTACCTGAGAAAGATAGCCTAATTCTACTTTAATTTTTTTATTGATGAAATATCCTAACGCACCATATAATCTTAATCGGTCAAAGGTAGGACCTTTCCCGTTTATAAAAATTTCATAATAGGTGGATAAGTAAATTGTTTTATCAATGATTGATTTATGGTTTAACGGATAATTAATCCAGTTCATCGCTCTGAATCTGGTTTTATAACTATCTGAAAAAAAACGTTCTTCTAACCTCAACCTGGTCATGAAAGTCCCTCTTCCAAAAGTATTGCGATTAACAAATTGCTGATAAATTCGGTTTTCAATGATGGATGATTTATCCGTGGTACCTGCGATATAAGGTTCTGACATGATATAGGCATATCCTAAAAGAATATTATCTGTTTTAGAAATATTATATCCAATTCCTGTTCGAATTAATAATTGCTCTAAATCTCCAACGGCATTAAAATTACGGTATTGTACTTCATGCCACCAGTTCCATTTTTCATTTATTTTTTTATTCCCAAAATATTGAAACCAATTACCTGTATTTGAAGTTTGGGCGTAACCTAAATAAAAAAAGTGCACAAAGAAAAAAAGGAAGAATAGTTTAATGTGTTTGCGATGCATTATAATGTAATTAAAAGATTACTAATAAATGGGGGCTTATTGAGGCAATTTTTAAGAGAAAAAAAGCAAAAAAACCTTTTACCAATCTCCTCCGGCTCCACCACCATCAAAATCACCGCCTCCAAAATCAAATCCACCAGAATCATTCCCATCATAGCCACCGCCGGAACCTGAACCAAACCCACCTGGAAAAATCCACATGCCACCACCTGAATGATAATCGCCTGATCTGGAATAGGTATGAGATCGACTTGCAGATCTATATTGAATAAAAACAATGATAACAAAAACTATAATAAATAGGATGAAAAAAAGGCCATAGGTGCCATCAACGCCTTTATCTCCCCCCCCTTGGTAGGTGCCTGCGGCAAGTTGTTGTAGGGTTAGGACAGCAAGGGCTATACCTTCACCATATTTTTGCTCCTTAAATGCGGGTTTAATTTGATTTTCTATGATTCTTTTTCCTAAAGCATCTGGTATAACACCCTGTAATCCAGGGCCAATATGCATGAAAATCTTTTTATCTCCTACAGAGATATAAAGTAAAATACCATTATTAGTTGATTTATCCCCAATACCCCATGACTGAGCTATTTTTAGTGAATATTCAAAAATATCTTCGTCTTCCAACGATTCATCAATAACAATGGCCATTTCAATGGATGTTGAATCCTGCCAGTCTTTTAGTACTTTCTGCAAGTATTCGACCTCATTCGGTTTTAAAATACCTGCATAATCATAAACTTGTAAATTACTTTTTGCTGGAATTTCTTTTGCATTAACCATCCATACACCGAGAAGGATAAATAAATGCAATAAAAAAACTCGTTTTTGAGGAAAGTTGAACATGGCAATTTAATTCAAATGATGGAAACTTACATTATTCGCTGTAGGTGATTTCGTTGCTGAGTTCATTTACATCGTTAATTGAAACAGGAAAAAAGTGTGCTAACTTAATTCCAATTTTAGAAATTGTATCGCAAATACCAAAACAAAATTGACCTTTTGAAAAATGGTCGTGAATGGAATCTTTACAATCTGCCCAAAAATTTTCTGGAACTACCTGGTTTATTCCAGTATCACCCAAAATGGCAAATTGTCTTTTAGAGGGAACTATAAATAGAAGAACACCGTTTCTGAGATCCGTTTTATGCATACCTAATTTCAGGAAAACCTTAGCCGCTTCCTCGTAAACAGGAAGGGTTAAGGTTTTCTGAATGTGAATTCTTATTTCACCTGAGGTTTGTCCTTCGGCAGATCGAATTGTTTCGATGATCTCTTTTTCTTCTACTTTACTTAGTTTAAAATCTGCCATGATTCAAATTAGACTAGAAAGTGACCGTTGGTGCATCTTGTGCGTTATCAGCAGCTTCAAACTGGGCTCTCTTTGAAAATCCCATCATTCCAGCAAATAATGACGCGGGAAATCTTCTAACTCTTTTATTATAGGTTGTTACAACATCATTGAAGTTGTCTCTTGCTACTTTTATACGGTTTTCAGTTCCCTCAAGCTGTGCTTGTAACTCTAGAAAATTATTACTTGCCTTTAATTCCGGATAGTTTTCGCTGACCATTAATAAACGTCCAATGGAAGAGGAAAGACCCTGTTGTGCCTGTTGAAATTCTTTGAGACTCTCAGGTGTAATGTTTGATGGATCAATGGTTGTGCTCGTAGCCTTTGCTCTGGCTTCAACAACCTGTGTTAAAGTGGTTTGCTCAAAATTGGCAACCCCTTTTACGGTATTCACTAGATTAGGAATCAAATCCGCTCTTCTCTGATAAGCTGACTGTACTTTTCCCCATTCATTTTCAACATCTTCATCTAAGTTAACTAGTGAATTATAGGTATTACAACCGCCAAAAAGGAGTATTAATCCTGCAACAATAAGTCCAACGGACCAGGTTAAATTTTTCATAATTAGACTATTTTAAATTAAAAAGTTGCGCAAGTGCTTCTACTGGGATTAAATCACCAAAAAGCACTTTATGTTTCAAATGTAAATATTTTTCTTTAGTCATTTGTAAAGAAAAAAAATCTTCTTTCAATTTATTTTCAATTAAGTGATCGAACCAAAATCCAATTTGAAGTTTTCTTTTCTCCAATAACTCGTATTTTCTATTTTTGGTTGAATTAAATGCGATTAAAAATTCCAATATTTCTTCAAAACCTTTTTCCTCCATAGATGAACAGCTTAATACGGGTGGTTGCCATTGGTCTTTTCGGGGTGGAAACAAATGTAATGCGTGCTTATAGGCTATCGCCGCTTCGTTTACTTTCATTAAATTATCTCCATCTGCTTTATTTATGACAATCATATCAGCCATTTCTACAATACCTCTTTTGATACCCTGCAGTTCATCGCCAGCTCCGGGTAATAATAAAAGCAGAAGTAAATCTACCATTTCACTAACCGTTGTTTCTGACTGCCCAACACCAACAGTTTCCACGATGATACGTTGGAAACCAGCAAGTTCACATAATAAAATGGTTTCCCTGGTATTTTTATTTACGCCCCCGAGTAGATTTCCACTGGGGGAAGGTCTAATAAAGGCTAGAGGATTTCTGGAAAGATTTTCCATTCTGGTTTTATCACCTAAAATACTTCCCTTACTTTGTTTACTGCTTGGATCTACTGCCAAAACAGCGATTTTTAGACCTTGATCAGTCCATTTTTTGCCTAAACATTCAATAAAGGTACTTTTTCCTGCACCAGGGGCACCCGTTACACTAATTCTTAGAGAAGAAATGCTCCCATAAGGAGAACAAAAAGAAATTAATTCATCCGCTCTTTCTTTATCTTTCTTCAACTTACTCTCCACCAAGGTGATACCCTTACTGAGTAAGGCTCTGTTTCCGTTTTTTATTTCAGCAGCCCAATCCTCCATATTTTCAGGCTGAAGAAAGGTCTGTTTATTTATCATAAATAAATTTAAAAATTTGGCCAATTGAAAGTAGTATTTTTACTTGAAATTTTATGTTTTATAATCTTGAATTATGTGGAATAATACTTTTCGTACCCCCATTCAGTTTGAAAAATCTACCTTTAGCCTCGATCACCCACAGTCTATTTTAGCTTTAGGTTCTTGCTTTTCTCAGCATATTGGAGAAAAACTGGCGGATGCCAAATTCCCCGTTAGCATAAATCCTTTTGGAACGCTCTTTGACCCGGTTTCAATTCATAATCTATTGGAAATGTCAAATATTGACGGGGATGAGGAGGAATTAATTTTTCATCAAGGTTATTGGCATGCTGTTTCATATCATGGTTCTTTTAAAGATAAGAATAAGGAATTATTGATGGATAAAATTAAATACAAAAAAAAGAATTTAAAAAATTGGTTAAATGAATCAAGTGTCCTGCTGCTAACTTATGGTACAGCTCACGTTTGGAAAATAAAAGAAAAAAATAGAATTGTTGGAAATTGTCATAAACTTCCTGGAGATTTATTTTATAGACAAATGCTTAATCCAGAACAAATAATAAAGGTACTTTTTGATTCTATTTCAGAGTTGAAAAGTCTTTTTCCCCATTTGAAGATTATCTTGACAATAAGCCCTGTCAGACATTTGAAAATGGGAATGATTGATAATCAACTATCTAAATCAGTACTTAGATTTTCAGTCTCTGAGTTAATCCATAAAATACCCGATATTTATTATTTCCCCGCTTATGAAATAATGATGGATGATTTAAGAGATTATCGTTTTTATGCTGCTGATATGATTCATCCTTCTGATCTTGCTATTCAATATATATTTGACGGATTTAAAGCTGTGTTTTTTTCAGCAGAGACTAAAGAAAGAGTTAAAATATGGGAAAATTTCCGTAAAGCACTGAATCACAAGGCTTTTGATGAAGATAATGAACAATGGAATCGCTATAAACAAAAATGTAGCGCACAATTAATTCAGTTTAAAAAAGATTATCCAATGCTCGATTGGAAGAAGGAGGAACAATTTTGTGATTTGTCCTAAAAAAGGTAGAAATAATCCATTTATTGACTGTAATTTTGAATTTCATTAAATTTAAATCATGAAGAATATATATCAGCGATTAATTATTTCCTTAGTTGCCATTTTTACTCTCTATCCATTAATGGGTCAAAAATTGGTAAGTACAACGCCTGCGGGAGTTATTTCCAGAGATTTTCTGGCTTTTCTTTTTGGTGCAAATGGAACTTTAATTGAAAATGGCATTGAGCTTTATAAAATTACCTATACCACTGTTGATGTATTTGGAAAACCAGATACAGCTTCAGGACTTATTATTTTACCCGCAACAGGAAAGAAATCTTTTTTTCCTGTTATTTATCAGCATGGTACGGTCGATGACAGAAATGATGTCCCTTCTAACGTAAAAGGTGGCTGGGAAGCTGGTGCTGTTTTTGCAGGAATGGGTTATCTGACTATTCTTCCTGATTATCTTGGCCTTGGAACTTCAAGGGGCTACCATCCTTATGTGCATGCTGCGTCTCAATCATGGGCTGCCTCTGATATGTTGAAAGCGGCCGTCTCCTTTGCTGCCAATGCGGGAATTACCTTAAATGAAAAATTATTTATTTCGGGTTATTCGCAGGGTGGTCATGCGAGCATGGCACTTCACCGAGATTTAGAGAAAAATCCAATGCCAGGATTTAAAGTTGCCGGAGCTTCACACCTATCGGGTCCTTATAGTATATCAACATCAATGCTCGATATATTATTGAGCGACAAAGAATATGGTAATTCTGGATATGTTCCTCACACCCTCTTGGCTTATAACCCAATATATAAGCTATACACAAACTTAAATCAAGTAATAAAACCTGCTTACCTTGATATTATATTGCGCAGGCAAAAAGAAGAAATTGGGTTAAATCAAATGAACACCTTACTTACCGCAGCTTTAAAAAAAGATTATGGTAAGGCGATTCCATCTTATATTTTTCAAGACAGCGTAGTAAATAACATTAAGAATAATCCAAACCATCCTGTACGATTAGCCCTAAAGGAAAATGATACTTATAACTGGGTTCCAAAAGTACCTACCAGGATATTATATTGCAAAGCTGATGAACAAGTTGTCTATACCAATTCCATTCTCGCTGATTCTGTCATGAGAGCTCGTGGTGCTCAAAATATTTTCATAAAAGACTTGAATTCCACGTTCAGTCATGGCCAATGTGTTGAACCAGCTTTGTTAAATACGGTCTTGTTTTTTAAATCATTATCGGTTTCAACTTCTATTTTTGCCTTGAACTCGCAAACCACAGAACTGAAAGTTTATCCAAATCCAGCCTCTACTTATCTATATTTTGAAAACATACCAAATGCAAGTAGGGTGGAGTGGTTTAATTTGCAAGGTCAAAGAATGGGAAATGTAACCCTTGAATCTGGAAATGAACTTTATGTAGGTGATTTGCCAGACGGATTATATTTATTTAGAGCCACTTCAGGGTCTCAAATTTTCACAGGAAAAGTGGCCATTAAGAAATAAAATAATCAAATAACTCTTAAAACATTTGTTTCGGAGGTGATTTTGTTGCCTGCGGATAAATTTTCGAGAAGTAATATTCCAGGCTTTTTTCCGGGCGTTAAGGATCCTAAAGTATCTGACATTCCCAAGGCTTCTGCTCCATTTAGGGTAGCCCAGGATAGCAGTGTTTCAAAATCAAGATAGGAGCAGTATTTTGAAAGGGTTTTAATTTCTTCCAGGATGGAAAGTTGCCAATTGGAAGATAAGCTATCCGTACCCAGACAAACTTTTGCCTTTTGTTCTAAAAAGAGGCTGTAATTTGGTAATTGATTTTCAATATATAAATTGGCATTTGGGCAACTAACCCAATAAACTTCCTCTTTGGACCATTGACTTGCAGCCTGTATTTCAGTCGATAAGGTCTTTGTATTGTGAATAAATAAGGTCTTATGGTGTGGATTCATATTTTCCATTGCATAATAAATAGATGGTTTTCCAGTAGGGGCGAAGGTTGAAAAATCGAATCCAAAGTCTTTGAAAAAAGATGGAAATCCTCCAGTACCCCTCATAAATAAGTCGTCTTCATGAACTGTTTCTTGATTATGAATACTGATGATGGACTGTGAATCATTGATTTTATTTATTTCAGCAAACAAACCCTCAGTAACCGTATAAGGTGCATGTGGAACAGCACTTAATTTATCCTCTTTTTTGGGATTAAACTGATGATAAACATCTACATATTGGGAAACAAATTTCGAAGTCAGTTGAGGCTGCATGAAATCGAAAAATTCTATAAAAGAAGCATATCGGACAGGACTTTTACGTTTACATGCAGCGGTATCAATTTTGTTTGAGATATCCCCAACGGCCATAATTCCTGCTTCCCACATCGCGCGGTCTTGTACTTCAATGGCTTCAAGAATTACATCCTGAGGAAATTCACGTAAAGTGACCACTGCTTTTAAAAAAGGAAGAAGTCCTGTTCCGGTCGGAATTTGTCCCTTTAAATGCGAGAGTTCCAAATGACAATGCGCATTAATGAATCCGGGAATTAAGATACCTGAAAAATGTTCTACCTCCACTGAATTTACACTCGTAGGTGCATCAATAGATAAAATTTCTCCATTTTGATCGTCGTAAGTGATAATCCCATCTTTTATTGGCTCGGCGGAAACGGGATAAATATAATCTGCACTGATTTTACGTATCATGAAAGTGTGTGTTTACAAAATCGGTTAATCCTTTTTTGTGGGTGTATAATTTTTGAAATCAAACATAGTTAATCCACTTCTTAGTGCTGGTATAAATCTGGTTGATTTTGCAGGAAAAAATAAATGACGCTTTACCGCAGACATCCAGTCAACTTTAGGAATGGGAAAAAAACTTAAGGCTAATATTGGATTGACTCCTTTTCTTTCATCTACAAATGACTGTATAGATATATCATCTTCAGGATATTGAATATTAATAATATTATTAATATCAATAATTGATGGCATGAGTTCTTCAAAATAAATGACATCTGGTTTATCAGGATTAATATTTTTAAAAGTTCCTTTATACCACCCATCTTTTAATCCAATCAATAGTTCATTTTTATATTCAGGAAGAATAGGGGACATCAAGGTAGTTAGCCATAAATGTTCTGATAAATGAGATAAAACAAGGTCTGAATTTATTTGATTATTAAGGGAATAAATTCTGTGAAAACTACGTATATTTAGCTGACTAATAGGGAAATAGGCAGTAAGTAGATGTTTAAACTGGGTATTTCCCTCTTCGTATAATGACTTGCATGCGGCACAACGATGATGACCGTCTGCAATCATAGCATGGGTTATTTTAGTTTTAAAAATATCCTTAATTTCTGAGATTGAAGAGATATCTTCTACCAGCCAAATATTAAATAATTGATTCCTTTTCAGTGAACGAAAGGACTTAAAAACAGGATTAATCATTTCCTTTGTCATCCAGTTGGAGAGTTCGGGATGGTCCTCTACAGCTGTTAAAATAGGCTTAATAAAAGTGCCTTGTTTAGATAAGTAATCTTTTTGTTTTTTTAATTTAGAACGAATGGTTTCTTCATGTGCTTTTAGCCTATTTTCTTGATAATCATTAATATCAGTAAGACAAATAATACCTGCATATTTAAAATGATCAGAAATAATTTCTAAAATAAGAAGTCCTTCCTTTTGTGGCAAAGGTTTTTTATAGGGCAGAAAAGCCTTTGAGAGTTGATTTCTGGCTGCATCACAAAATGAATCTATTTCAAAACCAAATTGCTCAGGTGGGAATATGGCGGAAAAGGAATTAATTTGCATACTATCCTAAATTGTAAGTCGAATATACAAGGAAATGTTAAGGTTCAATATCATATAGGGAAGTAATTTATTTAAGATTGAAATAGATAAAGGATAACAATTACCTTTAGTTTTGTTATTTTCACGAGGTAATTAAAAAGCTTTCTTAAGGGGGCTATTATGTATTCTTTAAAAATCATCACAATATGAGTAGTACAGCAACGAAAGAAGGCTGGGGTACAAGGGTCGGATTGGTATTAGCAATGGCTGGAAATGCCGTCGGATTGGGTAATTTTCTAAGATTTCCTGTTCAGGCAATTCAAAATGGAGGTGGCTCTTTTATTATTCCCTATCTGGTTTGTTTTTTATTAATGGGTATTCCCCTTTTATTTATAGAATGGTCTATGGGTAGATTTGGTGGAAAATTCGGGCACCATTCAACCCCTTTTATTTTAGATAGTCTTGCGCCAAAACAATCGTTATGGAAATATATCGGTGTATTTGGTATTTTTACAAATATAGCCGTAGCAGCTTATTATTGCTACTTAGAAAGTTGGGCATTAGGTTATGTTTGGAACTCTATAAGTGGAACTTTTAACGGTTTAGACAGGGAGGGAGTTTCGAATGTTTTTGTTGAATATACAGGTTTAAGTGGCCCCCAACCTTATATGTTTTGGATTCTATGTTTGGTTTTAAATACTTACATACTTTCAAAAGGTTTGAGTGGAGGTGTTGAAAAAGTAGCTATGGTAGGTATGCCGCTGCTTATAGTTTTTGGTATTTTTCTCGCAGTTCGCGGTGTAAGCTTGCAGGCAGGCACCAATGGTGCTGAGTTTGATGGGACAGAAGGATTAAATTTTTTATGGACACCTAATTTCGATACCATCTGGTCTCCTAAAGTTTGGTTAGCTGCGGCTGGTCAGATCTTTTTTACCTTGTCTGTTGGTATGGGTAGCATTCAATGTTATGCTTCTTATTTGAGAGAAAGAGATGATATTGCCCTAAACGCCATGAGTGCAGGTTGGATGAATGAATTTGTGGAGGTTGCTCTTGGTGGAGCGATTTTAATACCTATCACTGTTGGATATTTCGGAATTGACGGTATGAAAGCACTAGTTAGCGAAGTGGGAGGATTAGGATTAGGTTTTAGAACCTTGCCTTATCTTTTTCAGCAATGGGGACCAGTTTTAGCTGTTTTAGCTGGTGTAGCTTGGTTTGGACTGTTATTTTTTGCCGGCATTACTTCTTCATTGGCAATGGGTACCCCTGTAATGGGATTCTTACAAGATGAATTTAACTGGAAACGTGGTCCGTCTGCTTTAGCTTTTGGTGTTATTGTTTTTGTTTTAGGTTTACCTACCGTGCTGTTTTTTCAATATGGCGTTTTCGATGAATATGACTATTGGGCAGGAACTGTTTCTTTAGTAGTTTTTGCGCTTTTTGAAACAGTCTTATTTGCCTGGATTTTTGGTATTAAAAGGGGTTGGTCTGAGATAATCACTGGTGCAGATATTAAAGTTCCGGTTATTTTTAAATATATTATTTTGGTCATTACTCCCTTACTTTTAGGCTGGGTGTTTTTTTCAAGTTTGCCAGGAATCTGGGAGCAAATCACGCAAGTGAAATTGAATAATGACTTATTAACAGCAACAGGTGCCGAAGCTGAAAAAATAAAGAAAACATTATTCTTCCAAAATTTTTCCAGGATCCTTTTATTAGCCCTTTGGATAGGAATAGCCGCTTTGGTCTATGTCGCTTACCGTAAGCGCAAAAAAAACGATACAGTTCATGTAAATGTTAACAACTAAAAAATAAAAAATGAATACTTCAGCTTTAATCATGTGGTTGGGTTCTGTAATAATAGTTACAGGATTTACTTTATACTTTTTTATAAAAGTACTGAAGACGCCCAATAAATAATAGAATTTAGTTTGTTGTGAATATCCTGTTCGTGTATTAAACGGACAGGATATTTTATTTTAAAAATAATAGGAAAATGAAAGTGATTATCGCAATGGATAGTTTTAAGGACGCAGCCGATTCCTTTACTGTTTGCCAGTCCATTAAAAATGGGTGGTTAAAATCAAGTCCTCTTTCAGAAATATTTTGCTTTCCTCTGGCAGATGGAGGCGAGGGCCTAATAGAAATTCTTAAGTTATACTTAGAAATGGATTTGATTACAATAGAGGTGGATGATGCCTTAAGACGAAAAAAAGCAGCCCATTATCTGTATTCGGAGTCTAGGAAATTAGCTGTCATAGAGGTAGCGCAAGCTATCGGTTTACAAGATTTAAGTCTAGCTGAAAGAAATCCACTGCATACTTCTTCTTATGGTGTCGGAGAGTTAATCAATCATGCCTGTAAATTGGGAGCGGAAGAAATTCTTATTGGACTGGGTGGTTCCGCAACAAATGACGCCGGAATGGGAATGGCAAAAGCACTTGGATGGAGATTTTTAGACGAAAATGGTAAAGATTGTGAACCAATTGGAAATGATTTGATTAAAGTATTTCAAATATTACCTCCCGCAAAGTTTGTTGGAAGTAAAGTTAAATTTGAAATTTTATGCGACGTGGATAATCCTCTTTTTGGACCCAATGGTGCAGCCTATATTTTTGCCCCTCAAAAGGGGGCAGATGCAGTTGCGGTTAAATATTTAGATCATGGATTGAGACATTTTTATGGTATTTGCTCGCAATTAAATCAAAAAGTTAAACAGAATTTACCCGGAGCGGGTGCCGCTGGAGGTCTGGGCTTTGGGACGAGTTTTTTTTTAGATGCTTCCTTAAAGTCAGGTATAGAACTGATTTTAAAATATGCACAAATTGAAAATTGTATGAAGGAAATGGATTTGGTCATTACAGGAGAGGGTTCTTTGGATAAACAAACTTTACAAGGAAAGCTAATAAAGGGTATTTGCCAGTTAGCAAAAAAATATGATAAACCAGTGGTTGCCATTTGCGGTGCCCTCGCTCTAAATATTGAAGAAATAAAAAATCTGGGGCTAACGGCAGCTTTTAGTATTTCTCAAGGCCCAGGTTCCTTAGATGAAGCACTTGAAAATACGGAAAAAAATCTGATGCTCACGGCATTTAATCTTGCCCAATTGATGAAATAATTTTAATATGGAGGGGAAATTCACTGAAAATCAAGCAGAAATCCTGCAATTAAAAGAGAATTATGAAATAAATGGACATTATTTAAGTGAAAATACTTTAAGGTATATAATTGAAAATCAATTAGAGGTAAATGGTTTTGAGCGAAATTCCATGTTTCCCCTCAAGCCTGATGACCTCGTTGAAGGTATTCACTATTACATAGAATCTGGTAAATGGGTGTTCACCGAATTTTACCATCTTTTAAGAGGACATTGTTGTAAGAGTGGTTGTCGCCATTGTGTCTATGGACTAAGGAAAAAAGTATAATTTTTTAAATGGGAATTGGTAATTATTAGCTTGGTTCTCTTGCGGTTAACCGTTCCTCGGTAGGCTTTTAGGTGCTTGCTGATTGGTACTTAGGGGGGTAGTTCTCTTGCGGTTGCCCCTTCCTCCGCAACTTTTTAGGTAATTAGTGATTGGTACTTAGGTTGTTATTTCCCTTGCGGCTGACCGTTCCTCGGTGGGTTTTTAGGTGATTGGTGATTGGTACTTAGGTAGGATAGTTCTCTCACGGTTGCCCGTTCCTCAGCCGCTTACCGGGTAGGTAGTTGTTGGTGCTAAGTTCTTGAATTTTTCAGTTGTTTTTTTCAAAACAAAATTATCAGAAATTACCGGATTTTGTAAAGGTCAATCCCTTTGGGTTGTTACCTTAAAAATGAACTTTACCTATTTTTAAGGTGCAAACCTTGACCAGGTCCTACCATTCCAGATTGGCTTCCGCTAAGCCGTTAAGTTCCTCCCAATCACTGTCCAGTTTATTTTATGCCTAAAACTTTGATTTTTTGAAGCATTAAAACTGAAGTTAAAAACTAATTTTTAACTAGACACAGTTAATTGAACTATTCCACGAAGCACCAATCACCAAATACCAAGCACCAATTACCAAGCTCTAATCATGAATCAATGCGTCGTATACCTGCACCCAATGCATTTAAACGGACATCTAAAAATTGGTAACCGCGATCTATTTGTTCTATATTGTTAATAATGCTGGTACCTTCAGCACTTAAAGCGGCAATGAGAAGTGCCATACCAGCCCGAATATCGGGGCTGCTCATGGTAATGCCACGAAGAGCCTGCTCTCTTTCCAAGCCGATAACAGTTGCCCGATGAGGATCGCAAAGGATAATTCTGGCTCCCATGTCAATTAACTTATCGACGAAGAATAATCTACTTTCAAACATTTTTTGATGAATGAGTACACTACCTTTGGCTTGGGTAGCCACAACGAGAAGAACACTAAGTAGATCTGGGGTAAGACCAGGCCAGGGATGATCATATATAGTGAGCATAGATCCATCCATGGCATCTTGAACAACATATTGATCTTGTTCGTGAATAAGAATATCATCACCCTGAAAAGACATGGCAATACCTAATTGTTTAAATTTATCAGGAATAATACCCAAGTGAGAAAGCCCCACATTTTTAATTGTCAGTGGGCTATTGGTCATCGCCGCCAGTCCAATAAAGGATCCAACTTCGATCATGTCAGGTAAAATGCTATGTTCTGTTCCACCTAGTTGAGAGACTCCTTCGATCTGTAATAAATTAGATTTTATACCAGAAATTTTGGCTCCCATTTTATTTAACATCGTACATAATTGCTGTATATAAGGTTCACATGCAGCATTATAGATAGTGGTGTGACCCTTTGCCATTACCGCGGCCAATATAATATTGGCTGTTCCAGTAACGGAAGGCTCATCAAGAAGGATATTAGCACCTTTTAATCCATTGGACGTAAGTTTGAAAAAACCATGTGTTTTATCATATTCAGAATGAACGTTCAACTGCTCAAATCCAATGATATGGGTATCCATACGTCTTCTTCCTATTTTATCACCACCAGGTTTAGGAATATAAGACTTATTGAAACGAGCAAGTAAAGGTCCTGCAATCATGACCGAACCGCGCAATTTGTTAGCTATTTTATGAAACTCGGGATCTTCGATTCTATCAATAAGTACATTTTTTGCCGTAAACAAAAAGGTATCGTCTGTTTCTTTTTGTACGGATACCCCTAATTCTTTTAAAATTTCAATTAATAATTTCACGTCCAGGATACTGGGTATGTTACTTATTCTAACAGGTTCTTCTGTCAATAATACGGCACAAATAACTTGAAGTGCTTCGTTTTTAGCACCTTGAGGTGTAATTTCACCTCTCAATTTTTTTCCGCCAATTACCTCAAATGCCTTCATAATATTTTTTTAGCAAAATTAATTTTTTTAGCGGATAATTGACTGTTCTAATAATTATGTTAATATTGAGCTAAATGATTATCCTAAAAATATGAAATATAAACAACATTTTTCTCTTCAGGAATTGACCACTTTTAAAACACCGGGTTTCGCAGCTCATTTCTTTTCTTTTAAACAGGAAGAAGAGTTGATATCTATTTTACAGAGATTTGATTTCGAAAATATTTCTAACCATTATAAAGATATTCTCGTATTGGGAAAGGGGAGTAATATGTTGCTGGTGGGAGATGTTAAGGGTGTTGTTTTGAAAAATGAAATAGAGGGTTTAAAAATTATAGAGGAAGGAGTTGATGAAATTTTCATTGAAGTCGGAGCAGGTATGGATTGGCATCAACTGGTTTTATATACCATCGATAAAGGTTGGTCAGGTATTGAAAATTTAGCGTTGATTCCAGGTACAGTGGGCGCTGCACCTGTTCAAAATATTGGAGCGTATGGGGTAGAATTAAAGGATGTTTTTCATTCTTTACGCTGTTGGCATTTTGAAGAAAAAAAATGGATTTATCTTCGATTAAAAGAATGCCAGTTTGCTTATAGAGATAGTATTTTTAAAAAACAGTGGAGAAATAAGTCTGTAATAACAAGTGTACAGTTTAAGCTGAGTAAAAAAGCTAAATTAAATATAGAATATGGTGCTATAACATCAGAACTGGAAAAAATGGGCATCCAAGAACCCTCTATTAAAGAAGTAGCCGAGGCAGTAATAAATATTAGGAATTCTAAAATTCCTTCTCCAAAATTAATACCAAATGCAGGAAGCTTCTTTAAAAATCCAACTATTTCGGATGAAAAATTTGAAAATCTTAAGGAAATTTATCCGGATATGCCTTTTTACAAATTACCTGTAGGGTATAAAATACCCGCCGGGTGGTTATTGGAAAAAGCAAACTGGAGAGGCTATTCCTCAAAGGGAGTGGGCTGTTATGAAAATCAGGCGCTCATCCTTGTAAATACAGGAGGGGCATCGGGAAAACAAATACTCGATTTTTCGGAACAAATTCAACAATCCATTCGTGAAAAATTTGAAATTGAATTAGAACGAGAAGTGAATGTTGTCGGCAACTTTTCGAACTAAATCAATCGGGATTAAAATTTTCCAAGCCAAATATTTAATCTTCCAAAAGTGGATCTGTTTTTACCTCCAGAGAAGTATGATAACTCTCTTTCCCTACTTTTAGCGTAACCTGATAGAGCCCTGGCATGGCTTCCTTTTTATCAAATTTCAGATTCCATCTAATTCGGTGAATGCCCGCTTTGTTTTCTACTGGAATGGACGTACTCAATGCGCCACTTTCGTCTTTGATTTGAATGGATACAGGTTCAGAAGTTTCCTTCAGGTAAAAATTAAGGAGGGCTCCATTTTCAAAAACAGCACGAGGAAGAGAGGTAATGGGTTTGATATTTTCCGGATTTTTTCCTGCGTACCAAAAATGTCCTCTTTGGGCTCCTCTGCTTTTATTTGCCCAGATAATAGCTGGTTTTTGATTGAAAAGCCATGCTTTTCCAGAGGCAATAGCGGGAGTTAATTGTTGTAAAGGGGATATGTCGTCAAGAATAAATAAACTTCTACCATGAGTTGCTGCAATAAGATCATTTTCACGAGGGTGAATAACCAAATCATAAACGGAAACTGTGGGCATTCCCTCATTGAGCTTATGCCACTCATTTCCTGCATCTATAGAATACCAAACGCCAGTTTCAGTGCCTAAAAAGAGTAAAAATTTATTTTTTGGATCTTCGCGGATAACGCGAATCACTTCATTGTCAGGTAGATTTGAAGCAATATTAATCCATGTCTTTCCATAGTCTATGGTTTTATAAACGAATGGTTTAAATACATTATCTCTGTGTCCGTCGAAAGCAACATAAGCAACTGACGGATCGAAATGAGACGCTTCAACCTGGGTTACCCAAGTGAATTCTGGGACATTTGGAATATTGTTCCGCACATTTTTCCAGCTCTTTCCTTCGTCCAGGGTTAGTTGTACATTTCCATCATCCGTGCCAAGCCAAAGGATATTAGCGTCAATCGGTGAAGGAGAAATGGTAAAAATGGTACAATGATCTTCTGCCCCGGTATTATCGAGGGTAATGCCTCCATTATTGCCGGAAGCAATTTTCTTAGGATCATTAGTTGTTACATCGGGAGAGATTATTTCCCATGATTGCCCTCCATTCTTACTTTGAAACAGATAATTTGCCCCCAAGAATAAGGTTTTCGGATTCAACGGAGATAAAACCAGGGGAGCAGACCAGTTATACCGAAAAACAGGAGTACCAGGGATTGTGGGTACGGGATTAATTTTCGAATAATTTATTATGGTGGCTTGTTTTGGTTGAATATCCGTGAGGGCATGTGTTAACGGGTCATATCTGTTATAACTTCCATTTTCACTTCCTGTATAAACTTCGCGCCAGTTTAAAGGATTAACTGCACCATACATACCATCTCCCCAATGGACTTTCCATGAAGCATCATTTAATATGCCTCTTACATCTCTTGAAAAACTTGCCGTAGCAAAAAAACCATTGTCTTGTAAACCACCATAAATAGTATAAGGCTCTTGCATGTCAACCCCAATTCTATAGTATTGTGCAATAGGTAAATTATCAAATAACTGAAATGCCTGACCGTGATCGTGAGTGAGAGAAACGCCTTTATCCGCACCCAAATAGTATCGGTCTTGCTGATTGGGATCCAGCCAGATAGCATGGAAATCACCATGTACTTCCTGATCCGCACTCCCGTCTTTTAGTGTTTTTCCTCCATCGGAGCTAACCATAAAACGAGTGGTTAGAACATAAACTTTTTGATCATCTTGAGGATTTATAGCTACCTGACTGTAGTAAAAAGGTCTGTTATTATAAGTGTTGACATATTTCCATGATTTTCCACCATCCTCGGAACGGTATAAACCTGATCCTGGCTTGGTCAAATCTTTAGATGGTTCTGCCTCCACCAGAGCCATTAAAATACGGGAATCTTTTCTGTAGGAAGCCAGTCCAATACGTCCGGTAGGGCCACTTGGAAGACCCTGTGTTAGTTTAACCCAATTTTTGCCTCCATCCGTCGATTTATAAATGCCTCCGTTATTACCGCCACTATTAAAAATATAAGGCTTCCGCAGTCTTTCGTAAAAAGCAGCATATAATATATTTGGATTTTTACTGTCCATAATAATATCTGTACAACCCGAACCTGAATGAACAGGCAATCCGGATTTCAATTTTGCCCACGTTTTTCCTCCATCTGTGGTCTGAAATAAGCCTCTTTCTCCATCAGTGTCACTCCACAACGGTCCAATAGCAGCCACGTATGCAATGAGAGGATTAGCAGGATGCGTTAGAATGCGTGCTATTTGCTGGGTCTTTTCCAAACCTACATTTTCAAAATTTTTGCCTCCATCCGTCGATTTATAGATGCCATTTCCCCAACTAACAGAATTACGGTTGTTTGCCTCTCCTGTTCCTACCCAAATAATTTTAGGATTTGCCTGAAATAAAGAAATGTCGCCTATTGATGCTGTAGCATAACGATCGAAAATGGGTTCCCAGGTTGTTCCCGCATTTGTCGATTTCCAGACACCACCACTTGCCGTAGCTATAAAAACTTGCTTGAAATCTTTTTCTACCGCTTCAATATCGACAATCCTGCCTCCTGGACTAGCTGGTCCGATACCTCGCCACTGAATATCATGAAGCGGAAATTGAGCTAAAACAGAGGTTGAAAAATGAAGGATAATAACCAATAAGGATAGAGAGCAAAAGAAAGGACGCATAGAAAAGATTTTAGGTTTTTATAAAGCAATATATTTCAAAATAACTATATTGCTTAGCATTAACTTAGTTAAAGTTAGTCATTTTCAAAACAATTCAGCCATAAATGTTATTATAGGTTGTTAATTAATCAATAGAAATTGTGGATTTGAGTCCTGCGTTAAAATATATTACCGTCATTGTTTCGAGCATGGTGAAATTTATTTTCGGTCCTTTTGAAGGGCTGGCTTTAGGTTTACCATTGCTAGATACAGCTATATCTACCGCTTTAGGAATGATGATCAGTGTCGTGTTAATTACCTTTTTCTATCATTTTCTGAAAGTTAAGGTTTTTCCTCGGTTTAGTGAAAAACGCAAACTATTTACACCTGGAAATAGAAGAAAAGTTAGAATATGGAATAAGTATGGTGTTTTGGGTGTTTCATTTCTTACACCAGTTATTCTTTCTCCTATTGGTGGAGCTTTAATCGCAAATGCATTTGGCGAAAAAAAGTATAAAATTTTCTTGTGGATGACCTTCATGGCTTTAATTTGGGGGTTTGTTATGACCTATGCTGTGTTTGAACTTTCTCATTTTTTTGGTTTTTAGACTTTGTTGCAGTATTTTCAATCGCTAAATCTTTCATCTGCTAAAAAGGCCAGTCGGTTCATTTTGAATACCTCCAAACTGAAAAAACCAAATTCTTCGGTCGCTTTCCCTTCTATCAGATATACCCCTTTTCCACGAAATGGATATTTTGCCAACTGATCCGGAAAATGGGTGGTATCAAAATAATTCCCCTCTTTATCAATCCAGGTTCCAAAAGCCATTCTTTCTTTCTTTATGGTTGTCAAGGATTTTGAACACACAAAATATCCAGCCATTTTAATGTTTCGGTTCTTGAAACGAATCATTTGTCTGGCAAGTAGGGTGTCATCTAGAGAGGTATAATCCTGTATTAATTCAAATGGGTTGCATAGTGGAAATCCTAATAATTCTAATTCATCAAAAGACTGATTCAGTGTATTCTCTTTTACAACGGAAAGTAAAGAAGTAAACGTATGGTTTTCTGTGTTTTGAACACGTAGTATCTTATTATCTGCTTCGGAAAAAAGAGAAGAGCTATCTTGGTCTCCCAGGCTACTTACCAGGGTATTTTTTTCCCAGAATAACTCATATTTACTTTTACCGCAAAATCGAAAGGCGCCAATCCTAATCAATAAATCAAGCTGTGTCGGCCCTACAGATACCCGTTCAACGAAATCTGCAAAATCTCGAAATGGACCATGATTTTCTCTTTGGTCTACTATTTTTTGAGCCGATTGTGATTCTAATTCTTTCAAATGTACAAATCCAAGGTATAATTCATTTTCGTTTACCAGACTACTCATATATTGGCTATTATTTACACAGGGAGCCTTTACGCTGGCACCCAGTATTTTGGCTTCATGGACATAAAATTCCGTAGGATAAAATCCGCCAAAATTATTGATAACAGCCGTTATAAATTCCAGAGGGAAATGAGCTTTAAGATATAGACTTTGAAAACTTTCTACAGCAAAACTGGCCGAATGGGCCTTGCAAAAAGAGTATCCTGCAAAACTCTCAATTTGTCGCCAAACTTCGGCAGCTAAGGATTCAGGATAACCACGTTGCTGGCATTGCTTAAAATATTTTTCCTTCAACCGTTCTAAAGTGTCATCTTTTAGTTTTTTTCCTGTCATAATGCGCCTCACCACATCACTTTCGCCTAAATCCAGTCCAGCAAAATGATGCAAAATTTTCATGACATCTTCCTGATACACCATGATGCCATACGTTTCACTTAATTGTTCTTCAAAAACAGCATGGGGATAATTAAAACCGCAAGGATCATGGGTTCTTTGTATATACGTTTTCATCATGCCTGAGCTGGCAACACCAGGGCGAATAATAGAACTTGCCGCAACTAAATGAATATAATTGTCGCAGTGTAATTTGCGGAGCAAACCACGCATAGCAGGAGATTCTATATAGAAGCATCCAAGGCATTTTGCTGAACGCAATAATTCAATACTCCTCAAATCATTTTTAAGTAGTTTAATGTCATGGATATCAATGTCTTGTTTATGCCTTTGACGTATCAGGGACACCGCATCTTTGATATGCCCCAGTCCGCGCTGACTCAGGACATCAAATTTATGAAAACCAAGAGATTCCGCATGGTGCATGTCGAAATGTGTAACAGGAAACCCTTTGGGCATGAGCATACAGGCAGTGTGGCAGGATAAAGGCTCTTCACTGATAAGAACTCCGCCTGCATGTATGGAAAGATGATTAGGTTTGTCGCGTAAGCGTTCGGTGTAATACATAATAACCGGTTCTAATTCATGCCGGTATGGAGCACCTTGTTCTTGTTTTATAACTAATTTGTCGATTTCCCCTTTCGGTAAACCATATACTTTTCCCAGTTCCCGAATGGCTGCTTTTCGCTGAAAAGTATTATAAGTTGCTAATAAGGCGACATATTGCTGCCCATACCGTTTGAAAATATAATCGGTAATGTCGTCCCGCTCATCCCAGGAGAAATCAATGTCAAAATCAGGTGGGGAAGTTCTGTGTGGATTGATAAATCGTTCAAAATATAGATTTAGCTCAAGGGGGTCAACATCGCTAATCCCTAAGCAGTAGGCAACAATGGAATTTGCTCCGCTGCCTCGACCTACATGATGGTATCCTGCCGATCGCGCATATCGGACAATGTCCCAGGTAATAAGAAAATAAGCACAGAATTGATGGGTTTGAATCACTTTCATTTCTTGTCTCATACGATCTCTCGCAGCGGGCAATTCGCCATATCTGCGCTGACAACCCGATTGTGCCAGTTTATCAAGTAAGGCATAGTCGCCCTCCATACTGCCTGTAAAATGTAAACGGTTAACAGTCAATCCTTTCGTTAACGTAATGGACGATAAGGCCAATATTTTATGCGTATTCTGTATTATTTCTGGATATACCAAATACGGTTCTTCCACTACGGATGCGAGTTGCATTTTGTCCTGCTTTGAACCAGTTTCCTTCGGGATTAAATGGGTCAGTAATTTATTTTTATCTATGGCTCGTAAATGTAAATGCACTTGATAATCTTCCTCATTTCGAAAGGTAACCGGACTCAGCGCAACTAATTTATGCACATGTGAAGTAATAGGATGTCTGAATAACCGCGCAATATGCTCCCGTCGGATGCCTAAAAATTCGTTTTCACGGAATTGTTCGATGGGTTTTACTAAACGTGGAAAAATAATCCAGCAATTTGAAAAAGCAGGGGGTAAAAGGGGTAGTGCCTTTCGTTTCATCGAAAAATTTGTCAAAAATGTATTTAGCTCGCTAAATCCCTCTCGGTTACGTGCAATGCCAATGTATAAACATTCGCCCGCATCATTTCGAAAATCAATACCCAACAAACCCTTTATTCCCGCTTTGTGACAACAATCAATAAACTCTCCCGCACAACTTGTATTGTTAATATCAGTCAATACCATGGTTTTAATGTCATTTTCTATAGCATAATGTACCAGTTCCTCTGGGGACATTATGCCGTAGCGAAGACTAAAATAGGTGTGACAGTTTAAATACATAAGCGAGGTAGCTGTTAAAATCAGGTAAATATAAAACAAAATGTTTGTTAAATACAATTATAAAACAAAATGTTTTTAAATAGTTTGGTTATATAGACATCCCTCAGGGCTCCCGGTTTTATATCTCTGGAAAGGAGTATAGCGTAACTTTTATAATCTGTTAACTAAAGTTGCGAAGTGGGTAAAAAATTGATCATCAGATAAATAAGTTTGTTTAAAAGCGCTAAAAATTATTTAGCAAAACAAATTATCAAGGATCATTTTTGAAATGCCTAAATAAATAATGTTGCCTAATTTGTTCCGAAATTTTAGCTTTCAACTAAATAATTTTCAATATCTCTGTTATCCTTTCCCAGGGATTGACGCCGGTAGTTCATTTATTTTCAATGGTATTATTCTCAATCTGAAGAGTATCAACGTGTTTTTTGATAGACGAATGGTATAAGGCTGTCTAAAATTTTACGGAAGTTCTTGTATACAAAAGAAACTCATCATGGACAATGTATTGCTGAATTTGGTTGATTGGGAAATATTGATGGATAAACAGACTTGAAAGAAGCTTAATATTAAATTAAAAAATTATATGATTTGTCCCGAAATATTGATAATCTATAGAATGATTTTTGAGCCAATGAAAAAATGACAGGACGCTATTTATAGACTTATCTGTTTTGTGACTTGCAGGCATACAATTAAAATCCCTTACCTTTACATAATGCAATAATTTGATTTTGGTATGCGATTTTCTATGTGTTTTTTGCTTTTGTTTCTTCTTCTGACCGTTCCGTCTTTATCGGCTCAGATTGTATTACAACAGATAAATGAAAAGGGTATTGTCACACAAAAACAGTCTATTGTAACAGATATGCCACCTCTTGATTATGTAAAGTTGCTTACGGACAGCATGCAATATCAAGGTTTTTTAGAATATGCTGTTGACAGCATAAAGTCAGCCGATGATAAAACATATCTTTTTATTCATCAGGGGCCTTTATATTATTGGCGCACCATTCAAAGGCCATCGACACAGACAACTCAATCTGCTATCTTGTTTGATTTCGGAAATTGGGAGACTATCATCAGGAAAAATATAGGTAAACCTGCAACAATGGCTAGTCGTGATTGGCTGTTAAATGAAATAAATGCGCTTGTAACGACGCAAGGTTTTCCTTTTTCGCGTACTTCGCTGAATATTTTACAAACTGAAAATGGGAAAATTGATGCTCAGATTGAGGTTAATTTTGGCACATTCATTCGTTTTGATTCCATTCTTTTAAAGGGGGAAAAGCCATTAGCTACTTCTTTTCTTTTCCGCTATCTTGATTTTAAAAAAGGGGCTGCTTTTTCAACTGAAATGTTAGAAAAAATTAAATCGAGAATAGGTGCACTTCCTTATGTTGAACTCCTTGATGCAAAACCTGTTCTTTCAGGTCAACAAATGAACTGGGTTCTTAACCTGAAGAAAAAAACGGCAAGTCGTTTCGATTTTTTGATTGGATTATTACCAGGAGCTTCTGCAAAAGCGGGTGGAACACTGCTGACAGGTACATTGGAAGGCGAATTCCTGAATTCTTTCGGGCATGGGGAAAGGGTGTATATCCAGTTTGAAAAATTAAGACCTGAAACCCAACGCTTGCAAATGGCATTGCGTTACCCTTTTTTACTGGGTTCTCCCTTAGGATTCGACTGGCACGCCGATTTTTATAAACGAGATACCTCTTTCCTTAATCTGGAACAATCAGTGGGGTTGCTATTTCAGTTTCGTGGTGGAGATTACTGGCAAATTCATCTTGAATCTAATAGTAGTCGTCTGATAGGTTTTGACGAACTGAAAATTTTGCAAACAAAAAAACTTCCTGATCAGCTCGATATGAGACAGTCCGGTATCGGATTTTCTTTCTCTTTCAATAGAACTGATTATGCACTCAATCCACGATCGGGATGGTTATTACAAGCTCGGTTTACAGCAGGAAATCGGAAAATAATTCAAAATACAAGAATTGTTGCCCTGGGGTTTTCAGAAAGCTATAATGAATTTAAAAACCAGGCTCGGTTTAAAATCCAAACGGAGGGGAGTTATTTTATTCCAATGGGGAAAATTAGTACTATTCAGACAAATGCAATGATTGGCTATCTGGGAGGTAGCGGTGAGTTACTCAGGAATGAGTTATTTCGCCTTGGCGGAAATCAAAATCTACGTGGATTTGATGAAGAAGCTTTTCTAGTAAGACAATTTATACTCGCCACGGTAGCTTACAGGCTTTTAATTAGCAAAAATTCATATATATATACTTTTTTCAATCAAGCTTTCCTGACAGAAATAAATCAGGGAATAGCTATGAAAGACAAGCCATTTGGACTGGGCGCCGGGTTGAACATAGAAACAGGGGCTGGTCTGTTTGGAATAAGCGTCGCTGTAGGTTCAAACAAAAATCAGCCACTAAATAGTGCTACACCCAAAATTCATCTTGGATTTAAAAATATTTTTTAGAAACTAAAGCCGATCGAAAGTTGTAAGGATAAATTTTGATCTTTATCGTTTCTGGGGATTACCTTGCCCGTTGTATCCAGATTTAGCAAAGATAACTCCTGCTCAGCTCTTGTTAAATCAAGAAATCCTTTTTGGATTCTTGCCCCTAAATAAAGCCCTTGACTCATAAATATACCTAATCCTGCCTGAAGACCCGCATCTATTCTGCTAAAAAGAGGAACTCCTGTGTCCCGGGCATCATAGTAAGCACCTAATGTGGAGGGTACAACCACTCTTTTGTTATCAACGGTTAGAAACTTAGCATTGGACACACCTGTTTGTTGAAACTGATCTTTGAAATAGTCATATTTTAAAGGAATTAGAATAGGTTCAATGGTTTGTCCAACAATACTTTTACCACTGTAATTCAGTTCACCGACCCCTCTTGAAGTTAACATAAAACTTCCGTATCCACCGGCTGATACCTCTATTCTGCCCAATCGTAAATAGGCAGACAGGGGTAAATCCAAATAAGTATTTGTTACCCGGAGAGTGGTATATCTCGTACCTTTTGAATTTGCAGCAGCGCCACTTTCTGTAAAAAATCTAAAATAGGAATCTCCCTGATATTGATAATCAGTTCCTCTTTGGGAATACAATATTTCTGCACGCAAGCCCACCGCGCTATTTAATTTCCTTGTAATCATCCCTCCAATATGGAACCCACTGGAGAACGTGTTTTTTTCTAAATCATTTCCTTTAGCATCAACTTCTGAAGGGCCATCGATGCTGGAATAATTCAAACCAGCACGAATGCCACCAGACCATTCTTGTCCGATCAAAAATAAGGGCAAAAAAAGCAAAACGAAGAGTAGGGTATTATTACGCATTATTTGGTTTATTTAAAATGGTTAGAGTTGATAAATTACCTGTACAGGACAATGATCGGAATGGATAACTTCATTTAATTGATTAGCTTCCATAATGGAGTCCTTTAATTCCGAACTAACCATCTGATAATCAATTCTCCACCCCTTATTATTTCCACGAGAGTTCGCACGAAAACTCCACCAGCTATATTGAACTTTTGTTGGATGTAGTGACCGGAAAGCGTCTGTGAAACCAGCTGCCAGCCATTGATCCATCCAGGCCCGTTCCTCGGGTAAAAATCCTGAACTTTTTTTATTTCCCACAGGATCATGGATATCAATAGGGTTATGGGCAATATTTAAATCGCCAACTACTATACAACGGGGTCTTTCAATTAAAAGGGATTGCAGCCAGGTTGAGAAGTCCGATAAAAAATCCATCTTGAAATCCTGCCGGACATCTCCGGTGGTTCCAGAGGGGAAGTAACAGTTTAACAAAGTCCAGTCTCCAAAATCTGTCCTGATTATTCTTCCTTCGCGATCATATTTTTCAATACCGCATCCAACAACAACCAAATCAGGTTTAATTTTAGAAAAAGTAGCCACGCCACTATACCCTTTTTTTTCAGCCTGTGCCCAGCTTACGAAATAGCCTAATTCTTCAAAAGGGGTAAAATCAATTTGATCAAACTGTGCTTTTGTTTCCTGAACACAAAATATATCAATGTTCGACGCTTGTAGCCAGGAGATAAGTCCCTTGTCCATAGCAGAACGAATTCCATTGAGATTGTAAGAAACCAGTTGCAGCATATTTCCTTTTATTTCATCTAAAAATCAGATGATGCAAATATAATGAAGGGTTCCAATATTAAAGAATTAAAGTGATTTTAGGATGCATTTTCAGTCAGACTTTCTTCATCAGCTTCAGGCATAGCTGGTCTGTTCTTCCATTTTAAATAAAACGGTATACCTGTAGATATCAAAAGTAAACCTATAATGGCTTCTCCAGGTCTGTTATACAGCGTTAAAACAATTAAAACCAAACAAAAGACAACAAATAGCATGGGTACTATTGGATAACCAGGTACTTTGTACGATTGTGGTGCACCCCCATTTCGCTTTCTCAATATAAATACGCCGTAGGTACATAGTCCGTAAAAAATAAAAGATGCAAATATCAGCATATCAGTTAATTGGTCGAAACTACCTGATAAAATGAGGACAGAAGACCAAAAAGCTTGATACCAGAGGGCATTACCAGGTGTTCTGTACTTTGGGTGAACTTTTCCTGCGGATGCAAAAAATTCCCCCCTTCTTGCCATGGCATAGTATAACCGTGCACCCAATAAAATAGTGGTATTGGTACAGCCAAAGGTAGAAACACAAATGAGGATTGCAATGAACAAGGTTCCAGCCGGACCCACTATTTTTTCTATGACTGCAACAGCTGCAATTTTGTTTTTTCCCTCATGTATTTGAATGAGTTCGTCAGCCGGCATAGCATAAAGGTAGGCAAGGTTAACTAATAAATAAATGGCAATAACCGCAAGCATACCAAAAAATAAAGCCAAGGGTAGATTTTTCTTTGGATTTTGAATCTCTCCACCAATAAAACTTACAGTTATCCAACCTTCGTAAGCCCAAAAAGCAGCCAACATGGCGGAAAAAAAGGCAGCAAAATAGGTAAATCCATTGGCACTCAAACGTTCATAACCCACAGCAGGCTGACTGATATTTGACCAACTTCCGCCTTGCCAGCTAAGCCCCAATATCACAATGATTAATAAACTGATTACTACCGTTGCAGTGGTCCATTTACTCAAAATTCCAGCTTCTTTGACCCCTCTGAAATTTAAAAAAGTGAGCCCAACTACTAGCGCAATAGCTAATGATTTAACGCCAATATTGGCAAAGGGGAATAATATACCGCCAATGGAAATAGAAGAAATAGTGGAAGAAAAACCGGGTAATGGATATAATGCGTTTACTGATTCTGCAAATACATACGCAATAGAGGCGACAGATGCCGTTCTAATAACAGCATAATTACTCCAGCCAAAGAAAAAGGCAATTGTTTTTCCATATATTTCTCTTAAAAATACATAAGCACCGCCCGAGCCTGTGATTTGCCCAGATACTTCTGCAACAGATAAAGCACCAGCTAAGGTTACTAAACCAGCAGCAACCCATGCAGCCAGTACCCAGGAAGGGGATAACAACTCTGCGGTCATTGGGGCTACTTTTTTAAAGACTCCCGAACCAATTATAGAGCTGATTACCAATATAATAGCCATTGAAAGTGTAATCGTTCTGGCAAGCTGAGTTTCCTTGCTTCCTGTTGTTGAATGAGACATAAAGTATTGGTATTTAAAATTTCCTTCGGCCTTGATAATTTAGCCCATCCGTAAAGTAGGTATAGTCTCCATTAATTCATAATTAATAGAAATAAAATCTGTTTAAAAGTTAATACCATAAAATCATGCTTCTTTGATTGGTTACAAAGAAGCATGATTTTATGGCCTTTTGACTTTTTAATTATTTTGCTCCCGGAGGACAATTTTTCCTAAGGTATTCTGTAAATAAAGTACGCAGATGTTCTGTCGTTCCTTCTCCTTCTCTGATACTATGAGATCTATTTGGGTAAGGCATAAACTGAAATTGTCGGTTGTGCTTTATCAATTCATTAACTAGTTTTTCTGCATTTTGATAATGCACGTTGTCATCACCTGTTCCATGGATGTAAAGCAGATTTCCAACCAGATTTTTAGCATGCGTAATCGGAGAACCCAAAACAAAATCTTCTCTGTTTTCCTGTGGAATTCCCATGTAGCGCTCCTGATAAATATTATCATAGCTTAACTGATCCCCTACCGCCGCAACCGAAATACCTGTTTTAAAAATAGCTGGATACTGGAAAAGTAAATTCAAGGTCGATGAGCCACCGCCACTCCAGCCATGCACTGCCACTCTGGAAGTGTCCATAAAGGGAAATTTAGCAAATAAAGCCTGTGCCCCCTGTGCCATGTCTAAGATATTAATGCGGCCTATATTTCTATAAATGGCTTTCCTCCACGATCTTCCTTTTGGAGAGGGAGTACCGCGATTATCAAGAGAAGCATAGATATAACCATCGGCAGACATATCGCCTTTGTACAGGTTATTCCTGCCTGTTCCATAGGCATCTCTAACGGTACTTCCTGCAGGCTCCCCGTAAACGTTGAAAACAACCGGATATTTAAGATTAGGATTGAAGTCCTTAGGTTTTGTAAACCAGGCATCTAAAGTAACGCCAGAAGCTGTAGTAATTTGTAAAAAGGTTATGTCTAAATCAGTTACTGCTTTTTCTAACTGCGAATCAATTGATTTAGAAGGGTCTAAAGGGGCGTTAGTTGGTAAATTTAACCATTCTGTGGTCGGACGGGTTTTTGCATTTGAAAAACTGTGTCTGGCAAATTTTCCTTTTGGACTTATATCATAGTTGTGAGAACCCGTCTGGTTGATTGGAGAAATTCTTGTGGCCATTCCTTTGCCATCTAAAGTAGTCTTATATAGGTAAGACTGAGTAGCATTGTCAGGGGAAGCCATAAAATAAAGCTGGTTATTTTCCTCATCAATTCTTGAAATGGAAATCACGTCATAATTACCAGCGGTCAGGCAAATTTCTTTTTTCCCATCTCTGCTCACTAAATAAACGTGTCTCCAGCCATCTTTTTCGGATTGCCATAAAAAGCTTTTACCCCCTTCAAGCCAATCCCAGCCTTCAGGGCCGTCAATATCGATCCAGGCTTCATCCTTGTCCTGATAAAATGATTTGGCTGTTCCGTTAGCCGCTTGTATATAAAAAAGGTTACTTGCGTTTTGCTTTCTATTTAATTGTTGAACAATGAGTTCATTACTATTTCCTGCCCATTCCATTCTTGGCAGATAGGTTTGACGAGGATCACCGGGTATATTCATCCAAAGCGTTTTTCCACCCATGGCTGGAACCACGCCAATTTTATAGGGGGAAGGTGCCTCACCAACTTTTGGATATTCTACAGGTACATTAAAAGAATAAGTAGAATCAGTATTATTTATCATCAAAAAATTTCGGATTTGACGAGCATCTATCTGCCAGTATGCGATCGATTTGGCATCGGGACTCCATCGAAATCCATCTCTGCATCCAAATTCTTCCTCATAAACCCAGTCGAAAGTACCATTTATAAGTCTGCTGTCACCGTCGGTAGTTAAGGCAGTAATAATACCTGAAGCAATATTTTCAACATAGATGTTATGTCCTTGCACATAAGCTACTTTTTTGCTGTCGGGTGAAATTTTTGCAAACATTAAGGTTGAAGCGGGAAATTTAGTTCCCAATTGGGTTAATTTTTTGGTAGCTAAATCCAAAAGCCAATAATCACCTTTGGTGTCTTGCCTCCATACTCTTTGCGTATTGGTATAAATCAATACTTTTTGATTATCAGCAGAATATTCAAAGCTTCTTACCTGTAAAGGTTTTGTTTGACCTTTCGGAATTAAGAGGTTAGCGTTTACAAGAGTATCCACCTTTCGGTCAGGTAGGGTGATTTTAACAATCGTATTTTTTTGAATTTCTCTCAGACCAGTACCATCCGGTGCCCAGTCAATTCTACCTTGACCTAGTAATAAGAAAGGTAATGAAAGTAAAATAAAAGGAAGGGTTGATTTCATGATGTTATTTTTTTAGGCCAATTTCTCTCAGGCGTTCATCTAAATATTCTCCAGCCGTAATTGGCTCAAAGTAAAGTGGGTTTTCCTCCGAAATGCAATTCTCCAGACAACTTAAATCCATTTCAGGTCTTGGATGTAGGAAAAATGGAATGGATAATCTGGGTAAATGCCATTCTTCTTTCGGTGGATTTACTACCCGATGCGTTGTCGAACGAAGATAATTATTTGTTAATCTTTGTAACATATCACCTACATTTATAACTATTTCATCTGCTTCGGGAACGATAGGCAGCCATTTTCCTTCTTTGGAAAGTAGTTCAAGGCCACCGGCGGAAGCACCTACTAAAAGGGTTATCAAATTGATGTCCTCATGTTGTTCGGCACGAATGGCACTCGCAGGTTCCTGGGAAATAGGTGGATAATGAATGGCTCTTAAAATACTGGTGCCATTTTTTATGCGCTGGTCAAAATAATCAAGGGGTAGATTTAAATGTAGGGCAATGGCCTGTAGTAAACCAGAGCCTGCAATTTCAAATGCACGGAATAGATTTTCTCCTAATTTCAAAAAGTCAGGTATTGCTTCAACGGTAACATTTCCTTCATTTCCTATTTGAAAAAACTCTTTCAAATCAGCTACTTTAGACTGTTTAGCATGCTCTGTTCCAAAAGCCGTATATCCTCTTTGACCATTAGCTCCAGGGATTTTATATTTTAATTTTTCGTTTTCTGAAAGGGCAAAAAAGGCATGTGCCTCCTTATAAAATGATTTTATCAGATTGGAGGGGATACCATGATTGACAACGCCAACAAAACCAACCGTGTGGAAGGCATTCCCTAAGGTCTCAATAAATTTATTTCTCTCGGCTAAATTTCCTTTTTCAAACTGGGATAAATCAACTAATGGAATGGTTCTCATTGGAATTAGATTTTATTTTCGTGGTGGTTTGTAAGCAGAATCAGTAAAAAATTGTTTAGAATCTTCCCTTTGAATTAAATCTGTAAGCGTTAATGAAGGGTTTTTATTCATAAATGCTTTTACAATCTGCCAACCTAACCAGGCGCCCGTTCTACCAGGTGCCTCTATAGGCATTCCAGGCGAATTTGGACTATATTCCACATATTTACGGATTTTTTGCCAATTACTATCATAAAAAAGGGATTCTTGTAAAAAGTAAGCAAAAATCTCTTTTTCATTTTCCACCAGCCAGTCCCATTGCTGGGCAGTTACTTCCATCAAAATAGCATCGGGGGTGTAAGGAAGTAGTTTATCCTGAAGGTAAAGTTTTTTCCCTTCCCGAATCATTAGCGCTAACAAATGATCTGTTTCGGGTTGTGGAACCAGGTCGTCAATCAAAGGCTGGAGGGTTTTTGTAACCAAATGTTCCGCATTGAAAGTTCTGGTCAAATAGGCTGAAAAATTGGGATTCTGCGGATTTTTTTGTTGGTAAGGATAATTTGAACCTAAGTAAAAATCCAATCCTACGGCCAGATTATTTTCCCCATAAATGAAATTTCCCAAAGAAAATTCAGAAATAAAAGTAGTTACTTTAGGTGTCGGCCTTTCTGGAAAATAATATTTTAAATATTTAAAGGAGTTTAGAAAAGCAGCTTCAATTGGCTCGAAATTAGCGTAAATTTGTTGAATGGTGTCATACAATTTCCTTACCTCATTAAATTGAGTAAATCCAATCAGGTATTTTTCTTCTCCTTGTGGGGCAATCTGTAAATCGTTGGCACCTAAAATTTGATTAAAATAAATTCCTGAAAATTCAGGATCCTTTTCTTTAATTTGCGTTAGCTCTGTGCTAAAACGCAAGGTATCTGCCATAAATAATTCTTTCTCAAAACGCCTGACCTTAAAATCAATGGAAATATCACTGACATCAGGTATCTGTTCTGAATGATCTTTTGAACAAGACAGGGAAAACTGAATTAGCAACAGGCTAACAGAAAATATTAATTTACTTCTTTGAACCATTCTTTATGGTATTTTTTTTTTGAAAATGTAAACAAAGTTAAATTTAAATTATTGTTCATTCTTATTTGAAATAAATGAATCACCCAATAACTGAAAACTGGTTAAACGATTTTATTCGCAGAGGTATTGCAGAAGATGTAGGAGATGGAGATCATACCGCATTGGCTTGTATTCCTTTTAGTGACCGAAAATCGGCAAGACTTCTGGTAAAACAAGAAGGAGTGATAGCTGGATTGACTATCGCGGAGGCTATTTTTAAGTATCTGGATCCTTCTTCCTCCTGGAAATCTTTAGTAGCTGATGGAGATTACGTTTTACCTGGTCTGGTAGCCGCTGTTTTAGAGGGAAATACGCAGGCCATTTTGAAAGGAGAACGACTTGCTTTGAATACCATGCAAAGAATGAGTGGTATAGCGACCTTAAGTAACAGACTGGCAAGTAAAGTATCTGATTTACCCGTCCGGTTAATCGATACCCGTAAAACAACCCCGCTATTACGTCCCTTAGAAAAATGGGCCGTTAAACTTGGGGGATGTGAAAATTATCGGTTTGGACTTTTTGATAGAATGATGATTAAGGATAATCATATTGATGCTTCGGGAAGTATTACTCAGGCTCTTAAACAAGTGCACGATTATTTACGTTTCAATGACTTAAATCTTGAAATTACCGTTGAGGTTAGGAATGTCCCTGAAATTAATGAGGTGTTATCCGTTTCGGGATGCCATCGAATTATGCTGGATAATTTTTCCCCAGCACAAATTAAAGAAGCTGTTTTGTTAATAGGGAATAAAATGGAAATAGAAGCATCTGGGGGAATTAATGAAAATAATTTGAGAGAATATGCTGAAACTGGCGTTGATTTTATTTCTTTGGGTGCCTTAACGCATTCCGCTGGAAGTTTGGATCTTAGTCTTAAAATAATCTCTTAAGGTGGAAATTGGTCTAATATCAATATTAGGGATGAGATGAGGCAACTCAGAATGAGTAAAAATCTAAGATCTCTATGCAGTAGGGGGGATTGTTCAAGTTTCACCAGTTTTGTTTTTTTATTCTCCCTATGCAAAAAGGATACCATAGCAAAAAATCGTTATATGTCTGAAATCTTTGCCAGTGGCTAATTCTAACGTTTTAAAATGATAAAAAATTAGCTGTCAGATTATTTAAATATACTTAATTTTTATACTATGAAAAAAGATGTTTTAATTATTGGAGGTGGAATTGTTGGTCTGGCAACAGCTTACAGGTTATTGCAGGAAAGGCCTGATTTATCGCTAACTTTAGTAGAAAAAGAGGGAGATTTAGCCAAACACCAAACGGGTCATAATAGTGGCGTCATCCATTCTGGCATTTATTACCGCCCAGGAAGTCTGAGGGCAAAAAATTGTATTACGGGCTATCAGGAATTACTTGATTTTTGCAAATTAGAGGATATCCCTTTTGATATATGCGGTAAATTAATTGTTGCCACCTCTGAAAAGGATATTCCCAGCATGGAAAAAATATTGGAAAATGGAAAACAAAATGGATTGAATGGCATTCGTCGTATTTCCAAAGAGGAAGCACTTGAAAGAGAACCCCACATTAATGTAAAGGAAGCCATCTTGGTTCCTCAAGCTGGAATTGTCGATTATACAACCGTTTCTTTGAAATATGCGGAAAAAATAAAAGCGCTGGGAGGAGAAATTTTAACCCATTTCAAGGTAAATAAAATTATCAGATCTAAAAATGAAATAATCCTTAAATCGGATGACTCCAGAGAAGTTTCCGGCAGCATTTTAATTAATTGCGCCGGATTATATTCCGACAAGGTGGCTCAAATGACGGGAATGCCATTGCCTCCCCTTCAGATTATTCCTTTCAGAGGAGAATATTATGATTTAAAACCAGAAAAACAATATTTAGTAAGGCATTTGATATATCCCGTTCCAAATCCTGATTTTCCTTTTCTTGGCGTTCATTTTACAAGAATGATTGGGGGTGGTATTGAAGCGGGTCCCAATGCAGTCCTTGCTTTTAAACGTGAGGGGTACTCCCGTTGGGACGTCGATGCAAAAGAATTGGCAGAAACTATATTTTTTCCAGGATTTCGTCGTTTAGCTTCCAAACACTGGCAACATGGTCTTGGAGAATTACACCGCTCTTTTTCCTCAGCTGCTTTTGTTAAGGCACTCCGGCACTTAATTCCGGAAATTAACGAGGAAGATTTAGTTCGTGGTGGTGCTGGCGTTAGGGCAATGGCTACCGATAATCTTGGAAATATGAGTGATGATTTTCTTATATTTGCCGATAACCAAATAGTGAATGTTTGCAATGCCCCATCACCAGCGGCAACGGCATCCCTTTCTATTGGTAAATCTATCGCTTCAAAAGCTTTAGATATTCTATGATTTAATATGTGACATGGAAACGATACAAATGGTGGACCTGAAAGGTCAATATCTAAGAATTAAACCGCAGGTGGATGAGGGAATCATGGAGGTTTTAATGGAAACTTCCTATATTAATGGACCTCAGGTAAGTTTATTTAAAAACAATCTGGAGAAATATTTAGGCGTAAAAAGGGTTGTTCCTTGTGCAAATGGTACCGATGCGCTCCAAATTGCTATGATGGCTTTGGATCTAAAACCTGGAGATGAAGTTATCGTTCCTGCATTTACTTATGTGGCAACCGCAGAGGTTATTGCCTTATTGAATTTAAAACCTGTAATGGTCGATGTCGATATCGACTCATTTAATGTAACGCCTGAGATCATTGAAGCGGCTATAACCGAAAAAACACGCGCGGTAGTACCTGTAAATTTATATGGACAATGTGCAGATTTAGAGGGGATTAGAAATTTATGCGATCAACGGGGTTTATATATGATTGAGGATAATGCGCAGGCTATTGGTGCCGATTATATGCTGCGTAGTGGGGAAAAAGTTAAATCTGGAACGGTTGGACATATTGGTTCAACCAGCTTTTATCCTTCAAAAAATCTTGGCGCTTATGGTGATGGTGGGGCACTTTACACCCAGGATGAAAATCTTGGTTCAATGCTTCATAAAATTGCTAATCACGGTCAAACTAAACGGTACTATCATGACATGGTGGGCGTTAACTCCAGGTTAGACTCCATTCAGGCAGCTATTCTTAATGTTAAATTGAATTATTTAGATCAGTTTGCTTCGGAAAGAAGAGTTGTTGCTGATGCTTACGATAGTGGTTTTTCAGCCATTGAAGCATTACAAACTCCTTATAGAGCTCAATTTTCAAGTCATGTTTTTCATCAATATACCCTTAAAGTAGAGGATGGGAGGAGAGACCAATTGCAATCTTACCTAAAGGAAAAAGGTATTCCGTCTATTATATATTATCCTTTGCCATTATATGACCAGGAAGCTTTCAAAAAGGATTCAAATGTTCAGTTTCTTCCAGCAACGGATAAATTATGTAAGTCAGTGTTATCTTTACCCATTCACACGGAAATGAGCGAAGAACAAATAGCATATATTGTAAATTCGGTTGTTCAATTTTTCAAATAAATGGAAGATATCTTTATTCATCCTTCAGCAGTTGTCGACGAAGGTGCAGTGATAGGTTCAGGTACCAAAATATGGCATTTTTCTCATATCATGTCAGGTGCAGTATTGGGTAAACAATGTAACCTTGGTCAAAATGTGTTTGTTGCCAGTGGCGTAGTTCTTGGCAATAATGTAAAAGTTCAAAACAATGTTTCCTTATATACTGGCGTAACCTGTGAGGATGATGTGTTTTTAGGCCCTTCCGCCGTTTTTACCAATGTTATTAATCCGCGAAGTGCTGTTAACAGGAAAGCGGATTATAAACAAACTATTATTGGAAAGGGGGCAAGTATAGGCGCAAATACGACTATTGTGTGTGGCCATAAAATTGGTCAGTATGCATTTATTGGCGCTGGAGCAGTGGTTACCAAAGAGGTACCTGATTTTGCTTTGGTCATCGGAAATCCGGGTAGGGTTAAGTATTTTATGAGTCGCATGGGTCATAAACTTGTTTTTTCGGAAGAGGGATTAGCTATTTGTCCAGAATCTGGGGATAAATACGCAATTAATAAGGGTATTGTAACATTAATCTAAGTATAAAAAAATAGAATGAAAGAGGTAGTTACCCAATCAAATGATGATTCGGTTGTTTTAGAACCAGTCCCTTATCAAAATTTACATATTTCGAATGACGCACGTAAGTGGTTTGCCGTTTACACCCGCTTCAAACGAGAAAAAATAGTGTTAAAACAGTTGATGGAAAAAGGGATAGATGCCTATTTACCTTTAAGTACCTACAAAAGGGTCTATACCCGCAAAATAAAAAAGATTGAATTGCCTTTAATTAGCTGTTATGTTTTTGTCAAAATTTTTCATTCGGAGTATTTTTCTGTCTTGTCAACACAGGATGTAGTGAAATTTGTAAAATTTAGCCATGAATTATTGGCCATTCCGGAGAGGGAAATAAATATTTTGAAAGCAATTACAGGTCAAAATATTGAAGTTGAAGCAATAAGATTAGTACCAGAAGTTGGAGATGATATAGAAATTTGTTTCGGCAGCTTATATGGATTAAAAGGGAAATTAATAGATCAGCATAATGATAAAAATGTGGTGATTGAGTTAGAGCAAATGGGCTTTTCCATGCGTATGCATGTTGATCCTCAATATCTTAAAATTATCAATAAATCTAAAAAAGAGTAAAATTCCTCAAAAAAAGAAGAAAGACTTTTAGATAAGTTTATTTAAGGCCCTATTTAAAATGCACTTTCAAAGGCCTTTTCTGACTTTTAAAATGGCAGTCATCAGTGAATTTATACATGGCTTGAACGGCAAATTATCGTAAATCCATTGTTAAATATTTGTTAGGTGCAAATAAAATCGTACATTTGTACTCGATTTAAACAGGTCTGTTCTAACATTTTCCTCAGTAATGTCAAATTATCGTATTATTCTGGCTGGTCAGCTCATTTTTAATAATCAGCGCAGTTTCGAAATGGCGCTTGCGCAATATAATCAACGTGTTGAAATACATTTCAAATATGATGTTTTTTTACGCAGTGAAAATATTTTTGATATAGAGCAACAATGCCTTAATATTCCCCGTCATGTCGAACCAGAAATTTCGGATAGAACGTGGAGAAATACCGTTTCCGCTTTAGAAACGGTTTGTGAATATGCTATTGCGGGTAGCTTAAGTGCCTGGAAGTTGGAAAATGGTAAAATTATTGAGTTTCGTGAAATTGAACCTAATGGGGACAAATCGGCCATTCAGTCTTTTTTATTAGGTAGAAAATTAGTTAGAAAAGGGGAAGATAAAGCGGCTAAAGAGGCCTTAGATATGGCTATTCAAAAATGTGAAAGGCATGCTAAAGCTTACGAACGAAGAGGTTATGTAAATTTTAGACTCAGAAATTTCAAGGATGCTTTATATGACTTTAATAAAAGTATTGCTATTAACCCGCATGGGGAAGAAGCTCATTTTGGCAGAGGTTTTGTGAATATAATGTCAAAGGATTATGTCTCTGCCATTATAGATTTTGATATAACGCTTAAAAATTCTATTCCTCACCAGCCTATTTTTTGGAAGGCGAAACGAATTAAAGGGGAATGTCATCTGATTCTGGGGGAGTATAAAAATGCGATTTTAGAGTTAGTACCTATCTCCAAAAGAATATTTTTGGAGGATGATAATAATTTTGGCTGGCAACGCAAAGTTTGGTTTAATTTAGGTCAGGCCTATTTAGGAGAACAAAATTTTAAAGAGGCAATTTTAGCCCTGGATAAAGCAAAAGGATTGCCTGCAGGTAAGGATTTACTGACTAACGACGATGTTGATAGTGTGCTTAAAGATGCAAAATCAGGAAAGACCCCCGCTTCTTATTTGAACCCAATTCCTGGAAGTATTAAAACGGGAGCCCCTTTATTATCTTAAATTTTTATCCATTGAGTTAAATCTTCTCCCCAGATGTTTTCTTCTTTCAGTAATAAGGTGATTTTTTCATCTGCAGCTATGCGTTTTAAATGTATCTGTTCAATAGCTGCTTTCGAAATTTCATCTATTTGTACTTCAACATTACCCAAGAGAAAATGAAATATTTCATGGATGCATGCTACCATTTTGGTAGGCGTTTCTCCTTTTTCTTTTATATAGGATTTTAATAACGGTAATATTCTTATGGTCAGTTTCATCGGGTATTGAACGGCAATTGATTTCCATTTATGTTCAATATTTCCATTTGAAAATCTGTCAATCACATCTCGTGCAAAGGCTAATTTATCCTCCATTTTTATTTCTTCAGATAAAGAGGGAATAATTTCTTCAAAAATAAGCTCCTCAGCAAAGTTTTTGAATTCAGGATTACTCATGGCCTGATATACGTTTTCGAACCCTTCTGCCATAGCTTTTGCACACAATAAGGTATGTGAACCATTCAAAATGCGAAGTTTTAACTCTTTAAACTGGGAAATATCAGGGACGATTTTGATTTCTTCATTAACTTTTGAAAAGGTTAACAAGTCACTTATTTCCTGACCTCCCTCAATTGCCCATAGCGCGTAAGGTTCGCACATAATGGCATTTTGATCGGAATAACCATATTTTTCATTTAAACGTTGTTGATTTTCTTCTGATAATTTACCAGGAACTATTCTGTCAACCAAAGTATTTGCAAAGAATACTTGTTGATTTAACCAATCGATAAAAGGCGTGGGGAACTCGTTAATTTGAACTAGCTTATCAATTATTTCCTTTAAAATCTTTCCATTATCAGTTAATAATTCAGTGGGTAAAACCACAACTTTATTTTCAGGTGTATTTCCGAGTATTTTAAAACGATGATACAGGCATTGAAGTAATTTTCCAGGAAAGGAAAGAGAGGGATTCTCAGTAAGTTTCTCCTCTACGTATTGTAAACCTGCTTCTGTCGTATTAGAAATAAATATTTGAATGGTTGGATTGGCAGCAGCATCTAAAACATCGACCCAATGGGATTTTGCACTTAATATGTTGCTGATAGCACTACAAATTACATCTTCCTCTACAATTTCCCCGTTTTTTATCCCTCTAATTTGAAGGGAATAAAGATAATCTTGATTTTCAAAGGAAGAAATATCGCCATTTTCTGTTGACTTAACGACGACGATTCGTCCGTTAAAAACACCCTGATTATTTGCTTTTTCAATAAAATAATCGGGCAGTCCTCTCAATAATACACCAGTTCCAAATTGCAAAACTTTTTCAGGAAGTTGAAACTGGGCACTTTGTGGTATGGATAGAGAAGGATTTTTTTTAATATCCTTTAGTATGGCAACGGATAGAACGGACATAAATTTAGATTTATGGAACAAGAATTTTCACGGCTTGCCTTTCCCAAAGCTGCCAGATTTTTCCTTCTTTTTTCCACACCATTAAAATCTTTAAATTTATTTCCCCGGGTATTTTTTTGTCGTTTGTCTTTGCATGCAAGGTATGCCTGACAACGGCAATATGTTTGCTCACCTTTATAGATTGATCTTTTAAGGTAATTTCAGTAAAGTCGTAATTTCCATTGAGTAAATTTTCAATAAATGCCGTTTTATCTTCAAGCTTAGCATTTGAATGTCCATATACCAAGTCGGAAGCAAGTATTTTGTTTAAGGAAGACATATCAGGGTCTAGCATGTTTTGACGAAGAAGAGCTACTTGATCCTCAATAGACTGACTATGTAACCGAAAAGAAAAAAATTGTGTAAGAACTAAGGCTGGAATAAAGTATTTAAACATGATATAGGGTTTTTAGGCAGGTTTATGAAGTATCAAAACTGGAAAAACCATCATTTTATAGATGGTTTTTCCAATTTAAAAATTAACTAAAATAATTTTTAAAGTTAATGTGTAAAGGTGCTTTGCGGGTCAGATAACAAATCTTAATTCCAAGTTCGCAATTTAATTCAATATCTTATTTTGATTCATTGGAATTATTTACGCAAACGATTGCGTCGATTTTCAGGAATGCAGATTAAAAACAAGTAAAGCAAATTTCAAATGAGCATGATTTTAAATACTTACCTTTAGAAAAATTTAGCATTCATGGATCAGGAAAAACCAGTAAAATTGAGTGACATTTCTAAAGCACTTAATTTATCCGTTTCAACTATTTCAAGAGCATTAAATGATAGCTATGAAATTGGAGAAGAAACTAAAAAATTGGTTCAATCTTATGCATTAAAAGTAAACTACAGGCCAAATCTCATTGCCCAAAGTTTAAAGGAAATGAATACCAGATACATTGCTATTATAGTCCCTGAAATAGCTAATTCCTTTTTTGCAGAAATTGTTAATGGCGTTGAATACGTCGCAAACAACAAGGGTTATCATGTGGTTATCTATCAGACGCATGATTCTACAGAGAAGGAAATAGATAATATCAGAGCAATTGCCCATAGAAAAGCGGACGGATTATTAATGTCACCTTCAACAAATCAGATGCAGGTGAATGAGATTATGAAAAATATTGGGGTAAAATTACCCATTGTCTATTTTGATAGAGTTCCTTCTGATAATTATTGCCATAAAGTAGTTTGCGATAATTATCAGGCTGCTTATGATGCTACTTCCTGGTTGATTAAACAAGGAAAAAGAAAAATTGCGCACATGGCAGGACCCAGTGGCATTTCCATTTCCATAGAAAGATTAGCTGGTTACAGTGCGGCATTGCTCGACGCAGGTATCATGGTTGATCCTAATTTAATTAGATATAGTAATTTTTTAGCAAGTGAAGCAATGGAAAATATTAAGGAACTGGAGGAAAAATACAAACCTGATGCTTACTTCGCATCCAGTGATCGCCTTTCTTTATATTGCTATGAAGCAGTTCAATTATTACCTGAACCACGTGCTTCTGAAGTAAAAATAGTTGGATTTACAAATGGGACTTTTGCCCATCTGTTAAGGCCAAAATTAAGTGCTATTGTGCAACCTGCCTTTGAAATGGGAAAAATAGCTGCAGAAATGTTATTAAATACCATTGCTAAAAAAAATAAAAATATAGAATATGGCTTTATAAAACTTCCAGCTGTATTGAAAAATATTTAACCAAGTATTGTTTTATATCATAATTTAAGACATTCATTTTTCGTTCTTTCTAAAATCTATAATCAGTATGATGGCTAAAATCCTTTATTTCTCCAATTTTTGTTTTTTATTTTTAACGTTTAATCCTCTTTTTAGTCAGACTTCTACTCGCTCAGAAAAAGATCCAAAAGCAAAGGTAACGCTTGATTTAATGAAAAAGCGATATGAATCGTTTTCTTCGCTCGAAATTCCTTTTTCTCTTGAAATGGAGATTCCAGAACAATCTAAGCAGGTTCAAAAAGGCCAGTTTATCCGCAAAGGAGTAAAATATAAATTTGTTATGGAACAACAAACCGTTCTTTGTGACGGAAAATCTTTATGGGTCATTTTACCTAAAGAAAAAGAGGTGCAAATCAATGATATGCCAGATATTGCGGATAAAGAGGATATTCTGTCTCCCGATGCGCTTTTTAATATCTATAATAGAAAAGATTTGACTTTTTTTGTTTTGAAAGAATATGTAGAGAAAGGTAAAACGTTACAGCAAATTGGATTCAAGCCCATCGATAAAATGGCGGATTATTCAAAACTGGAATTAATTTTAGACAAAAAATCGGGTGAAATTATTTCCTTTAAGGCCTTTGCAAAAGACGGATCAAGGTTTTTATTTCGTTTTGGCGTACCAAAAACCAATCAAATTTTTCCAGATTCTTTTTTTCAATTTAAAAAATCAGATTATCCGACTTTTTACGTGGAAGATTTAAGAAGTTAAAATTTGATAATTTTAGTAAATTCGTACCCATATATACCTTCAATGTAATTAATATGGGTTTTAAATCTACTGTTTTACGCCCTTGGGCAAATCAAGTTTCCAGGCAGATTGGGAAATGGTCTTCAAATGCATTAAAGGAGCAAGAAGAAGTTTTAACCCAATTAATTGAAAAAGGTAAACAGACTCAATTTGGTCAAGACCATGATTTTTCAAATATCTATACCTATGACGACTATAAGAAGCATGTCCCTGTAAGAGATTATGAGGGATTAAAGCCTTATATCGATCGCATTGTTGCTGGAGAATCAGCTATTTTATGGCCAGGAAGACCCCGTTATTTTGCAAAAACATCAGGAACCACTTCAGGGGTAAAATACATACCCATCACATCTGATAGTTTACCTAACCATTTTGGTTCCGCAAGAAATGCCCTTTTTCATTTTTTTGGACAGACAGGAAGAGGAAAATGGTTAGATGGAAAATTAATTTTCTTGTCTGGCAGCCCTGCTCTGGATGATATTAATGGCGTACCTACGGGAAGATTATCGGGAATATCCAATCACCTCGTTCCAGATTGGGTTAAAAGAAGTCAAATGCCCACCTATCAAACGAATTGTATTGATTCCTGGGAAGAAAAGCTAGATAAAATTGTAGAGGAAACGCTGGATAAAAAAATGACCTTGATCAGCGGTATTCCACCATGGGTTCAAATGTATTATGAGCGTCTAATTGAAGTATCTAAAAAATCAACCATCAAAGAAATATTCCCAGATTTTAGCATGTTTGTTTATGGAGGGGTGAATTATGAACCTTACAGAGCAAAATTAGAAGAACTTGTCGGTGGAAAGGTTGATAGTGTAGAGATTTACCCGGCATCAGAAGGCTTTTTGGCTTTCCAGGACATTCCAGGCGAACGAGGTATGTTTTTAAATGTGGCTTCTGGCTTGTTCTACGAGTTTATTCCAGTTCAGGAGTTAGGCAATGAAAATCCAACACGGATCAGATTGCATGATGTGCAATGTGGAGTAAATTATCTGCTTATTTTAAATTCAAATGCGGGTCTTTGGGGCTATAATATTGGTGATACAGTTGAATTTGTCTCCGTTAATCCCTACAGAATTATTGTAACAGGGCGGGTTAAGCATTATATTTCTGCCTTTGGAGAACATGTTATTGGAAAAGAAGTGGATGAGGCAATGCAAATAACCTGTCGGGAATTTGGCATCAGGGTGGTAGAATTTACAGTAGCGCCTCAGGTGAATCCATTAGAAGGGGGGTTACCTTACCATGAGTGGTGGGTAGAATTTGATGAAATTCCGGAAGATTTAAATCGGTTTTCGCAATTCTTGGATCAGGAAATGATGAAACAAAATATTTATTATGACGACCTCATTCAGGGGGTAGTATTACGACCTTTGATCATTCGACCTTTAAAAAGAGATAGTTTTAGAGCTTATATGAAGACCCTGGGTAAACTAGGTGGTCAAAATAAAGTCCCCAGATTATCTAATGATAGAAAAATAGTCAGCGAATTGGAAAATTTGAAGGTGACATTACCATAAAAAAGTGTACTTTTACACTTCTAATATAAAAAACCAACTAAAATGGGAAAAGGCGATAAACGCACTAAAAAAGGAAAAATTTTCCAGGGTTCTTTTGGCAATTCAAGACCTGGCAAAAGAGCTAAAAAAGCGACGGAAGCACCAGCTGCTTAAGTGTTCGCTTTTTTCCTTCAATAGTTATTCGGTCAGGCATAGTTTTATGCCTGACCGAATCAATTATATTTGAAACATTTCTTTGCTTTCTGTCTTATTATTTTCTAATATTTTCCGTATATTTATCAAAATTCAGAACGTTAAGTTCTATCTAAGATATTTTATGCGTGTATTACATATTAGTGCGGAATGTTATCCAGCGGCAAAATCAGGAGGATTAGGTGATGTGGCGGGTGCACTACCCAAATATTTGACTATGGCTGGATGGGAATCTGCCGTCGTAATTCCTAAATATGGAATACCATGGTTCAAAAAACATCATTTCAGACTTGTTCATGTGGGCGCATATTATTTGAACCAACAATACTACCCATATACCATTGAAGAACCAGTAGATGCAGCATTAGATTTTGCCCTTTATGTTGTGAATTTACCCGCATTATTTGACCGGCCAGGTATCTATGGTGATGGGGAAAGAGGTTGGTACACCGACAATACAGAGCGATTTACCTCTTTTCAATTAGCTATGCTGGATTGGGTGAAAAATATGGAGTTGAAACCCGAGATCCTGCATTGCCATGATTATCACGCAGGCTTGATTCCTTTTTTGGTTAAATATGCCTATGTATTTGAAACTTTAAAGAAAATCCCTACTGTTTTTACGATTCATAACGCGGAATATGCCGGGGCATTTCCCTGGTTAAAGAAAGATTTAATTCCTGAATATCCTCTTGAAGTAAATGGATTATTAGATTGGTCAGACAATATCAATCCTTTAGCTTCCGCAGTGAAAAATGCATGGGCAGTAACCACTGTTTCTCCTGGTTATTTGTTGGAATTACAGCATTTTTCCTCTGGTCTGGAATGGTTATTTAGGAATGAAAAAAATAAATCCAAGGGAATCTTGAATGGCATTGATCACGATGTCTGGAATCCACAAACAGATACCTATCTAACAGCTCATTTGCCAGCTAAAGTGGAATTAAAACTTGCGGATATTGAGGTTTTTAAGCAAAATCAGAAAAAAAATCTGGTAAGTCAACTGGGGCTTAATCAAAATATACCCTGGATTACCTTTATAGGTAGATTAGTACGTGAAAAGGGAGCTGATATTTTACCCGATTTAATCAATGAAACTTTAGAAAAAGGAACGGGCTTAGGATTTATCATTTTAGGTTCTGGCGAACTTTATTTGCATGAATTATTGCGAAAAATGAGCTATAAATACCCAGGTAAACTGCATGTACATATAGGCTATGACGAAACATTAGCCCATCAGTTATATGCCGCTTCTGATTTTATATTGATGCCTTCCAGAGTTGAACCCTGTGGCTTAAACCAATTATATGCGCTTCGTTATGGAACTATTCCCATTGTTAGAGCCGTTGGAGGACTGAAAGACTCTATTGTGCCATGGAGGGAGGAAAATGGTAATGGTATCCTTTTTGAAGACTTTACCGTTGCAGCAGCAGCAGAGGCTATTGACGATGCTTGTCAGCTATTCAATGATCGAAGTAAATTTGAAAATCTAAGAAAATATATCCTTGGAATTGATTTTTCATGGCAAAAATCAGCTTCTGATTATATCGCTTTATATAAAGAACTCACCTAAAAATTACCCTAAATGATCAAGATGATTTGCCTTATACTGGGAGGTGGTGCGGGAAGCAGATTAGCTCCTTTAACAAGCCATCGTTCCAAACCAGCGGTACCTATCGCTGGAAAATATCGATTAATTGATATTCCTATTTCCAATTGTTTAAATTCTGGCGTTAAACGGATGTTTGTGGTAACTCAATATAATTCCGCTTCTCTCAATCAACATATTAAAAACACCTACCATTTTGATGTTTTTTCTCATGGATTCGTTGATATTTTAGCTGCAGAGCAAACACCAAATAGCGATCAGTGGTTTCAGGGAACTGCCGATGCAGTCAGGCAATCTATGCATCATTTGAAAAATCATGATTATGACTATATCCTAATTCTTTCAGGAGATCAGCTTTATCAAATGGATTTTGAGGAACTGGCAAAATATCATATTAGTAAAAAAGCTGATTTGACCATTGCTACGATTCCTGTAAATGAGGTTGATGCACCTGGATTTGGTATTATGAAGGTAAATGATAAAGGTTTTATAGATTCCTTTATTGAAAAACCTAAAAAGGACGTTTTGGCAGACTGGACTTCTGCGGTTTCTGCTGAAAATGAAGATAAAGGAAAAACCTATTTAGCTTCGATGGGGATTTATCTGTTTAGTAAGCAGGTAATGATGAAGTTGTTTTCAGACAATGAAAAGGCAGTAGATTTTGGTAAAGAAATAATTCCTGATGCTATTCATGGCGGTTTAAAGGTTGCTTCTTACGCCTTTGATGGTTATTGGACAGATATAGGCACAATTAGATCCTTCTTTGAGGCAAATATCGCCTTAACAGACACTATTCCTGAATTTAACTTGTTCGATAATAATCGTATCGTTTATACCAGACCTCGCCAGCTTGCACCGACAAAGGTTTATGGTACTTTTTTAAACAGAGCCCTGGTTGCCGAAGGTTGTATTTTACATGCAAAAAAAATAGACCGCTCTGTCATAGGTATCAGATCCAGAATTGGAGAGGGGTCGGAAATAAATAATGCCATCATCATGGGGGCGGACTATTACGAATCTATTTCTGAAATTATTGATTCAAAAGAAGGGGCAGCCATGGGAATTGGTAAACAATGTATTATTGAAAATGCTATTATCGATAAAAATGCCCGCATTGGTAATAATGTGGTGATTAAGGGTAGCCCTTTATTAAAAGACGAAGAAACAGACAAATATTCTATTAAAGACGGCATTATAGTCCTTCGAAAAGGCGTTTTTATCCCTTCCGGCACCCAAATAGGACTTGTTTAAACGATGAAAAATATTGGCGTCATTGACTTAGGGAGTAATACTTTTCATCTTTTAATTGCAAAAATTATTTCCCCTCAGGAGTTTGAAGAACTATACAAGGAAGCTCATTTTGTTAAACTAGCTTCTGAGGGGATTGAGAAAATAGGAGATACACCCTTTAAGAAGGGGATTGAAATAATGAATCTTTTTGCCGAAAAATGTAAAGAATTTAAGGTTTTCCAAGTTAAAGCCATTGGAACTGCGGCCTTGAGAAGAGCTGAAAATGCCCAGCTTTTCATTCAACAGGTTTTTGATCAAACAGGAATAGATGTTCAGATTATTTCTGGGGAGGTTGAAGCTAAGTTAATCGCCGAAGGGGTAGGGCTGGCTATTCCTTTTATTGAAGATCCCTTGCTAATCATGGATGTTGGCGGTGGTAGTGTAGAGTTTATCTTAAGGGAAAAAGGGCATATTCTTTGGGCAAAAAGTTTTCCAATAGGTATTGCTATTTTATACCGGTATTTTCATAAATCAGAGCCTATTAGCCAAGAGGAGGTTGAAAAGTTAAGGTCACATTTAAGTTCCTCGCTCATAGATTTAGGGGATGTTTTAAAAAACCACCCTGTAACTCATCTGGTTGGGGCTTCAGGAACTTTTGATGTTTTGGAGGATTTTCTATCTGAAGTATCCGTTAAAAATAAATTTGCTTCTACCGTTGAGGTAAAGCATGTGATGCCATTGATTGAAGAAATTGTTCATAAAAGTATCCACGAACGAAAGCAGTATAAGGAAATACCAGATACCCGCGTGGAAATGATCGTCGCTGCCCTTATTTTAATAGAATATGTTTTAATCTTGGGTAATTTTAATAAACTTACTTTTTCCTCTTATGCTATGAAAGAAGGTATTCTTCGGCAAATGATGGCAAGCGAATAGCCATATAAGAAGGACAGATTTACACAAATAATCAAAAAAATCAGGTAATCACTTTCGTTAGTATTTCCTGTTGAAAGTATGATTACTTTTGTGTTCTAAAATTAAATTTATGTACGAGTTCCATACGAACAAGCCCTGGTATTTTGAGATGCAATTCAAAAATGCAAGTGATTTTGTCATCCCTTTTATTGAACAGCGATTTCAAATAAATAAGAACATTCATGTATTGGAAGTTGGTTGTGCGGAAGGAGGTGTTCTTAAAGCTTTTCTTGAAAGGGGTTGCACGGGAGTTGGCGTAGAACTTGAAGATGGAAGATTAAAACTTGCGGAACAGTTTTTAGAGAAGGAACTGGGCGAGGGTGTTGTCAAATTAATTAACAAAAATATATATGACCCATCCTTCGAAATAGAATTTAGCAACCAATTTGACTTGATTATACTCAAGGATGTCATTGAACATATTCCTAATCAGGAAAAAATATTAAGAGAATTTAAAAAATTTCTGAGACCTGGTGGTGCCATATTTTTTGGATTTCCACCTTGGTATATGCCTTTTGGCGGTCATCAGCAACTTTGCAAAAGTATTCTTTCAAAAGTGCCTTATTTTCATTTGCTGCCCATGGGGATATATAAAAGAATACTGACTTTTTTTAAAGAATACGTACCCGCTTTTGTAGAAATAAAAGAAACCGGCATCTCAACGAGTCGATTTGAACGCATCGTTAAAGAAACCGGTTATCAGGTTATTTTGGATACCCACTTTTTATTAAATCCGATTTATAAATTTAAATTTGGATTAACACCATTCAAACAAATCGGATTAATAAAAGCGATACCTCATTTGAGAGATTTTTTTACAACCTGCGTCTATTACTTAATAGAACAAAAGGATATAAAACATTAATCTTCCGTTTCAATTATTTCTTCAGCTGGCACTTCAATAGGTTCAAAGGGGTCTTTGCTAAAAAGCAGTCCCTTGCTGTTGGCATCAATATAAATGGTATCTCCGAAGGAGAAGGAACCATTCAAAATCTGTCTGGACAATTCATTAATCACCTCTTTTTGAAGTACTCTTTTTAAAGGTCTTGCCCCATATTGAGGATCATAGCCCAAATCGGTTAAAAAACCTTTTGCTTTTTCACTTATTTTTAATAAAATCCCTTGTTTAGCAAGCATTTTCTGAGTGCCTTTCAATAATAAATCAAGGACTTTATAAATTTCAATTTTATCAAGTGGCAAGAACATAATTTGATCGTCAATCCTGTTAAGGAACTCAGGCCTCATATTTTCTTTAAGCATATTCAACACTTCCGTTTTAGTTGTTTCAAGCACTTCGGTTCTGTGTTTATCGCCCATTTCTGCTAAATCTTCAAAATTTTCCAAAATATTTTCAGAACCAATATTAGAAGTCATGATAATAATGGTGTTTTTGAAATTAGCGACTCTACCTTTATTATCCGTTAATCTGCCATCATCGAGGACTTGAAGAAGGATATTGAAGGTATCGGGGTGTGCTTTTTCAATTTCGTCGAGTAAAATGATAGAATAGGGGCGACGTCTTACCGCTTCTGTCAATTGTCCGCCTTCATCATACCCTACATATCCTGGAGGGGCACCTACCAAGCGAGAAACGGTATGTTTTTCCTGATATTCGCTCATATCAATTCTGGTCATTGCCTTTTCGTCATTGAAAAGTACTTCTGCGAGCGTTTTTGCCAGTTCTGTTTTTCCAACGCCTGTTGGACCCAGAAAGATAAAGGAACCGATAGGTCTTTCTGCATCCTGGAGCCCAGCACGACTTCTTCTGATGGCATCGGCCACTGCAGCAACAGCCTCGTGTTGTCCAATTAATCTTGAACCAATTTCATCTTCCAGACGAAGCAGTTTATCTTTTTCACTTTGAGTCATTTTATCGACGGGAATGCCAGTCCATTTTGAGACGACTTGTGCAATATCACTGGAGGTAACTTTTTCATTAGTGAACCTGTTTTCTTCGGGTAACTTGCTTAATTTTTCTTCAGCTACACGCAGCATAACCTGTTGTTCCTGCATTTCACCGTATCGAATTTTTGCTACCCTTTCAAAATCACTATTTCTTTCCGCCTTTTCCGCCTCATTTTCTAATTCTTCCAACCGCTTTCTAATGGCCTGAATGGTATCAATAATTTCCTTTTCACTTTTCCACCCGGCCACGAGCGAATCTCTTTTTTCTCTTGCCTGTGCTATTTGTTCCTCGATATTGACCAGAAGTTTGTCATTTTTTTCTCTTTTAACAACTTCTCTTTCAATTTCAAGCTGACGAACCTTTCTATCCCATTCGTCAATTTCTTCAGGAAGGGAATCAAGTTCAAGTCTTAGTTTTGCAGCAGCCTCGTCAATTAAATCGATGGCTTTATCGGGTAATTGTCTGTCACTAATATAGCGGTGAGAAAGTTCTACTGCCGCCACAATAGCTTCATCCATAATCTGGATTTTATGATAAACTTCATATCTTTCCTGTAACCCTCTAAGGATACTTATGCTATCTTCTACAGAAGGTTCATCAATAACGACCGTTTGAAAACGACGAACCAGTGCTTTATCCTTTTCAAAATATTTCTGATATTCATCCAGGGTAGTGGCACCAATGGTTCTCAATTCTCCTCTTGCGAGGGCTGGCTTTAAAATATTAGCAGCATCCATTGCACCTTGGCCTCCACCGGCTCCAATTAAAGTATGAATTTCATCAATAAAGAGAATAATTTCTCCTTTTGCCTCGGTAACGTCCTCAATTACACCCTTTAATCTTTCCTCAAATTCACCTTTATATTTAGCGCCAGCGATAAGAGAAGAAATATCGAGGGAGAAAATTTTCTTAGTTTTCAAATTTTCAGGAACATCACCTTTAACAATTCTCCAGGCAATACCTTCTACAATGGCTGTTTTTCCGACACCGGCCTCGCCAATTAGGATAGGATTATTTTTCTTTCTTCTCGAAAGAATGTGCAACACTCTTCTAATTTCTTCATCGCGACCTATAATAGGGTCTAATTTTCCATTTTCTGCTCTTTCGTTAAGATTTTGGGCATATTTACCTAAGGCATTGTAACTATCTTCGGAATGCTGATCTTCCACTTTTCTGCCTTTTCTTATTTCTTGAATGGCACTTTTCAGATTTCCCTCCGTCATGCCTAAATCCTTAAGTATCCGTGCTCCCTTGTCATCACCCTGAACAATGGCTAACAGCATCAATTCCAATGAAATAAAGGAATCGCCAAAGGAAGTTAACATGCCTTTGGCTTTGCTTAAAGCCTTGTTAGCATCATTGGTAAGATATTGTTGGTCGGTACCAGTGATTTTAGGATATTCTTTAAAGGTTTCTTCTATTTTTCGTTTAAGCAGAGGTACATTAATACCTGATTTTTCCAAAAGGAATTGACTGAGACTCTCATCTATTTCCATGATACCTCTGGTAAGGTGAACGGTATCAACTTGTTGATGACTAAGCCCCGAAGCAATTTGTTGTGCCTTTTGAATCGCTTCCTGTGCTTTCGCTGTGAAATTATCGTAAGTCATGATTCAATTTTTGATGGTTTATCTAGCTTATTTTAGACTTACCTTATCAAAAGTCAACCCAATTTTATTTTCGGAAAAATAGGCAGATAACTCTGTCTTTTTGTCAGCAGAAACTCAAAAATTCAGCCAATTTTACCATTTTAGGGTCTAATAATCTTTTCCGGTCTGTTTTTAACCTGCTTTTCGAGCCAGGAGCTTGTTTCATACAACATGTGCAGAATAGATTCTTTTGCCTGATAACCGTGACTTTCATGGGGTAGAAAAACAAGTTTTGCTGTAGCACCATGTCCTTTTAATGCTGCATAAAAGCGCTCACTTTGAATGGGGAAAGTTCCGGAATTATTATCTGCCTCACCATGAATTAGCAATATGGGCTCCTTTATTTTATCTGCATAATTGAAAGGCGACATCTTAAAATATACTTCTGGCGCTTCCCAGTAAGTTCGCTCTTCTGCTTGAAATCCAAAAGGAGTTAGCGTCCTGTTATACGCACCACTTCTGGCTACGCCTGCGGCAAACAAATCGGTATGGGCAAGCAAATTAGCTGTCATGAACGCCCCATAAGAGTGACCACCAACGGCAATTCGCCTTCTGTCCGTTACCCCCATATCAACCAGTCTGTTAATGGCCGCTTCGGCATTCATGGTTAATTGATTAACAAAGGCATCATTGGGTTCTTTATCGTTTTCAGCTAAAATAGGCATACTAAAATTATCTAAAACAGCATATCCCTGTGTTACCCAGTAAATTGGAGAACCCCAATTAGGTCTGGAAAACTGGTAAGGTGAACCTGTTACCTGACTGGCGGCATCGGCGCTTTTAAATTCACGCGGATAAGCCCACATGAAAGTAGGTAAGGGGCCATCCTTTTCTTTTTGGTAGCCTTTCGGCAAATATAAAGTTCCCGTTAATTCTAATCCATCGGTACGCTTGTAACGCACAAGTTCTTTTTGTATGCCTTGAAGGGCAATAAATGGATTAGGAAATTGAGTTAATGGCGTCAATTTACCTGTTTTCCAGCTTTTCAAATAATAGTTGGCAGGTGTCTCTGCGTTTTCACGAGATAATAAAACAAGGCCATTTGTGGCATCTAAAATATCGATGGCATTTTCAAACCAAGGGGCTGACGACTCCCATAATCTGGTTTTCTTTCTGGTTTGAAGCGAATAACTATCTAAAAATGGTTTGTAACCATCCGCGGTATTTCCAAGGCCAGCTAAAAACAAGGATTGGTTGGTGCCAGTTAACAAAACATTCCGGCCATAAGAATTTTTAGTTAGCTGAAAATTACCCGGATCCGTTGATCTGTCTTCGTACTGTCTGTCAAAAAGGGTATCCAGTTTTTGTGAGGGATTTCCAGGTGACCAGCGAGTCGTGATTTCTCTTCTGTCTTTCCACCATCTTTCTGTAAATATGGCTAAAGCATCATTTCCCCATAAAACGCCTCTGAAACGATAGGTAAATCCAGGGCCTGGCACAGGATTTCCAGAAAATGGGGCATCCCAAGTGTGCAATCTATCTCTGACAGGAGCTGGTTTTTTAGGATTTCCTTCATCCTGAGCTTCTACCCAATAAAGAGATGCAGGTTTATCTGGCCTCCAGGTTATATCTCTGGGTCCCATTGGAACGGCGTCAAATCCAACAGGAACATCTTCGGCAAGGGATAATTCGGCTACCGTTTTTATAAAATTACCTTCAGTATTGTATAATGCCACGGTTTGTCCGAAACCATTGTAAGGAATTAAATAACTAAAAGGCTTCCTTAAGGTAGTAAGTAAAACATAATTTCCATCAGGTGATATGGTGAACTCTGAGATCAAATCGGGGGTGCTAAATAGCGTTTTTTCACCCGATATAACATCGATTTTATGCAGTTGAACGGTCATGTAATAAGAAAAAGCAACTTCGTCTTTCGGGTTCTTTAATAAATCCTGATAAGTTCTGGAAGGGGCTACCTTACCTTCGTTTGCTTGAATGGTTGGACCGGTTGGCACTGGATTGTCTGCTGGTGGCAAAGGATTTGAAGCAACTCTCAACTTGCAAATTAATTTTCCCGTGCCTCCAAGCCATTGAAAGGGTGAACCTCCAGCAACATCATTTAAAACAGGTTCTGTTAGTTTCGTTGCTTTAAAATCAGATAAACTCACTACCCAAAGTTCAATGCCTGTTGAAACGGTATTGGTTATAGCGACATATTTTCCGTCAGGAGACCAGCTTAAATCTCCTGCGTTAAGCTCTTTTGGTAATCCAGTAATTTGAATTTTTTCCTGATTACTTATACGCAACAACTCAATGCCAGTATAGCCAGACACTCTACTTCCTCCGTGTATGGAAGGATTTATTCTAAGTCCGGCTAAACGAAGCTCGGGTTGAGCTAACTCAGCAATAGTTGGATACCCTGGCTGGGCTAAAAGTAATAAAAATTTTCCGTCAGGACTTAATCGCACTGCGGGTGTTAAGGGCGCTTCAACTAAGTCTTGAATCTGCTTTGGCGGTTTCTGATAACCAGCATCCTGTGCATTTAGCAGAAAATTAAATAAAAGGAATAATCCAGGAAGTATCCAGTTGCGCATGTTTTAGTGTTTATAAATTCAAATAAGATAAATAGATTCTCAATGGACAATTTAATATATTATTAAACAATTTACAAGAGCTTGTGAGAATAAAATTTTATTTGGATATCTTGAGGCACATCCTAATTTAAAAGTTAATATAAATATGAGAATATTAAGGATAGTATCTACTACCCTGATGTTTATGGGTCTGTTGACCTGTGAACCGAGGAATAAAAAGGAGTATCAGACGCCATCTATTTCCTTTTTTTATTGGAAATCTACCTTTAGTTTGAATAAAACAACGGAGAAATGGCTGGACTCAATTCCAGTGAAAAAAATATATGTTCGATTTTTTGATGTTGATTTTGATAAGCAAAAAGGGCCATTCCCGGTTGCTCCTCTGGTTGGTTTACCTCAAAACTTACCATTTATAGTGACTCCGGTTGTTTTTATTACCAATGAAACTTTTCTAAATATTAAGAAGGAAAAAGATTTACAATACCTGGCAGACAAAGTTGCAGAAAAAATAGGGCTGTCTGCTCAAAATCTGCGAGTGAATGAATGGTTAATCGATTGTGACTGGAGCGGTAAAACTCGCGCTCCTTACTTTAAATTTTTAAGTAAGTTAAAGGAAAAAGCTCATTTGAAAAATATTACCCTCATGGCAACTATTCGCCTGGATCAATATAAAAATTATAAATCGACAGGAGTTCCTCCAGTAAAAAAAGGATTGTTGATGGCCTACAATATGGGCGAATTGTCAAAATGGGAAACGACCAACAGTATTTTAAACGAGGAAGATGCAGCAATGTATTTGCAAAATCCTACAGCTTATACTATTCCCCTCTCCTTAGGTTTGCCGTTTTACCAATGGGGTGTCGTCTTTAGAGATTTTAAACTCGTCAGACTAATAAATGGATTAGATCAAATGGAGTTAACCGATACCGTTCGATTTAAACAAATGGGTGAGAATAGATATGAAATACAAAAAAGTACTTTTTTAAATGGCGCCTACTTATATCAGGGAGATAAAATCAGGTTGGAAAAAATAGATTCCAGCGATTTACTCCACATGGTTAATCTTCTAAAAGGATGGAAACTGAAAAATCAAGGGGAGGAAATGGTATTTTTTCATTTAAACGAAGAGATAATAAATAGCTCAAATCAAACTTTTTTCAAAAGCTTTAGTCAGAAAGTCAGCATCGAACCAATCGAATAAGACAAAATGACAGGTTAAAATTAAAATAAATGCCATTTTGACATATAAATTAGGTTGGAATAAATAATGCAAAGAAGGAAAATATCTTTTAATCATAAAAAAATAATACCATGACTGTTTCAAGTAGGCGTTTTGACCCATTTTTCTCTTTAGCTAATCCATTTTTACCAGCAGCTAATATCAAAGAAGAGAAGGATAAATTCCTTGTACAACTGGCTGTTCCAGGATTAAAAAAGGAAGATTTTAAGATTGAATTGAAGGAGAAGTTATTGTCCATTTCTGTTGAAAAAAGTACTGAAAAAGAACAGAGTGAGACCCAACCGATCTATAACTTAAAGGAATTTGGATTCACCTCCTTCAAACGTTCTTTCACTTTACCTGAAACAATTGAATTGGAGGCCATAACAGCTCAATATGAGCAAGGTGTCTTGCAGTTGGATATTCCTAAAAAGGATTCTGCCAAGATAAATACCCACAGGTTAATAGAGATAAACTAATTTTGGGACATACCTTCTATACAGGCGATGAAGCACAAGGCTTTCATCGCCTTTTTTTATGTTTTTAAATGCGTAGTTAGTTAAAAACCATTGTTTTCAATGACCCCTTTATACCACAAACCACTTTCCTTTATTTTTCTATGATAGGTTACAGGATCGATAGAGATCAGTCCAAACTTTTTCGAATAAGCGTGTTGCCATTCATAATTATCCGTCAGACTCCAAGCCATATATCCTTTTACCGGAATACCCTCTTCAATGGCTTTGTTAATTTCGATTAAATGCTTTTGATAATAAGCAATTCTAAAAGATTCATCTGTCGTGGCGGTACCATTTTCAGTGACTATGATGGGTTTTGAACTTATTTTATGCAGTTTTTGTAAAATAGACCGAATTCCCTGAGGATAAACCACCCATCCCATATCTGTAACAATATCCCCTTTTTTAACAGGAACAGGACCGAAATTTTTCAAATATAGGGTGGTGTAATAATTCAGTCCAATAAAGTCAAGGGTTCCCTTTACACTTGGGTCAGCAGCTCCCCAACCAAGGGGGAATGCCCATTTGCCGTCAACGACGGCGTCAAAGAATATCTTGTTTGCCCATTTATCGGATAAATAACTTAGGAATTGCTGCCATTTATTCTTAGCATTGAAAGGTTGAAAGTGCATATAGGCAAAAGCTACCCCGACGGGCGCTTGCTTGTCGTATTTTTTAATGACATGAAAAGCAGCTGCATGCATTTCAATCATCAGGCGATATACCCGTAAATATTGAAATATATTTGTTTTAAATGGGGGAAACATACCTATTAGATAGGATGCCGATGGAACGATGTTGGGTTCATTGATAGGAAGCCAATAATCTACCTCGTCAGCAAGATAAGGAATGACCACTTCCAGATATTGTTGAAATTGAGATAGAAAGAAATTCCTGTTTAAAAATCCCCCTTTTTGTAAAACCCAGACAGGAATGGTGAAATGGTGCAGGCAAACCATCGTTTTTATTCCTCTTTGATGAAGGGCGATCAATTGTTTTTTATAAATAGCCAAAGCTTCCTCATCGGGCTTATCAGGGGTTGGAAAAATGCGTGACCATTCGATGGAAAGCCTATGAATTTTAACACCCATCTGTTGCGCTAAATCATAATCTTGCTCATAATTTTGCCATTGTAGCGTAGCTTCTCCACATTTTCCAGCTAATTTTCGTTCATTTGCAGGCTTTTTAGCCTCTAATTGCTCATAATAATACCAATCGTTATGGACATTATTTCCCTCTGTCTGATAGGCAGAAGCCGCTGTACCCCATAAAAATCCTGGAGGAAATTTAACCATAGCCTGTATATTTATAGAAAATGTAATCAAGAATAAGAATAGATTATATTTCAATTTAAAAGGTGTTTAACAATTGAAATAAATAAAAGTACATCAGAATTTCCCTAATTAGGTAATTTTGATATACATTAGATAGTTAAATTTAAAAATATGATGACCAAACTAAGTGTAGGTATTTGGATATGTAGCGTAGTTCTCTTCATTCCATCTACTATATTAAAGGCACAACATGGCCGTACTCCCTCTCCTGCTAAAAATGGAATGGTGGTGAGCAGTCACTATTTAGCATCTCAGGCAGGTATGGAGGTGCTGAAAAATGGGGGAAATGCAATCGATGCAGCGGTAGCTACTGCATTTGCCCTCGCTGTTACCCTACCTTCCGCTGGAAATATTGGCGGGGGAGGTTTCCTAGTTTACCATGGTGCGGACGGAAAAGCAACGACCTTTAACTTTAGGGAAAAGGCTCCTGCTGCTGCAACAGAAAGAATGTATCTGGATGCTGATGGAAATATTAAAAATAATAGTAATCATGAAGGTCCTCTGTCTGTAGGTGTACCCGGCACCGTTGCTGGCTTATGGAAGGCACATGGAAAATTGGGCTCTAAACCCTGGGGTGATCTGGTGAAACCTGCCGTTGAATTAGCCGAAAAGGGTTTTCCTTCCACTTGGGATATGCAGGATATTCTGGCGTATTTTCAAAAGCAAAAACTGCCCGTATTTGCCGCTGCAAAAAAAGCTTTTCTTAAAAATGGTTCAGAATTATTTGCGCCTGGTGAAATTTGGAAACAAGCTGATTTGGCCGCATCCTTAAAAAGAATTCAGCTTCAGGGGAGAGATGGTTTTTATAAGGGAGAAACTGCTGCGCTGTTAGAAGCCTATATGAAAAAGCATGGAGGTATCATAACAGCCAAAGATTTAGCTAGTTATGAAGCAGAAGAGCTGGAGCCAATCGTTGGAAATTATAGAGGTTTCGATATTATTGGTATGCCTCCACCAAGTTCAGGGGGTGTGGCTGTGATGGAAATGCTCAATATCCTTGAAAAATATGACTTAAGAAAAATGGGTCCTAACAGTGCCGAATATCTACATGTGCTTACGGAAGTGATGCGCAGAGCATTTGCAGACAGAGCTCAGTATATTGGTGATCCTAACTTTAATAAGGATATGCCGATTGAAAAATTAATCAGTAAGGATTATGCTGAAATATTAGCGGCCTCTATTCAGATGGACAAGGCTTCTGTTAGTGACAGTGCAGCTTTTGGATCCATTTATTTACCCAAAGAAAGTGATGAAACGACCCATTTTTCAGTGGTTGATGCCTGGGGAAATGCCGTTTCTGTAACCTATACCCTGGAATATAGCTATGGTTCCAGATTAATGGCCGATGGAACTGGATTCCTATTGAATAATGAAATGGGCGATTTTAATCCAGTGCCAGGAGTGACAAATAGAAAAGGTCAGGTTGGTACTGCCCCCAATCTGGTGGCACCACACAAAAGAATGTTATCAAGTATGACTCCTGCTATCGTAGCCCTTGACGGAAAACCTGTTTTAGTTATTGGCTCTCCCGGGGGACGAACCATTATAAATACCGTTTTGCAGGTTATTTTAAATGTAATTGACCATAGCATGAATATGGCGGAAGCGATAGAGACGCCAAGAATACATCATCAATGGTTGCCCGATCAGACATCCATGGAAGGTTGGGGAATTTCTCCAGACACCCGAAAATTGTATGAAGCCATGGGACATCCTTTTACTGTCAGAGGTAAACAAGGGCAGGCTATGGGAATATATATAGACCCAACAACAAAATTACGATATGGAGCCGCCGATTCACGCAGTTTCGATGGTGGAGCCGTAGGGTATTGAATCATTGCGAATGGCTGTTAACTAATAGATTAACAGCCATTCGTTTTTATTATAAAGATGACTTGAATTAAATAAGAGGGATAATCAAGTGTTGACTAAACGTTTTACTGTTTGCCATTCCTTTGTAAATAACTAAAGCATCTCCTTCCTGAATGGTATAATAAACAACATTTTCTTGTGCTGATTCGACCGTACAAGCAGCTAAAGCAGCAGCAGGTATGTTTTGATTTGTAAAATCTTTTGCTTCTATCTGATTACAAGATAAAACAGGACCCAGGCCATTCCCTGAATTATTATGTTTTAAATACAATATTTTATCATTCCCCATGAACATGCTGCAATCAAAATGAACGTCTTTTAATTCCTTTTTTTCTGAAAGTACCTTTTTATCAGAGGATGATTCACTTTCTTTAGCGTCATCATTTTGACATGAAGTCACTAAAAAAATGCTAAAAAGAGAAAGCATTACATAATGCCCTTTAATTTTGGTCCTGGTAAACATTTGTTCGTGTTTTTATTTTCAAATAATTGGCAAAAATAAGAAAAAAGAAATATAATCCTTAGTGGAGGTTTATGTAACTTTGGCATTCAAAATGTATATTTGCCCGTATGCTTAAATCCGTAAATCTCTCTTTTCAATATTCGGGAGCTCCTTCCATCTCTTTTCCTGATTTTACAGCAGAACAAGGAGATCAGTGGTTGATTCTCGGCCCCTCTGGTTCAGGTAAAACTACTTTATTGCATCTTTTGGGTGGCTTATTATCTCCTTCAACGGGAAATATTACCCTGGATGATTTGCATTATTCCGCTTTTTCGCCTGCAAAATTAGATAAATTTAGAGGAGAAAACATAGGTATTGTCTTTCAAAAAGCACATGCGGTTCAATCGCTTTCTGTTATGGAAAACCTCTTACTAGCGCAACAATTAGGGGGTAAATTACTCGACAAAAAAAAGATAATGAATCTTTTAGACAGGTTACAGATTGCGCATAAAGCAAATCAAAAACCTAATAGATTGAGTGCTGGTGAGCAACAAAGAGTGGCTATTGCCCGCGCAGTTATCAATCAGCCAAGACTAATTTTGGCTGACGAACCTACTTCTGCCCTGGATGACAAGAATAGCACAGAGGTACAAAATCTGTTAAAAGAGTCCGCAGATGCAGTAAAAGCGATTTTGCTCGTAGTTACCCATGACAACAGGCTGAAAGCTACCTTTCCTAAACAATTATTGTTAAAATAGAGATTCTTACTCCAAGAATAGAAAGATTAGTCTATGAATATTTTGCATTTAAGCTGGAAAAATATCCTGAATAAGCCTTTAACGCTGGTTTTGAATTTAGTGCTTTTCTCTTTAGGCGTAGGCCTTATATCTTTACTTTTATTAGTAAATGTTCAACTGGAAGACAAATTTGAAAAGAATTTTGCAGGCATTGACTTAGTTATTGGTGCTAAAGGTAGCCCTTTACAATTGATATTGAGTAGTTTGTACCATTTGGATTCCCCTACGGGAAATATGCCAATTTCGGAATCTAAAGCTTTTTTAAATCCTAAACATCCGATCTTTAAAAAAGTAGTTCCCCTTTCTCTGGGAGATAGTCACAGAGGGTATAGAATTATAGGAACAAATGCTTCATTTGTCGATTTATATGAAGCTAAACTGTCGGAAGGAAAATTATTTGAAAAGACCATGGAAGTGGTCGTGGGTGCAACAGTGGCTGAAAATCTTAAGATTAAAACGGGCGATCAATTTCAAAGTTCTCATGGTCTGATAGAAGATGAAAATTTAGTTCATGAAGATGCTAAACCTTTCATTGTTTCTGGTATATTAGGAAAAACAGGCTCGGTTATTGATCAGTTAATCGTAACTAAAACACAAAGCGTATGGGCAGTGCATGATGACCATGACCATGCGGGTGAAACAGAGGAGGAACATGCAGAACATTTAGATCATGACCATGCGGAGGAGGAAAAGCCTTTGGCTGCTTATGAGGATCAAAGTATCACTTCTTTATTGATTCAGTTTAGAGGGAGAAATATTCAGGCTTTAAATATGGCCAGAAATATCAATGAAAATACAAATTTTCAGGCAGCAACCCCAGCAATAGAAATTAACCGTTTATACACTTTATTAGGCGTAGGCGAAGAAGCATTGAAAGCTTTGGCGATGCTCATTATTTTTGTTTCAGGGCTGAGTATTTTTATTTCCTTGTTTAGTTCCCTGAGAGAAAGAAAATATGAATTGGCCGTTATGAGAACATTAGGCGCCCGTCCGGGTTTTCTTTTTCAGTTGATTGTTTTTGAAGGAATTGTTATAGCTGTTTTAGGATTTCTTTGTGGAATCGCTTTAAGTCATGGTTCCATGTTATTATTGGCTGATTTTCTGGAAAAAAGCTATCGATATGACTTTTCTGCCGCCATCTTTTTAAAGGAGGAGATTTATTTATTTGGAGGTTCATTGATAATAGGTATTATTGCGGCGATTATTCCCGCTTTTCAAGCAAGTAAGACAGACATTCATGCCACTTTGGCGGACAATAAAGGTTAAACAACATATTATGATCAGGCAAGCGTTAAAAGTATCATTTTTGATTTCAGGGCTTTTAATTATAGGAAATTCAACCCAGCTTTCTGCTCAGGGAGTTAAAAATCTTTGGCAGACTTTAGGTAAAATTACTTATAAAAAAGTCATGGACGAATCATTAGGATTCAAGGTTGATGTCCCAATTTTCAGTGAGGAAATCAAAGTATTGGAGGGAAAAACGGTGGAAATAAAAGGATATATTATCCCAGTGGAAGGGTACAAAAACCATAAGGAATTTGTATTTTCTGCTTTTCCTTACAGTATGTGTTTCTTTTGTGGTGGTGCCGGACCTGAAACAGTGATGGAGGTATTCTCGCAAGAAGCAATAAAATATTCCGCTGAATCTATAACCATAAAAGGTAAATTAAGTCTGAATGATTCCGACATTAATCGGTTGATTTACAGTCTTTCAGATGCGGTATTAGTCAGTAAACCTAACTAATTCTTTTTCAGATGGGTGAAATCCTTCGTCCTCGTGCAGAAAGTATTTTCAGTGAGGAACTTAATGCGTTGAAACGAGAGGATTCAAAGCCCAAGCCACCTTCCTGGTTATTATCACCTCATGCGGTAGTTCAGTACCTTATGGGTACCACGCTGGCTGACGGTACTGTTATTTCTCCAAAATATGTTGGTTCCAGACGACTGATTGAAGTGGCTGTAGCTACCTTGGCTACCGATCGTGCACTGCTGTTGGTTGGTGTTCCTGGAACGGCAAAAACATGGGTAGCGGAACATCTCGCTGCGGCTATTAGCGGCCATTCTGGATTATTGGTGCAAGGCTCAGCGGGAATTGGCGAAGAAGCCCTTAAATATACCTGGAATTATGCCAGGCTTTTGTCCCATGGTCCTGACCGAGAATCTTTAGTACCAAGTCCTGTTTTTCATGCCATGGAGCAAGGTCTTTTAGTTCGCATAGAGGAATTAACCAGGTTGCCTGCTGAAGTTCAGGACGCGCTTATCACGGTTCTTTCAGAGAAAATAATGCCTATTCCGGAATTGAATGATACCCTGCAAGCAAAGAATGGTTTTAATTTAATAGCTACGGCGAACGATCGTGACAGAGGGATAAATGAATTATCCGGAGCCTTAAGACGACGTTTCAATATGGTTTATATGCCTTTGCCGGAGACGATGGAGGAGGAAATATTGATTATTAAAAACAGGGTAGAGCAATCTGTTAAGAAATTGGGGATGGAATCATTTCCTACACCAACAGAAGAAATAAAAAGAATTGTCACCATTTTCAGAGAATTAAGAAATGGTCAAACACTAGATGGTCAGCAAAAATTAAAATCCCCGTCCTCCACCTTGAGTACTGCCGAAGCCATTGAGGTGATTCATAGTGGTCAAATGCTGGCTTTTCATTTTGGAAACGGGCAGTTGAAAGCAACAGATATTGCTTCGGCACTTTCTGGTGCGATTGTCAAAGACGCCCAACATGATTTGCCCATTTGGAAAGATTATCTACAGTTGGTGGTTAAAGACAGAGATGGCTGGAAAGACCTTTATAGAGCTTGCAGAGAATTAATTTAAGGATCCATGTCGGAAATTCAATATTTGGGTATTAGACATCATGGTCCGGGGTCTGCCCGAAGAATGCTCCGTTTTCTTGAAAACTGGCAGCCTGATTGTATTTTAATTGAAGCACCTGCCGAATCAATCCATTTATTTGGTTCTGTAAATAATCCAAATTTAGTCCCTCCTGTGGCGATGCTCCTTTATGAGCCCCTTCAGCTAAAAAATAGCCTCATTCTGCCATTTGCTCATTTTTCGCCAGAATGGATTGCTATTTCTTTTGCCAATAAAGTTGGAATTCCCATAATTCCATTTGACTTACCCGCTTCTTTGATGTTGCCACTTTCAAAAGAAACAGAAACTATTCGCGATGATTATGTTAAGGATCCCCTCTCTCAAGTGGCTCAATTATCGGGTTATTCCGATAGTGAAAGATGGTGGGAACATACGTTTGAACAAATAAGGGAGGACGAAGACGTTTTTAAAGGCCTGCTCGATTTAATGGTGGAGGTCAGAGACCAGTTACAACGAACTGAATCGAAAGAAACCCTCTTGCGGGAAGCCTGGATGAGACAGGTTATAAGAACGGAAGCATCTAAAAATTATCAGCGGATAGCGATCGTATGTGGCGCATGGCATATCCCGGCGCTTTTGAACTGGCATAAAATAGTAGCTAAACAAGATAAATTATTACTTACGGGTTTACCAAAAGTTAAAATTGCAGGTACATGGATACCATGGAGTTACGACAGGCTGGCAAGACAATCAGGATATGGTGCAGGTATATTGGCTCCCGCATGGTATGAAATTTTATTCGATCATCAAAAGGAAGCACCTACGATTTGGCTCGTTCAAATGGCAAAATTATTTAGGAAGGAAGGGATAGATGTTTCACCGGCTCATCTGCAAGCCATTTTATCGCTTTCTGCTAATTTATCTTTTTTAAGAGATAAACCTGATGCTGGACTGGATGAACTCCAGCTCGCCATCGAAGCAGTGCTTCAATTTCCTAAAGAGGTATTATTATCTAAAATTCAGTCAAAATGGATTATTGGGGAGAAAGTGGGTCAAGTTCCCATTGATATTCCTCAAACGCCCTTGCAAACAGATCTCCTCCAGCAAATTAAGTCTGCCAGATTAAAAAATGAATTTCAGAGTACTCAAAGTATTCGCAAACAACTGGATTTGAGAGTAAATGCCAATCGAATGGCAAGCCTTTTATTACATCAGTTAAATATATTAGAAATACCATGGGGTATTCAAGAGGCTGTTTCTGACCAGGTGAAAGGTAGTTTTCATGAGAACTGGCGTTTAAAATGGAAGCCTGTTTATATGATTGAACTGATTGATAAAGGGGCATGGGGGAATACGATTGCTGAGGCAGCTGAGAATAAAATGGCTTCTAGTATTGAAAATGCGCAGGATACATTGTCGTTAGTTCATTATTTAGAAAAATGCATGTTGGCTGGACTTGAAAAATTAGTAGATATTCTTACCATTAAAATGCGCTCAATGGCTGTTGACGCACCTGATATTTCACAGTTTTTACAGTCTTTGCCAATTTTGGTTCGAATAATGAGATATCCCAGTCATAGAATTGTTTATCCGGATAAAATATATCAATGGCTAAAAACTTTGATTCCAGCCATTTGTTCGGGACTTCCTTCAGCTACTTATCAAATTGCAGACGAACCAGCACAAATATTGGAGCAACAAATTTCCGATGCTCACGCCGCCCTATACTTACTTGAAGGGAATGAATTTGTTGATTTATGGGAAAATGCACTTTATGCAACTTTTCAATTGGAAGGTACTAACATGAGAATCAATGGTTTGGTAATGAGGATTTTAATGGAAAGAGATAAATTGGATATGGATTTTATTCTAGCGAGAATGACCCTTATTTTATCAACAGGAAATGAACCCTTACAGGTAGCTGTCTGGTTAGAAGGTTTTTTTAAACGCGGTGTTTACCTCCTTCAATATCAGCAGGAGATGTTTGATTTACTTGACTTGTGGATTTCGCAAATAAAGGAAGATCATTTCCCTGAAGTTCTACCATTGCTTAGGCGCACTTTCTCCTTATTTAGTGCTGGGGCGAAACAAGAAATATGGGAAAAGGTTACACAATCAAAACAGGAAATACAAAGGACAACTTTTCCATACCAATTAAATGATCCGCACATAAAAGACTTTTTACCTTTGTTTCAGCAAATATTGTGTTGAATGAGCATGGTTATTAATACAATTCCGTCATTCCAAATCACGCATAGTCTTCTCTGCGACAGGTTTCAATGTTCCATCAATCCCTTTTTATGAATCACGAACGTAGAGACGATGCACGCATCGTCTTGGTTTATACAGGAAAATACTAAAATCCACCTCGCATGTCACTGAAACAAAATTTTGAATGTTTCGTAACAGCGACTCATTTTTAATTCAGGAATTGATCGGATGGGTGGGTTTCAGGAATGGGTTTAGTTTCTTCGCTATGGAATTTGTGGATATTGGTAAAACGGGTTTGGTTCCTTCGCAATGGGATTTGTGGCATATCTTGGTTTTGGGTTTTCTGACGCGGAAAAGACGATGCGTGCTTCGTCTCAACGAACATCATGTTTATCCTCATTCAAAAACTGGTGACAGCACCTAAAGGCATTTAAAAATTATATCTTTAAAAATATTTTTCGCTCAAACATCCATTTGCAAATAAGCACAAAAACGGACAAAACCAATAATTGTAAAACCAGTTCACTAAACCAGTCGCCACTCCATTTTAATAAAGCATTTGAAAAAGGCAGAATGCAGGATTCAATCAATTCTCCACCACCAATATGGGCAAATAGGTAGATGAAAAGGGCATTCATGCTTATATATTGCAAAAGGGAAAATGCCTTATTCCATTGTATAGTTTTGATTAGCCATTCAAAAAACACCAGCAACAATAAAGTATAGCCGCCACTTACGAGAACAAAAGTGGAGGTGCTGATCCGTTTAATGATTGGGGTAAATGAATCACCCAAATAACCAAGCAAAAGTAAGAGACCGCCCGAAAGGATTAAGGGTAAATGATTTTTCAGGATGGAACCCTTTGGTTCATTTTGGAGTAACCAAATGCCTGCCATCATTCCCCAAATAGTGTGAGCAGCCGTAGGTATAGCATTGAAAGAAACCCAGCTGCCTCTTATATCTGCTCCACCATATTGCAGATCAAGCCAGGTGCCAAAATTTTTACTCGGTGAAAATGGTTCGTTAAATCCTTCTATATGCCAATTTCTGTATAATATTTCTGTTAAGATGAGAAGCAGTATGGAAATGACAAGTTGTATATTTCGGTTAAAATCCTTTAATAAAAAAGCAATTAAATAGGTTAAGGATAATTGGGCAAGGACATTTTGAAACTTAAAGACTATTTTCCCCGGTCCAATACAATATAGCGCCCATCCTAAAAATAATAACCAAAAACTTCGCTGAAGAGCATGTTTCCATATTTCCTTGTCGGTCTCTCCCTTCGCTTTCCTGTTTTTCACGGCAAAAGGAATAGAAACACCTACCATAAACATGAAAAATGGTTGAATTAAATCCCAAAAATAAAGCCCATGCCAGGGATGATGATGAAATTGATGACTAATTGCAGCTAACCAGGGTAATGGATTTTTTTCATCGATGAGGGAATCAAAAATTCCTGTGAATTCTGCTATCAATAAAAACATGATAAATCCCCGAAAAACATCGAGAGAAAGATAACGGTCTATGGTTTTATTTGTCATTTTAGGTGTTTTATGAATGCTAACTACCTAAATTTAAATAATTTTAATGATTCATTTTAAAATATATTAAAACTTATGAAAATAGAAATTTCTTCCTTACCGTCTAAGGAAATTATTAAAGGCTTTAACGGCCGCTTCGTTCATACTGAAAACTTATCCATTGGATTTTGGGAAATTGATAAAGATGCAGTATTACCCATGCATTCTCATGTTCATGAACAAACGACACAGGTTTTAGAGGGCGAATTTGAATTAACAGTAGGAGGGGTATTG
>Ga0209088_10000059_pt1 | contig 84790 bp, 145 predicted proteins | sample S_140625_EF_Meta_FD_187324 | JGI IMG/M metagenome (GOLD analysis project Ga0209088, IMG submission 187324) | Freshwater microbial communities from Lake Simoncouche, Canada to study carbon cycling - S_140625_EF_MetaG (SPAdes) (version 2) | ecosystem: Environmental > Aquatic > Freshwater > Lake ... | reverse complement strand
TATAAATGGTTCTCGTTGTAGCGATACCCATAATCTCTACAGAATTCTAAAAACTTCTCGAGATCGTCTAGAGTTTGATTTGCACGTTCGTTAGGCTTGAAAGACAACTTTGCCATTTTAATTCCTTTAAATTAATACTGTTTGTGAAGGGCGAGAAAGTTCGTATTTAATGAGGCATCCGTTCTCACCATCTTCGGAGACCTCAATCCACACCGCACGTTTAGGATAACGTGCAGAAATGTTAATATATAAATCATCTGCGATCATTTCGCATGATTTATAATCTAATGATAGAATACCATCTTTGTAAAGATTTTCTAACCATCGTTTAAACTGAATAAACTCAATATCACGATCGTTATGAAATACATCAATCCAAACACGGAAGTGGAAAATATGTCTATGCTCATTAGCTAGAAATGACACATCATATTCATCACCTGTTGCTAGTAAGGGATCTGTTGCTGCTGCGGGATACTTGTGAATACCTTCTTTGCGAAAGGTTACCCATACTTTACGTTCTGCTTTATACATAATACGGATAGCTTCTTCTGCTAATGCTTGTTGTCGTTGTTGATTAATCATTTGTTATCCTGCCATACAATATAACCACGGCTATAATTTTTGGGACGATTTAAGCCATCGTCAAAAGCCTGTTGCCACTCACTATCTCTAGTATACGCTTGCGTCCAGAAGTAGTCAACATCTAAGTTACCTTTACTTACCCAAAACTCCGCACGAGCCATGACTAAATGGAATCTCGGATTGCGGGGACTGGGAAATACCATGGTACATGCTTTCCATAGCAGTTGACTAAAATCAGTTGTGACTTGTTTCTGTGTGCCCATGACTACTAATGCACCAAGATTCAATATATCGCTATCAAATACAGTAGTCTTATCACTTAGGTCAATAACAACATCGTACTGCCCTACGGGTTTATCCTGTAATCGATCTTTCCATATTGCGGTGTTGCTACTGCCCACAACATCTACCTCAAATCGCAATCCTTCTATGATTAATGAGTTATATGCTACCCAAGCCAAAAATCCACTGCCCAGGATTAACAATCGACTGCCATCGCCATGTCGTGCCAGCAGTTCGTCATATGTCTGCATGATGAGGTTATACCCACAGGCCACTGGCTCAATAATGTATCGAGGATGTGCCTCGGGTACCGATACATACTCTCCCTGCCGAACATTGTAGTAGTCGGAATATGCTGGCTCGCCGCGAGTGGAGACTAGGTCGCCTACCCGTACGTCCAGTACATTTGCCCCAACACGAGTAACCTTGCCCAGACCTTCGTGCCCACTCATTTCCAAGGGTAATGGACCAAAGCCCCCAGTCATCATGTCAATGTCGCTGCGGCATACTCCGGTCATAACGGCTTTGACTTCAATCTCATCTGCGGTGGGATCGGGTTTATTCCAACCTGTTTCCGTAAACTTACCCTTCCCATCTGTATATAAAATTCTTGTTCTCATGTTGCCCCCACTAAATCAAGCGATTCAATTGTTTTATGTATCCACATATCCAACTCATATTGATGTTGCCAGTATGCGTCGACGTCCGTCATTTTAACAGCAGTATCAATCATACGCTTATACGCATCTTCAGGACACAAGCCTAATTCATAATAATAACGAGACCCATCCGCAAATATCATTAGAATACTGCGATCGTCACCATTTAGTGTACGCCAGTCACTTTCAATAAACCACTTACGGCCTTGTGCGTCATTAAAATGCAATTCTATATGATCTTCGACATCATATACTCCATTAGGATTTACAATGCCATAGTCAGTTTTGATTAAGTCTTTTAATTGCCAACGTTGATCCACTGTTTCGTAATCTAGTTTAGCTTGATCATGAGTAAAGCCTGACAGCGATTGGAATAAACTTAATAAGTGTGGAATTAAATCTCTACTTACTCCACCAAACGATAAATCATACGTGGTAAACCAAGTGCCAGGGTTAGGAACACGATCGTTGTTGTTCCATGTTAGATTAATAATCGTTGCCTTATGTGCTAGTTGTGCTAATACATTAATATTATCACGATATTGATTATTCTTAACCATCATAAAACGTGTGTCGGGAAACTCATTACATAGATGTTTCCATTGTGCTGAAGTTTCTAACCCTGGTTTTTCAATGAACACGATCCTGGCATGTTTAGCTACAGCCCTTGCTATCTCCAAATGAGTAAAGTTAGGAGTACAAATGTTTACTGTATCAAAATATGCGTGTTCCTGTAATGCTGATTTTACGTTAGTATAATCGGCTGATTTAGCAGCATCACTATCAACAGTAACAACTTCGTGACCTAACTCAACTAATACATGAAGATATAACTGGCCGATGCCCATACCTATAACAAGACTCTTCATGCGGATTTTTCCAGATCTTCAAGTTTAGACTCATCCAGTTCAGATTCATCTACTTGCGTATAATCGGGGATTTCAAATAACGCATCAAACATAGTACGTGAATTAACAGTTTTCTTTCCAGTAGCGCCTTTAGTGCCAACGAACCGTTGCCAAAATTTATCATGATAGTCAATGAAAGCAAGAGCATCTTCTAAATTGTCAATAGAAAATATGGCATCTACTAAATCTCTGAAATATAGCTGTTCAAACTTTTCTTCTACCAGCATAGTGGGACAAATTCCAGCATCATACTCACGATTGGAACGCTGCACAGATTCAATATGAGTCCAGACATTGTGTCCCATTAGCAATGCATAGCTAAACGAGTCCCAACTTGTTCTACCTATCTTGCCTATTTTATTTAGATCAGGCATCACTGTGTAATGTGCTGGATTAGCTGGATCAAAAGTTTCCGTTCCCAATTCAGCCGGAGTTTTAGGAACTCCATCTTTATAGTAACAGATATCTTTAACCAGGAAGTTTGCACTCATTGGGCTCTCGTCAAAGTGTTTTATTAGGCCATCTTGTAGCACCGCATCACGATATGTGCGTGTGTCAGTCGCGTACTTTTTATTGTCAACAATAGGACTCATGCGATAGCACCACTTCTTCCTATCCTGAATATCAATTTGATGATATACTTGTCCATTGGCAGTAGCCAAGAATGGACTTGCACAGTCAAAGCTAACAGTAAAGTTTGGATTGTGATATTTACGAACAGCACGTTGAATGTCGGTCAACATCAACGCCCACTCAAGTCTACCAATACCCAGGAAGTGCATCCAGTCATGTAGACCTTCTTCAAGCAATCCTTCAAACCTAAGTGTAACTATTCTTTTTAATACCAGTTCAATATCAGACGTATGTTGTCCGCCCAGTGCCCAGCCATTAAAATGTTTGCCGGGATATTGTTTTGGATCACAATACTTCTTCATGGTGTTATACCACTTGTGTGCGTCTGTTTGATTGCCACCCTGTAGTACATTTAAAAATTTACATTTGCCCGAACGATTGGCAATAAAATATTCATTATTAATATACGTAGCATCAACAGCGTCTTGATATGTATTGATACCAGTGACCTTGCGACTATTGGGAAAGTTGGTAATCCATGTAGGCACATCCAGTACCATGCCATAGTCCATATACGCATCCATCCAGGCAAGAACTTGCTCACGTTTTTGTTTTGCTTTGGGACATGCAGGATTTTTCCAGTCACCTTCCCATCGACCTTTGCCGATCTGGAACCCGCCTGAATCACCCAACAGGAATGTATTGGGATCACGATTACGCACCATGTCTTCGGCCCAGTCCTGTTTATTGATATCTAAATTGGCATGCCCCGCGGAGTACAGACTCCATTTATATGGGAACAATGCCTTTTGGTCGTTGAGCCAATTAAGCATCTCCATATCCTGGATATTGGCGGGCATACGAGCAGGTTCAACGTGAACGCCGCCACGTTGTTTGCCTATATAGCTGGAGTAAAAACCCGACAATGCAGGAAGAAAAATCGCATAGTCCAGTTGTTTGGCGGTAAGGTTATCTTGAGTCATTGATTACTTTGTCTGCGCTGGAATAATGAAAGTATAGATTGCCAAACCAGAGTTAACAATGATTTGTGTAGCACCGCCATCGCTAATACGCATAATTTTGTCACCAGCTAAATCCAAAATGCCAATAACTGTCTTAACGGGCCATTGCCATGCACGTTTGATATCACCACCTACATCAGGTTGGAATACAAAGTTACCAGCGTGTGAGCTATGGTCACCAAAGTAAAACTTCAGATCCCCATCTTCAACTTTAGCTTGGAATGTATTTTCTTCTTCGTTAGCTGACGCTTGCATCTTTAAACGCAGAATAGCAGCAGCACTAGGTTCAAATTCAACGTTCCAGGTAACGTCTTTAAACTTGGGAGGTTTGATCTTTTCATTAGCCAGGGCTTCTGCCATAAAACGATAGCTGTTTTTAAAGTCACCGTTGGTGTTTACAAAAGTCAGTTGATCCGGGGCTCCGGTATCTTTGCGGCTCATAGTTAACTTAGCACCTTCTTGGTATTCTTTTAAGTTCAATAGAATACTAAGTTTCTTCAAATTGGGCATACCAAATGTGCCCATGAAGTCTGCTACGGGATTAATAAACATACCGTCAATTACCACCGAACGATCGTCAGCAATAGCGTTGAAATTTGTTTCTGTGTCTGTACCTGAAATTCTTAGCTGGTCGATGCCGCCCAATGCATGAATGTGACTGATTAAATCTAATAGATGATCTCGCATTTTATTTCCTTTTATAATAAATGTAGTATAACAGATTGTATTTAGACCTTGCAACTATTTTGAAATTATTTTTGCCAAAGTCTGTCCGCCTCTCAGCGATGATAACATACCGGGTTTGCGTAATTCAAGCCAGGTCTGTGGACCTTCATCATGCCAGCAATAATCTATAGTATACCCCATGGATTTTGCCAATTCAAAAACTAAACTACCGGGTGTATAACTGCCGTCTTTCTTTTCTTCCACTAATTTTACTGCTGGCCAACGATCGCAGTCATTGAACGTCAGCATAAACACACCACCTGGTCTTAATTTGGTATAAATTTCCGACAGGTATTTCTTAATCACTTCCAGGGGCCTAAAGTTAAAAAAGTGACACCCTACAATTACACCAAACTGTTCGTTGGGCAATCGGTCTAGCAGCGGATCGTCAGTGTGTTCTTTAATAATATATGGACGCAGTCTTCTCTGATATTGCGGGTTAAATTTCGTTAATACTGGTTCTAAAAATTGATGGCTAACTTCAACGAGATATAAGGGATCGTATCCCACCATATCATCAATGAAGTTGGCAAATCCCGGGCGGAAAATCATAGCGGGATAATGCCAATCCACTGTTTTCTTAACTCTAGAATAAAACAATTCAAGATTAATATCGGGTTGCCAACGCCTACCTAGAATATGGTGCGCATCGTAGATACTTTCATCATGGTATGCTCTATAGCTTTGTTGAAATAATACTCGTTCCGCTTCTTCAATGTTGCTTTTTAAGTTGCGTTTAATCTCAGCTAATTCATTGTCAAAAGAATTAAATGCTTCTTTGATAGCTGCATGGCTGTTGATAATCTTATCGACATCAGTAGACGAATGCACGGACATTACATGAGAAAATTCTTGTAAAGCGATATCCGCCTTCTCTAGTATAGGCGGAACCGACAGCTTATCCAGTTGATTTTTAAAATGTACTAATTCCGTTACTGTCATTTAAAACTCAAATAGTGATTGGAAAGTATTTTCTGTGTTAGTGGCACTTGCTAGATCCCAGTTTAGTACACTTAGCAGGTTATCGATCTTTTGATCTACAATTGTGGCTTCCATTAAACTGTGGTCAAATGGCAATTCCTTAAACCATTCGGGCAAGCGTTGTTCATCTGTAGGATAACCAATACTAGTCCAACCTAGTGGATTAGCCTTTAGTTTGCACACCACAGTTTTCATACCATCAACGATCTGCATACTATATTTGTCGCTGTTCATTCTGCGCAGATTATTCCAATTTAATGCTGCACGAACATGACCGGGAAGATTAGCCTTACCCGCAGCTTCTTCTTTCTTGGTGTATGTAGTTAGATTGTTAACACGTTTAGGAGTGCCTTTTTCCCAAGCTGGTCTATCTTTAAACGCATATTTAAATTCTCGTATTCTTTCAATAATATCATCACGTGATGTACCCGTCAAGACCTTTTCCAGAATCTCATACAAGAACTCCTGCACCACTTTAGGAGTATCTGATCTTTTTAGATCCAATCCCATGGCCTTAATCTTTCCAGGATTACCATCGGTATCCAATCGTTTACCTTCAAGGTCATAGATCAACACAGCATAGCGTTTCTTGGTAATAAACAAACTGTTAGATGCCACCAGCTCGCGCCCTGCTTTGATCAGTTCGCCCATCTCTCGCGGGCAGTGGAATGCCTGTTCCATAAATGCTGGAAATGATTCGTTAACTTGATCAGCAATATTATCATATAACTGTATACACATGTCCTTGTTCCAGGTCATTGCGCCCTTAGCTACGTCGTCTTTAATCGCGGGCCAAGCAGTAAAGTAACATGAGTCTGTATCACCATATACGATGGCTTCGCCTACATGATCCTTAACACCCATGATACATTCATTGATATGACCGGCCATATGACGAGCAATACTACGACCAGTCAGCGTAGTTGACTGTCCAATACGCTTGTCAAAGAACCGACAATGTTGATTAAGAATAGCACCATATAAGCTGTTTAGGTTAATTTTCTTAACCAACTGACGCTTATCCCAAAATGCTATTTCTTTTGGATCGGTAGCTGCTTTCTTCTTGGCCTGTAGTTCTTTACGTTCAGCATACCACCGCTCCAGCAGTCCCGGGACAACACCCTTGCGCTCATAAGTGACAATGGTACCATTAGCAGTCAGTATCCAGGGTTGGTTACTGTTAAACACCATGTTCCAGATCTCAGCAGCCGAGTGTACGGACTTCTCACCATTCTGCCAGTCTACAGTGATCTCAGTACCGCGTTGCTGTTCCATCACCGCAGTATATTCTAACGATGCAAATATACCTTCCCATGCTGCTGTTGCAGATTTTCCCTGACTGATAAGATCATCAAGATATCGATCGGTCATTACCGGACGTAATTGACCAATTACCGTTTCCATTCCCATATTCAACGCACGAATAGCTGATGGATACAGACTGTTAATATCCACAGCACCAATCCATTCGTGTATACCTTTTTTAGGATACGCAACATAAGCACCTGCCGCCGCGGCAGTATCCTCATCGTGTAATCGTTGTTTCTTATTGGGAACGACCAATCCACGCTCATGTGCTTCATTGATAATAGCCTGTTCCGTCACCGCCACTGCACTCATGGTCTTCTGCAGAGTTACTGTGTTAGCGTGTGCTAGTTCATTGGCTAGGTCCAAGAAGCGTAACTTGGTGTCAAGTTTATTCAGGATCATTGTATCCTGTCTGTTATATTCAATAAACTTTTTAAAGTTTTGATTATACAGTTGATCCAGTGTTCCTTCGTATTGTGTCTTGTGTTCGTTTAACTCATACTCAGCAATAGCATCCAGACTATAACTATGTCGTTCCTCATATGTATATTGTATATACAACTGCATATAATCCAAATGTACCCGCCCAATTAAATCATATGTTGTGCTGGTAGTGCCATAGCGTTCGTAGTCGCGTGGCTTGGGATATTGTCCCCAAAGACAGAACCTACGAGTGTCGTCCTTACTCAACACACGAGTAATACGATTCACTGTGTAGGGAATATCATAGCCCTCGCTATTCCAACCTGACAGTACATCTGCATCTTCAATTAGATCCAGGAAAGTTTTTAGCATCTCCTCCTCACTATCAAATACAATAGTGTTTTCAAATTCCGATGCTATCTCCTGTGCTGTCTCCATGCTCATGTGTTTTGGTGGAATAACCAAGGTGACCAATTGATCTATCCATTGCAGATAGACTGATATTGCGGTAATAGCATTAAATGGATCTGACGTAGGACTGTATCCTCGTTCTTTGTGGAAGTCTACCTCAATATCGAAAAACGCTGCGTGTAGTGTTGGCGCATCTTTGTCTTTATAGTTTTCTTCCAGACAACGGAACACGGGGTTAATATCGGATTCGTAAAGTTGCCGACCTTTTTGCACCGCCACTTCCCTACGAAACTCTTTTAAGTTCCGGCTGGAGAAACGAGCCACAGAAGTTCCATATATTGACTGGAACTTACCACGGGGATCATCATAATAAAATATGTGATTGGCTGGATATTCTTTGTATACTCTTTTACCATCAACACGTTCTACAATATGTATACGATCCGCGTCGCGGGAATATAATGCGTCTACATAACTCACTTAAAGAGTTTTCCCGACCTGTGTTAGGATAGTTTCCAACAATTCATGATCCTGCTGTTCGCGGCCAAATTCAGATTTGTGTGCTAACCGAATTGCCTTTTTAAGGATACCGGGTTTAATTTCCAATTCTTCTGCTACGGCTTTAATGGTGTCATTCAATCCACCGGTAAGTGTTTCGATTTCCTGCATAACTGCCATACCCTCGTTAATCATTGATTCGAGTTTTTTAGTAGCTTCGCCTGAAAAGATTCTGTCTGACATAATAGTTCCTTGTTAAAAATATATTATACATTAATCGCTATATTAAACAAGAGTAATGGTAAAATGGGGGTTACTTTATCCCCCGCCCACTACGCGGGGCAGTTCAATTGCACGGACGCCTTTACCGCAGCATCAAACGGTCCCTAAGGCAGGGTCTTTAACCCCCAAATACTTAATAGCGTATTCTCGGGCTTTTTGTTTATTTTCGGGGGTGTATACTTTATCAAGAGCGTCCCACCCACGTAGTATAATCCACTCTTCTTTTTGCTCGTCCCACTCCATATGGGTACTGACTCTTACCAAGTCTACACTCTCTGCAGGAAATTTATTGTGCCGTGTGGCATTAAATCCATATCCAATATCAGGGGGATTTTTGTGTCGCCCTGTTGCATCTATGTACTCCCCTGTTCGAGAATCCATTACATAAGCGTGAGTCAACGCCCAATGTCGATCATCGGTTTTTATACTTTGTTGCATATGTGGATCTAATGCTGCAAATTCGTCAGGATCTAAGTATATGTCTGGCATCTCATCAAAGAATTCGTAAATAAATCCCAATTGATACCTCCAGAAATCAATGTTATGTATCGTGAGGGCTAATACAGCACATTGCCCTTGCATAAACTGTGCTTGGGTTAATTGTCGACTGATATCTTCTGTTTCTGTAATAATTTCGTGTATATGCATAGGTTATTTGTCGCCGTAACGTCTGTCTATTCAGGTAGGTGCGTATGGATTACGCTTGTAATCACTGTCGTCACCTTCCTGTTGTTCGGGATATACTGGATACTCGTTATCAAACTGCATTAGCTTTACCTCTAGGTTTCCAATTGTAATCTACATTAATCACTGATATATTTTTATCAGCATAATATTTATTTACATCAAACTTGGGATCTGTAATCTTCATACGTGTTTTGGTACCATCATCAAAATATACACGCCAAACAAAATATTGTCCCGGCTTTAGGTCGGGAATATTGTCGTCGGGTGTAGGCGGCGGCGGAGCAGGAGGTGCAGCAGGCGCAGCGGCTGGTGCTGCTGCGTTGGGATCTACAGCTTCTTTAACTTTTTTTTTTACTTCTGCTAATAGCATATTGTATTCGTACTTGGCAGATTCATATACTGCTGGATTGCCAATAACGTTATACCCAGATGCCATGGCCCAGGCTAAAAAGTTAGTTGATTCTGAAAAATCAAAAGAACCTTTGTGCTTCATTTTACGGAAGTCACCTTTCTTAACATCCAGAGCTTTATTTGTATGAGCCCCTGTTCCTGGACCAGCTGTCTGAGCACCCTTGGCCACAAGGTTTCTTGCTTGTGCGCTTACCAATGCATTACGGTTAGGATTTCCTTTAAGTGGATCCGCCGTCTTCATGGTCAAATCTTCAGGTTTCTTTAAATTGGTCAGTGTATCAGAACGAACTGTCATGTTGCCGGCGATACCTTCTTCCATGGAGCCAAAACCTTGTCCTGGTCGTGGCGCACCTTTTTGTGTACCTTTATAGTATCCACCAAACTTGGCACCTGTTGCGTCATTGGCTGCACGTTTCATACTCTTGGGCTTGGAGTTATTCTTTGACTCAGTTTGTGGTGGGTAATTTTGGGGATTTAATTGTCGCATTTGGCGTTCGTATTCTTTGGGATCTGTTTGGCTGAGGTTTTGGAGGTACATATAGCGTTCGTATCCTTTGGGATCTGTTCGGCGGTAGTATTCGAGTTTCGACTCAGGTGGTGCTTTTTTCCTAGGTGCAGGCTCTTCGTACCCCGGCGCAGGCATCGCTTGCCCCATTTCAGGGCTAGGCTGTGCCTTTACTGGTGGCGCAGGTTGTGCTTGCTGTGGGGCAGGGCTAGGGCGTACTGGTGCGGGTTGTGCCGGCTGTGGAGCAGGTGCCGGCCGTGCCGGCGCAGGCTTAGGACGTACTGGTGCAGGTTGTACTTTTTCAGTACCGTCCGGATTATAGTGTTGATTAAAATAGTCCTCAGCGCCACTTTTTGGTGCCATGACACCGCCTTCGCGTCTACGTCTTTCAGCTTCGTCTGAACTGATTGTTGTAGTAACTGGTCCAGTTTGTTGCGCAGGTTCTTCAGGTGCAGTTGTTTTTGGTTGTGCTGGTTGTTGACGCGGCACGGGTTGAGCTGGCATTGGTTTAGCTGTCTCCGGCGGCTTAATGTCAGGTTGTCGTTTTGCTTCGGCATCTGTACCAGGACCCCATAGTCCGTCTGCAACGAGTGCTGGATTCTTCTTTCTTAATTCTTGTTGCCAATCATAAACCTGCGGATCAGCACCTGGTGCCAACCCTGGGCGTGATTTTTGTGGTGCAGGAGCAGCACTCTGTGGTGCCGGAGCAGCACTCTGTGGTGCCGGAGCAGCACTCTGTGGTGCCGGAGCAGCACTCTGTGGCGCAGGAGTTGGTACGCTAGGAGGAGCAGCATATTGTGAATTATTTGGTGCTAATGGATTAGTAGTATCTACTGGGCTACTGGGCATATTAGGAACAGCATATTGTGAATTATTTTTTGCTAATGGATCAGAAGTGTCAGTTGGTGCCTTTTTCCCAGGTGCAGGTTGTTCGTACCCCGGCGCAGAAGTAGTACCACCCAGTTGAGGGCCGAACTTCTGCTGCCATTGCTGCGTCCTCTGGTTGAACTGATCTTTAGTTTCTACGTCAGGCAAATAGGCCGGAGGATTATCTCTAAAGGTTTGATCTATTTTCGGCTCGGGCGGTGCAGCCTTTTTCTTCGGGACTATTGTAGTGTTATCAGGGCCATATTCGTAATCGCTGAAATTAAATGGAGTTTTGCTGGCAGGAGCCGGACCTTTTTGATATTGCATTTCAGGGGGATTAGCTGGCGCAGGACCTTTTTGATATTGCATTGCAGGTGGCGGGGTGCCTTGGATCGACCATGTCGGCCGGCGCTGTTGACTTCTATATCCACTAAATGCTCCGCCGCCAGTGTCGGATCCAACAAATCCATTAGCAGTATAATTGTTTGATTCTCCTGCTTCCGAAATTCTTTTTCCAGATGTGGATTTCATCCATTTACCTAATTCTTTGGATAATCCTTCCTGAATATTTCCCTGTTGGATCATTTGTTTGATTGCATCTACGGCAGCTTGTCGTCCTTGCTCTTGATTGTTAGGATATTTTTTAAGCATAGCCTGTATAGTTTCTCGCCATTTGGGATGACCATATATTTGAGAAGGTTTGATTTCTCCAGGTGCAAACTCCTGGGGCTTCATTTGTCCAGATTGGAATGCCTGCATCATAGTCTGTGTATCTCTAGCTGCTTGATCAGCTATGCTATCTTCTTTAACTTTTTTTTTATTCTTGTTATCCAGCATACCACGTTTGTTGGCTGTGGCCCAAGCAATGCTTTCGGCATCTTTCTTTGACTTGCCGGCCTTTTCCTCGCTCTTTTCAACATACCCAACAAAACGATCTACCTTTTTGCCTTCCGACACACCTTTCTCTTTTGGTTTAGCAGACTGATGACGCTTGACTTCCTTGCGACACTTGGTGCAATGTAGCACCCCATCCATGTCGTCGTGCTGACTAGTTTCTTGATAAGTGCCTTTTTTACAAGCAGTACATTTCTTACCCGTCATATCAACTGTCCCACTGTCGCTTTCCGACATTATGGGTGTTAAGAAATGACTTGCAGGATCAACTTCCGTAGTATCGTCAACCATACCAGAAACATTTTTCCAATTAGGAACACGTATAGTGGCTGCTGTTCCATCTACCTCAATAACCTCGGCCGAATGCCCTTTAAACAGTACATGATCACCAACATCAAATACACCAGCACCTTCTGATTCAGATGCATCGCCTTCTCCAAAACTATGTCTTTTAAATTTGGTGATAAGAGCGTGTGCTTGACGACGATTAACCAACTGTGAGCCCAGCTTTTCATCTAACTCCATGCCATCTTCGCCATGCCAATAGTCGCTTAATTTATGTGACAATCTTTCAACTTGACTGGGGTCTACAATATCCTGTAAGAAACTTGCTGCTTTACGTATAACTTCATTATGGTCACCGGAATCACTATTGAAAGGTGCGTATTCACTGTTAGTCCATCTGTCGAATAGATCTCTGATAGTACGTGCCTTATTTCTTCTCGAACGGTCATTTTCAAACAGGTTAAACAAATTCATTATGCTTCCTCAATATAATCATCAGTGCCACCGCTTTCGTGTTTGGCTCTACGGTGTGCCATATACATTTCCAATGCTATTTGGCATTCATCCAGGGTCTTAAATCGAGACCGCATTTCTTTACCAGCACATTTAATACAGAACCCATCGCGCTCATCGCCATGTATTTCCACTAGCGTACTACCACCACCGCCACTCAGTCCAACTTCTTCACCTACCGGAATATGTATAGTCTTAACAGGTGCAGTTTCACGGCTTTCACGTGCATATGTGGGGTTTGATCCGCCGCCCGATGCTGATGAATGTGGACCTTGTGTTGGATCTTCTTCCATATCACTTACATGGGTCGGGTCTTTAGTTTGTAGTGTTCGATCACGTAATTCTTTTTTCTTTAAATCTAAATCTTGTTTTTGTTTTTTAATTAAAGTTTTGTCCTGTTTACCATCTTCCGCGGATTTGAGATAGTCGGCTAGTCCTTGTTTAACTCGGGCCAGTACATCTTCTTCAACAGTATCTTCAGCAAACTCTACACCCGACACGCCGGGACTAAACATTTCGTCAGTTCTTTTCAGGTAGTTGAAAAGGGCTGGTTTTTTCTGTCGAGATTCTGTAATAGTCCCGCTTGCCTGGGTATCGATACGTCCTTCCAGGGCAGCTAATCTTTCAACAATACTGTAAATTTCGTCTCTCATTATGCTCTAGCTTCTCTCAAAAAACTTGACAGCATCCAGATAAACTTGTTGGTAGCAGTTAATCTTTCAGCGATAAAATTTGCTATGTCTTGCTTGTTTTCTTGAGTAGCAGCAGCAAAACATTCATTAAGAAGTTCAACCATAATGTGTGAATCATGAAGTAATTCTTCCAACATCAATTGGGCACGTGGCACTTTAGTTTGATCTTGAATATGTGTTAATTCTTGGTAGCGTGATAAGCTACCCGGGGCGTATTCATCCAGCGTACGAATAAATTCTGCGATAGTATCCACAGCTTCATAAGCGTCTTCGTATACTGCCTGTAGGAATTGGTGATATTGGTAAAAGTCCTTACCTTCCACGTTCCAGTGAAAAAAGTGCGCCTTCAAGTAGTAACTGAAGTCACTAGCCAATAATATTTTCATCAAGTCTGTTAGCATTACTTTTTCCGTTTGTATTGTTTATATGAATCCGGCGTATTAGGCGTTGAATTCAACTCAGTAGTATATTTACCTAAAAATAAATTATCTGGACTAATTCTACGCTGAACTGTACCCATGGGCATAGACACAGTGGCAATGCTACCTGAGCTAGTGGCGCCTGCCGATGCATCTTCCTTGAGTCCCACAAATTCATACAATCTCATTCTAATATCCTAAAATGCGCATCGTCCAGTATTTCTGCTGGTCCAAAATCTACTGATAAACTGCCTATCTTTAGCTGGGCTAAATTAGGTGATAGCAACTCATATCTTACCTCATATACACCTGGTTCAGCTTCAACCTGTAGGTTTTCTTCCAGGGCACTATCAGTCCAGACCCAAGTACGTTCGGTAAACAACTCGTTATTAATGTACAAACGGTAAATGGGGCTTATTCCCTCCCATTCGCAATCAATATTACTCAGTATGCGTACAAATTGTTTGGCCATACTGTATTTAGCGGATTATTTCTTATGTCCATTTCGCATATTCAGCTGCCAACGAGCTAACTGCCCTTTACGACCTTTTGCGTGGCTTGCTTTAGTTAATTCTGCTTTTGTAGCATGTTTGGGTATACCGTGTCTAACGCTGTCACCGGGGCGGCCTGGACCTTTACCATCAGCAAAGTTTTCGTATACGTTGATACCGATACCTGCTTCATCTACATCTTTTTTCAAAAATGTATCAGCAAACTTTTTGCATAAATGCCGTAGCTTGTTATTTTCTGTGATGACAATAGCGAAGTCGTTGTGTTCATCATGCTGCGTGGGATCACGATATCCGCAATAGGCCATCTTAACATGTTTTTCATTTAATTCGCTGGTACAGGTTGTTTCTTTAACGTCACCTGTATCTTGATTACAGGGGCTTAGTGTAGTGACCACTACAGACCCCGCTGGTAGCTCACCGTATTCTCTTTCATAGTTGTCTACGGCAGCTCGTTCGGCATGTATGCGTTCATTGCCATATAGATAGTTTACGCCTGTTGCTACTCGACCCATGGGATCTATTACTGCTGCTGCTACCATGCCATAGAAATCCGAATTATCTTTTTGACCATCAATAATCATTCCGCAAAGGTCGGCTAGTAATCCGTCTAGTTGTTCACGGCTAAATCGTGCTCTTCGGGCGGGGGTAAAGTCACTGAGTATCATTGTTTAAACTCTAAATATTCCACCATCATACGATTGACCAATCCATCAGGACGTAGTTCTTGAGGATGACCCTGCCTATCTGTATTCAATAGGAAACTGTTAGCAGCCTTGCCTAATGCGCCTGGTCTGACATCAACTGTCAATGCCATCTCAAAACGTGGATCATTGGCTTCTGCTGCGGTTGGAATATAACCGGATGATTCTTTTAAACCTTTCGTCACATCTTGGTCACCGTCAATCATCCATACTTTAGCAGGAATTCCTTTGATGTAATTTGCGGTTCCTAGTCTGGTCTTACCGCCAATTAACCACAAACCTTTACTTGTTTTTAGTATGATAGGCATTTCTATCGGACCACCTTTAGAAAATAGTGCGTTGACCCTTTTCTGTTTGGCAGGTCCAATAGCGCCTTCATGAGAAGTAGGAGCCAAGACTTGCAGTAGTGATTTCTTATCATGGGGGGCATTTCTAATCTCATACGAATGATCAGGCGGCACAACAACTGCTCTACCATTTTGAACTGCGGCAAGCCATGCGGCTTTGTTGGGAAAATGTTTTTGATAATATTTTCTTACTTCGGGCGGTACTTGCTTCATCTTAGATTGTTCTTCAACTTCGTGCCATTCAAAATCAAAGTTGGGCTTAATCCAGTTTATTTGTTTTGCGCTTTCTGCTTCGGTTGGAATGTAGCCGGATGCTTCATTTAAGCCTTCCGCCAAGCCACCTAACCCATTTTCCTGTACCTTGAACGGTGTAGCAACTGGATTGGCAACGGTAGGATCAGTGGCTGGATTGTATTTGTCAGGATGTGGTTCACCGGTCAATTTAATTGTGTTACTAACGCCGCCGATATTCTTTAATTCATCCCACCCAACTTGTAGCTCTTTGGGCAACTTTTTATTAGCTGCTGACAAATATGCCAATGTTTCTTCATGCGAGCCAGAAGATCCAGGAGGTGGAGGCTGTACGGATAAAGAAACGCCAGGTTTAATTGCCAAAAATTTGGGCATTGTTGCTGGATCAAACGTACCAGTATGGTATTGCAGATACATCCTAGCCTGCTGTTGGGGGTCGGCAGTGAAATTACCCACTGCTTCCAATTGTTTGGAAACAATACTTAATAAAGTAGCATTACGACGGCGTGCCCATTCCTTGGCCGCCGCCTCACTAGCAAATTCTTTGGTCCATGCTATACGCTGATCTTGTCGATTGTACATATAACCATGAGCAGTAACTGGCTTTTCTAATTCTTCATTCAATTCAGATGGTACGAATAATTCAGGATGTAGCTTACCATACTTACGCATCAATACAGCGGCCCGCGCATTGGCTTCATTTTCATATTCGCTACCATCCGCTCCAGCATCCGGCGGCATTTCCTGAGTTTCATTTTGTCGTTGATGCACCAGCTCATGTGCTACGGTACGCAGTATGTCCATGGTATGACGACCACTGACCCCAACATTTAACTCATTGGTCTGTTGGTCATATCTACCAAATGTCTTGTTGCGTACAGACCACTCGGGGTCACGTCGAATTCGTAAGTTGATTTCTTTTGCTAATGATAACTGTGCCGAACAAAAATCAATGAAATCTTCAATAATTTCCTGTTGTGAGTTAACCGGAGCTTCTTCTTTTTCCACAAACATTTTAGTATGATCTGACACACCACCGGGTGTTAGTGCAACCTCATCCACAAAGTCTCGACCGTATCCATATATTGTTTTAGGTTTGCCGACACGTTCTTTTAGACTTAGTTCTTTACTTTTTGCTTCATGGCGTGCTGTTCGTAATTCTTCAATGTGACCCTGATTGCGTAACATTTTAAATACTAAATTCTCGGGACCAAACTCACCGTGTTCCGCTAATCCCTCTTGTCGCATTTTTTTAATTTTTGCTGCAAGTTCATCCATCTTAGTAAGATTTTCAGTTTTGACAACTTTGTCAATACGGTTACTTAAATCTTCGTATTTGCTACGCACACTCATATCGTCGATATCAGCTTGTACTCTACGTGGGATCTGTATCCAGTCATTGTTTATTATACTATAAATGCCCTGACTATGATGATCTTGAGCAGCATCCTGCACATACAATTCCACTGGAATTCCCTTGATTGTAATTGTATGCTCATTGTTGTAAATGGCTTTTTTAGCATCAAATAATTCTCTGTAGATTTCTGGGTGATCTACCCCGGATAAATCAACAATTAAATGTAAATCTATGTCTGAATGTGGAGTATAGGAATAAGCAGCATTACTACCTGATATAGTGATATCTTTAAGCTCTAAATCATTTACGCCCAGCGAATCACGAAAATCATCAGCAATTTTCAACAACTTACTGTGTATTTCAGGGTGCAGATTCTCACGACTATCCCATAGTAATGGGTTCAGACGGTCATGAAACTTAACAGCATCTGCTAAGTTATAAGATTCAAGTTGTTCAATATTCATAGTAATATTTACCAAAAAGCAGAAACCGCTACAGAATCAACTATAGCGGTTTCTTTATAAAACTATGCGAGTAGTTTTACTTTTTCTTTTTACCTTTACTGGTTGCCACTACTTTTGCTATTGGGTCAACAGGAGCCTGGGGGGCTGATGTATCTGCTACAACAGGAGCGGCTTGTACCACCGATTGAGATTGATTCTGCATGGCTAACGCATGTAGATCTTTGTATAACTGATCTTGTGTAGCAAAGTCAAACACGTATGTACCAGTGTGACGTAATAATATACGTTTGTCAACCCATACTTTACCACCTAAATCACGCCAATTTTCGCAGAATGTCCAATCTTCTGAGTAGTAACGGTTCTCACGAACTGCTGTATCAAAGTAGGTTTTCATGTAAACGTTTAACTCTGGGGGAAGGCCGATATCACTATTGAATGGCTTAACCGCAGGGTGAGCATTTAATTTCTCAAATACACCACGCTTCATTAGCAAGAAGCCAGTGCCAGTTTTGGTAACTTCTTGTAAGCCATCTGGGCCTTCTTCTGCACCGTCAAATCCGTTGACACACCATTTGACCGGCAGTGATTTCATAGGATATAATCCTCCGATAACGTCCACGTCACGATTCAACAGGACTAACAAATGCCATGGCTCCCAGCCAATATCAGCATCGATAAACATTAAGTGCGTTGAGTCTGGATTTGAAAGGAACTTAGCTGTAAGTGTGTTACGAGCACGAGAAATCAATGATTCGTTTGTCATTGTTTCCATAGTCCAGTCAATGCCTAATTGACGAGCTGTATTGGCCCATTTAATATAACTCATGAAAGTAGATTCAGTAAGCATACCACCGTAGCAGGGCATGCAGATGTGAACACGGGTGGTCTTAAGAAAATCAACGTTGACCTGTACTTGTCCTTGTTGTGGTGCTTGGTCTACGGGTGCTGCTGGTGCGGTTGGTGTAGCTTGAACTTCGGGTGATGCTGCTTGGGTTGATGCCATGGTTTCCTCTTATAAAGTGTAAACTATTTACACTACTTGTCAGGGCTAGTAAAATTTTCTGCCTGTTTTTTCGTCTACATAGTTGGGGGCTAAGTCTTCTTTGATGGTGGTATAACTGCGGTTTGCTGCACGTTCGGCTGATAATGCTGATTCCAATAGTTTAGCCAGTTTAGCTTTGCTTTCTGTGCGTACTACGGGCATGGGTTGTTCAATAACATCTCCGTCTATGTTAGGTTCTTGTATTACGATATCCTTGAGCTTTTTGGCAACGCCCAATCTCTGATCGAATAGGTCTTTAATTGCGTGGTCGTCTTTACCATACAAATCATGTATGATATGCTCGCGTTCATTTTCATTGCCGTTGGTATATGCATCGCGTATAGCGGTAGCGCCTTCAGCGTCTTTGCCCAGTACTTTAAATGTCTTGGTTTCTGTTTCGTAAACATACGCATGTTTTGTCATAGGCAGACATTGTTTGATACTGCCTGGGTAGGGTTGCATATAACTCTTTTCCCCATTCTTTTTAAGACCGTATGCAAAACGCGGCTTCTTGCCTGCTTCGGGATTGTTTTGTTGGTCTTTCTTGCTAACAGCAAATATCAATACAATATTAGCCTGTTCTTCTTCACTTACATCTGCACGTAATTCAGGCATTTGGTACGGGCTCTTGGACAAAATTATGTTGGTAGCAGGAACACCCAGTTTGGTAAATAGTGCTACCTTGTCTTCAAACTTAAAAGGATGAGTTATAGGCGCAGTGATGCCACTGGATGCAATTAGTATCTTAGCCCCGGGAAATGCTTTTTGCAGCTCATTATAGCTGGATTTATGTCCACGATGTGGTGGTTCAAAACGCCCTGGATATACTACGATGACGTTCATATTAATAAACCACGTTAGCTGAATTTACCGTGCCAGCAGTAAAATCTGTAACATGGGCTCGTATCCAAACAAAGTTACCGATGACATTGAGTGCCTGCGTGTCGGTAGTGGGTGTGCTGGCATTGCCATAAGCGGCAACTTCAAACCAAAGTGCCTGTTGAGTTAGGTCATTTAGTGATGCTTCAATAGTAATGACACCCTGAAATCCGGTTGTTTGTATAATGTTTGTTTGCGCAGACCCTTGCCCACCGTAATAGTTTGCTGCCGGAATAGCGTTACCCGTGAAACTGGAACTTGAACCATCGTAATTTCCCGATGGTGTACCAAATGTAGTGGGCGGCAGTAATTGTTGATTTGTGAAGGTTGTCATAGTCTATTATTTATGCTGGGATAATTGGTAGGGTCTTCCTAATTAATCCCGGATACAACAAGGTCAAAACAGTTACCCAACTCTCACCTGTATAATCTATAAAAAAATATTCCAGAATAAAAGGAAAGCCGTCGTTGAGCAGATATCGTGACAATGCCGGACTGGGCTTAATATGGGAGGAGTGAGTGTCTAGGAAATTAACAATTCTCCTGCGATCATCAACAGTGGGCCTAAGAAAACGAAAATAGCTGCGATGCGTGTGTTCGGGATTCTTTAGTTTAACAGTACCTCTGGGTCGGTTTACAATAGCTTCGCTTACTTTTATGTTACTAATAAATTCTAATTTATCCAACTTGTTAATAAGATCTTCGCTGTTGGTATACAACCACATTGTTCTATATGATGTATTGAATTTGTAATCTTCCGTTGTCTTGATCAATATATCGGCTATTTCGTGAATCTGTTGTCGTATATCCAAGGCAATATCCGGAACTTTGTATGGTCGGCTATTCCTTGAATACTGTCTTCGATACTCATTACGAATATCAATCAAGCGATCAATATCATAATGAGTAACGGGTTTAATTAATATTGTAATCTCATCCATTACGAAGGAGATACAGTATTTGAATTTATCATAAAATAATCGATCTTTGAGCACAGTACTCCTGTGTTCAAAGTGATTAAACGGTGGAAGATTCGCCATCAAGTAAAATAATTCCTGAGTTGTCGACAATAGCTAATGCGGGATTAGGTATGATGATAAAGTCAATTTGATCATTAACCATGTCCGCTGTAATTACACAGTCACTTAATCGTTCAAAGAGAATTTTCTTACTCAATGGTACGCGAATAAGTTCATCAATCTTACGATTTAATGGTCGAGCACCCATCTTGTTATCATAGCCTTTTTCAACCAGCATGTCGATTACTGGCTCGGATAAGTTAAGACGAATATTCTTTGTGCTTAAACTGGTTTGTAGTTGATCAACAAATTTAACAACAATTTTCTTAACAGCCAGTGTATCTAGTTTCTTAAAGCGACAGATTTGATCAATACGATTACGTAATTCAGGTTTAAAGAAATCCTTCATTGCCTTGTGTTCTGATCCTGTCTTTTCCAGTGTCTGCCCAAAGCCAATGTTGTTATTCTCATTGTCGCGAGCACCTAAGTTACTGGTCATAATAATGATGCAGTTCTTCAGGTTAACAGTTTTACCATTGGCACTGGTGATGCGAGCTTCATCCAACATTTGCAACATAAGGTTAACTACATCCGGATGTGCCTTTTCAATTTCATCAAACAACAAGATTGAATAAGGGTTCTTACTGACATCACTAATAAGTTTTCCACCACCCACATTACCATCTTCAAACCCAACGTATCCTGGGGGAGCACCAATCAATGAGCTAACAGTATGCTTCTCCTGGAACTCACTCATGTCATATTTCAACAACTGCATATCTAAATGCTCAGCCAATAACTTGGCCAATTCTGTCTTACCTGTGCCAGTTGGTCCCAAGAATAAGAAGCTGGCAATTGGTTTGTTTTCGTTACCAATACCCGAGAAGTTAATGTATACCCGCTCAAGTACCGAATTAACAGCTTCGTCTTGGCCATACAACTTCTGTTTAATATTACCTTCCAGTTCCACAATATTAGCCGAACGTTCGTTTTGTAAACGATCCATGGGAACCTCAGTAATACGACTCAACTGTGCCATGATCATGTCTTTAGTCACAGTAGTAGTGCCTATATCTTTAACACGTTCCTTGGCACATGCACCGTCTAGCAAGTCAATTGACTTATCTGGATTCTTGCGATCATGTATGTAACGACCCGACAAGTCTACTGCTGCTTTAATAGCATCAGTATCAATCAACACATCGTGGAATTTTTCCAAGCGAGGTGATAAGCCGATTAAGATTTGCTCCGTTACTTCTGGCGTGGGTTCGTCAATGGACACACGATGGAATCGACGCATTAGCGCACGATCCTTTTCAAATGACTCATAGAATTCTTCCCAGGTAGTTGACGCAATTACCTTAAGATAACCCTTGGTAATAGCTGGCTTTAGCATATTAGCAAAGTCTAGTGATGATTGTGAACTTGCGCCAGCGCCTTTCATTGTATGTGCTTCATCAACAAATAAGATACAATTTTTCTTGGCTTCTAATGCACCAATGACCTGTTTAAACTTTTCCTCAAATTCGCCACGATACTTACTGCCGGCTAACAATGAGCCGATTTCCAAACTCCATACTTCATGTCCGTTAAGGAATGCGGGTACACGGTTGTTTACAATTTCCTGGGCAAGCCCTTCTGCGATGGCAGTTTTGCCTACACCCGGATCGCCCACCATTAGTACGTTAGCTTTAAACTTTCGAGCCAGTACAGTAATGATTTCGTCTAGTTCAGCTGAGCGGCCAATCATTGGCTCTAACTTATCTTCAGTAGCCATTTTGGTTAGGTTTGTACAAAATTCAGTTAAGATGGCATCAGCTTCAGAAGCACTAACCTCGGCATCTTCAGCTTTATAATTTTGCTGCCAGTATTCCATAAACTCGGCTTTCTTAACTCCATACTTCATCAGGAAGTAATGTGCGTGACTGTTTGTCTCACTCATCATAGCAAGATACAAATCAAATGTGGTTACTGAACGGCGGCCAGTAAATAACACCTGTGTCATAGCCCGATTAAAACAACGTTCAAGGGCGTTAGTTTTACGTGGTTGAAATTCTGACTTAGATGTAACTATACTGGTTAAACTGTCCAAATAGACATCTAATTCCTCGTCCATGAGTGCAATACTTGTACCGAATCCTTCCAGTACTTTGCGGAAAGGAATGTGGCGTATTAAGGCCAATAATATATGTTCGGTTAGCACATACTCGTGATGTTTAATCCGAGCAATCGAAACCGCCTGCCCTACAATTGCTTCAATTTCTTTGTTGTTTTGCATGGTATCCTTTATCCAGTACCGTTATAGTATATAGTAAAAATATTTTAAATACAAGTGATAAGACTATTTTTCCTGCTGCTCTTTAATCAGTTCCGATAGCTCTTGGCTGATAGATTCTGGCATTTTAGCCTGAATCCTAATCAGTAGATCTCCGGACTGACCTTGCCTGTTACGCAACCCTTTGTCTTTTAATCTTAATAAACTCCCTGGTTGAGTTAATGGGGGAACACTAATAGTATATTGATTATTCAGTAAATCTTTTACAATTGTTTCACCGCCTACTAAACAGTCCCAGATGGATACCGTTTGTTCGGCAATTAGTGTCAATCCATTACGTTGCCATTTGGGGTGAGGATGAATACGGAAGTTAATAATTAGATCCGTATTTCCCGGACCAATTCCTCCATACTGAACATTGTCTCCATCATTGATACCCATGGGGATTTCGATTTCAATGTTCATACTACCGTGGCTACCGCCAATGGCTACTGTACGTTTTCCGCCCGATGCAATGTCTGATAAGGTAATCCACAAGCTCATGCGTGTGTGCTGTTGTCTTGGTGGCTGACCAGGAGGATGATTTTGAAATCCCTTCGCCCCGAACATATTGAATATACTACCGAGATCGAATCCTCCCGGTCCACCAAATTCAAAATGCACACCTTGCGGCTGTGGTCTATCATACTGAGCACGTTTTTGTTCGTCACCCAGTGTCTCGTAAGCTGTTTGTATGTCTTGGAATTTTTTGGTATCGCCACCTTTGTCAGGATGATGTTGACTAGCCAACTTGCGGTAAGCCTTTTTAATTTCGTCAGTAGTGGCGTTTTTAGGCACGCCCAGTGTATCGTAAGGATTACTCATATGGTAACAGGGTATAAGATAGTCATGGGTGTATTGTATAGTAAAACGATATTTATGTCAATCTAGCTTTGGTGAATCTAGATAAATATCTGTACAATTCGAGGATTTAGTATGTCAGAAACAGTACAATCTGAAAGCGAAAAGAAAAAAGAAGATTGGATGAACAGCAAATGGCGCCCTATGATGGGGTGGATGTATATGTTTGTCTGTATGTGTGATTTTGTGGTATTTCCTATACTATGGAGTTTAATACAAGCAGCACATGGTGGCCGTGTTGAAACACAATGGCAACCAATCACTCTTCAAGGAGCAGGACTATTTCATATGGCAATGGGTGCCATAATAGGAGTAGCGGCATTTGGGCGTACCCAAGAAAAATTAGCCGGGGTCAACAATGGCATGAATACAGGGTATGGTAATAATCCATCAAATGGATATGGTAGCCCATCGTCAGGATTTAACAGTCCGTCAACCGGGCTTAACAGTCCATCATCTGGATTTGGTAGCCCATCACCTGGATTCAATAGTCCCTCAAATGGATTTAACAGTCCATCTCCCGGGTTTAACAGCGCACCAACAAAAACTATGTATGCTGGCAAACCAGGTCCAGCAGCACAAGTAGATCAACCCTTATAAGGAATAATAATGAAAACTCTATTTGCAATAATCATATTAGGCATAGCATCTTCTGCTAATGCCGCCGAAACTAAACAAGTATGTAATCCAGTTAAAGACAAAGCTGGTCATGTTGTATTAAATAAAGATGGGACAACTAAGCAAACTTGCCGTACTATTAAGGTACACAAGAAATACGAAGGCACAGCAGTACCAGCTAAGGCACCTGCCAAGCCAGCTGCTAAACCACCTGGTTTTGATGCTGCTGTTCAGAAACGTCAAAAAGAACTAATTGCTGCCGGAGCTAAGATCACAGCAGATGGAATTACTGGTCCAGGCACACGCCGTGCTGAAGCTCAGTTTGGTCACCTAGTACCTAAAAAATAAAGGAAAATTAAATGAGTCAAGGATTCGCATTCAACTTTACACCAGAACAACTGGCACAAATTATACCTAACAATCCGTATGTGGCAGAGTGGTATGATGCTATATCACGTATATTACCTGATTACGAAATTAACACAGTACCTAGGGTAGCTGCTTTTTTAGCTCAATGTGCCCACGAGAGTGCTAATTTTACAGCATTAAAAGAAAACTTAAACTACACAGCAGCATCATTAAGCCGTGTCTGGCCTAGTCGTTTTCCGCCTGCTATTGCAGAGCAATACGCACACAATCAAGAAATGATAGCCAATCGTGCTTATTGTGACCGCATGGGCAATGGTCCAGAAGAAAGTGGTGATGGATGGCGTTACGCAGGCAAGGGTCTTATCCAGTTAACAGGCAAAGATAATTATACACGCTTTGCGGAAAGTATAGAAACTCCTGTTGAACAATTGCCAGAGTACCTAGGTACATTTGAAGGCGCTGTTCAGAGCGCATGTTGGTTCTGGGAAACTAATGGACTAAATCAATTTGCTGACGCAGGTGATATTTTAACATTAACTAAACGAATCAATGGTGGCACCATTGGCCTTGCTGACAGAGAAAAACACTATCAACATGCTTGTCACGTACTAGGGGCATGATATGTGGCAAATAATGTGGCTGTTATCTTTATTACCTGATTTTGTATATCATCTATTGTTAATATTTGCTATACTAGCATTTGGGGCCAGCTACATTCTTAAAATGATTCCTTTTATCACAACCAATGCATTTGTAATTCGTATTGCTAGTGCCGTGCTTATTGTATTTTGTGTGTGGATAGAAGGCGGAATTGCAAATGAAGCCAAATGGGCAGCAAGAGTTGCCGAACTTGAAATAAAGGTTGCTAAGGCAGAGAAGGAGGCCGCTGAAGCTAATGGCAAAATTGAAACGGTGTATGTTGATCGTGTTAAAATTGTGAAAGAAGTTCAGTATGTAGTTAAAAATCGCATTGCCAAAAATGCTGCTAAACTTGACTTAACTTGTAAAGTTGATCCATTGGCTATTGACATACTAAATCAATCAGCATTAGTAGGAGTTAAGAAATGAAATCAGTTATAATTTTATCTTTATTATTTTTAACAGGCTGTGTCGCAACGCCGGTTGAAAGAAATTTTCCATCTGTTCCGCCATCATTGACCACAGCATGTGAACAGCTTACTGCTGCTCCTATAACTAATAAACTAAGTGTTTTAATATCTAATGTAACTACAAACTATGGAAAATATCATGAATGTAGTTACAAAGTTGATGCGTGGAATAACTGGTATATAGAACAAAAAAAGATATTTGATTCAGTAAAATAAATTTATAGACACCAGATTCTAGCAACCAGGGCCACCGGCGAGCCTAAGTATATCACTTAGTCCAGCAGGAAGTTCTTGTTCGGGGGCCTGCTGCATTTCAGGTTCCATTTCCGGTTCATGGTGAACGATCAATGCGATCCCAGGAGCAGGGTCTTCTACAGGATTGTCAGGAGTAACTTCTGCAGGATCGTACTCTTCTAGTGGCTCAATGGTGTCCGCTATTATTCTTAATATTTCTGACATTTTCATTACAGTATCCCCGCAGCAGATTGTATTGATTTAATATCGTTATCCTGCTCATAATATGTTTTTACTGGTAATCCAGCTGCGGTACGCATTTCATTTAATTCACCATCGTGTGCCTCGCGATATGCTTTTGGCGATAGTGGAACTATTTTTTCAAACTCTTCCTGGCTAAAGGGAAATTCCTTACCATCGTACACCATTTTCCAATCTTCTACATCATGTTCTGTTAGTGTACTCAGGTCTTCTAATAATCGGTTGACATGTGCGCCGGCTGTACTGCGTCGACGTATTTCAACAAATACTAGGTATCTATTTGTTTTGATTTCACCTGGGCTACGATCAGCATCAATAATAAAATCATAGCCACGTTCAAACCAATTCATTAGGTCCTTGGCTGCGGTAGGATCACGTAGGAAAAAAGATAATACAATGACATCATCATCGTCACCCATTTTACTGGTAAATTCATCAACATGGACAATAGGCTTGATCAAGCCATCCATATCCTTATATCCTAATCCTTCGAAAACAAAGTTAAAATTTGATGGTTTATTAGTCATTTTTATGCGCCAGTGGGGGGTGCGGCCGGTGCGGCTGCTGCGGCAGCAGCAGGTGCCGCTGGGGCCGGTGCTGCTCCAGGCGGTGCGCTAGGTGCAGTACCACGTTCATCAACCGAATAAGCGTTATCTAATTCTTGTAGATCAAGTTCCTGTTCTTCAAGATCAATACTGCCTGTACGTATATCGCTCATCAAAGTTTTGGGCATGGTGATTTCCACCAACCATACCTTTTTCTCAATGATTCTTGCTATTTTTGTTCCCGGGCGATAATCGCTAGGATCATCAATTTTAATGGGAATCTTCATGTCAGTTTTCTTGTACTTTACAGTACAATCAAACGGTAATAATCTACGTCCACCACGTGGATCGGGCATTAAGTTTTCGGGCCAGAGAAATATACAACTAACGTGATATTTTCCCACTGTTGGGCCTTGTACCAGCTCACCGATATCCCAGTTTTTAAATGCGTATAGATCCATGGAATCTAATACACGCTCGAAGTCTAACAGGGTCAATAGCGTACCCTCGGATAGGTATATGTCCTTGATGTTTTGGGCCACTTGCCAATAATCTTGGTGATCTTTGAATATTTCTGAATCGAATGCTTTGTTTGCCATAGTCAAGTATTTAGTGTAGTTGCGAATATGGCATAATATTGGGAATGTAAGAATTTACAGTATAGCCTAATACTTATCAACTTATAACACCTTTTTACTACTCATAGAATATAAAAATACACTGATGTAAATACTTGGGTCAGCAAGGTGCTGATAGCAGTAACTTACTTCTACATGAGGCTTTAATGAGTAGACACAAAGCAGTAAAATCACAACGCCGTGATACGGTATTTCAAGAAAATACAATAAACTTCAATCAAGCAAAACCCTTAAAACAACGTCCCATTGATATCGTGCCCCGTACACGAAATCAAGAGCGATTGGTATTGGCATTGCAAGATGAAAGTCAACATATTGTAATCACAGCAGGTCCAGCTGGTACAGGTAAAACTTACCTTGCTATGCTAGCCGCTGTTAAGGCATTCCGCGAAGGAGAAGTTGATCGTATAATCCTAACACGACCAGCAGTTGGCGTAGAAGATGAAAAACATGGATTTTTACCAGGAGATTTAAACCAAAAGATGGATCCATGGGTAAGGCCCTTAACTGATATTCTTCGTGAATATTATCGTCAGCAGGATATTGCTGGTATGTTAGAGGATCAAAAAATAGAGATAGCACCACTTGCGTTTATGAGGGGTAGAACCTTTAAAAACGCATACATTATAGCTGATGAGATGCAGAATGCTACTCCGGCACAATGTAAGATGCTAATGACACGTATCGGCGAAGGCAGTAAAATCGTCATTACGGGAGATATTGAACAAGCTGACCGCACTAAAGGTAACAACGGCCTCGCAGATTTATGCCAAAGATTGTTGAAAGGAGGTGTAAATGGAATAGCTGTGTGCGAGCTAGATAGTCGCGACATACAGCGGCACAGAATCATTGATTCCGTGCTTCGCCTTTATTCCGACTGATCGGTAATATGGTCAAATATTGTTTTCCAGTTTTTTAAGATAGTAATTTCTGGATGATACTCGTACATATTATGACCATGTTCTAACACGATACACCTGAGGCCGGCTTTATAGCCGGCTTCAGCATTGGCCCACTTATCTTCAATCCAATAATATCCGGAGTCTTTATATTCTGCCAACGCCTCATCTTTATCAGCACCAGTATCTAAACATACAATACGCTCAAATGCGGTAGGACCAAATAACTTATGAAGATTCATTTCCCTTAGCTTCTGAGCATTAGGATCTAAACTCAATGAAGTAATGGCATGAAACTTATAACCAAATTCTTCATGCAATCTTTTGATATAATACATGGCATCACGCATGGGCGGCAAGAATCCGATAGACGCACTTTCATTAAAAATGCGGATCAGTTTAACTACTTGTTCACGCGGAATGCCATAACGTACAGACATGTCATAGTTTAGTTTGGCACCAGGAATTTCTTCAAATCCGTGTTGATACATCCAGATATTAAATGCCCATTCCCAATCTAAACATACTCCGTCACAATCAGTTAGGATTATTTTCTGTTTCGGTAGATACTTCATTTTGAATCTCTTCTATAGTTTGATAGGCTGCTTCCAGCAGGTCAATGTACTTTGGGTAAAACTCGTAATAAAAATCTCGAATCTTATCCCAGCGTTTCTCAGCCAGTGTGCCACTAAAGCTGGCTTTAACAATTTTCTTTTCTTTAAAGTCAAGGATTACACTACCCATAGACAAGTCTTTTGATTTAAGTGATTTTGTAACAGTTGTTGCTTCATCTACTTGCCCATCGGGCTTTTTAATATACATGATAACTAAGTATCGCATTTAATTTCCTATTTGAGTTAATTCGCAAAGCGTTGCTGATAAGTTGATTTCTTGATCTGACATCAAATGAACGTTAGCCAGCGAGTTTCTAATAATAATAATCGCTCGGTCTTGTCCTTCCTGTGTGTCACTCCATAGCGAAAGGTTATCATACATCCATCGATACATGCTATCCATATCTTCAATGTTTGCTTGATTGCAGATAACCTTACGTGCTTCATTGATATTACCAGCTTTGAATAACGATACTGCTTGCAGTCTCCAATTATCAACTGACTGTTCAGTTGAACTGGGCTCAACAAGTTTTCCTGTTGTTGAATTAGCCTGTAGCAAATTTAACGATTTACGTAGATCTGGATATGTGGCTGTTACAAATAAATCAAGTGTGGGCAAGTCAAAATCTATTTCTTCGCTGATCAATACAGTTGCTAGACGAGCTGTAAATTCCACAAGATCTGTCTTTTGCATGTGAAACCCTTGACACCGACTGTGCAATGCTGGCAGTATCTTATTGGGATAGTTACAGGTCAGGATAAATCTGACGCTTTCACTGTAGTCTTCCATTAGGTTTCTAAGTGCTGGTTGTACAGAATTTGGATTCATAAAATCCGCTTCATCAACCAATACCACTTTAAATTTACCAAAAGGCATAGTACTACAAAAGCCAATCAGTTTGTCCACCCAATCTAGTTTACGGGCATCTTTAGATCCATTTGAGTATAGCACATCAAATTCATCTACCCCAAGCTCATTGATCAGTAATTTAGCCAGGGTAGTTTTACCAGTGCCGGGACTACCACTTAGTAATAAGTGTGGGATACTGCCTTGCTTAATCCAATGTTGTACTTGCTGTCGTTGTGCATCGTCTGTAAAAACATATCCATCGACTGTATTGGGTCTGTACTTTTCTGTCCATAAATCATTCATTTAATGCTCCATGCTTTTTAAAATTCATAATACAATTATACATGGAGCAGATGATAAAAGCAAACACTTTGGTTTAATTAGGCATTTCCTTACGATCTACATGCACGGCAGAACTAATGCCTTCGACTGTGGGGCACTCTTCGTCATCTGATACTAGTAGGATATCTTTAGGATCAATCTTACGAACGGTTAATTTGCCATTTTCGTCTTCGAGATCTAAACCCCTAGTCCAACGACCATGTGCTACCAATACCCAATCACCTACGTTAACATCTTTTTGTTCTGGACCTACTGCGTATACACGACCCCAGCGTGGGCGAATACCATTGCCTTTGCCATTGTCATTTAACAGTAAGATACCGCCTGTACTGATACGTTCATCAAACACCATATCCGATACCAGAACATTGTTTTGTAATACTTTAAGTTTCTGCTTTTCTACTTTATGTGGTGCGTACTGTGCTTTCATTTTCCCTTTTTTGCTTGCGCTATTTGATTTTCTAATTTCTGACGTTCGGTTAATTCTAACGTCTGTGTAACTGTCTTGGTACGTCCCATTGCCGCGGCAAATGCATTATCTTGGGTAACGATTGTTTCCCTAGTTGCAACCGGAGGAGCCGCTGGAATAGGGAGTGGATCCGCAGCCGGTGCTACTGGTCGTGTGGGCATCACTGGATTTTCTGCTGCTACCTGTTCCGCTTGTTGAGCACGTGAGCTTGAGTGTACCGGTCCGCTGGCCACATTAGTTTGTCGTTGTATTCGTCGTTGAATCTGTTGATTACGAGGGTCAATTACGTTGCCATCAGCGTCGATCCTATCCCCACGGGCATTTACATTCATATTACCAACTGCTCGAACATTTTCGTTTTGTAAACGTAATGCTCCAAGGTCTACTGGTTTACCTTTTGCGGTTTTATAGACTTTTGTTGTCATGATATTCTCCTGAATTCATTATATTTAACGTAAAAATTCGGTGATGGATAAATTATAGTACATACTGTTTATACGGTGTACGCCTAATTTATACAGTACAAAGCTGGCCACACTACTGCCTCGCCCGACACCCCAAATTACGTGGTTCTCTTTCATTACATCCACCAAATATTTTAAATATTTCAGTAGATTAAATAGGTTGTGCTGTTGGTACAGCAATAGCTCTTCCCCACACCTTTGTAGTTCGGCATCATCAACACATAAACTTAACACGTATTCTGCTATGTCCATATCCTGATACTGCTGGGGCATATGCCAGGTCTTCTGTTGAGCGGCATCCCATGCGGGCACCGAGACAACTTGATCAGGAGTAAATTTGTATGGCATAAACGTAGTTGGAAAGTGATCCACAAAATATACTATCTGTTCGATATCAACAGTTTCATCCACCAGCATACCTTTCAATGAATCAACGGCACGCCCCTTCATCAATTGATCAAGGACATCATTCTCATTAAAAATCATTTCCCCGTAATTATTCTTTTTCATCTAGTAATTTAAAATCCGCAAATACAACAGTATTTCCAACTTCGGGTTCAGCTTCGTCGGGCCATTGCAACTCTAAATCTCGCCATATAGTTACATTGGCTAGAGTAATATATTCATCAGCGTCAAGGAATTTAGCATCACAATGTGCTAGGTCAGAAGTTGCCCACCAATCGGGTATGGGTAAATCATCTACATTTTCTTCTTGACTATGCATGTAAATTATACCGTCGCCAAGACCAGAACTTATTTCTATTTCATCAATAATAAGTCTATCTTCAACAATGGCAGTCAGTTTATTAAACAGCATTATACCCACCAGTTGATCAATAGGTTCTTCGGGTATGGTGGTAATTTTGATGTTAGCGTCAAGATATAATCGACACTGATCTTCTTCTTTGCTGTTGATAAAAATAGTACTATCCATTTCTCGATAGACAAAGTATTTTATTCTATCAAGTGCAATGTTATTGATAGTTCCATCTAAACTATTGGTTAAAATGAATAACTTAACAGTATAACTATTCATTTGTAATTCACCGTTATAGTGTATACCGGCGATAAAACTCAAGGGGCAAACTATTCTAACGTTCATGATATATCAATGATTCCATCGGTGTCTTTACCAGACTGACTAGCACGTAGTTTGTCTGTATATTTGTTTTGGTAAGTTTCTATGGCCATGCGAATTTGGGTGCATAAATGGTAATTACCCAAACGATGCGCTATGCCAAGTTTTTTGTTTAGTTCGTTAACCTTATCCAATAGTTCTTCAGTGGTAAGGTTATCGATGCTGGGGATAAGTGGATGTTCCATACATTAAATTGTACAGGAATGACGGTAGTAAATCAACAGTTTTGATTAACCAAACGTAGCGCCGTTATTACCAATACAGTACCAAACCGAATTGGTATACTGTAGGGTGCATCCAGCACCTCTAGCTGCCAGCGTAATAGTACCAGAAGTTCCCGATGTTGCTGAGTTCCAACCGGCACTGGCCACCGTAATAACCATGGAGGCTGATGCAGTTTGCGTGAACACTTTGATCTGACCCTCGACTCCGTTGGCCAGCGTGGCGGTTCCTGCTGTGGTAAAGAATGAGGTAGTTGTTGCTAGGCTAGCAGCAGCGGCACTTGTTACAGATTCTTTAGAGCTGTTTAGTGGGGTCAGTATTTCATTGTTTTGATTAATGATAATAGTAGATCCATTTGTGCTAGTAGAGAATACAAAAGTATAAACTCCGGTCGCGGCAAATTGAATCACTGGGCTAGCACCTGCTGGATACACAAGACCCTGTATCCCGTTAATATTTTGACTGACTGCCGTGGGTAGTGTCAGGGTATATGCTGTATTTGGTACGGTAACCTGCAAAGTTACCACACCTGTCTGTCCGGAGATAGGCCAGTTGGTAAATGCTACACTTGCACTGCCAGCTAGTGTGGCTGTTTGATAATGACCCACTGCATAATTTACAGTAAACGATCCGCTTACACTACCAAGGCCAACGGTGGTGTAGGCAAAATCAGCTACCAACGCATTGGTTAGTGGAGAGTTTAACATGTTGTTTTGAACTGACAAGTTCGCGCCGCCAGATAACTGTGCATTTACCACGACTTTGCCCTGTAAGTCTGTGATTTCTTGTGCTGCATACTGGAAGTTGGTCGAAGTATTTGTAAAATTAGTACGAAACCCCTGTGAATTATTATCTTGGCCCGCTACTGGGTAAGCGCCATTGATGTTGTTTGGATTTATTGCACTGGTCATGTTCTGTATTCCTTAATTGTTTCTATTATTTAGCGTATTTGATTGTTAAACTAATATATTGTATTTGGGATACAACAAGTATTTGTCGTTAGCAGTGGAGCTGGTATCTGTATCTGCTGGAGCAATAAAGGTAACGCTTCCCCCGTCAAATACAGTTTCGACTCCTGGTACTACAGTAATATCCCAAGTGGCCCCAGTGCCTGGACCAACTACATTTACCCCGGCTAAGTTATCATAGGAATTACCAGCCGCTGCGCTATTGGCAGTACCATAATAGAATGCATCAAGGATGGCACCATTGGTATTTACAGTATTGACCGTTATGAGTAAATCATTAGCAGGAGTTACCCCGCCCAGTGACGAGCCTAAGATCTTAATTTGATCACCCGCTAGGTATACATTGCCTGCTGTGCCTATAGTGACATTATAGTGGTAATTGATGTCAAATGATGTCGTCTCCGGTGGGCTTGGTACCCAACTTTGTGTGTTGCCATCCCAGTTAACTGTAAGAGCGTTATCAAGCTCATACCGATCGGCTACAAAATCCACTAGATTTAATTGGATTCCAAACTGTGTCTGTATATTGTATTGTATCTGCCCCGACGCCCCTGGTATTGTATATGCAATTACCCATGCTGGGATAAACCCTAAAACTTTACCATCTGCTTGGGAACTCTGCATCCATAACGGTAACAGGTCACTCTCCTGTCCCACTACGTCAATTACCTGATCTCTCATGTTATCAAGCGAATTAGGGTACACTACATCAATTGTTTGCTCTTCTATTGGATAGGCCAGCACCACTTCTTTGCCAACACTTAGATTGTCATTGTTGACTAAGCTATCTATGATTTCCGAATATACTACTTCGTACACTACATTACCTGTTAAAGGGTCGACAGCTTGTGCTGTTTTAATTTCTCCCAAGAGTAAATTCTTCCAGTAGTGGTTAAGTTGAAGTGAGGATACATAGGTATCCACGCTGGCAGCATTTAATCCATATGCATGATGATACACGACATTGCGACTCAATCCAAAGTTAGTATCATCGGGACGATATAGTAGTGACGGAGTAAAGATAGTAGAATTTTGCAGTAAACTAGCAATCAATTCTCGATCATCAACCGGCGGCATACATTGGATATACAAGTTTTGATAAGGTGTCTCGTAGACACGCTCCACCGTGATGGAGAACGTTTTATTAACACTGATAAATCCATTAGTACTGTAAGCGTTTACTGTAAAGGTGTATACTGTGCTACCATACTGAGCGGGGGTGGGGTATGCATTAAAACTTACACGCCCAGCAATATTACCTGATGGCAATAGAGTTAATCCCTGCGGTAATTTTGAATCTGATCCTGATACTAATTGATACTGTAAATTTGTGTTAGTAGTATTGGTCGCCTCAACATAAAATATACTGGTGGACCCATTGGCAATGGTGCCCAAGTTGGAGGGTGTGAGCCAGGTCACATTGGAGAATATAGGTCCTTCAACTGTCAGGCTAAAATCATATGGATCACTAGTCACTGATGGCGAGTTGGTTAGGTATGCGGTTACTGTAAAATCAAAAGTAGATTCGAATAGCCCAATTGTAGGTAAGTATCCGGTTAACCATCCAGTTGTTGAATTAAGTGTTAACCCTGTGGGTAACGAAGCACCAGTATACCCTATAGTGTCTCCGGTAATATTCTTCCCCACAAATTGGTAAGCAAAATATGTATTGCTGTATGTGGTGCCAATAGATCCCTGAGGGTTTGTTATCACTGGGGTATTAACACTGGATATGCTGGCTGTTAGATAGGTGTTATCAGCTGTGATCAAGGTAGTGTCAGCAGTAAATGCCTCAGTACTCCATACGAATAGGCTAAATTCTCGTAATGCAGATATTCGACCATCAGTAACCTGTAGTGTAAATGTATATGTGGAATTTTGTGCTTCTATATCAAAATCAAATGGGTATGTACTAAATCCTTGACCGTTAACACTGAATCCAGGTTGAGCAGATGTTGTTGGATTTAAGCCAACAAATCCAGAAATTAAGCCAGTATCACTAACTGTAATTCCCGGGGGCAAACTCCCCGAATACAAGCTGATAGCCGGCGGAATTCCAGTTGTATTATCAGTAGTATAATCTAATTGTATACCTGGGGACAACAATTCACCTACCCATAGCTGACTAAGTTCGCCCGCAGGTGTGATCCAACTGGGTAGATTTTGCCCAGCGACCGTTATAGTAAATGTTCTATCGGCTAATCTATTAATGACAGTAATGCCACCAACTGTTTTGGTTGTATAGGCCCTAATAGCAAATTTACTGGTAACATTGACTCCCACTACCAATGCTTCATCTGCCACTGTAACCACATTGGTAGGAGTACCCTGTAGTACGCCAGATGTCGTGCATTCAATACCATCGGGTAATGCGCCAGCAATAGATTCAAAATATACAGTCGATGGCACGGAAGTGATAGTACCGCCACCGATCCAAGTACCGGTAGCCGAACTCGTATATGTAATTTGTGTAGTGGTACATTTGGTTACTATAAAGCTACCGTTATAAGATGACGGGTTAACTCCAGTGACCACAACAGTATCACCAGGTTGGAACATGGATACTGTCTGAGTATAAAATGTAGCTGTGACTGAAGATCCACTACCCACGATACCTATGAGGTCAGTGGTAAACGTATCGGTAACACGCAGTGGTACTTCGTAGTAAGCACCTTCTGGTACAGTACCTAAACTACCAGGGGGAGTAATCCAAATAGGCTGTGCTGTCATAAGTTACTCCATTACTGGTAAGTAGACACACTTAAACTTACCCATGTTACGTTACCTGTGGCATTTGCTTGATATGCTTGTATTTGTTGTACAGTTGAATTATAAACCATATCTCCTTCTACCGCTGATATGTTGGCAATTTGTGCGGTAGTATAACTAGGCAATCTAAATGTGCCGGTAGAAGTCACTACCCCAGATGCCACTACATTGCCGGTTACACTTAAATTTGCCAAAGTACCAACAGAAGTCAAGCTGCTGGTAGTAACATTGCTTGATAAGGTAGATCCAGTTAGTGCGTTTGCATTTATGCCGGTGGCGGCGATGCCAGTTAATTGACTACCATTACCTAAAATATAGCTAGCTGTTATATTTCCAGTGGTACTGATATTACCTGCTGTTATGTTGCCGGTATAAGTTGGTAGATAAGCAGCCACATTGGCATTGCCATACGTAACTGGTAACCCTGTTAATTGACTACCGTTACCAAGAAAATAATTGCCATACACATTTCCCGTTACTGATAAAATGTTTGATGCAGAGTTAAATATTAACCCGGCGCTTGCTCCAGCATTTCCATTATCATTATAAAGTACTTGAGTATTCGATCCAGGCACTACTAAGTTACCTGATATGTTCCCAACGAAATTGCCAATAAAATATCCGTCAGTAGTGATGTTTCCTGTTGCTGAAACTATTCCCACCGTTTTAATATTTCCGGCATGCACGTTTCCAGTAGCGGTCATATTACTTGATAATATGTTACCAGTAAATACTGGTAAAAAGTTAGCAACGTTAGCATTGCCATAGGTTAACGGTAATCCAGTTAAATTTCTACCATTGCCTAAAATATAACTTCCGGTTATGTTGCCAGTTGTTGATACATTTGAAGTTAGTACCTGTAGATATGCTGCTGCATTGGTATTACTGTAATTCCCGCCACCTGATATGTTACTAATATTGCTGCCATCTCCGTACAAGTAAGTGCCGACAATGGCATTACCATATACATTACCAGTGGCTGTTATTTGTCCAGAGGTTCTAATATTACCAGTTACTGATACTCCAGTATTACTGAAAACTGCAATATTTGCTGTACCGTTTACTCCCACGGTTACATTGGCATTGGCACTACCGATTCTTACATTACTAGTGCCATTAACGATATTTGAGATTGAGGTATTACCCTGGGCAATCTGTGCCCAAATAACAGTGGAACCATCATAAGTTCCAAAACAGTAGTAAAAATATGCCGCGCTGTATGCATACATACCCGGGACATCGCCCGCTTTGCCCACTAGGGTAGTTGGGGGTGTAGGATTCGGCAACGAAAACAGTTGCGTGAAGTTATTATTTGTGTACTGAAAAGCAGTACGTATTGGAGTTCCCAAACCATCGTTGGGCGCCGTACCTACATTAATAATTTGTTGCGACATATCCGTCCTCTTTAGCTCTTATTATTTAGCTAAAGTAATGTCTATGTCATTCGGGGCTTAATATGGTGAAAAACTACTACCACAGCCACATGTCGTTGTGGCTTCCATGCCAGTGATAACAAAGGCAGATCCATTGATATCATCGCGATAATCCACGGTTGAACCTTTTAAATAATTACTACTCATACTATCTACTAACAAATGAACGCCATTGACTTCGACCTCCCAGTCATCGTCAGCTTGTTCTTCATCCATGGTAAAGCCTGTCTGCATTCCACTGCATCCGCCGCCCTGAACGAATACACGAAGTTTTAGCTTGGGATTGTTTTCTTCTGCTAATAAATCTTTAATTTTAATCGCGGCGTTTTCAGTTAGTGTGATCATATTCTCTCCGAACATACGTTCCAGTTGATAATTTTCCAGATATTATCTAGATACTTTTCTTTATCCCACTTGTAATCCGTCGACCATGAATGTTCCCACCAGTCAACCAGTACACAAATATCGGTACGAACCTGATGATTTCGTATGGTTTTAATAGTTCCACCTGTGCTGAGATAAACCCAACCCGATCCCTGAATCTTCATGGCAGCTTCTTTGAACGCTACCTTGAAATCTTCGTAAGTTTTGAAGTTAGCTTCAATGAGTTCTAGCACCGCACCCTTGGGACGGTTGGCACCTTTTGGTGCTTGCAATTGGGGAAAGAATTTGTTGTGTAAGAAGCTGCCAGCACGGTTGAAATCGGCATCACCTTCGCCGGCATTGTACTTTTTAGCGTAGCCTTTAGCCAGGTGCTCGTAGTGGTATTCTATTGTGTCTGCGCTCATTATGGGAGCCAGATCTTTATGTGCGTAGGGTAGTGGGGTAGTTTCCAGTTTAGCTGAAACGGTTGCTGCTTCCACTAAGTTTAATAAATCTCTCATGTAGGTATTTATTAAAATCATAGCCTACGTGTAATTCTACCACGAGATAGGTCGTAGGGTGATATATCTAACTGTACTCTGTCGCCTGTAAGTACTTTGATATTATTTTGGCGTATTCTCCCGCTTAGTGTAGCGAGAATGTGATTTTCAATGTTTTCAATTTTAACACGATAATTCGTGTTTCGTAATACTTCGGTGATTACACCCTCCATTTTAATTACATCATCTGATTTACTCAATTTGTTTTATTATCTCCTGTTATGAGCAGTTATTTATGTGTGTATCTACCGCGTTTAAAATCGCCGGCTCGTTGTCCTTTAAGTTTATGACAAATGGGACATAGTTCTTTAAGGTTGCTAATAGAATTATTCAAATGATTGCCGTCAATATGGTCAATTTCAGTCATGCCTTTAGCAAATTCTGGAACTTTTTTCCAGTCTATCACACAGGGAAATCCTAAATGTCCATCAATATTTGAACAAATACCTGTTTTTAATGGGGTAACTCCGGCTGCGTGAGGGTTTCTTCCGTAACTTGCACCTTGGCAATGTCCGCAATGAATACGCCAACGCTTACCATCCGATGCAACTGGCTTACTACATCCATGATTTACACATGTTGGGCGAGGTGCAGTTGGTTTAGTCTTCAAAAGCTCACTGGTCGAATCAAAATCAAATAAAGTTGTAAATAAATCGGTTGTATTATCTGTTACGCTCATCTTAGCCTCTCCGCATTTGTGAAATTTCAACAGCTTCTTCGTCACTGAATACCGGCACCGCATTTGATTTATGCATTGTGCCAATGCCCTTAATTTTGTTGCCAGTGTACTGCATATCTTCTACCTTAAGGCAAGGACCCCAGGTGGTTACTAGGGACTCAATGTGAGCTGTTTGACGGCTGGTGGGAATACGGGGTAGCGATTTGCTTAGTGTGGGCATAGGGCTCTTTGACGTCCTTACAGAGGGTGATAGTCGATTAAATTCATTTAGTTTACGCTGCCACTCTTCCTTATTAGCTTCAGCTTGCTGTTTTTGCTCAGCAGATGCGAATTTATAGCGACCTTTCTTTTTGCCTGTGGTCGAATACAGCGGGGGGAGTAGATGCATTGTCATAAAGCTATTATAGTAACAGCGGATTTAATTGTCAAGCTATTCATAAAATACATGGCCGCCGATACGGGCTACTACACGCTTGACATAAGCCCATGATGGCTTGACTGATACAGCGTGAAAGAATAGGGCTTTTCGATATTTGTACGAGTACTCACTGTAATCGCCACGAGCTATGTTCTCAGCAACTTCCTTGGATAACCGCCAATGCTCACTATCTTTTTTAATTGGAATTTTAGTACCACAGGTCCAGCTAAACTGGCAAACTATCACACCCTTGCCTATATTTGTTCTTGTGTATATAATGCCGCATAGCGTTTTTGAACCAAATCTCTCATCTTTCGAGCGATTGATGGTTACCACAGCCACAGCAACTTTGCCTTCAAGTGGCTCTGCTCCTGATTCGTAATATATATTCCGGGCCAGACATTCAATGTCCTTGGGAGAAAATAGTGGAGTTTTAACCAATGGAGTTGGTGTTCTTTCATAGATCAATGCATCCATTAATTCATAGTCAACCGATGTTAGTGTAGAGTCTAGAACGGGTGTAGTTAAACACCCGCCCAATCCCAACAAGACCAGTAATGAAAAATATTTAATTTTCATCACTCAGTCTTTTTTAAAGCTGCCCACATACGAGATTTTTCTGCAAGTTCGGCTTCCAGCTTGCGATATTGTTCACCCAATTCCTTGAGCTTGTCCCATTCATTTTCTAATTTAGGATTGACGGTTAATACATCTAATTTTTTTTGTATAGCTGTTAAAGTGTCATTTAGACTGACACCATTGATTTTAATATCAGCTTTATCGCCCGATAGCTCTAGTGTGCCGGCAGTGATTGTGGCTGGTGCTGGCTGACTGGACCATGACCCAATGCCTATAGCAGTATTACCACCGCCAAATCCAGCACCACCGGCATAGCCGCCGCCGCCGACAATGCCACCACCAGTGTAGTACACCGGACCAGTGGTACTGGTGGTAACATACCCGCCGTTAATTACAGAGGTCAGTGAGGGGGCTACTGTTGCTGTGGTGTTGTTAGGGTCGTTTGTTGCTTTGTTAGCTGCCATGATCCATTTCCCATATCTGTCCATACTATTGTGTCACCCTCTTTCCAACCGAGGGGACCACAAATTTCTTCACCCAGGTCCAGAATTAATTCCTCTGGATTTTCTGGGTTTTCCATAACGATACGTGTGTGCGTAGTCATTACTTCGCTGGAGTCAGTGCTTCTTTTTCTGTGGTGATCTCAGCACGGCGTACTTTGACAGCCTTGGCGATTTCCTGTAGAGATTTTCTGGCACGGGCGGCGGCGGCTTTAACACCTTTGTCGCTGAACTTAGCATTTTCAGCCAAGTAGTTTTCGTAAGCTGCTACGATTTGTTCATGTGTTGACATAGTATTTCCTTTATAGTATTGTTAATTATACACTATACGACATATACTACAAATTTTTTGGTTAAATGTAAATGTGTCGCTTCATATAACAATCCCATACTAAGATGTTATCCCAACCATGTGACCATGTGACCAGGAACAAATTGTAAGTATTATGATCGTTTATATACAGTCGATTGTCATCAACACGAGCCGATGCGTAACGATTTGATGATAGCCATTTTTGAAGTAGACTTTTTGCGTCCTGCGTCCGTAAGATAACAATATATACTGATTCGATATTCTTAAATACTGGGACGGACATTAATGTAAAGTTTGATTTTCACTGCTGACAGATGATAACGCCAACACTTGATTTACATATTCGGTAAAGTCTTCGGTTAACATAATACGCTCATCATCACAGATTTTTGCATCTTCTTCTTCCACGCCGACTAGGCGCATCATAGCACCTATGTGTACTTCCCTAATACCATGTTTATGTAAAATCATCATGATCTCCATGATGGCTAACCGAAATGGTTCCACTACTTCCTGTTCACTCATATATTTAATTATTCGAGTTCGTGGAAAAGCGGCTTGTTAGCCGCCTTTTTGCTGAAAAATTAAACTGTTTCAGCGACTTTAGCTGGTTTACTAACCTTTGCAGACTTAACCTTAACTTCGCCTTTCTTGGCGATTTTGGTTTTCTCAGCCAATTTAGCTGATACGATATAACCAACGTCACCTTGATTGTATCCAACTGACTGCAGATACTGAACTGCTTCCAGTTTGGTCATTGGCTTGGGTAGCTCAACGAGGTTAACATCAGTGTGACCTGCGCGATGCAGGGCCTTAATACGCGATACCAAGTCATTGGCAAAACGTACTTTAATTTCTCCATTATGGTTGGAGGTACCTGCTACTTTAAATAAATTTTCTTGTTTCATAAGATGCCTTTCTAAGATGCCTTTCAAAGTTGATTAAAATAAAAGTTAAACTTAACTACATACTACAACTACATTATAGCTGACCTTTGATTAAATGTCAACCATAATTTATTATTTTTCTTGACCTAGTTAGCCAAAACTGATACATAGAGCGCCAAGGTCCTCATTTAAATTATGCTGCCTTTTAGGCCGGTGCTGCTTGGGCACCTTGAGCAGCTCTGGCAGCTCTGGCAGCGTTTATAGCAGCATCCTCTTGAGCTTTTTTCTCTTGTGCTGCTATGTGTGCAGCGTCGCGAACCGCCATGCTGGGATTTTGGATCATACGTAATACTATGGGGCTTGATTTGACCGCGGCCAATTGTACCGCCTCGCTGGGAAGAATTCCAGATTTGATTATTTCATGTAATGCACCACCATGATTGTTGACTGCGGCCAATTGTAATCTCTCATCGGGATTTTTCAAATATTTTATAGACCAGGGATCATGAGTAACTGACGCCATCTGTACGGCATAACTGGGGGTTATTCCAGCTTTCATTAAAAGTTTTAATGCACCACTATTTCTCTTGGCTGCGGCTATCTGTAATCGCTCGTCGGGATTTTGGATATATTCAATGGCACGGCCATCCTGGGTCACTGCTGCTAATAGCACATCATACTCTGGTTTAATTTTATCCTGTAAGATATAATCGAGTGCCAGCCCATCCTGCGTCACTGCTGCCAATTGCACCGCGTGACTTGGTCTGATGCCGGCCCGGAGAATAAACAATATAGCCCTGCCAACATTGCTAACTGCGGCCAATTGTAATCTCTCATTGGGATTTTTCAAATATTGTATACTAAGGCCGTCCCTGGCTATTGCTTCTTCTTGAACGTCTTTGCTGGGAACAATTCCATGATTCATCAACATTCGAAACGTTCCGCCGTAACGTTTGACTGCTGCCATTTGCACAGCATGACTTGGCTCAGTGCCCAAATCTGTGATTATGAATTTTATTGCTTCTGGATTCTGAGTTACTGCTGCTATTTGCACCTCATCACTGGGCACGATACCATTCGATATGATGGAATGTATAGCAGTACCGCTCTGATTTACTGCTGCCATTTGAACAGCCTCGCTGGGAGTGATGCCGGCGGCTTTCAGGAAACCTATAGCAGGACCGTGTTGTGTGACTGCTGCCAGTTGTACGGCTTCATTGGGCTTGGCTCCATGAGCAATGATGGTTTTCAACCCAAGATTTTCCTTCTTGACTGCTGCCAGTTGCACAGCTTGAACAGGATTATTGATTCGGTCCAATACGGCACCATTTTTGTTAATTGCCGATATCTGTATCGACAACGGAAAGTCTTTGGATTCAATTGACTGAAATCGGTAGATATAATCAAAGCATAATCCCCCTACTTTATTATACTCCAATTGCTTTTCTATTTCTGCCGATCTGGTGCCGCGTGGCATTGTAGCCATCAATTGTTTTGTCAATGCTACAGATTCCTTCCATTGATCTCTGGATGCCTGTACTGCAGGTTGATGAACGTCACCCAGAGCCATGGATCGTAACTGTTGAGGATCTAGACCAGTCAGTTGTGTAAATTGTTCTGCCGATATTGATGCATCTTGTTGTGTAAACATTTCCATGCGATCTGTTCTTTTATGTGCCGCTATAGCCCACATACCACCAGTGGCTTTATTAAAGCAATATATCAAGGTTACTTCATTGTTGTAGAAGTAATTTTCAAAATGTTCCTGATGAACTTTAGTAGTACACCAACTGCTGTTTCTTCCATGAAAACAGCTGGCTTCCTTGTCCAGTGGCACAACGATGAGCCACTGAGCATCATCCACCAAGTTGATGCTTTGCCCAGGTATTTTCTTTCTGGTCATTTGCGTCTTGCTGGGTATTGCTGATGCCTGATTGACAAAAGCATTGAACTTATCCCAGCCCTGTTTGGCCCACCAATCGATATTCTTTTGGTTTGTGTCTTTGATCTGATTTCTATTCACCAACTGACGAAAGTCGGCGATAGTTTTTTGTACTGATGCAGTATCACCGCCCGATTGCTGAATAAAAGCATCTTGAGCTTGGGGATAACCCTCGAATAACAAGGTAATTTCGTGTATTTTCATGATAATAGTATTTATACCGATACAGCGTACTGATCCACATCATGCAGATTTCATCTGAATTTAGTATTCATCTTGACCTGGTTAGCCAAAAACGATACAGATGCCGTTACCGACGTCATCTGAATAACGGTCCTTCTACCCACCCAACTAGACTATATCGTGTACCCTGGGTCACGGGAGTTATCTCGTGAGTCATCCAGCTGGGGAAGAAAATAATTTTTCCTCGAGCCCTGGGGGCTGACTCGGGGGTTGTCTTTAAATTTAAAAAACGCAAATCTCCACCTTCGTAATTTGTCGTATCAGATAATTGTACAGTAAAACTCAACTTTCTAGTGGGCTTTTGCCTACCCAGATCGGTATGCGGTTTATATACGCCAGCGGTGGTATACCGGGTAAACTGTAAAGTCTGGAGGGACTTCAGATCAAATCGATAATATGCATCATTGATTTCAGTAATCACTGGTGCAAGCGTGGCATATATCCAATCGAATTCTGGATCTTCAGTATCCAGCCAGGCTATACTGGATTTACGATATTCGTTAGTTATTTCAGAACCTATCGTACCGGTACTGGAGGTAATACTGTTGCCTAATTTAATTATTTGATCAAGCTCAATATTACTAAAGACGTTATCCCTAACGATCCAGTTGGTATTTTCTTTCAATGGAGAAGCCAATGGCCACGTCATCCCTCGACTCCAACCACGGGCTTTCGACCTTCAATAATCATAATTTCTTCCTCGGCAGTAAGTGGTGGCATGCCTTTCTTTTCCAGTACCAAACGTGTCGCCGCCAAGGTCCATTTACTATGCACATTGGAATTAGGATATAATTTATCCAATTCTTCAATTTCTGCTAGTCTTGCCGGATCGTCAAATATCTCAGAATACTTCACGTCTTCTTTAATTACTGACTCGTCTCCATTAAATATCACCACCCGAGATATTGGTTCAAGCGTGGCAGCATCAAGAACAACACCACTCGACTTAAACTGTCTGGCCACTGCCGCAACTGCGGCCACTGTGGCTACTCCTGATGCTACAGGTGCGGCTGTCAATACTGATGCAACTGTACTACCAGACAACAGGGTTGACCCCAATGCTGCCGATACTGATTGTAAAAATCCTCTACGATTTGTCATTCTTTAACTCCAAGCCATTCTAAAAATGCCAACATTTCTTTATATAGTGTAGCCACTGCCAAGTAAGCTAGTGACCCCAGCACAGCAGGGATACACCAAATTGGGAAAGTAATTGTAAGTAGCACAGCCAATGTTTTCTTCATTCCATCATCCCAAAATGTTGTAATAACCCAATTGCACAATCACCAACAGCATCATTATATGTTAGTTCGTTTGTGTCAGCAGTTTCTTTATCAAGTACCTGACTTCTGCAACTTTCATAGCATTCCATGACCAGTAACTCGGCGAACAACTCTGGTACAAACACACGATCCTCCAATTTAGCATCAAAGCCGCTGGTGGGGTTATGTGGTACTGTCTTATATGATTGCTCGTATAGCTTGGCTACCAGTTCTAAGTTCATTCTTCAACTCCGAAATGTTTTTCGATGTACTGGGCAGAGTCATCGTTTCTATTGGAAATACAAATATTAATACATTCTTCGACAATCAACTCGGCGAACTTTTTAAGTTCTCGTTCACAATCATCACCGGATTCGGAAAACCAAGAATCCATAAATCCAGCATCATCAGCAAGCTCTCTAATTCGTTCGTTCATTCTTCAACTCCGAAATGTCTATTTAATAATTCGTCAACATTGACTGCCATATCACCAGAACCGTCATTGAAGATCCACCGCAAATCGGCATCCCAGTCTTGAGTGCGTTCATTGATATACTTGGCACATTCTCTTACAATCGACTCAGCGAACCGTTCCAAATTAAATTCGTTCATTGGGCCCTGCTCACCATCCCAGGGAGGATTGGTACTCTGTTTCAATAGTTGCTGAAATCGTTCGTTCATATTACTTGCCAATCATCAAGCCGGTCATGTTGCTGGGAACAATAATGGTCTGCACCTTACCGTTCTTGACACCTTCGGAGATGTTTAACGCAGCCTGAGCATTCATGTAAGCAATACTGGCCGAGCTTTGATTGGTAAGTGCTGCCATACGACGAGATTCTGCTTCGGCTGTTTTGACTTCAACCTCCTTTTGCAACAGCTCGTTCTTAGAACGTACCAATTCATTGGCTGACGCAACCACTGAGTCTGCTGGAGTTAGCGCACGAATAAGAACTTGGCTTACTGTAATTGAACCAGCAAGATTTTCATCTGCCAAGGTCTTGGCAATGATGTCTTTCATATCCTGTTCCATTAACGCACGACTGTCGTTCATAGTCAATGCGTCATACTTACGAGCAGCTTTGTAAGCAGCATTTCGTGCGGCATTGAAAATGTAGTTGTACATCAAGTAAGTGTCACCATTGTGCTTAACGTGAAAGCTACGGTTCTTGCTAACATACAATTCGCTAACTTGCGTTGGATTGATGTTATAGATAACAGTAACATCCATGTCTTTCATAGTGCTGTTGTCTTTGGCAAGCGGAGTCATGTCATCAATCTTAACTGATACATCACGAACAGGGAATGTAAGTACATCACCAATTAGTGTTTGATTAAAAGAACCTGGTTGCAACTCGCCTGGTTTTACTTGTTTATCAAAGCCAACTCGTACACCTACTTCGCCGGTTTCAATACGCTGACAACCAACTGTGGTTGCGATAAGACCTGCTACAACTGCCAATTTAAAAATTTGTTTCATATAATTCCTTAGAATAAAATAACGATTGAAGTTAAGAATAGAACAACTAGTAATGCAACAATTATACTATAACCAATGGACTTAGTCAATGCCCATCGATCCTTACCTTTCATATTTCTCCAGGTGGAGATACCCAAATGAATTAATATTGAAAGTACAACAAATATTAACCAAAGTCTAATCATTATAATAGTTCCTAATCTTGAGAGTTACCTGCATAAAATTCTTCTTACTGCTATAATAACAGTATAGTTGTTGATGAATTAAATGTCAAGAGAAAGAAATGGGACACATTACTGTGTCCCGAGTAACCCTCCAAAGTGTGCTTCTGCGAGAGGCAGGGTAGGGTTTTGTTGCTATATTTAGAAAACTCAGGCGTACGGTTAAACCGCAGAGGCCCAAGCCATGTTACTTAACGATAGTAATAACTACACGACGATCAGGTGCTAAACAAGCAATAAGTTGCGGGCTCATAGGGCCAATACATTGTTTTGTTTTGCCACTTGGTTGTGTGGATCCAACTCCAGTTACTGAGTAATCTGCTTTTGCCTTTGCACCTACATATTTTGCAACGGTGTCAGCACGAGCAACACTTAAAGATTGATTGTATCGACTAGATCCAATACGATCAGTGTGTCCTACGATGATTACAACGCCACCGGCTTTGGCTGCAACCACGTCCAGTGCTTTCACACCGTCTGCGGTTAGCGTTGCCGAATCAAACTTAAACAATACATCTGAGTCAAGCGTGATTGATGCTGGCTTAGCTGGGGTAACTGGAACTGCGTCACAACCTTTAACTGCATCAGTAGCTGTGTAATAACCTGTGTGTAAACACAAATCACTACCAGTCTTAACGATGCTGCCGTCGGTTGCTGTTACATAGCCACCAGCAACCGCTGAAGCGGAAGCCAGTGCTAGGATAACGATTGATAAAAACTTGTTCATGTTATCCTTTTACTTCTAGAACTGATGCCGTAAACCAAGTCCATAAACTGTGCTCTTGGCACCGTCTAAGAACGCATAGTTTTGAGCCTGACTAGCATAGGCATACGCATTGGTACGCTTTGACAAGTCATATTGATAACCAACTGAATAAATGCTCAGATTAGCAGCAGCAGCCATTGATGCGACCGGAGTAGCATATTGATAGCTGGCAAATACTTTCTGTGCGCCTGTTACAGGAACAGTAGCACCTACTAGATAGCTGTTAGCACCAAACGAAGGACTATACAACACGGCACCGGCACCACTGTTATAAGTGTTGGCTGTGAATGTTGGGTCTACACTAGCTTGTCCATTGATCCAACCGTTACGTGACTGACTGTACGCAGCAGCAATTTTAGCAACTGAGAAGTCATACGCACCGCCCACAATCCACTGTGATGGATTAGCAGCATTTGAACCAACAATGTTTTCAGGACCATACATAACATCATATGAACCAACAACAGTCACGGGACCAGACGCATACTTAATACCAGCTGTTAATGTACGAGCGTTGTTAGCTGTGGCATAGTTGTATGTGTTAGCAGCAACATATCCACCGTAGTTAGCTGGATCAGCATACAAACTAGCCAAGCCGTTAGCAAACGAATAACCAACACCAGCTGTTAAGCCATTCCATGTTGGTGTCTGATACTTAACCATGTTGTTATAACGGGTAGTATTAGCAGCACCGAATGTGGTACCCATATTAGCCTGACCAAATCCCAAGAGGAATGGATCAATTGCGCCAACATAGTCTGTTGCAAAGTTATATTGCTTACCTACACGAGCGTAACCTAACGAGCTGCTTTCAACACCAACCCATGATTGACGACCAAACAAGGTGCCATTTTGCTGACTAACACCACTACCTAAGTTGAAGCCTGCTTCAAGAGCAAAAGTAGCACGAAGACCTGAACCTAAATCTTCCGAACCTTTGATACCAAAGCGATTGCCTGACTGCACACCAGAGGCCAATCCAACATTACTTGATGAGTAACCGTTGGACAAACTTTGTGAAGAGCCTTGGAGACCGGCATCTAAGATACCGTATAGTGTCACAGACGAGTCTGCGGCGTGAGCTGCGCTAGATCCAAGACCTAGTGCCAGTAAAGCTGCTGCCAGCATTTTTTGAGTAAATTTCATTACTTTTCCTTTTTTAAATTGAACTACATTGAGTAACATATTATATAGCAAGATTATTTAACTAACAAATCTTTTGAATAACCTTGTACTTAACTGCTATAACTACGCATATAATGGTAGTTATAGCGGTACTTAATGTATTGTTTCTATGTCAAATCCATAAAATACAATACATCCACGAAGACGAGCGTCTTCAAGTCCTTGATGAATTGATACATCGCTTAATATTTCAATCATCTCATTTAACTCTGATAAGGTCAAATGTTCTTCACTAACTAGACCTTGTACTACAGCTTCTGCTACCATTCTGCGATCTGCATTCATAATAACTCCTATTGTAAGTACTTCAGTACTACGTATTCAGCTACCAAGTAGTATCCCCATAGTGGGAAGATTACTGCAACTAATGTACTCCAAAAACCTTTAGCTAATACTATTCCAAATAGCCAAGTTATAACCCATCCGGAGTGAATTAAAGTTTTCATATTACTTATTTGTTTCTGTTGAGGTAAAAATTAAGAAATGTAAGCACAGCAAAAATACCTGCTGCGACCCAATGTGCGTTTAGTAATAACATCAGCACAGTGAATGAGATTACTCCCAAGATAAATCCCAATACTATTTTTTCATGACGTTCCAGCCAATCCAAAGTATTATTGTATAAGGTAATTAAAAAATTCATTTGTCAACTCCAAAATGTTTGTTTAATATAAGGTCCAGGTAGACGTTATCGCCATGCCGGTCAATCGACCCCACAACTTCTTCTTCTAAGACAGAAATACATTCCTTAACAGTCAACTCAATCAACTTTTCAGCAAATATATGCACATTGTTTACCAAAATATCCCCTCCAAAATGATACTCAGCACCTGCGGCTAGCACCAATTCTTTAATCTTCTGTTCGTTCATTTTGCTTTCTCTGCAATATTTTTGTAACCTGCCCATGATGGATGAATTCCATCAGGTTGTAATCGTGTAATAGGCAATACTGTATCACCATAACTACTGGCGATTTCTTTCACGATACTTTGAATTTTTTCAATTGATACACCACCTGCAGGATTATTGCCTGCTGGCAATACCCAAAATACATTCTTAGCACCTACACGCTGACGCATTTCAAACAGTTCATCATAGGTCTTTACACCTTTATGGTCGTTTGAACCTAGACTGATAATAACTGTATCAGCATAAAAACTGCCCTTGTACATCTTATTAAACTGCCAGGTATTAATACCACCTTTGCCCTGTAACTGGCAGTGGGGCATAAACATCTTAGTACCAACGGCGATTGAATCGCCTACAATCAAACAATCAAGCATTTTTTGTCCTATTAATTAAATATAGTTCTAGTTCGTATTGGCATTTATATCTCCTTATCACCATGAACCTAAATCCGTGAGATCCACTGTTGCATCAAAGTCTTTGGCATCGTCAAATAATACAAACTTAGCTGTTACACTAGTGCCAATTCCAGATTCATTACTAAAGGAGATGGTGTAATGTTGTACATGTGGAAACTTGCTAGCAATTTCCGATAATTGTAACACTTGTTTACGGGTAAGAACAAATTCTGTCATATCAATTTCCATTATTGAGATTTAGCTAATCGCTGAGCACGAACATTGTCCCAGCTCCAGTTGAAGTTAACATCACGCTGATAAAGATTACTGATCCAACCACCACGCTCGTCAAGATCACCTTCAATGAAATCATACTTAACAGTCCAGCGTGGCTTATCCGTGAAAACGGCATCACAGTCATGCAACACCGGCAACAAGTGCCATTGTGCCACTAGACATTCAATAACATTATTCCAGTAACCCTTTGCCCAGTCAGTTTTAGAATTAGCCAGTGCTTTACGAGCACCATCTAATCGTTGACCTAAAATTTCAATGTTATCACCAAGATAACGATAGCTTTTCATTTTCATTCTTCATCTCCGTAATAGCAATCTTCAGGATGACCCAGATCCGGGCCACGGTAATGTGGATTACGTTCCCAAGTATCATAATCGGAAAGAATCCATTGTTGATCTTCTCGATCTTGACCCACAATCCACGCCCACTCACGAACTGCTTCTTGCATAAAACTCATGCTGCACTCCATTTGTTAATGTACAACTATTATAGTTTATGGTGAATTAATTGTCAAGACCATTTCATTAGGAATGAAAGGTAATCGCGTTCGGAATCGAAATAAAAGATGTACTCGCCCGGGGTATGTTCGCTGCTAACAGCAATTAACTGCCATCGCCACTCGCCCTGGGTCTCCTGTTTGCACCAATCGATTATTCGATCCAGACTCCCCTTGGGTTTGTGAATCGTTTTGACGTACTGGAAGCCTGAGTCAATGATCAAACACAAACCTCACCAAATTTTAATTTAAACAGAATAGCGTCATGTTCTTCGCGGAAGATCCATTCCATGGCAGTAACACCAGCGAATGAATATTTGTCATCTACTACAGTAACATTAGTTATAAAACGATCACCCGGTAAACCGAATAGATCCACCGCACGTGAACACATTTCATTCCAGTGTTGAATGTCTTGATCATCAAGTGCCATGCACACCGTAACTGTGTGTGTAAATGCAGGATCATGCAATGTAGAGCCGCCTAATATACTCGTCTGCATCTACATGATTCAGGGTAAAGAACAGAATATTATCTGTTATACCAAAGCTGTTACAAAAACTCTGGCCATATCGTAATCCACGAAGACCGTCAAAGACCGCATCCTTTTTCCAAATTTCATATTGTTCCTGACTAATATGTTTTGGTCCCATTCTGTTTTCTGAATTGCTTAATTGATTCACGATGTTTGCCCAGGCGCTCATTAATCCCACAGTCCCTGATAGTACTTGCCGAATAAACGGAAGCCATTCTGGATGCGAGTTTCAACTACCCGCATACCTTCATAGTCACACTTGTATGTATGGTTGGGACCATCAGCCATTTGAAAAAGTTTAGCTTCTTTCTCGGGGACAGGATTACCCTCTCGGTCCACGGGAAGCCAAACAGTATCGAAATCACCCGAGCGGAATGCATCTTCCCAGGAATCATCGACCTTACATTCAAAGGCAAAGATCATTTCCCCCATGACCCAGTCCCAGCGTTTGAAGTGATTATCATCGGTATCATACTCATTTTCTTTTGGGCCGGCTTCTGTACTGCGGAGACCGACACCTTCGGGTACATCTTCGTCATCAACGAAAGGTGCGCCATGCTTTGACTCATTCAACTGTTTAAGCATGGGCAGGACGATATGTGACAGGGTATGGTCCATGCTCCAGGTATCCCAGCGATCGATCTTTACCTTGATGGTTTGCTTACGTTTCGATCCGATCCACTGACACGCTTTGGTTAGCCAAGTGTCATGGTCATCTTTGCCACCTAACCATTCACCAAAGTTGTGAACCCACTCAGGATGCCGCATAATGCCATATTCATCCTTTTCTTTCTTAGCCCAGAAACATAACTTCTCGGCTATTTGGTAGGGGCCAAACCAATTTTTGTAGGGTCCAATATAAACTTTCAATTTACCATTCTCCGTTATCGATCCAAATATTAATACGTACAAATAACCAGCTAGCATGCCACGAATGTAACCAGCCATCAGGCCACTCTTGGGTGTTGTCCTTGTATGCTTTTGGTACCCAATGCCAATGGCAAGGATTAAACATTAGTGTAACATTAATTCCTGAATTGCGCAACCACTTAGTTAGTCTTGACATTTTTATGGATGGCCCAACCGAATCATCTCTTCAATCACATGCCGTTCTGCCAGCATTGTATTCAATCGTGCTAGTGCTGCATCATATTCTGTGCGACCTTCTACAATCCAATTAACAATGGCCAATTCCTTGTACAACATACCACAGTAGGCCGTGTGTTTTTTAATTTCTTCGTCTAGTAATACAATTCTATCTTTTAACATTCTTCAACTCCACACATTTTTAAGATTTCCGCTCTACACTCACCGTTGAGAAAGTTATAGGCAATATAATTCATTAGAGTATAACAACCCATGGCTGCTATCTCGTCATGTTCGGGACGATATTCAACTCCAGCCAGTTCAGCGAACTCTGGCCCCCAGTCCGCCTTATACTGCTCAATGTATTTTGATTTCATCGGTAATTCCTATCCAGGGTTACGTTGGTAAGGCCAGCCACAGTTTGGAAATGATCCCATGCTGTTTTGGCCGCAGTATTTCGTTCAAGTTCACTACTGGGTAATACAGCCTCAAGCCAAACCTCATTACGGCGTACCGGATGTGCTCCAAACTTGCGTGGCTGATGTAAACGACCAGAATCATATAACTCAATGGTTACATCTCTAAATCTTTGTTCATCTGTATCTTCATAATTGCCCCATTCTGGATAACTGAAGAAAGCATCATTACTGTATCCACGCCAAATGCCTGTCCACTGTGCATCATCATGTGGATCAAAATTAGTCCGTGCAATAATAATCAACACATCATTGATATCGACCTTGCCTTCAATGATCTCTCTAACACAACGACTATAACTCAAGCCTATTTTCATTTTACCAGCCATCCTTTAAATTTAATTACCAGTCCATCTGAATATTCAGCACGAACTGAACAGGTACCCAACAACAATAGGTATACGGTAAACCACATAATTGTCCTAAACACCATGTTTAACTCCTACGCACAGGTTCAGGGTTAACACCGTGTGTGACTTCACCAAAGAAATCACTTTCACCAGTGTCAGCGGCTATTTTAGCTTGACGAATAATTTCATCAATCTCTTCCTGAGTCTTTGTTTCAAGCGCATCACTGTCAATAGTTACCAACAACTCTGGACTTTCGTAAATTACAATAGCTTGTCCCATGATAACCTTAAATTTTGAATTCAGAAATGTACTGTCTCCAATCTGCCGCAGCGTTCTTATCGCCGGCTTCATGTCTTTTCCTGTACTCTTGTTCAAGAGCATATCTTGCCCGGATTTTGTCTATCCGTTCATTTTCCTCTGCTTCTTTTTCTGGAGTAGTGACCTCGTCATTGGCACTCGCTGCCATAATAATATGGCCATATGTATCATAAAACCAATCAAAATTTGCCAGCTTATATGTCCTTTCTGGAACACGATAATGACCCATTACTAATTTAATCACAGCAATTGGATAGATTTCATCTGATACACTGGGTGGATTCCCACGAATTCCCGCTACAATTTCCGCCACAAGCTCTGGGTTGGTTGATTTCCGAGTTCCTAAGATTTTCCTACAAGCTTCAACCGTTTCAGGAGACACGACTTTTTTCTTGGCGGCTGAGTTATACTTTACCTTTCTAATATAGGGCTTGGTGGATGGTGTACCAAAAGTCTGACGAAGGTGTTCCATCAACACATCCAATCTTTGTGTGGCCTCGTCAGTCACTCTTTTAAAATCTGGATGTTGCGACATTGTAGTGTACCAACAAAATGGATTGTCATCATAACTAATAATTTGATCCCACAGCTCTTGATCTTTAGGATCGCATACACGACACGCATCCACTAGGCGAATGGCTTCTTCATACTTGTTCATTTTTTAATCCGTTTTGTTAAGTTATAACTATTGTAAGCGAAGATGATTTAAATGTCAAATCCAAAGGCTGGATCAAACTCCTGTACTCGTTGTTCATAACCAGCGTACCCACGCGGATTACACAACAAGCGAGTTTCGCCCACTACAAAGTCTTTAAAGTCATGTGTATGCCCGAATACGGCCACCTTGATGTTGGGATTCTCCATAAAGATGTAATCCAGGTCCGATGCAAATGCACCATTCAAATGGTAGTCTTCTCGATATTGTTCCGAGATAGCTGCCATACTGGGTAGCATATGCGTGATCATTACCACCTTTCGGTCCTTATTAGCCTGCGCGGTCTCAATGATGTGATCCCTTGTGGCACGATGCAGCACAGTGGTATGCTCGGGCGTGAGCTTATGATACACATCCTTTGCTCGGTTGTGCATGGTGATATGTTTATAGTCCGACATACCTTCACGGCAACGTAGGGAAGTCATGGGGTCACCTTTATTCATATCTGTCCAGAGTGTCCCACCCACAAACACAACATCATCAATGATGTGTGTTTGGTTTTCCATCACGCGAACATTGTCCGGCATGTATTCTTCAACCAGTTCCTTTGTTCTATCGATCCGCATACCATAACTTTCATGGTTACCCAAGACATACAACACATCACGATACTTGGTAAGGTTCTCAAAAATCCAATCTTGATAATTGGCATGTTTTAAGTTCTTGGCCTCGCATAAATCACCAGCCAAGATCAAGACCTCACCGCCGGGTAGTGTGAAGTCCGTACTGAACTCTAAATGCAAATCCGAAATTACGTTTACTCTCATTTTATTTCCGTTAGGTTATTCTTATATTTTAACTAACCAACAATTGAATGTCAAGAGATATAGATGTAGTCCGCGCATTGCCAATTACACCACCAAATTTCATATTTCAAATAGTTGATTCCAGGTTAGATCATTCTGGTTCATGTTGGTTCCGTTAAAGCTATAGTCATAGGTCAGTGCATCGTGACAGACTATGTTGCGTTCAACAATGTGTCGCAGATCTTCTCTGCCGCATAACAATCGCTTACGGCATAAGTCTACGTTGTCTTGCATTAGATCAACACCGTATGTAGTAGATAACGCTTGTTCAAAGGTACTACCATTTTCCATCTTACGGATTAGGACTTCTCCTAAGAACTGGCCATCTCCGCAACTGGGATCTAGAAAAGTTTTAGTAGGATCCGTAAATTGTTCGATAGGAATCTGCTCCAGCATCTCACGCACCAGTTCAGTGGGAGTGAATACTTCACCTGTGGACTTTACTCTTAACTTATCACGCTCTACTCCGCCCATGTAAGTACGATTTCGGATGTGATCGATTATATTAGATAGATCCTGTAACAAGGTTTACCTCCTCTTCTGTTAAACCAAAGTGATCAAACAATTCTTTGTCTGTCCATGTACATATTTGCTCCAATTGTTACAGCTATTATAGACTATCGTGATTTAATTGTCAACCAATATTTTTGTTTACAATAAACTAATTACCTCACGACTATTCCAACCTGACCATTTGAATAAATTTAGCATATTTTGTATTTCATCTCCATTACATTCTGCTGCAAATTCCTCCGCGGCCCCAATACTCTCAAACTCACACCAGAATGTGGCCTGTGATGCATACGCATTGGTGATCACCTGAAACTTGGGGTAACCACTAAGAGTCACCACCACACGAATCTTATTCAAATTTGAATGAATAGTATCTGTTTTCAATGTTTGTGCATTAGTGTGAATTACCGAATATTCACCGGTGTCGCTGAAAAGATCCTGTCTGCTTGTGTGTAGTTCACCGCGCCACCATGACCGTTTTTGTCTAGATAATAGTTTATCAAGTAACGCCAATGATTGGTCTGTCACCTCGCCCGGAACAAATGGTAGATTTCTGATATCTAGCATACGTTGTCCATCTTCGGTGATCAACAATGTTTCGGTTACTTCTTGTGTTAGGTCAACAATGAAATAACAAAAGGTTGATCCTACCTTAAAATGTCGCTTAACTGCAAGATTTAATACCCTGCATCTTGATTTAATACTATCGAATGCTGCTCCTGGGCTAGTCAGGCTTTGTGGCACCACTAGGGTTACAATCCCTGCATCTAGGGTCAAACATTTCTGCAGGAACTGTTCCCACAGAGTCCAACGTTTGGCGGTACCTCCTGATTTTTGAAAGGGTGGGTTGCCTATGACTACATCGAATTTCATACTATTGTCCAATTCAAAGAACTTGTCGTAGGGCTTACGAATATACTGGCCTACGAGCTTGTACTTATTTACTGCGAAGCGAATATGTAAATCGCTTTCTTCGAAGCCAAAAACTCGACTGCGAATATTAGCATCACTGTGACCGGTATTACGGAGCCGTTGTTCAATGGCACGAACAAACTGACCGCCACCAATTGCAGGATCAAAGAATGTTGAGGTCTTGCTAGACCAAACAGAGTCGGGCAACTGATCAAGTATTTCTACAACCAGTGGTTCAATCTCAAACTTCATTCTGCTTAACATAATCGTTCCAACTGTTTGTGTGTATGTGTTAATTATACTGCCAAAATGGTACCATGTCAACCACTAAGGCTGTTGTATTTTAACTACACTCAAGCAAACTTGAGATCAAGCAGATCACGGTTAATAAAGTTAGTGAGCACTAACTCTTTAACCATGGTATAAGGGACTCCAAACTGTTCCGAGACGTCATCTTGTATAGACTGACCATCAGCATCCATTAGGGCAAAGGCTTCTTCAATAGTGCTACCGCCGTAGAACCTAATGATGTCAATGTTCTGACTAATTGTAACAATCATCTCACGTGCCAACTTCAACTCTTTCTCGCTGGCATCAGTCTTGTTAGCACCAGACTTTTTCTTGGCAACATTTAGGCGTGTCTTGCCACGTGCAGCCGCTTCCTTACGTGCGGCACGAAACACATCAACATTGCCGCCAGCAAGGGCACGAACTTCGTCAGCAGACAGATCATTCACAGGAGCAATCTTACCAATCACTCGATCAATACTCTTGCGTGACAATGCCTGCTCTAGATACTCATCAATCTCAATCTTAACTGCGCCGTCTTGTTGGCACTTAAAGATATCTACTGTGCGTAACACATCACGCAGGGCCTGCTTAAGGTCTTTGATGCCGTGATTCTTTTTGTAGTTTTGAGCTGTTTCGATCATCATGGCATCGAACTTGTCATCACGGTTAGGATCAAAACTCAGGCTAACTACACGGCCTATCTTGCCTGCTTTGTGTGGTGTAAGTGTGCGGCTCATCTTTTGTATAGTAGCACCATTGTCACCCGTGTCGTAGGCAAGGTACAGTTCAGTGATTTCTGGGATACTGAAGCTACGCTGTGCCATACCTGCTGATAGAATCAGAACGTGCTGTCCTGTTTTCTCTGCTTTCTCAATCTCTTCCTTAACAGACTTCTCTGCTGTGGCATTGCTGATATCTTCAGCACCACTAACCAATACAACACGGAAACCACGCAGGGCTTGTTCAGCGATGGGTTTGATCTCTTGTAGGTTAGCATTAGTTGTGCTACCAGGCAGGAACATCATAGCAACCTTCATGCCTTCTTTGGCCTTGCGACCAGTTTGATAGTCTACGTTGAGACTGTCATCGCCGCCTTTGCCTTCAAATAATGCCTGAAGCATATTGGTAAAGAATCCCTTGGCCTTTACAGGATTAGCGGCAAACTTACTCCACGCTGGCAGGAACACTCCATCCTCTACGAATGCATCAGGTTCTGCTGTGCGAGCAATCTCAACCACAGATGCTAAGTTCATTTGATAGAACTCTACATCTACTACAAGTAGGTGCCTACTAACATCTACCTTAAAGTGTTTCAACATAATTGTTCCTATTTGCTTAGTGTATGTGTATATTATAGCACCAAAATCACACTGTGTCAACCAGGCGATCTGCGTGTTTCTCCATAAGCAATTCTGGGTAGGTTACGCTGAGGTAGTGATCTACAGGCCAAATGCTTGCGGCTTTGTCACCGTTTGTACCAGTCATAAGCACCACAATGTCATCGTCACCACGTGCTTCAATCAGTGGTGTGCTCTGTTTAATTTGGTGAACACCAAAGTCAGCTTCGTCAATGATCACTAACTTGTTCACAGGTTGCCCAAATAGAAAATCGATCTTATCTTGTCGGCGGCCACCAGCACACATTGACAAGAACACCACAGCCTGTTTACCTTCGCCAATGGCCTGTTCAATCTTAAGTTCCCATTCGTTTTCACCGGCATCGATTAATTCAAAGTCACGGAACTGTTCAAAGGCGCTCAGGTCTTTCTTAAAAGATGCAAAACTTGTCAGCACATAGGACGCAACAATAGTCAACGGACGATTAGTTTCTTTTGCCAACACACCTGACCAAATAGTCTTACCAAAGCGAGCGCACAATTCAGCAACAATAGTACGTTTGCCGTCTGCAATAGCAGCAAGAACATTCTCTGCGGCACTATACTGATTCTGGCTCAATCCTGCTTCAATCAACGGCTGATTCTGTTTCTTAAGGAACTCGTTGACTTTAAAAGCCATATCTACTGCTGACAGGGTGTGAACTTCGCCTGTTGTACCTTTACGAAACCCTACGTGTTCACGGATATAGTCGTCAACCCGGCCGTGTATCTTGAAACGACCAACCTCTTTTGCTAATTCGGTAACGTCCCAGATAGCTACCAGTTCAATGGTGCCGTCGTTGATCTTGTCCTTGCGAACACCAACAGAGTCTTTAATACGCTTGAGTACTTCTTTCTTAGGATCTTGGCCTTCTTTGACCCAACGTTCACCAAACTTACATTCGTCAATGTCGGTCTTTTCGTGCCACAAATAGCAATACATCTTTTCCGTATTATTTTCGGAGTAATCTGCTGAATCCAGTTGCTCTTGACGAAAGGCCTCTGCTTCGGCTAAGGTATCAAATGCATCTGACTGGTAGGCACATGATCCAAAAGGTCCGTTAAAGTACACATAATGCTTGCCCTCGTCCTCACGTATTTTAAGCTCGTCCACTACATTCTCCATTAATTTATAATACCACTAGTTTACAATTAACTGAATTAATTGTCAACCAAAATCTAAGTTATGATATTATTTCATTTCCCCCAATACGTCTTGCTCACCACGTAGTATCAGTACGCAGTATCTATTGGGATAACGGTCTCTAAATGCCTGTTCGATTTCTTTTACATCTCTACCCTGACAAACAAACTGGTTGGCCTCATCGTAACAATAGATGACATCACCCACACGTTCGACTCTGACAACAACTTCTTCTTGTACAGAATCTTCTGCCGCCATCTCCTGTTGCAGTCTACGTAACAGTCGTGTGCCTAAATAATCCGTTATCAGGTAAGCCAGCACCAGTGCGACCACAAACCCAATTACCAATCCCAACCAAAAATCTGTCATGCTAATTCCTCGTTGTTTAATTATAGTTATTGTATGCTGGGTCTATTTAATTGTCAAGTGTGAATAATTATAGTAAATATTCAAACAGTAGGCGCACCATGAAAAATTCACCAATTAGATATATAAATCTCCCAAAAATTCCAGAAGAACTAATAGCAAATCTCAGTCGAGATTATACTACATATCATGGTGAAGATCTATATCAATGGGATAATTATAAACGTACCAATATTATGGGAAGTCCCATAGCCAAATGGTGTGATGAAAACGTAATACCAGATACAACCTGGGGATTTCAATTTATAGATGGAGACCTAGCTCCACATACAGACCTTACCCTTGTAAAAATATCTTATATTTTTGAAACAGGCGGCGACAATGTTCTTACGGAATTTTACGATGGTAAGACGCATGAAAAAGTTCAATCAATGAATATCGAGCCACATAGATGGCATATACTACAGGTTAGCGAGCCTCACGCAGTACGTGGTATTGAACCTGGGAAGATAAGATTCAGTATCTCCGGTAGAATATTCTATGAGAATGAAAAGTTCTTCCTGTAATTGTCACAAAAAAGCCCCAATTGCTGGGGCTTTTACTTATAACACACCGAACGGAGTATTACAGACCTAATGCGAGCGCACGATAGCCAGCAGCTACGATCTCTTGACTTGGGGTTCCCATAACGTAGTATGTAACTTTAACATGGTTACCAGCAGTATATGACTTACTGTATACTGCGAAACCTGCGTGACGTACACGTGAAACCTCAGCACGAATATTCTTGATACCGAACATACGAGCTGCTTCTGCGGCAGTAATCTGAGCGCCGGTCTGTAGGTGCTTGAACAACTGGTGCGACTTGGTACCTTTGTTTAATTTCTTAATCATAACGATTTCCTTTTAAGTAGTTAGGTTTTTAAGCCTATGCGTTATTATAGCGCAAACGACAACAGAAACAAATATTTTGGCTAGATTCGCCCAAAAACTATGATATCCTATTTTAACTAAATACTTGAAACAATCAAGGATTGGCCAATGGGACAAATAATTATCAATACCGGCAATATCGCTAACGATGGCACAGGTGCGCCACTTCGTACAGCTTTTACCGACACCAATTACAATTTTACACAGCTTTTTGCAGCGGGCCCGGTGGGCAGCAATATCACAATTGCCAACAATACCATACAGGTTACCAATAACAATGGCAATTTACAATTAGCCACAAATGGCATTGGTGTTGTTGTGCCAGCAGCCAACTTTGTACCAGATGTGCCCAATGTCCGGTCAATTGGGTTGGGTACCAATCGTTTCAGTACAGTTTACGCTCAATATATAAACGCTGCCACCGGTACGTTCTCCGGTAATGTCTATGTAGCTGGTAACCTGCAGGTAACAGGCAATGTTATTACTGTTAACTATTCTAATTTATCTGTTGCTAATTCAAATGTTACACTAGCAACCGGTGCTGCCAATGCAGCACAGGCTAATGGCGGCGGACTGTTAATTCCTATAGCAGGAGCTAACTTTACATATAATTACTCAGCTAACAGCTGGAATAGCACAATTGCTATTACAGCACCTACTTTCATCGGTGATGGTGCCAATTTAACCAATGTTATTGCCAATGTACAGGCCAATGCTTTACTTGGAAATACATTCAGCAATAGCATAAATTATTCAAACTTAACTAGTTTTGGACAAATATCTGCCTTATCTATCACTGGTAATGTATCAACAACCGGGAATGTATATGCCAATGCTATTGTTGGTAATAGAGTTACTGCTAATTATCTGTATGGCAATGGCAGCAATATCACTAACATTACAGCCAATGCTATTGTAGGTAATGTGCCGTTTGCTCTTGTTGCTAACACAGCATATGTAGCTAATCTAGCAGCATTGGCTACTCAGGCGATCAATGCTGATACTGCTTTATTCGCAATCAATGCCAACTTAGCATCATTTGCTAACACAGCCACTATAGCACAAACAGCTAACGCAGCAACTTATGCTGTTCAAGCGGACAATGCCAACTCAGCTGTTGTAGCCGGAATGGCATATCAATTAGCATCAACCGCCAATTTATCTATTGTAGGTAATATTACAACAAGTGGCTATTTTATTGGTGATGGCGGTCTGATATCAAATATTGTAGTTACTACTAGTTATGGTAACAGTAATGTAGCCGTATACTTGCCAACTGACAATACTATAATTAGTATTCAATCTAATGTTTCAAACAATTCAAGTAATATAACTACATTACAAGGCCAAGTATATGCTAATGGCAATGTTTCATCTTACTTACAAGCATTAACATCAAATATATCAACTACTGGCAATATCACCGCTAGTTATTTCTTTGGCAATGGCAGTCAGCTAACTGGTATTGCTTCTAATTATGGAAATGCAAATACTGCTGGTTTCTTAGCAAACTTTGGTTCCAACACAATTAGTACGACAGGATCAATCAACGCCGGCGATGTTACTTTAAATAATCTGTACTCTCCTAATTATTATGCTAATGCTGTAGCGTTTGCTAATTCTACCGGTTATATTACTACTTCTAATTTATTCAAGTATAATTCCGGAACAGAAGTTCTTACAGTAGGTACGGTATCTGCTACCGGCAATATTACTGCTAATTATTTCGTTGGTAATGGAAGTCAATTAACTAATCTTCCAGCCAGTTACTCAAATGCTGATGTTTCTACATATTTGGCAAACAGTAACGTAGTAATTTCAACAACTGGTAATATTACCGGAAGTTACATCCTAGGCAATGGAAGTCAATTAACTGGTCTGCCATCTGGTAGCGGTAATACGGGTAATGTTACATTTGATAATAACATTGTAGTAGGCACAGGCGATGAAATCGGCGGCAGTGGCTTGTATTTGGCTCCTGGCGCTAACAGCTCGGGCAATTTACAATACTTGAGAGTGCGTGGTGGTGATGTTGCCACACACATACATCTTGACACTGGCGATAATGGTTATTTTGATCAATACTTTGGTGATGATAGCAAATATGTCAAGTTAGAATCCGGTGGTAACATATCAATTGGAACAAACACCTATAACTGGGCTTTTGACACTGATGGTAACTTAACACTGCCAGGTAACAGCGAAATATCAATCAACTATGCCAATGGCGATCCTTACGGTGGTTATCCTAGCGGCAACTCTGGAGCGGTGCAGATAAATTGGTTGGGAGATTTTTCCAATCAAGGCGGTACGCCTGGTGATACCTACACCACCATGCAGTTCGATGGCGATGGTCTATTGGATATTAACGGTAACACGGCTTACCAGCCCCGAGTTGATTATACTCCATACATAACGGTCAATACTCCAAGAGTAGAAAGCACAGACTTTGGCATTGTGGCTGGCCCTGGCATTACTGTGGTTGGCTACGATGACAACTACAATACTCCGCGTAGTGCTTATATGTCAGTGCAGGATCAGGCCACCGCAACTCAGCAATGGGACTTTGGTATTCTTGGCAATGGTAGCAACAATTATAGTATCACGGATAGAACTGCCGGTAATGCATGGACCTTTGGCACAGATGGTAACTTGACTGTGCCTGGCAACATCAGTGCTGTTGGCAACATCACTGGTAGTTATATTCTGGGCAACGGTAGTCAACTGACTGGTATTTCCGCAAGTTATGGCAACGCCAATGTTGTTGCTAACTTGGCTGCATTAGGATCAAACCCAATCAGCACCACGGGCAATATCACAGCAGGCAATATCAGCACAGGCGTGATCACACTCACAAACGGTGCAACAATTCAAGACACTGTGGGTGACGCAGTGGCATTTGGTTCGGGTGCTGGACTAACCAATCAAGGCCTGGTTGCAGTAGCCATTGGCAACTCGGCTGGTAATGTCAATCAAGGTAATATATCAGTGGCCATTGGTTATCAAGCTGGTAATACCAGTCAAGGTGACCAATCAGTAGCAATCGGTGATAGTGCTGGTAAAACCACACAAGGTGAATCGTCGGTGGCTGTGGGCCAAGGAGCTGGACAAACCACACAAGGTGGCTCGGCAATAGCAATTGGTTTTGGGGCTGGCGCAACCACACAAGGAACCTCGGCAATAGCATTTGGAAGACTTGCTGGTCAAACCACACAAGGCATCTATGGCGTGGCTATTGGTTTTGAAGCTGGTCAAACCACACAAGGCAACTCAGCAGTGGCCATTGGCGAAAATGCTGGTTACAACACACAAGGCATCTCGGCCGTGGCCGTTGGTGATGGAGCCGGGCGAGACACACAGGGCCAATACGCAGTGGCCATTGGCTACGGAGCCGGCAACTCCAATCAAGCCAACAACTCAATCATATTGAACGCCACAGGATCAGTCCTGGAGCAAACCACTGTCAACACATTCACAGTGAAACCAGTGCGACAAGCCAACACAGCAAATGCCATGTATTATGATGCATCTACTGGTGAGATCACATATGACACGGCTGGTGGCGGCGGCAACACAGGCAACGTTACATTCGACGATCAAGCTGTTGTGGGCACTGGAGATCAAGTTGGCAGCAGTGGCCTGTACCTGGCTCCAGGCACCGAAAGCGTGGGCAATTTACAATATATTCGAGTGCGTGGTGGCGATGTTGCCACACACATACACCTTGACACAGGCAACAATGCTTATTTTGATCAATACTTTGGCTCCGATATCAAGTATGTAAAATTAGAAGCCGCCGGCAATGTTGTGATCGGCAGTGATGATGCCACCGGAAACTCAGCACAGTGGAACTTTGACACTACTGGTAACTTAACATTCCCAACAGGTAATTTAGTTATCACACCTGATGACCCTGCTGGTAATATTGCTTCTATTGCATCTACGGATCATCCACTGTCCATATTGTCAACTGGAGCCAATGGTGCGGCAGTATCCATATGGATAGAAGATTATGCGAACGTTGGCATCAGCAACATAGCGGCAGTATATGCTAACCCTACTCCAGGATCAGGTATTGTTAGAATAGCAGTAGGACAAAATGGTAGCCCTGGTCCTAATCTATGGGATTTTAATGCTAGTGGTGCATTGACATTGCCTCAAGGTAGCCAAATAAGTGAAACTAGTAATACTAGCGTTAATATCACAGCCAATGCCAATACATGGGCCTTTGGTGTAAATGGTAACTTAACACTACCCAACAGTGCTACTATCATTGCACCGAATGTAAACGACTTGACACTACGAGTAACAGGTCAATATAATATCTGTACATTACTAACTGGTGGCAGTGGTTACGGTGGTGGCGGAAGTTCTTCTGCTATTTCCGGAGGCACAGGTACAGGTATGATAGTAGGTTACGGTTATGGTTTAAGTGGTCAGGTTGTTAACGTTGGTGTAACTGATCCGGGCACAGGTTATTCCGAAGGTGATGTATTGACTATGACTGCTGGTAATGGTGGGGCAACATTTGTAATAACCAAATATAATACTGCTGCCAATGCCGGTAATAATAATACTGCTCCGACTGATTGGACATTCGGCGTTGACGGTAACATAACATTACCAAATAATTACTCAAGTATTAACTATGCTAACGGTAGTCCATACGGCGGTGGCGGTGGTAACACAGGCAATGTAACATTCAATGATATTAATGTCATTGGTACAGGTAACTTACACTTACAACCAGATCCTACCAATGCTGCTTCATATTTGGACATCTTCCTAACCTCTGGACCAGACCTTCATGTTACCAACAATGATGGAAGTCTTATATTAGGTGAAGATGCTGGTGCCAATGTGATGGTTGGAGTTTCTCCAATCGGCAATGTTTCCATACAGTCTTGGAACGGGTACACTTCAACTGGTAATACTTGGATATTTGATAGCCTTGGTAACTTAACATTACCAGCCAATACATTCGCTGTAAACTATGCCAATGGTGATCCTGTTACATTCAGTGGCGGAGGTGGTAATACAGGTAATGTTACATTTGATGATGTCAACATCATTGGCACAGGAAACTTAAACCTACAACCAAACGGTGCCAGCAATGAGTATTTAAATATTTACTTGACTGGGAACGCGGATATACATGTAGCAGCTGGTGGTGGCGTTGGTAATGTGATTTTGGGCACAGATGAACAAGCCAATGTTGCTGTTTTACAGGATGGCAATGTGGCCATACAGGCTGGTAATGTCAGTGGCACAAAGACTTGGAACTTTGACACTACTGGTAACTTGACCTTGCCATTGAATAGTGTTGTCTATGAAACCAACATTCCGGACGGCGGACTTAGCGGCAGTGCCATTGCTTTAAAGCCAACAGGTGGAACAAATGCTGATCAACAGTTATTAATTTATCCAACCACTAATGATGCCAATCATCTGCACTTGACTTCGGGTAATCTTTACTCTACAGAATTGTTCTTCGGCAGTGATGACTTGTACGTCAAGCTAGCCAACACAGGTAACGTTGTTATTAATACTAATGACAATGTAGGTAACTCAGCACAATGGACATTTGGTGTAAATGGTGGTTTAAGGTTTCCTGACAACTCTTCAATAAGCGGAGGCGAAGGCGTCTTTGGTATTACTAGCGACTTCTCTGTTGGTATTTTTACTAACGCTGGCCCAAACATTAACCAATGGTTATTTGGTAACACAGGCAACTTGACTCTACCAGCTAATACTTTTGCAGTTAACTACGCTAATGGTACCCCGGTATCAATTGGTGGTAGCGATTATGGCAACGCTAACGTGGCTAACTTCTTAGGCGACTTTGGTAGTAACGTAATATCAACTTCAGGTAACATTACAGCCTCTGGATTATTAATTGACACAGTAACAGGCATTACTTCCAATGCTGGTAATATTAATATTAATCAAATTACTGGCCTCGGCGGATATCTTAATGCTTTTGGTGCTAACTTCTCAGGCGATATTAATGCCGCTAACCTAAGTTTATCAGGTAATATTATTAGTAATGCCAACATAAGCGGCAATGTAAATGCTGCTAATATATCCGCAGGCAATATTAGTTTGAGTGGCAACATCTTTGCATATGGCGCTAACATTTATAGTGTTAATGGCCTTACAATGGAAGGTGGAAATCTTACAATGTCTTCCAATACCGGCATGGGTGGTAGCATTAGCGCGGAAGGCAATATAATAGGTGCCAATGTAAATGGACAAAATATCAATGGTGGTAATTTAAGTTTAAGTGGCAATGTACTAAGTAATCTTAATATACAACAAGGCAATATTAGCGTTTCGGGCAACATAACATCTGGGTCAGAACTAACAGTTGTCAGTGCCAACATTACCGGAGTACAAGGATTAACAGTAAGTGGTGGCGATATTACGATACCATCAAGTATGTCAGGCGGATCACTAAGTGCCTACGGTAATATTACTGGCAATTATATTTTAGGTAATGGTAGTCAATTAACTAGTTTACCAGCTCCAGCAGTCACACAAGATATTACCTCCAATGGTTATATGAGTATAATGCTCTATGATGGTAATATAAAGTATAATAACTATGCTACCGTTGAACCCTCTTCTGGCAACATCTCTGGTGCAAATATCAGTGCTGCCGGCAATGTTACTGCTAATACCTTTGTTGGTAATGGATCAGGCTTGACCAATGTGGCCCAACAAACAACCGGCTCTTGGTCAGTAACCGCTGGCACCAACACTTACAGCTTTACTGTAAGTAGCGGCACATATAATATGTGGGTCACTGGCAATATACCCAACGGCATCATTGCGTGGAATGCCCTAGCTACCATTACTAATACCAATGTTCCAGTGGTGGGTACACAATATGCTTGGGTTTACAACGGTGGCGGTACACCGTTGGATTTTGTCAGCATACCCAATCAATTTATAGGCACAGCCAACGCCATAGTTAGAAGCAATGTTGCTCCAAGTAGTACTACTAATAGATTTGACTTTAGCATTAACAACACCAGCGGCAACTCTGTGGTAGTTAATTATGGTTATACAAAACTTTATTAATTAAACTAAATATTAAAAAGGAATTATTATGGTAGCTCCAGGAATTAAAATAGGCAACGGTATTGAAATAGGCGGTGGTATTAAACTTGGCAATCACGAAATTTACCAAGGAATGACTACAACGCCCAGCGTACAAAATGTAGCCGGCAGCAATGATGCCGTTGGATTCTTTTTTGTTGGCAATTGGAACTCTTTAACTGGTGTACCAAATTTAAACAATGTTGGGCCAGGTTGGTTAGTGGATCAAATTCCAGGAGCAACTGTGGTCAGTACCGATCCAGGAGCACAAACAATTACTATCACTGGGGGAATCTTTACCAGTGGGTTATTTTATACATTTACTGGAAATTAAATTATGGTAGCACCATTACAAATTGGCGGTGGCATTACATTTGGTGGCGGCATTAATGCTGGTCCAGATGTTCGAATACCTATACCACCTGTTTTAGTTCTTGATCTTGACGCGGCCAATTATAGTACCATGCCTGCGGATGGAACAACTATAGCGGGATCAGGCGCTTACACTATAACAACACTTAATCCTAGTGGCAGTATGTCTTGGGATCCTGCTGATGGCGGAATATTCCGCAAAACTACAGCCGCCGACACAGACTTTTTGGTATTTGGACCAGATTACTCCGTAACATCACAACCTTACACAGTGATGATGGTGTACAGATCGCAACCAATTGCGGCAGGTAGATTGTTAAACGCCAACAGCGCCAGTCCAGACTGGCTAGCGGGCTTATGGTTTAACGGTAGTAGTTACGTACAAAATGTTTTTTATAACAATGCCTTTGTAGGTAATTCTATTCCTGCAGACAGCAATTGGCAATTTATATGGGCAACATATAACGGTGACGCCGGATCTCCATTTTCACAAAGCTATGTTGCTAACTCAACTGTGCCAACAACAACTTATGATACCAACACATCCAACGGTGGATTCAACGGCCTAAGATTGTTTGGTAGATATGTTAATTCCACCACCAGTTCAGAGGTTCCCACTGCTGATGTGGGCTTGGTAAAGGTATGGGACGGTGTGTTAAGTTTGAGCGCAATACAGGCACAATACAACACTTACAAAACAAGATTTGGATATTAAGGAATTATTATGGCACCCCCATTAGGAATTAAAGTAGGCAACGGTATTGAAATAGGTGGTGGCATTAATATAGGCGAACTACCAGGGACTATTGGACCCGGGACACCGTTTTTTGTTGCCGGTAGTCAAGCCGAATGGCATGCTAACCCAGGAATTGGCGACAGTTATGGGGAGTGGCGCAACACTGGCACCGCCGCAGATAATGTTCGTTTATACACTCATCAGTATACAGCAATTGATGTAGAGTTTTTTACTGACGCCGGTAGAACCGTTCCTTATGGCTTACCTGGAGACCTGGCCAATGCACCCGGAAACTGGTATTTTCTATAATAGAATATAAACTATAAAAGCTATAGGTAAAAACTCGCACACTGACATAATTGCCAGTGTTGCGTAATCATTTAACTTAGTAGCAGGGTGTTGCCGCATCACGATAATCCAAAAAAAAGCAGGTGTCTTTTTAGGGACACCTGATAAAATGTATCGCTGTTAAAACGATACAGGAGCTACCTTTTACTTATACGCTAATTAGCGTACAGTTAAATTTTCATAACGTCCATCAATACTATAATAAACGCTAACCAAACTGCTGCGTGTGGATAGCTCATCAACACCAGCAGCATTACCACAAACCAGGGCACGTTAGGCACCCTTCATACAAGTCGATACTGCTAACGCCTTCCAATTAGTCTCACTTACCTTGGTAAGATCAGCTAACTTCAACGCCATACGCAGGCTCATTTCCCGCAGGCGATTCTTGTTAGCATCCATAAATGCTAAAATCTCTTCCCCAACTTCGGGGCTAAGATCATAGTCATTAAACAGCTGACCCTGACGGAAAATCTGTTTGATACGCAAAAACTTATCACGCATTGTATCCAGAGTTAAGTCCAGGAAGTGACAGCGTGATTGCAATGCTTCCAGGTGATCCTGCATACGCTTGGACTTTAAGTTGTCAAACTTAAGGTTAGTGATAAAAATAGCACCACCCTTAAAATCAAAACAGTCTGGCACACCTTCACGACGTAACATACTTGAGTCCGAGTTCCAGTGGATCCTGCGCTTCTTGCCTGAATCCAGGGCCGCCTTAAGAATGTTTAGCGCCAGCTCATCTTGGAATACAGAGTCACAGTCATCAAACACCAGAACGTTGTTAGCATCTGAGTGTTTGTATAATGTGCAGTACAGACCAATAGGGCTGATAGCACCCTTGATAATTTCATACTTGATCTTGCGGCTGCTGATCTTGTCAAACAAACCAGATTTCTCCAGCTCATACTCAACACCATAGCTCTTACCCACACCAGGAGGGCCAACAACAATCATGGCACGTACATCACCAGCAATGGTAGCACGAGTCATTTGATGTAGGATTTCGAAACGTTCAGCAATACGCTCCATGACTTCTTCGTCCGTTTCGGCAACAGCTGGTACAACAGGATCTGGGTTACCTTCAAACTCAATATCCTCCATGCCGTTTACTCGAATACGAACTGTGTCGTGGTCGGGGCCAAAGTAACCATTGGACTTTACAGTCACATAATTGCCGTTGGCACCTGTTTGCAAATCTTTTACAAGCGTGAAAGAAACGTTAACTACCGGGGTATTGCGATAAACACCGTTCTTAATCAGCACATTTGACATGCTTCGCTCCTATTTAATTGTAAAATACTATTATAAGGTCCAGCTAATTAATTGTCAACACCTGCATACAACGCAGGACAAAAAGGTTTCCAATCGTATACTGCACCGTCACCCCTGCACAGCACACCTTTTGTTGTAGTATCCCAGGCTGCTTTTGCATCCTGGTATTGATTAAATCGTGTGCGGACATCATTTACTTGGATAAACCAAAAATGATACTTCTTTGCAAGGGTTCGGCTTTTCATTATTACGCCTCGTTGGTGTAACGAATAATAACTTCGCAACCGCGGAACATAGCTTGTACTGCTGCTTCAGCTTGGTAGCTGGAGTCAGTGCTGACGGGCATAACACCTTCACTGATAATGCTTGAACTGCCTTCCTCGTACGCTGTGTAAAATACGTTAAATGTTTTCATGTTGTAAACTCCGTGTTGTTAATGTATAACTATTATAGCCGATACCCATATAACTGTCAACCAGTGTGTTGCGTATTTACAACATACCCCACTGCTTGAGCGTACTCAATGATGCAGTCACGCTGTTGGCCCAGGAGAATTTAGTGCGGATAACATCACTGTTCTTGACTGCTTGTGACTTTAATGCTGCATAGTTATTATACGCTTGTTCAATAGCTTTAGCAATAGCCGGCACAGTAGAAACTGCCCACTTGCCGTAGTCACCGTCAGCAGCAGGGTAAAATCCCTGGTACTCGGGACAGGCTATGGGTGTCAGTTGATAGTCAACAAACACACAACTGGATCTTATATGCTGTAGGAACTCTGTCTGCCCCGCATGGAACGTTGTCACTATGGGTAAGCCAATGGCAGCAGCTTCAATTAAAGGCAAGCCCCAACCCTCGGCCTTGGTGGGCATTAGGAATACATCAGCAGATCTATATAGGTTGGCCAATTGGTCGTGTGTCTGATAACCCCAGACCAAGTGTATGTTGTCGACCCCGGTACTGGCAATCTTATCCAGCAACTGGTAATATTTAACTTCGGGCTCACGAAAAAAGTCTGACTTAATCACCAGTTCCACCTCAGGGTTGTCGCCATATACCTGGGCAAAGGCATCAATCGTTTCATCAATTGATTTACGCTGTTCGTATTTGCCTATGGTTAGGAACCTAAAGACTTCGTGTTGCGGTATGCCGTAAGGATGGAACAGGTCAGTGTCCACACCCTCGGGTACCACAGCTATCTGTTCCGGTTTAATTCCCTGGGCTATGGCTATCTTGCGTGCCCATTCTGTCGGTAACCAAAGCATATGCTGATTCATTACCTGATATAAAGTATCGGGTATGCGGGTGGATTCAAATACTGCCCAGTTAATATTGTGTCCACGAAAATATCCGTTGAGATTGGCACAGACAAATGATATATTAATATCACCTGCGGTGCTTAATTTTGCGGATTGCGTTACAGCATCGGCGTCGGTAAAATCCAACAACTCCAGTATGGAGTTCAATCCATTGACCGATTGTAAAGCTCGGGTGTATCTATCGTAATGTGTACCGATCCCGCTGTCGTTCGCCTGCCCCAGTAATCTAATCTTCATGAGTTCTGTAACAACCAAAATGTTCGTTCTTCTTCGCTATTAAATGATAATTGCAGTGGTATATAATATGACCCGTCATCTGACATTACCTTTATTTTAGTAACCCCAATAACGTAACACATGGTAGGGGAATTAATTCTGCGATTCCAATAGTCTTCGAATGGGCTGGCACAATCTTCGCTATTAATATCGGTACAATAAATGTCAAACATTTCACGTATCGCACGATACTGATTTAAATCACCAATCCACATTGTTGTCATGTTATAGATTCCCGCGCATTTTCCAAGTATACTCTTCACCGTTTGGTAGTTTACCATCTTCCACACTATCACATCCCATCTTGCCCACTTGGTTAGGGTTCTCACCTACCATGGCAACATATGACATACCAATGGTACGCATACGGTTAGCCTCGGTTAGGGCATCAGTCATTTCTAAATAATCTTTACTACGGGCGGCTCCATCTTCTGAAGACCAATATACTTTATACATTTCTTCTCTCTTATTTTGGTTTAATTCTAAGACGCCATGTAATCACTTGACCATCCATGGTTGTACAGTTATCTATATTCCAGTCTGGAAATTCTACATCCATCCACTCAAACTGTGTTTTGCCACTTCCAGTCCAATACACTTGTATGGTCGCACCGTCTGCCCATGCGTGTATTAGTTCAGAATATTTGTGTTTAATCATGCCCATTTCAACATAAAAAATATATAATCCTTCTCGTCCCTAAATCGTATGATACTGTAGGATACACTCCATCGTGTCCATGCATCAGTAATGGGGGGTGCAGGTCCAAATTGTTCCTTACACCATTCAAGCATTGCCTTTACTCTATCTTGATTGACGGGCCTTCCTGCAGGAAACGGCTCCCACATTTCGTACTCGAACCATTTAGCACGATGAAACTGATACTTAGGTTTAGTGTTATTATACATTATATCCACTTTAATGTAAACATTATGGCATCCTGTTCGTGCATAAACCAAAATCCGTCATACGTATGATCCCAGGTTCGTAAGTCTAGCTGTTCGCGTAACCATATCCAGGCCGGCTCATCAATGTTAGATACAGACACAAAAGTCCATGGTTCTTGGCTCATTCCCCTTTCAGTCATTCCCATTTCAGTGTAAACATAATATAATCCTGCTCCGTTAAAAATACAGAATACGCTAATCCATCAATAGCTGAATCTATCAATTTATAATCATTACAGCATGTCTTAATCCAATTGACCATTTGTTTTCTTTTTAAATTATACCCGGGTGCATCATTAACCAAATAAACTTTTATGTAATGTTTTTCTGTATTGTCCATTATGCCCACCTTAACGCAAAAAATGTCGCATCTTTTTCTTTTCCAAAAAAATAATCAATCTTAGTATTATCATAAGTGTTGTATCCGTCACAATGCACATCATTGGTAATATAGCTTGGGCAATATTTCATGGCCCATTCCAAAGGTTTCCATAACGGATCATAGGGTAAAGTAACTTTCATGAGCTCCACCTTAACGCAAAAAATATTGCATCTTGTTCATGCTGGAATTGAAAATATCCACCGCTATACCGATAAGTTTCCTTGGTAAAATTCTCACCGCACCAGTGCCATCGTACAAACCATTCTTTATTTCCAGTATCAATTACAACACTCTGCACCTTAATTTGATGAGGGTATTTTTCCATCTGTGCTTTTTCCGCTTGCATTTCTTTCATAACCGCATCATGGTCTTTCTGCCAGTAAGCATGTTGTGATTCGTATTCCGTCATTATAGCCACCTTAACATAAAAAGTGTAGCATCTTCCTCATGTCGAAAATATACATCACCCCATCCAATAAATGCATAGTAAGATCCCAGCCATTTTCCACCCAGCACCCCTCGTGGAGAAAATTCAGCAACTTCATTTATGTGTAGTGCTCGCAGCCCGAATTGTTCTGTACACCATGCCATAATCTCAGACCATTCGTCTGGACTCTTATTTCTTATTTCTACTACTCGCCCCATCATTATCATGCCCACCTCAATCTAAATAATGTAGCATCTTGTTCGTTTGCAAATTGCACTATCCAACGCCCGTAGTGTCTGGGTACTCGCTGATAACCGTCAACTGGTCGCCAGACTCGATGTAAAAACCAGCTACCGCCAGTCCATCTTCCAATATCGTCTATTCGGCTTTCTCCAAAGTGTTCAATTAACCAATCCTGCATTTCAACCAATTGTGTAAAATTAAAATCCAGCAAATCTTCCAGCACAATTTCAGTCATGACCACCTCAACTTAAACATTGTTGCGGCTGCGTCATCATCGAATTCAATATGGAAACTAAGAACATCGTTCCTGACCACACGGCAATTAAAATATTGTGCAAACTCATCATCCAATCGCTCGCCAGGCGGTGTCGACGCCCGTTTTCTTAACCATCCTGCCGCTTTATAAATACACGGAGAGATTCCATTGATAATTATCATGACCACCTCAGGGCAAAAAGTATAGCATCTTGTTCATGATCAAATGAGAATTTATACGCAGGAACTCTATCCCTTTGAAATCCATCGTATATACATTGCCATACTCCATCGCGGCCAAACGTTGGTTGCTTATCAGGACGATCAACAATACTGAATCTTATTCCAAATTGTTCGTGGCACCATGTACATAACCGTTCAACCTCAAGGTTAGATCTGTCACCTATCCTAACTTCATGTGTTAATCTGGGTTGTTTATCAACGGTAATCATTATGTTTTTAAGATATCAAATAATTCACCATACTGCGTCTCTGGCTCGATATGAAAACCTGTGCAGATCCATACTTTGCGTACATATATGCGTTTTAACCATACCCAGCGATGCCCAATAGTACGATGTGGCAATAGAATAAATGTCTTAATCCAGTCATGTTCCATTGCCACTATCTCACCTTGTGCAATCATCTTGGGTATTCTTGCTGGAAAAATCATGTCCACCTCAGACAGTATAACACATAATCAGCTTCTTCTCTAAAAAAAATTTCATATCCTTCGCCAAACTCGGCACTATCCGCCCAACACCAACGATCTATCCCCTCACCTGGAAGTAACTTCTCCATCCATTTAAGTCTTTCAGCAGCTTCACGATATCTTATTACCAGGGAATAGGGGTATTTTTTCATGACCACCTCATGGCAAACCACATGAGTTTCGCTTCATCAAGAATATAAAATCCTTCCATGGATTTGTAATCGTCTGACAGTCTTACTTCTATTCCCGCCTCTGTCGCCAAATAATGTAGGTGCGCATCTTTCATCGGTATTCCAGTAATAAACTTTGCCTCGCCCGGCAGCACAACAGGTTTACCACGGAATTCAGCCATCCATTGCTTACGAATCATCGCCTTTAGTTGGTTTACCCCAATCATGACCACCTCAATACGAATAACACCGCATCTTCTTCTCGTTTAAACAGAAATTCTCTACCCGAATAATCCCACATACCTTCTGGTACTGAACGTATACCAAATTGTTTACGACACCAATCGCAGGCTTTATCAGCGTCTCTAAATCCATTCATTTTAATTATGATAACATCTTTTGGCATATCTCTCAAAATACTCATGACCACCTCAATACAAATAATGTTTCTTGTTCAGGAATACGGAATGAAATATTTCCATTTTCAACAGTTCCGCCATACGAGCGAATGCAAGCATCAACTCCTTGTATGTTACATGTACCTTTTTGGGTAAACACATGCCACATTATCTTATATTGATAATCATTGAATTTTAGCATTATGCCCACCTCAATAAAAATACAGTACCCATAGCAGGATTCATAAAGGTAATATGCTGTGAATGATACGTAGCCCCATATTCCGCTAACTTAGCTGCGCGAGCTTTTGCATAAAGATCCATATATTCGTGATAGCCTAGGCCGTTAGGAGATCCTGGTAGTACCACTTTACGGAAGTTTCTCCACCATACTTGACATTCATTACGTTCATTATAAATTGACATTCTCATAAAAATTTTAACCTAAACATAGTAGCTACTCTTTCATCTGCGATATCAACAAAGTATGACGTATAAGTTACTTGTTGTCCCTGTGATCCTGTATCATATATCACATGCTTAAACCATTTCCACTCATCTCCGGTGTATATGCTGTTATCTAGATCACAGTTGACTACAGGGCCCACATTTTGTTCAAACCAAGATATCATTTGGCTTTTAATACTTTGTTTGTCTTTATGACGTAATGGGAGCCACAATCGTTTCGTTATGTCAATTATCATAACCATTTCAATCTAAACATTGTGGCATATTCTTCTCGTGCGAAATGCCATGTACTCCAGCTATTACCGTTACTACGACTGTAAGTCCAGGGATATTCTTCTGACACTTGATCACGGAACTCAGCTTTGGGTCCAATCATTTGTCGGCACCAATCCATCATTTGTTCATAATCCGGTTCTGGCCATTTGCCATTGGGTAATTTAAAAAACTGTGAGGTCTTAACTTCTGCTGCTATCATGACCATTTTAACATAAAAAGTAATTTTGTGTCTACATCAACATGCTCGTTCAATTCGATAGAAAAAGTTATTGATTTTTCAGAAATATCATGCGGAATATTAGTCCAAAAATGCCAGCCTTCTCCGCGAATACTAGATCCAGGAACACTTATCTTTGGTCCTATATTAGCTATTGTCCATAATATGCAATCTGTAGCACGATTTGCATCGGTAAATGTTATCTTACTCATTGCGTAATCTCCAGATGATTTCTTCCTCGGGATCATCAAATGTCAAATGGAAATAATCTCTTTGCACGTCTGTGAGATATACTGATTCAGCATTCTTGTCCCAACATAGACGGTAATTACCCGGAACATGCTCTCGAAATTTCTCTTCAATATCATTTCGTGTCGTTTCGTCCCAGGGTTCAAATAGATGCTGGGTCATTAAATAATGCATTTTTTCTCGATAATTCATATCAGCTAAACCTCAATAAAAACATTATAGCATCAGCCTCAGATACAAACTCAGTCATACCTCCCGGTTCCCTCCACGCATATTGGTTACTAATTACATTGTATGAGGATTTGAATCTGTTAAAATCTATGGGTAATTCTTCACCAGGCTCTAATAATGCCGTAGCGGCCCTGATATATGCTTTATCAGTTACTTTAACTTTCATATTACGAAAACTTTAGGGCAAACATACTGGCCACCTGGTGACGCTTAAACTTAAATTTAGCGGCCAAGCAAGTATAGTCAAGAGAATGAGAAGGAGACCAATCCCATTGCCAGTCGGTGTACTGAATCCCAGCATTATCTTCGCACCATTCCGTCATAGCCGTTAGTTTAGGTACATAATTACCCGTGTCGGTAAACGTAATTACAACTGGCGTCATCACGAAAATCTCAGTAAAAATAGAGTGGCAGCAGTCTCAGGTGTAAATTCAAGAGTAAACCCATGAACGTGGTTTTGTACACTGGTTATATTATAGGCAGCAAGGAATTCTGACTTACTAGGATTACCATGCTCAGGGTCATTCAGTGATTCAATGGCCAGCATAAATGTCTCATGGGATACATCAACTTTCATTACGAAAACCTCAATAAAAACATTGTAGCTTCAGCCTCGGAATTAAATTCAATTAAATATCGCCAACGAACGCTATCAACTATTTCCCGCCGAATAACTTTAAATGAATATGATTCTTCCAGATGGCGAATAAAGTTATAATTTTCATCAAGTATATAATGAGTGAGCGGTAATGTAGCATTAAACATTACAAAACCCGAGACTTCACATGTATATGACATTATGACCACTTTAATAAAAAGAATGTGGCGGCTTTTGGGGATTTAAATTCAATTGAATATTTAAAAGCAACATGCCTACCGTCCTTTGCGCGAATAAAAATTGGATTAATTACCACATTATACCGTTGTTCTATACGGTCCAATACGTACCTATTGTTAAATCTATCTATTGGGCTACGTAATTCTCTCCCAACATTATAAATTACCTGCTCGGAAACGTCAACAGTAACAGACATATTAACGCTTTAACATGGCCATGGTATGGCGGGCCGTAATAATATCCTGTAATGGGATATCTGAAACTTCATGCTGGTCAATTATCCAAGGGGTAATATCAACGCCCAGTTTTAATGCTCGAGTCATAAATGAACGAATTTCCGCAATTGATTTAAATCGTCGTGCATCAGACTCAGTAGTCCACCAATTATGGTTAGATGGCATTCCATCTAAATATTGAATTACTTCCCGACCACGATTTTTAAAGGCGGCCGGACGTTTGACTATATAATAAATCATGTTAACTAAACCTCAATAAAAAGAAAGTTGCGTCTGCATCTGAATTAAATCTTACGTCTCTATACATAGTTGTGCTATTTGATCCCACTCTTTGTACTGTACAATTATAATGCTGTTCAAAGTCTTCAAGAGTAGTAAAACTCCGTGATTGCTCCAGCGCAGCAAATGCATTACGTATGATTTCTATTGGCATGCACATAGTATACACTAAGAAAACCTCAATAAAAACATTGTTCGATCCGCTTCTGTCTTAAATCTAAAACACCCCGACACTATTATGGCATTATATTGGCTACTGAGTACATGATCCATCGAGGAAAGTCCTGATTTATACCATGTTACATTATTGGGCAAACTATTAAGTAAGTTTTGATATATTCGGTGACGATGATATTCTTTTTCAGTAAACTCATACCCTATTACTGTGTAGGGATATTCCTGTTCCAATGTATTATCTGTCATTACGAAAACCTCAGCAAAAAGAAAGTACGATCTTCTTCCTTAGTGAAATTTAAATTGTGTAAACCAACATCGTCAGATGTAATATTTTCATATACGCATTTAAATTGATTTCGAAGGACTCTGATAGTTTTATTATTAAACGCATACCCTCCGCCAGGAGCCAAATTCTCCTTAAGAAAATTCAGCATATATGGGGTTAACAATCTGTATTCCCCATTAAACGTAAAAATTGGTAATTTATACATACATTAACTCCAGGCTAATTTAAACCAAACGGCATCGCGTCTATTACGAAATAAAAAAGAATGAGTACCATCCAACCACCAATTGCCCCCAACCCAGCTGCCATTATGTGAATAACTGGCACCAAACTGACGACGACACCAGGCAATACGACGATTTATATCTTCGTAAGTCATACCCCTGCCCAGTAAGTGCCTAGTCACGGTTATATCCCATGAGTTCCAGCAACTCCCCTGAACTCACATGCCAGTCTTGTTCAATTACGTCAGCACATTCTCGAACAATTAACTCGGCGAATTTTAGCACGGCAGCACGATCATATTCATCCATGCTATCCCAGCAGCCCTGGGCAGTTAGTCCAGACCGATACATTAATTCGTCAATTCTTGGGTTCATTAAGATTTAACTCCTTGAGCTATTTTAACATATTTTTAAATACCGGAACCAAACGGCGCTGCAAACGCTCTTGACGAGCATCAGCAGTAATACGCCAACCATAACGATCGAAATATTCTTCATTTAAGATTTCTGCGTAAAACTTAGCAGCTTGGTGTGCTGATTTAAATCGTTTATTAAACAGGAATACTTGACCGTCTAGCACCTGACCCCAGTTAACGACAATTTGTTTAACAGTTTCAACTTTAATGGGCAGACGTCGTCTCATCGAGCAACTCCAAAATGTTGTTGAATATGCTGGGCAATAATAGCCCCCATATCATCGGTTCTAAGACTATTGTTTAATACTACGGACACACATTCCTCCACAATTAATTCAGAAAACAATTCTAGAGCATACATGTCCGCAATTAAAAAATTGGGATCCGACACACCAGTAAGCCGGGAATCAGCATGAGCACCGGCTAGACGTGCTAGATTTAACATTAATTCCGTCATTCTTCAACTCCAAAACGAACCAGCAAATATTCATTGAGTAAAATAGAACCGGTTCTAAAATCTGTGTCAGGACTTGCCATACCCTTCTTTAGAGCAATATCAGCACATTCCCGAATCAATAGCTCGGCGAACTTTTGTTCTACTAATTCGTGTAGTTCTTTTATTGAACAATCTAAATCTTCTTGTGCCAAATAAAAGTCTCTAGCCTGTGTTTTAAGTTCTTTAATTCGTTCGTTTATTTTCAGTTCCTTGAGGTTTAGTAATTCATACAAATATCAATATTTGCCTTATTAAGGCCTTGCCCAGATCTATCACAGACGCATTTATATTCTATTCTCATTCAGTACCACCAGGGCTTAACGGTTGACCCTGCCGTAACTGAGTCATGTACATTTTAGTCATAACCGCGGACTGTAACTCCGCCAGGGCATCAACAATACTGTTGTATTCCTCCAGACTAATTCCACCACTGACGATAAATTGATTAAATTTTTCAATCGCAGCCCTAACAGCCATAGTATAAACTCCCGAATTAAATGATTAAGTGATAAAACAATTGTAAATGGTGGTGAATTAATTGTCAACAGGTGATGTTAATTCACACTTTACTACACAATACCACACAATTATACACTAATTGGTGGCGAATTATAGTCTGGTGTCAGTACCCTAGACCCGACTGAAAAGAGCGAGGTGTGTGGGTAGACACAATGATTGACGCACAGACACGCAGCATGACTGTGATAGTGGCAGCTAGAGTGTGACGCATCACCTTCGACGTCACCAGATGCCTTCTTCACCTTCGGCATCACCTTCGAAGACCCTTGACCCACGATTTCCCGACTTTCCACTCGATGGAATCCGGTTGTATACCTACCCTATTCCACCATAGCAAAACCCTGTTCTAAGCTATTTAAAGCTATACTCCAGGGCAGCGATTGTAACTCTAACTTTCCACTCGACAGAATCGAGTTATAGAACCAACTTCTACATCTTCACTCTTAGAATGAGTTTCCGAGATTTCGCATCTAGAGTCAAATTCTTAGATTTCAGACCTAGATCCAAATTCTTAGATTTCGTTTCTAGAGTCAAATTTTTAGATTTCGTTATCGGGTATATGTATAACATATAAATACATTACACAAGGAGCGTAACATGCCATACACAGTAACAGTATTATCTACAAAACCTCAGGGAACTGAGTGGTGGGATGCCGTTGAAGGATCACCTGACTATATAGCTCGCGAGGAGTTATTTGCCTGGACAGCACAGCAACCGGGATTCATCAGTGTATCGTCGAGGATTACAGGACCCAATAACGGTGAGAATATATTTGTCTTTGATACAGAAGCCAACTACCTGGCTTACAATGCAGCCATGATTCAGCAGCCTGCTGCCATTACCCGTAGTGCTTATAATCAGACCTGGGGTATCACCTGGACCGCCAGCGCCGAGACCACCTAGGTCTGGCCTTCAGATTTCTTTAGGGCCTGCCGGGTCACCAGATTTCTCCTCCGGTGACCCAGATGGAGTTCAAGGATCGTCGTATTTTTACAACAGTCATTTCGTTGTTTTTATGCGACACAGAAGTTCAGGCCACGACTCCATTATAGCTGATTTTTCGTTAATTGTCAACCGGTTTTGGTGTCGTTTTTTCGCAACATGTCGTTTTTTTGCGACACCAGAACCAGAAACCAAAGCTATATTATAGCATAAAAACCGTTAATTGTCAAGTGAAAACCGATGTCGGTTTTTTGCAACATCAGAAGTGTCAGGCACAGTGCCGTCCATCCCTTTTCATTCGACAAATACATTGTAGTTGATATTGATTTAATTGTCAACCTCCAGGTTAGGTGTGCTTTTTTCACTACAGTCCCAAATCCTACCGGTATTTCATTTAATTGTCAACCTCAGCATGCCGACTGTTGTTTTGACCTGATTCTAGGAATGACAGGCACCCTCGCCGTCCATCCCTTTTCATTCGACAAATACATTGTAAGCGGAATTGATTTAATTGTCAACAGGTTTTGTTGCAATAAAACACTAGACAGATAAATCATATTAGGCTATAATAGTTATACACTAACAAAACGGAGTACTAAATGACTAAACAGCGCAAACCCACTCACAATGCAGAGCTGCATGTTGAGCTGCTCAGCATTGTACGTCAGTACTCAACAGGGCTTATTACGGACATTGAGCTGCTGGAGAGCTGCAAAACCCTGCAGGACTTGTATGCTAAGTTGGACGTAACTGAGCTGTATGATGGTAATGGCATTAAGTACACTAGCAACCCTTTTGCTACTAAGGAGTAAGCAATGACTAAATGGCATAAGCAGTGGAATATTAATGAGCTTAACCGAGAGCTTGCTGACATTGTAAAGCAGTACTCGTCAGGGCTGTTAACAGACGTTGAGCTGTTGCTGAACTGTCAGCTGTTGCAAGAGCAGTATGCGCAAGTGAACTTGAGCGAACTGTGCGACCCTAATACAGGGTTGCGTCACCCCAAGAACTTTACACCCTTTGCTACTAATAAGGAGTCCGTATGAAAACAGTTATACTAGTATTAACCCTCAAGGTACCCGAAGACGTCAGTGTACAGGCAGCTATTGAGTCAGTTGAGTGTACGTATAAAGGGCAGGACTTGCTACATGACTGCCGCATATCAGGTTATGAACAGGAGGCAACACAATGAGCTGGAACTTAGAAGGTTTGCGAGTACGTGGTACTTACCTTGAGGACTTCCCTGTTGAGGGGCGGGTGGTGCTGAGCCGTGTATCATACGGGGGTAAGGTTGTGCATACTGTGGAGCTGGATGCACCTATTCAGGTCTTTGGGTCAGTGCGTGACCGTGTTATCCTGAGTCAGGGGGAGGTATTGCAGATTAGCAGTAACCGCCAAATGACTGCTTGACCATTAAATCATATTCGGCTATAATAGCTTTACACTAACAAATGGGAGTAGTCGATGAAGGGTTACGAGAGCGTTTACAGCGGTGTTCGGGGTGCGTGTTGCTGCGGATGTTCGGGCCGTTATTGGGCTGAGGGGGAGAAAATGTTTCCCAGTATGCTTAAGAAAGTCCTAAACAATCCTTTAGTTAAGGATGAGGGCAGTCATGCATGGGTAGAAGTGGGTGCTAAGATCTACGTAGCATACAAGTACAAATAGTCTAAGGGGGCCTTAGTGCCCCTTTAGCGGTTGACAGTTAATTCTAATTCGGCTACAATAGCTATACACTAAACAAACGGAGCAGTTGATGACTCACTTAGCAGATCTGTCCCACTTAGAGAATTTGAAATTGACTGATCGAGTACTGGATCAGATCCAGAAAGACATTGCAAGTCAGCACCTATCCGCAATTGCGGAACTGTTAACATTCGTGCCTGTTGAGAATCTCAGAGGCTACTTACCAGAGGCAGAAAATATGATTACATCTTGGGAATCGGCAAAAATATCGTACGACATGATGTTGGACGAAGAGCGTGAGGTTATGGTGGCGGGACTACAGTTCTGGCCCAGTGAGATCCTGCGTCGTCTGGATCCTATCGCATACAGAACCGGGCTTAACGATTACTTAGACGCCTTGGGTATTGACTCAGACACGTTTGACTCTGTGGAGGACCTGATCGGCGGTCCCAGCGTGCCCTATGGTGGCAATGAGTAGTTTGACAATTAAATCATATTCGGCTACAATAGCAGTACACTAACAAAAGGAACTGCAATGTCTAAAGACGCACTCATAGTAAAGTTAAAACGACGTGAAGCTTCTGCTAATGTCACTATGGTTAACTTCAAGTCAAACTTGGAAAAGAACCCAGCGTATGCACTAAGCTGGGGTTTAGATGCGTTTGCTGCTGCTGCAATGCTAACGATTACCGAGCAGATGCTTAATGCACTCAGCTCTGAGACCTGCTCAGTGAAGGCATTGCACGAGCTCTTAATGGATCGTGTTAGGAACCGCAGTAAATACCCTCCACAAAGCACCAGCCCCACCAGCAACCTCATGGAGCAGTATGAGCTTGCGGCTTGCTCAGAGATCGCTGATGACTGTGAGCGTTATTTTTCTGTTGACAATTAAATCATATTCGGCTACAATAGCTGTACACTAAACACTTGGGAGTTAAAGATGCGCAAATACAATTTAGTACTTACAGAGCGTGAGTTGGATATGTTGGACAAGTACCTTGATCTAGCGGACGTGGAGGCTGAGGATGCACAAGCCTGTGCGGACATCCAGGAGAAGGTGTACGCAGTACAGCAGGTGGGTATTGACAATTAAATCATATTCGGCTACAATAGCCGTACACTAACAAAAGGGAATTGAACATGAAAGCATCTAACCTTACCGCATTCGTAGATCAAGAGAACCGCTTTGCCGCTGTCTTCCGACGTCCTGCGTTGAGCTTGCAAAGTGCCAAGGACCGCCAAGCAATTGCTAACCGCCTGGATGCTGCACTCAGCCCCGAGAACCTTACCTGCGATGGGGAGATCTCCCGTGCAGAGGTAGCACGCCGTTACCGCTTCCTGTCGGGTGCTGCC
>Ga0209088_10000057_pt1 | contig 86857 bp, 88 predicted proteins | sample S_140625_EF_Meta_FD_187324 | JGI IMG/M metagenome (GOLD analysis project Ga0209088, IMG submission 187324) | Freshwater microbial communities from Lake Simoncouche, Canada to study carbon cycling - S_140625_EF_MetaG (SPAdes) (version 2) | ecosystem: Environmental > Aquatic > Freshwater > Lake ... | reverse complement strand
CAGGGATCTACCGGTGCAAGTGGAGCAACAGGCCCAAGTGGCACACAGGGCGCAACAGGCGTAAGTGGAACTCAGGGATCTACTGGAGCTAGTGGAGCAACAGGCCCAAGTGGCACACAGGGCGCAACAGGCGTAAGCGGTACTCAGGGATCTACCGGTGCAAGTGGAGCAACAGGCCCAAGCGGTACACAGGGCGCAACAGGTGTAAGTGGTACTCGCGGATCTACTGGAGCTAGTGGAGCAACTGGTCCAAGTGGCACGCAGGGTGAGACAGGTGTAAGTGGCACGCGAGGATCTACTGGAGCTAGTGGAGCAACAGGACCAAGTGGCACCCAGGGCGCAACAGGTGTAAGTGGCACGCAGGGAAGCACTGGAGCGAGTGGTGCTACGGGTCCCAGTGGTAGTCAGGGCGCAACAGGTGTAAGTGGCACTCAGGGCGCAACAGGGGCAACCGGTACACAAGGTCTACAGGGAGCTACAGGCCCAAGTGGTGTACAGGGAATTATAGGTGTTGGTGCAACAGGGGCAACGGGCGCAAGTGGTGTACAGGGTCTACAGGGAATTACAGGTCCACAGGGGCCATCATTCCAAACACTTCAACAAACAACAGGAAGTGCCGCTGCATTTGATTCATTATTTACAAGCTTTACAGAACATAGCGAGCCCCATGTTATTCAAAGTATACAGACCTTTCGTCCATCAGTCCAGGGTGTATATGCACAAACAAATGCCAATTTCACTAAGCGCGGTACTAGTGCTACCGCTGGATCATATCTGTATTACTTTGCCCTTGTCAGTGCTGCAATCGAATATGGGTTTGAGTTCCAGATAGGAGTTTCAGCAAGTGGTGATGTTAGTTCGTTGAATGTATCACCATATTTCAGCACAGGAGGTTCTATAACGCCAGTTGCTAGCTCAAGAACATTTGACCCAACAGATTTATTTACGATTTATATTGGCGGACAAGATTTCATATTCACTCAGACTACTACCTCGGCATCTAGCATTGTCAATTCGACTTCGATTGGAGGAAACGCAAACTCAGACTACTTTTTACGATTTAGAGGGCCAGGTGTTAATATCAATGATACATTTTCGAATATTAAGATTTTTGCTACAGGACGAGCCCTACAAGGAGTAACAGGACCCGCTGGTCAATCATCAACGTATTTTTCTTATAAAGCACAACATGGTAATGGATCAAATCCAGGTTCGGGATCTATTACATGGTCTAACTTTACTACTCAAACTTTGTCTACATATGTTAGAGTGAGTCATATAGATCAAAATGGAGTAGATGTTGACATATTTTTAAAGATAGTTAATCAAGGAGATAAATTAATTATTCAAGATGCAAATGAGTCTGACAATTTCCAAACTTGGTTAGTAAGTGGAACTCCTATAATAGATAATGTAAATGGTTACGTTCAATACCCAGTAACACCAGTTGGTAGTGGTTACAATTTCCCTAATAATCATCAAATCATACTAGCATTGATTACAAGTGGAGTGCAGGGGTTTCAAGGTGTAACTGGTCCGCAAGGAGCAACATTTATGACATTAAATAAAACTATAGCAGGTAGTGCAATATTAACTAATCCAACAACAATAAACGCTAGTAATGGCTTCACACAATTTACTACAAGTGAGGTTATAAACACAGCAAACTCTAGTATTTATGTGCAGTTTTCATTAGATTCGAGTTTTTATACAGCAACAGAAGCAAGTGTTTTATTTAGCATAAAAACATCCGATGAGTCGTTGTATCATGCTATTTCTGTAGAAGACAGTACTACAGGCCAGACTCTTACATTTTATGATAACAATGGCATTGCTCTTACATTAGGTCCGACATTTTCTCCTCCATTAAGTGTAGACTATATTTATACTATTAGAACAACTTCTAGTAAGGTATTATTTGCCGCTACAAATACAGTAACTGGTTACAACAGAACAGCTGAATTAAATTTAGTACAAGGTATTTATAAGTTGGTAATAGATTCTAACTCAAATAGTTCAAATCATGCCATAAATAATATTCGGTTCTACGGAACACCACATGCTCTACAGGGCCCAACGGGCGCAAGTGGAGTACGGGGAGTGACAGGCCCAAGTGGAGTACAGGGCCAACAGGGAGTGACAGGAGCAAGTGGCGTTGAAGGAGCAACGTTCATGAACTTAACGAATCATAGTGGGAGCAATGCATCTGTAACAACACCTACATCGATTTTAACGAGCGGAACCAGCAGTGATACATACTTTGTTACGACTGAAAATGTAAATACACAAAGTTCCAGCATTAGTCTCCAATTCTCTATAAGCGATTCATTCTATACAGCCAGTAATCAGGTATGGATTGGCATTCAGCGTGTAGGCCAAGACCCAACTACAGAAATTGAAACATTTTTAATATGCGTGAGTGGAAATTCTAGTTCTGCAGCACGGACAGTTGATGTCACGCGAGATGGCACTAGAGTCCAGTTATTCACCGGCGGTATTGGACCCGAAACAATATACACTATTCAGACAACTTCTACAAATGTGATATATAGATACGTGTCGTCTGGTGGAGGTGGGGGTACAAACAATACACAAAGTGTACCGTTAAATTTGAATTATCGTATGGTATTAAGAACTAAACAGATAAACGCAACGCCTTACACAATAAATAATATTCGGTTCTACGGAACACCACATGCTCTACAAGGTGTAACAGGCGCCAGTGGCGCACAAGGCCAACAGGGAGTAACAGGCGCAAGTGGACAATCAGCATTAGGCGAAGGGTTTACAGTTCGTTCCACCGGAAAAACTGCTCCATATATGGAGTATTCATTGGATGGTAAAATATGGAATAACGCAAATATTACGCTTACGGGAGGTCAAACTTTAGGTGGACTCTACTACTATGTATCAGATATAGCATGGAACGGAAGTTTGTGGATTGCTGGAATAGCAAACAGTGCTGATGGCAATGATAGTGTTGCAGATGTAGTTACATGTTTTTTAACATCTACGGATGGAATCAATTGGACTACTGCACCTCTGTATACCTATACTGCAACAGGACCAACCGGACCCAATGCACAGGCGGTATTGAGGAGAGGTGTTGGATCAATAGCATGGAATGGGTCTATTTGGGTAGCGGTAGGTCCACAGGGTGTTGCTGGTAATACCGTAACTATAGCTTATTCAAGGGATGGTTATAATTGGACGCCTGTAGCAAATTCTGCTACTATATCTCGTGCAGCATTGGTACGATCAAATTCGGATGGAACATTTTTAGCTGCTGGAACCTCAATTAGTCTTGCAAATATTGTTAGATCAGTTGATGGAATCTCCTGGCAACCAATGACAAGTGCCGGCCCTAATTCAGGAGCGAACAATATAAGAGCAATTGGTTGGAATGGAACATACTGGGTAACTGCAATTGGAGGTACTTTTTACTATACAAATAATTCAACCGGACTTACCGGATGGAATGTAGGTAATATACGCGGAGGAAACACAGCTGTAGTACGTAATTTTGCGTGGAATGGGACGATGTGGATAGCTGGGGCTGATGGCGGAAATTGTCAACTATTTATATCATTTGATTCGATTAATTGGTTCCCGCCAACTCCACCTTACCCTGATGTTCAGGCTGCATATGGTGTTACCTGGAACGGATCTATATGGATAGTCAATGCTTCAAATAGGCAAGCCCTTTGGGCGGTAGATCCTCTAAACGGTCCATGGAATCCAATATCATCTAATATATTCGGTGGCGATAACCCTCGAATTACTTCCAGACGCGTTTTACCTTACCTGCCAGTATCTCTTTGTACTACTCCAGGTCCAACCGGACCAACCGGTCCAGTCGGTGCACAAGGATTTCAAGGACACACAGGAGCTAGTGGAGCTACGGGTCCAAGCGGTACACAGGGAGCTACAGGCGTAAGCGGCACACAAGGATCTACTGGAGCGAGTGGAGCAACAGGGCCAAGCGGTAGTCAGGGAGCAACAGGCGCAACGGGACCAAGTGGTGTACAAGGTACGCAGGGTATACAAGGTGCAACAGGCGCAACGGGACCGAGCGGTGCACAAGGTACGCAGGGTAGAGAAGGTGCAACAGGCGCAACGGGACCAAGTGGTGTACAAGGTACGCAGGGTATACAAGGTGCAACAGGCGCAACGGGACCAAGTGGTGTACAGGGAATTATAGGTGTTGGCGCGACCGGGGCAACGGGCGCAAGTGGAGTAAACGGGCAATCGTTCATGTTCTTAAGTAGAAGTAGCAATACGACTGCAGACATAGTCAGTCCTACAGTAATAACTGGAAATGGCGTTGCTGGAGCAACCACATTCACTTCAAGTGAAACCATAAATACATCAGTGTCAGCAATTCGTGCCCAGTTTTCAGTATCTAGCAGTTTCTTTACTCAGACGGCAGATGAGAAGGTCGTAGATTTAATTGTTGAAAAGATTGATGCTCCGTCAAAGCAGTATAAGATTACATTAAGAGCACATCAATCACCGAGCACGCTACGAGATTTGCGATATTTTGAAGATAGTACCCAAAAAGCATTATTTGGTAGTGATCTTAGTGAAAACGATACATACGCCATTAATTTTACTTCTACATCAGTAGTATTTAGTGCAACGAGCTCAGTGGGTTCATTTAACAAATCAGCAACTGTCACACCTTTTACGCCTGGTATTTATCGCATGAAAGTAGTGTATTATGCATCTGGTAGCAGTATTTACTCTATAAATAAAATTCTTTTCTTTGGTGCGCCATATTCAATAAGAGCGCCAAATTACACTACAATTGGGCAATCTGTAACTGGAGATTCTCAAATGGTTGATTCGGCGACGTACCGAATTAATAGTTTCACAATTGGTAGCAATTCTAATGAGGGTCCCGTAGCAGGAATAAGTAGTAATTTTGCTAGTGATTATATTGATACTGCTAATGGGGGGTTTGTGTGCTCATTTCAACCTCCGGTTTTACAAACAACTGAGGCGACCAAGCATTTCTGTATTTGGCATTTAGTTGATGATTTTGGAAACATGCACACTATATCGTTTTATAGTGGATCAGGTGCTGGTGGTACGTTTCTGCCGGCACCTAGTGGTGGAAGTAATAGTTATGTATTAGGTGATACCTTCACAATTGCATCTAATTTACAACGTGTTGTTACATATGAATCAGCACTTAGTGGAACTGTTACTCTAATAAATGACGTCCCCAACACGCTTACCAGGTTTGTGAAAATTATACTGAATGTATACGTATTACCGTCGGGCACAGTTGTACAGAATGCCCCTATCAGTTTTTCAAATATTAGATTGTACCAGTCAGGGCAACATGGAGCAACATTTATGACATTAAAGCAAACTACAAAACCATCCGGTAGTAATACACTATTAACAACACCAACAACCATCCTAACAAGCGGTGTACCGCCTGGTAGACCTTATAATACCTTTGTAACAGACCAGATCGTAAATACTGCAAACTCGTCTATTGTTGCACAATTTTCACTGAGTGACGGGTTTTATTATGGCTCATCATCGGACTGGAATGTCAATACAAATTATGGTATTAACTCCTTAGCTTTTAATTCGGGCATCACATGGATATCACAGCGAACCCCGAACAGACAGAACACTCCAGGTGACACATTAGAGAATTGGTCGGGGGGTGGTGTAGTTTATCAAATTGGTGCTGTTCGATACCTTTCAGGCAATAGTACAGCTTATGTATGTATAGCCTCCCATACTAGTACAGCCACAACACCTGATTTTCAAGTAGGTAGCAATTGGAATGTTTTACAAGCAGGCAATAGTGGGCTAAATGTATGGGTTCCCACGCCACAAGTTACAGTTGAGATCGTCAATGCGGCACTAGCTAATAGCCCAAGATATGGTTTTTACTTGGACGTAGCCCAATCCATTGGTAGCCGAGCACAAGGTATTGTAGAAGATGGTAGTGGGTTTGGTACCACAGCGGTATCTGCTGGTTGTCGGTATGAGATTAGAACAACAACTACGAGTGTTATATTCATGATAACATCATCAAATGGCACGTCGCTTTTCACAGATTCTAGAAGTTTGACAGCTGGCACATACAAACTGAGGATACAAACAGCATGTGATAGATACACAGTAGATGACATTCGATTCTACGGTACAGCTCACGCGCTACAAGGTGTAACAGGTCCAAGTGGAGCACAGGGCCTAACAGGTCCGCGGGGAGTTACAGGCGCTAGTGGAGTACAAGGCCAACAGGGAGTGACAGGCCCAAGTGGCGTACAGGGAGTGACAGGCCCAAGTGGAGCACAAGGCCAACGGGGAGTGACAGGCCCAAGTGGAGCACAGGGCCCTGCATTCATTTTTCAAGTGTTTAATATCTAAGGATTTGGAACATACGCGATAACAGGATAATATCTCAAATATGTTTGGCCACTTACTTGTTCAGATACAAACCAAACGCACGAATATTTTGAAGTGGAACTACTAGAATCTGTAGGGCCATACTTAATGCTTATAGTGTTTTCGTTAATTCTGTTACTATTGGTAGTCCCGCCAGATTGAGTAGAGTACCTTAATCCTAGATTAGTTCCAGTTATATCACGCGCCTTAAATATTATAACCTGTGGGTTACTTGCGGTCTCTAAAGGAAGCGTATAAAATTTAGCCACATTTAAATCTGGAGTTACAAGGACTTTACGTTCTTGTCCAGCAGGGGTGACGCTATCCTTCATTGTAGCATCTCCTTGAATTGAACCGTAACCACTTGGTGTAGTTGGGGAATTTCCCCAGGTCCAATTAAGTGGATAATACCATCCTATGACATACCATTTTCCAGCCCCAGTTATGTCATAAAATAGAACAATTCCAGTACTCTTTGCGTTTCCTTCCGTACTATCTCCACTGGAGTAAATAACCGGACTACCCGACGAAAACCCATCAATAAATGAGCCAGAACGCATATCCTTTATAAGCAATGGATTGCTAGACTCTCGAGTACCAACATTTCCTCCATATACCACCATACATATAGACGATGAAGTTGGTGTTGGTAATAAAACCATATTGGATCCAGACTCTCTTCCAGCTAAGTTATTCTTGAATATGTTAACACCGCTGGCATTGCCAGTTACAAGATTATTACCTGTTGGACTTTCTGAAACTGACCATAATGAAAACTGGTTGTTGCTAACAAAAGTATGCATCGGATAATAATTTGCAATATACCAATTGCTTCCATCCGAAAATAGCGTTATACAGGCATAGTTGACATTCCCCCCTGAGGAAGCTTGCCCTCCAATGAATACGGAAGATGAATGATTAAATGTAGTTCCTCCAATTGTTTCAGTGTCTCGCGTTGCAAACTCAATAAAGCTATCGCCTCGAGTCATAATAAATACTCCATCATTTGCTGTAGTACCTGCATTACGTGCTTGTTTAATAAAAATTGGCCGTTTATGTGCAGTTACAGGAGGAAGACGCAATACAATCGGCGAATTTGCACTGTATGTTCTAGTTACAGCTATAAAATCAAGTGTTGGTGATATATCTTGGATAGTTATCATATAAAAAACGGCCAAAGGCATGCCACCCACACCCGTACCTCCATCGCCATTAATAACTATGCTGCTAGCTATACTTGACGAAGTTACTATAACTCCTTGACTCGAACCAGTGCTAGTATAAGAGTTATTACCTTCACTATTTATATTTATTGTAACCTGACTCCCGTTTGTAGATTGAAAAATGATATTCATTTGAGTAGCATTTATAGGGCTTATCCTTCGAACCTTGGTTGGTGTTGAAGGCTGATCTATCATAGACCGAGTTGATGATAAGATTGATGTAAACCCTCCCATATTATTACCATTCTGCAATAAATGATATCATCGGTGAATTCTCGATCAAATTCGAACTTATAATAAAATCGGGGAATGCAGATCTTAGATTATCAATTATAGGCTGAATTACGTCTGTTAATCCTGCAATATCAAACACACGATTACAAGCTCCTTCATTGTTTGTGTAGGCATACACTATTTGATAATGCATATCGGTTGTTATGCGAGTTATCAGGTTCGTTCTTTTTTGGGCCAGCACTGACTCCTTTTCTAACTCCAACTCTTGACGCGTCTTCACAGGCAGATTATTCATTTGAAATTAAACCGGGAAAAACATTAATGGACTTGAATACGATCTGTATAGGATTGCTAATTTTACCAATTCTATACGGATTTTACATTTACTACACACAGCCGGGTGTCCCCTCCATGCCTAAGGCTCTTTGGGGCGAACAAGTGGGTCGAAGCAAACACATTCAGTCAAAAACGGGTGATGCATCACTGTTTACGCAAGGAACTCGCCGAACAGCTACCAAGAACGGCGGATTTCAGCGAGGATTCATGAGTGCAGCGATAGACTACTTCTTCATCAGTCGCATTTGCCCCGTTACCAACATACCGATTGTTATTTGCCCGTGTAAGCGTTGCGATGTCATGGACGGAGGCAATGGCGCTGCAAGATTACTGGACGACTTTCTCGACGGAGGAGGCGCTGGGACCAATTTTTCGGATTGTAATATGGATGGAGGAGCGGTCATTAGTGGTAAAACATGCTCGATTACAGAGGGAGGCAATGGTGCAGCGAGAATAATACAGGATATTGTAGATGGCGGAAAAGCTCGAGCCAACTTCGTGGAATTTACTACCGATGGTGGAGGAACTATTCAAGATGAATTTAATAGCGCGGATGCAGGCGAAGGCGCTGCAAGAATATTTCAGGATGTGTTGGACGGAGGAGGAGCTAACTGATATAGACATATGAAATATTTGAATTAGATAATGGCATGTCCCTCCGGTCGAATCCAAATTCGACGCGATAATTATGAAGCATGGGAAGCAATAGATCCACTACTGAATCCAGGAGAACTGGGTTATGCTTATCCCAGCTTGGATTCATCAAAAGCGCCTGACGGTGTTCTAAAAATAGGAAAACTTTATGGAAGTAGGTGGAAAACCTCGACTCAATTGTTTCCTACATCTGCCAGTGGGGCCGGTGCAACCGGTCCAACACAAACAACCGCCTCGTTTCAGTTTATCGGAATAAGCGGAAATCCCACAATTACAAACATCGCCCAGCAAGGATACAGTATAACTATTAACAGCACCATTGCTTCGCCAAGTGTTAGCGATCAAGTTATATGCGTTAATCCCCAACTATTCAATCTGTCCACATCAGGAGTAGTTTTTACCTGTAGGTTACCAAGTACAACTGGTTACGCGAACAATAAGGTTCAAGTTGGATTCGGAGACGCGTATGCTGTTTTATCTGGCAATAAATTGTCTTATTATGTTGACGATGTTTTGAAGGATTCCAATATTGATTATACCGCAAATCACACACTTAGCGTAACTTACAATGGATCAGGACAAGTTGTTTTCAAACTGATGACTGCCTCTTCCGGTCCAACCGGCCCTTCTCCTGTACTACACGACATTAAGTCATATTCATACACTGCTACGGAGGATTATGGGTTTATTGGGTATAAAGAATTCGATCAATCAAAGCAGACTATAATTACTTATGCAAATATTTATCCAGTCGGAGTTCAGGGCATACAGGGAGTAACTGGCGTAAGTGGCGTACAGGGCCTAACTGGTCCACAGGGAGTCACGGGTGCAAGCGGCGTACAGGGAGTGACAGGCGTAAGTGGCGTACAGGGTGTAACCGGCCCAAGTGGTGTACAGGGCCTAACTGGTCCACAGGGAGTGACAGGCGTAAGTGGCGTACAGGGTGTAACCGGCCCAAGTGGCGTACAGGGTCTAACTGGTCCACAAGGAGTGACAGGCGCTAGTGGCGTACAGGGTGTAACCGGCTCAAGTGGCGTACAGGGCCTAACTGGTCCACAGGGAGTGACAGGCCCAAGTGGCGTACAGGGTGTAACCGGCCCAAGTGGCGTACAGGGCCTAACTGGTCCACAGGGAGTGACCGGCGCAAGTGGCGTACAGGGTCTAACTGGTCCACAAGGAGTGACAGGCGCTAGTGGCGTACAAGGTGTAACAGGCCCAAGTGGCGTACAGGGTATACAAGGTGTAACGGGCGCTAGTGGAGTACAGGGTATACAAGGTGTAACGGGAGCTAGTGGAGTACAGGGTATACAAGGTGTAACCGGTGCAAGTGGAGTACAGGGAGTTACAGGCCCAAGTGGAGCACAGGGCTTACAGGGAGTGACAGGCGCAAGTGGAGTACAGGGTTTACAGGGTGTGACGGGCGCAAGTGGAGTACAAGGTGTAACTGGACCGGCTGGTCCATCATCAACGTATTTTTCTTATAAAGCACAAAATGGTAATGGAGCAAATCCAGGTTCGGGATCTATTACATGGTCTAGCTTTACTACTCAAACTTCGTCTACATATGTTAGAGTGAGTCATATAGATCAAAATGGAGTAGATGTTGACATATTTTTAAAGATAGTTAATCAAGGAGATAAATTAATTATTCAAGATGCAAATGTTTCTGAAAATTTCCAAACTTGGTTAGTAAGTGGAACTCCTATAATAGATAATGCAAATGGTTACGTTCAATACCCAGTAACACCACTTGCAAATGGGGGTACTTCTAATTTCCCTAATAATCATCAAATCATACTAGCATTAATTACGAGTGGAGTACAGGGCTTACAGGGAGTAACAGGCGTAAGTGGAGTACAGGGTGTAACAGGCCCGCAGGGAGTGACAGGCGCAAGTGGCGTACAGGGAGTGACAGGCGCAAGTGGAGTACAGGGAGTAACAGGCCCAAGTGGTGTACAAGGCCTAACCGGTCCACAGGGAGTAACCGGCCCAAGTGGCGTACAAGGCCAACAGGGAGTGACAGGCGTAAGTGGTGTACGGGGCGTAACAGGTGCAAGTGGTGTACAAGGCCTAACAGGTCCGCAGGGAGTGACAGGCGCAAGTGGAGTACAGGGAGTAACGGGCGCAAGTGGCGTACAGGGCCTAACTGGTCCACAGGGAGTGACAGGCGCAAGTGGCGTACAGGGTGTGACCGGTCCAAGTGGTATACAAGGCCTAACTGGTCCGCAGGGTGTAACAGGCGCAAGTGGAGCACAGGGTTTACAAGGTATAACGGGTCCAGCACCGAGTAATATTGTTAACGTAACAGTTGTAGCGATATTCCTGAATATCACTGTCGCTAGTTCCGGCACATTTTACAATATAACAAATTCTGGATTTAACCAGTTGACTCCACCGAGCGGAACACCTCCAAATGGATCGTTTTGGGTCCTGCGTAATAACACAAGCACATATCTTTCGATAACACCTAGTGGAGGCAGTAGTACTGCAGGTCTTCCAATTCCATTCTTTATTCCTCCGTCAAATAGCGTAACTCTGGTGTGGTCAACTGATACATTTATCCTATATTAGTAAGTAATAATGGCGCAGTATGGAGCAGCGGAGGCCTCCAAGAGTATATGGGACTTCGACCCAACCTCAATCGGCGGTTGCACGTTGTGGTTGGATGGGGCTGATCCCAGTACAATGTTTAGCGACGCGGCGGGAACAGTCCAGTCAACTATCAATGGTTCGGTGGCTGTTTGGAAAAACAAGAGCATAGCTGGAGGAACTGCTCTTAGCACAATCGCCATTCCTACTGGAGCATTCACCGTCCCAGTAACTGGATCAGTTACATTGCCACTTAGTTCAACTACAGGTCTTTCTCAGGGAACTAGCGTAACGATTACTGGCGTTGTGCCCGATACTCTGAGAGGAACTTATACAATCACATCTGTATCCGGCAATAGCATTACTTTCCCAAACTCAACAGCTGCAGCCTCCGTAACAACTGCAGGAACGCTTACGATTGCTGTTAATAACGCAATTGGTGGAAGTACAAGTAGTACAAGTGTAGTCGCAACTGGTGCAACGTCAACCACCAGCACAATTACCTATACCGTCACAGTAACCAATTCAAATACTGTAGGATTGGGAATGTTGATAGGGAATTCAGTAACTACAACAGGTATATCTCCATCCACATTTAACGTAACAAACGCGGTTATAAGTTCAATTACTACAGTAACAGCTGGATCTGTATATACTATAGTTGTAAACTCTACTAGTGTTAATGCTGTAGCAACTGCAACAACTGGTGGATTGATGACTTTTACAAATACAAAATTTCCAACCCGTGCAGCAAGTAGTCTATCTTTTTCAGGATCTCAGTATTTGGCACTGCCAAACCCTTCTCTGTTGCCTACAGGAGCAACTAACTCAACGCGTTTTGTAGTATCTAGAACAAACGACACAGTAAACAGACAAACTATTTTTAATAATGGTTCTAATGCTGGCCTAGGTGGTCACAATTTACAATATAACTTAGGTTCAGGTGGAGGTGCAGCTGCCCCGTCAAGTTCATATTTTTTAACAAATGCATTTCCTGTGCCAAATGGTGGAACTCAATCAATCTCAGAGTTACATATGATTACCGGACAGCTTAACAACCTGATTCAAGCTGGATGGTATAATGGCAGTCCATACCCTTCTAGTAACAATGGAGATACACAGAGCTTAATATCACCAGCAGCAGCAGTAAATGTAGGTTCGGCATTTTCACTTATAGGAGGTGATATAATTGTCCCAGTGTCTCCATTTACAGCAAATTCGCGTTATCTTAATGGAAACATATCGGAAATATTAGTATACAATGATACTTTATCGAATACCGATCGCCAGAAGATTGAAGGGTACTTGGCGTGGAAATGGGGTCTTCAAAGTTCTCTTTCCGCTTCACACCCATACTATAATCAGATTCGTCCCTTTTCGCGCAACTTTGTTCCAAATGATATTCCCAATTGCATCATGTGGTATGATGGGGCGGATTTAAGAAGTATGTTTACAGACACGGCTGGAACAACTGCAGTAACTGGAACTGGACAATCCGTTCGGTTTTGGAGTGATAAGAGTAATTCTGGCAACAACTTAACGAGCGACGCTCTTGCAAGCTCGCCTACATTAACAACATCTACAAATCCTCAAAAGTTTGATCTGGTTTTTGATGGAGGCGATTACTTATCAAAGACAGATGTGGTAAATAACAGCAAAACATATACCAAATTTTTAGTATTTTATCGCAATGACACAGCTGCTGCAAATTATGAACGTCTATTTTCCTACGCAACTAGTGCTGGCGAGCAATTTAATAACGACCCATCTGGATTTCATATTCAAGCAAATAATTCAAAAACGGGCTATATTTTGTTCAAATCAAATGCGAGTAACGGATTCTTTACGATTTCAACAAATACATATTACATCATTACCATCGTTGCTACTCCATTGACTATGTCGTTATTTTTGAACGGATCATTAACAGCTACGCTATCCCTTACGCTTCCAAATACGAACTTCAGTGGAACTACATTTCGTTTGGGAACAAACTTTGTTCCGGGCAATAATTCATATTGGACTGGATTTATAAATGAAGTTATTTCCTATAATCGTCAGCTAGATGTAGCCGAATACCGAGAAGTAGAAGGTTATTTGGCGTGGAAATGGGGGGTGCGCAGTTCACTTCCGGCAACACATCCATTCAACAGGTTTGCCACTCCATCATTAACTCCATTTCAACCCGAACTTCAATTATATAAAAATACTTTTGATGTTGCAGATTTAGATCCAATTATATGGATTGATCCACAAGACACTTCAAGTATAAATTTAGATGCTACAACAAATCGTATATTAACAATTAAAAGCAAAATAAACCCCACGCGAAGCATAACCGACGTTCCAATCACGCTAGTATCAGTTACGGGGGGATCATTTACGGTTTCATTGACTTCCGGATTAGTAATAGGAAGTTCTATTACTCCACTAACATTAGTTGCTGGTAGTCCGGGACTAGCTGCTAATACAGAATACTTCATAGCCTCAATATCTGGAAGTGTAGTTACACTTGCATCATCACTTGCAAATGCCCGTAGTGGAACTGCTATTAGTGGATTTACAACAAATGCAAGCTTGAATGTTACGGCGAACGTAGTATTATCAATATCACCTAATTTTACAATCTTGTCTGTAGCCAGCGATATATTCAGAATATCTTCGCCAAATGGCCTGACAATTGGAACAGAAATTACACCAATAGTTGCGGTTGCCGGAACTCCTGGATTGGTTGCTAATACAGTATACTATGTATCTCTCATTTCAGGAAACACTATACGTATTGCAACATCGCTGGCAAATGCTTTCAGTGCTACACACATGACTGGTTTCACAGATAACGCATCAATTAGTAATACATCTGCTTATTATAGTTTCTGTTTATCGAAACCCCCATCTATTTCTGGTCCTTTATTGACAACTTCTTCCGTAAGTAGTGGACCGAGTTTGAAATACATGGAATGTTTCAATGGTGGAATATTTAAATTAGCAAGTGCTTCGATTTCAGGTACAACTCTTACACTTACAACCGAAATTCCTCATAATATACCAGCCGGAAGACAAATAAACTTAAATATACTAAGTGGTACCTACGGAACATTCGGTCCATCTGTAACAGCTACTTCGATAGGTCCATTCCATGTAAACTACGCATCAGTATCTGGCGCAAGTGGAACAATATTAACTTTGAATACATCTACAACTCATGGAATAGTTTCAACCAATTCTGTGTTTCTTCAAGTAAATACTGCAACTTATAATGCAGGATCAGGGGGTAGTGCAGTTGATTTGACTCAAGGATATACAGTACCCGCAAACATATCAATAACAGCAACTTCTTCTACTACGGGGACAAACGTTGTAACACTTTTCTCGGTTACTGGATTAGCTATCGGACAGGGTGTTCAGTTTACCACTTCATTCGGTGGAATACCTGCAAATAGTACACATTATATCAATACTATAAGTGGTAATAATATTACAATTTCTACATCGCCGTTTGGCGTTAATAGAACACTAACCACTTCTGCAACAGGAAGTCTGGGGACTGCAGGGACGTTTGGGTTTGCAATTGTATTAACATTGCCTACAGCGAAAACAGCCGGACCTATACAACTCGGTGATATTAGCATACGAAATAACGGTGGACTGGTTGGACCATACATAGTTGCGACAAGTGGTAGCCCAAATGCAAACACATTAACTGTCACAACTTATAGTACACTTACAGCTAGTACTTTAGGCAATTTGCTAGGTCGAATTGAATATGGTGCACTAACACTATCGAGTGCAAACTTGACTTCTACAACTTCGATGACAATATTTACTTCTACCCCACACGGTTTAGGTAATGGAGATACCTTTTCGACATCTTTTATCTACTTGATACGACCACATTTTTCTACTACTTTTACAACAGCCACAGTAAACGCGGCAGGAACTTTGTTGACAATAACCGGATTAGCTAACACTACAATATTCACTACAACTGGACTAAGCACCAGTCTATATATACCACCAGGAGCCACATTTGCAAATGGTGTTCAGGCAGCGAGTCTTACGCTAGTAAATATAGCTACACAAACGGGTACAAACGGTTCAACGGTTGTCTTTACTATTTCTACAGCTACAGCTAATGCTGGTACTCTATCTTTCGTAACTGGTGAATCAGGCGCAATATCAATAAATCCATTCACAGGCGGGAACTCTGCCGATCTTAATGCAAATCTTTACACTGTAACTGGTGCGACTACAAATTCGTTTACATTTACAACACCATCACAACCAGGCAGTGGTAAATTGAGAGGACAAAACGCATCTGAGAGTTTTGTGTCAAATTCAAGTTCAAACAGTTCTTTACTTAATTTTCCAGTAAATGGATATGCGCTTGAAAATACACTTCTCGGGGGGACTTTAGTTTCGAGATTCGTTACAATGGTTTATGTCAGCCATCTAATACGTGCTCCTATAAGATCCACTTTATCTTCTCCCGTCCAAAGTTCAATAATAGCAACATCTGTGACTGTAAATGGTGGTGGTGGTGCTGATACAGGTTTAGGTGGAAGAGACTACAGAATTCAAGCATCATTTAATGCAGGAACTTCCCGATTTCAGTTAAAACATAATAATGTCGGCGTTAATCAGAATCCAACTTACACTAGTGATTTCACAAGTACTGCGAGTCCGTTTCGAGTTCATAGCATGGTTATTAATACAACAAATACAAACATATCGGATATAGCTGCACTTACAAAATATATGGCAATAAACGGATGGAGATATTCAAATGTTACTACTTCAGACAGAGAATTTGGGTTTACAGCAACTATTACAAGCAGTGCTACAGTAAGTACAGTAACAGGATTAATATCAAATGTCGGATTTTTAATGAATAACATTGTTACTAAGATAGAGGGGGCAGGAGCCTTCGGGACAAACTCAAGGATTACAGCTATCGATGCCAACGGTACCGCAATAACCGTAACTGGAGACACTAGTCATACGGCCGGTTCTATAAGCTTCAGAGTAACGCCTACAAATTCACTATTAAATGGATCATTTGCAGCCGGTGTTGGTAATCTTAAAACTACATCATACTTGATGCCAACACACTTGCGAATAGGGGGCGATACAGCTGCAACAACCAACTATAGCACATTTCCATTATGCGGTTCATGGTACGAGGGAGGGATTGGAGATATTATCATTTTTAATTCAATACTATCAATTGAAGAACGCCAGTTAGTAGAAGGTTTTTTAGCTCAAAAATATGATACTGCCGGCACTTTAGGAGGCACAACTGTGTCAGTTAACACCAGTTTCATCCACCCATACCGCGTTAACACTACAACAATTTCACCGTCTTTGGATTTGACCAAAACATATGCGCAAGGATTGGCGATGTGGTTTGACGCCGCTAATTCTTCTACAATTGAGTTCTCCTCCGGAAGTTTGGTAAGCTCTTGGAGTTCTGCAGGCGGTAATATTTCGAATCTCGCTTTGACTAAAGCAACACCTGCCAACCAGCCAACACTTGAGAATAACGTACAAAACGGCTTGCCGGGTATAAAATTTATACGAGGAACGGTAGATGGTGTTAATTTCCCAAACTCATCAAATTTGACAACAGCTAGTACTCGTAATATGAATCAATTTACAACTATCAGCTCAAACAACGAGTACACGAATTTTATGGTGGTTAAGTTTTCAGTAAATCCGGCGAACGGCCACACAGCAATGGTTATTATTTCTTCAAACGATCGACCATATTTATTGAAAGGGAATCTGGTACAATATAGGGCGGGATTTTCGCAAGAGGTCGTATATTCGCCAGTGCTACTTGTAGATACACCATACATCATAACCATAACGCGCAGACGATCAACTGGAATGGCGATTATAGTGGGAAATAATGCTAGAAATATAACAGAGACATCATTTGCACAAAACGTACAAATTACGGGATCATTCACACGAGTTACAATGGGAGGGTACGGCCCTAACCCTGCAGAGAACAACGATGCTTTTGAAGGATATATTCACGAATTTGTTGGGTTCCGATACGCCCTAACCGACCAGGCCATATATCAAATGGAAGGATACTTGGCATGGAAGTGGGGATTACATGGGGCGCCACCTGTAGGATCCAGCAGCTCTCTAGTGTCACTGCCTGAAACTCATCCCTATAGAAGAATTAGGCCTTAGATACATTCAATCCAATTGTGTTAACATCTTTCAGGAAAAAGTTGAATGTCACGCCCGGAACTTGAGCGTTTAATACATCTAAAAAGGGTTGAATGGGGCTTTCAAGCAAATATAACACGTATTCGTAGAATCTGCGTGTTTGAGAGTCAGAACACACCAGTGGCGGATTAGCTTGTACAGTATTCACGGACCAGCTTGCAGGAAATCCCTGTGACGCCCAATTTGTCAACAATAGCTTCAACGTAGCCCGTTCAGGATTAAATACTCTTAACAATGCAACCTTATCATCAGCTTCTTTATGTACGATTGCGCCTTGTGTTGACATCAACTCCTCAAGAGTCGTGATATAAGGTGATTCCGGTTCTGGAGGAGGAACATACGTATCTATGGGAATATACGGCTCTGTTGGAACTTCCGGCTCGGGCATAGGACCTGTAGGTGTAGTATCAATCACACGTTCTATAGGTGTATCTTCCATTTAATTTAATGGCAAGGGGAATGTTTATCGCCATCTAGCACACAATCGCCCGAAGGGCATTTGTGAGATCCGGGCGGGCATGGAGAATCTGATTTAGTGCTGGGATTTGTCATCTGCTCAATATTGTGGACCAATCGGTAAATAAAGTATAATAAAACGGCAGCGATTATGCCGTGAACGAACGCCTGTGTGCGCAACGTAGACTCACGCGAAGGTAAACGCACTAACACTCCAGGCACGAGTGCATAAAACAACGCGATCTTTATCAATAACCAAGTCCACATTTATCTTAGTGCGAGGATTTTACACGGCATATGTCTGCTGGCCCGTTGGAACACAGTTTCCATCCTCCTTCATACTGTATCCATTGGGGCACGTCTGTCCATAATTGCCCATGTGTTCACGTCCCATCCAGTACATCTTCATGACAATCGTGGACACAATTGCAAAGAGAATAGCATGGACGATGATAACGGTCGTCTTGCTTCCTCCAGGAGGTAAACGCACTAACACTCCAGGCACAAGCCCCACAAAGACAAGCGCGCCTAAAACGATGCTAATAAGGTCCATTTATACACTTACAAATACTTCTTTTTCACCCAGTTGCGATCAGCCATGAACTTCTTGCTACGACCCTTTGATGTTCGCTTAGTAAACGTCCCAACCGCCTGAAGTTTGCGGAAAGTCGACAAAGGTCCAAACTTATTGACTGCCTTACGCAGAGCTGAGTGACGGCGTGTAGGTTTAGAGACTACAGAGTACCCAACTGAAGAAAGAGCGCCCGGATGGTTGATTTCAATTCCAGGTCCATGCTTGTCTGCCCACTTTCCAGGCGCACCCTGATCTGTAATGCGCTTTGTGGGAACAGTTGAACCCTTAACCGTAGCACGACGGACGGGAATATGGTGTTTGCGAGAATACGCGGTGCGAGAATGTGCGCGACGGGTATATCCATTACGTTCAATTAAACGGCGACGAGCACCACATTGGTTCATTTATAATGTACCATCTGATTTTTTACTACACTCACCACAAGGCTTTGCAACCTGGATAGATGAATAGTTCATTGCAATATACAGAACCACTGGAATCAGAGCAAGTAATAGCCACCACATTTATTTATCAAAAAGAAGTTTTCATTCAAGATGAAGCGAATATATAATGGGGATTCCTTTTTACTTTGCGTCGCTGATACGTTCCCATCGCGGAATCACTCAGGTAGTCAAGGAACGCATGAATGTAAATATATTGGGAATAGATGGAAATTGTTTAATTCATCGTTACTTGAAATCAGAAGATCCAATTAAATCTGTACTAGATGCCATAGAACATATCACAACAGAAATTTGCTTAGCTGATCGCGTAATTGTCGCAATGGACGGACTTGTTCCTTACGCCAAAATCGTTCAGCAAAGGTACCGACGTATGCGTCAAAAGGAGGGAGATGAGATATTCGACAGAAACCAAATTTCACCGGGAACTCCGTATATGAAAGAGCTTGAGGCAGGAATTCGGGCTCGCTTTCCTAATTTTATCCTGAGTGGGACTCTTGAAGCAGGGGAGGGCGAACATAAACTATTTCAGATGATACGTCCTCTAAAACCTCACTCAATTTGTATTTATGGCCTAGATGCCGACCTTATCCTGCTTTGTTTATCCCAGTATCAACTTTCAGACCCCAATAAGTTCTTCTTGCTTCGTGAGAGTGCAGAGTTCAACGATCCAAAACTAAAAGAGGCAGAGTTTTCATCTTTATCTATTTGGGGGCTCAAACAGAAATTTGGCATGGATGTGGATCAGTATATGGCACTTTCTATTCTGTGTTTTGGAAATGATTTCATGCCGAATTTGGCAATGTTTTCTCTTCGCGAAGGAGGTTACGACCGAGCACTGCAAATTTACGAGAATATCGGAAAACCTGATTTGTTGACGTTTGAAGGACGTGATATATTTCTACAAGCGGCAGCAAAGCAAGAACTGAGTGTTCTAAAAGAGCGAATCAATCTTCGAAAACGTCCTCATGAAAAGGCGATATTGGGTCGAGACGACCAGATTTCCAGACGATACAAACTTCATATTTTGGATGGAGTTCAAAATATGGAACCTGTGGTTGAATCGTTCTGGAAAACGTTCCACTGGACGCTTCATTATTTTCGGACCAATGAAGTACTGGATTGGGACTGGCATTATCCGTATGTCGATGCGCCGTTGATTCAGGATATTTTGAAATATGACGAAACAGATTTCACCGAACAAGGATCTCTAAACTTTACGATAGCGGATCAGTTATCATTCATTCTGCCGTCTACGTCATTAAGGACAGCAAAACGCAGAGTGATTTATCCTAACGAAATATATACCGAAACACGTGAAGTTTGGCTTAAAAATCACGATTGGGAATGTGAGCCTCGAATTTCGCTGCCTTGGCACCCTAGCGAGTCGTTAACCGCAGTCGTCCCCCTCTAAAGCCGATTGAAGGAATAGAAGCAGTTTCTACGACAGTAGAAGCAGAGCTACTTCCGCCGAACATGTATCTTACAGTTCGAGGTTCATCTGCAATAAATTCTAAAACATCTGCACTCATATCGAAAGTTGAGGTGTCGGTTGTTAGTTTTGAGTTCCAATATGATTCATTTATTCGCTTCATACTTTTACCGAATCCAACTTTAACCAGATTATCGCCACTCATCTCTGCAGACATTCTTCTGATGACATAATCAATATACTTCCTACGAAACTCGGTCAGCGAAGTATACTGAGATGAAGCACTGATCGAATCTAAACATTCTTGAACTGAATTTTTAAGTGGCTTTTCAAGACGTTTGTTTACTGTGTTGTGACAACGTGCAATAAACATGAATAAATTGAACCTGCTATCAGCCCAATCTCGATGTGTTATTTTGTAATTTTCAAACATGATCTTGAAATGACGCTCACAGTGTGGACATGTTATAGACTCAGCAAAATCATTCAAAAATGTTTTCAGAATCTGTTTATCTTCTGCAGTAGGACTCTCAGGGTAAAGCAGAGATATAGAGTGTAGGGTCATCCAACCCATAGGTCCCCATATAGACGTCATTATTGATTACTTAAGCGAAATAAAACCACTCAATACTCCGCCTTCTAACATTTCACGCATCAATGCAGGGGGTGTATTTTTATTCTTTAGAAGACCCTTTTTCTCCACAATCATTCGAATTTTAGAGTCACTCATCTTTGCAAGTTTTCGTTTCAATGTTTTTCGATATTTTTTGGATCCACTTTCAGTGATAATGTTAATCATCTGTTTCTTGGTAGATTTTCGAGATGGAGGAGCTTTTGCAGGATCGCGAACCTTTAGTATACCGCGGGGATATGTTCGATGTGTTTTACGAGCAGTTCCCTTTGTAAAAGGCGGGTTTGGAACAAAACTGTCCTCTCCAACTCTCGTGATGACGACTTTGTCCATTATTAAAAACGAATAATAGATTTACGGCGTAATCGGTTTATAGAACTACCATGAACATGGAGTGGGAAGCAATTAAATCGTACTTTGCAAACGGCGTCTCTCGTCTGGTGGAGCACCAACTCGAATCGTATGAAGATTTTATCCGCAACAAATTGCCATTGATCGTATCTTCTACTGCACCGATTGTAGTGTGGCACGAACAAGATGAAGTAACTAAAAAGTATCGATATGAATTTCGCCTGTCATTTGAAAATATCACATACCTAAAGCCACGCATCCAGGAGGCAACTGGCCGTTTGAAGCCAATGTTTCCCCAGGAGGCACGAACTCGTAACTTTACGTATGCCGCTCAAATGTTCTGCGATGTTCGATTCACCGCTCGAAAGTACACAGGAATTGATCTTGCAACCATCGAAGAGAATGTCCGCGTGTTCCAGGGCGTATCGCTCGGTAAGATCCCGGTTATGCTTGGATCGTCGCTATGTATCCTCAACGACTACCCGCTTTCGAAAAAGGAACTAGGCGAATGCCCAAATGACCCGCTCGGATATTTCATTATTCACGGAAGCGAGCGAACGATTCTGTGTCAGGAGAAGGTTGCAGATAATCGTATCATGGTATTCTACAACAAAAAGACCGGATCAAAGTATCTATATTCGGTTGAGACCAAGTCTCTTCACGAATCATTTACAACACCGCCCAAGAAGCTTGAAATTCGCATTTCAACCAAGTTCAACGGATTGGGTTACCCGATGACAATGTGTGTTCCTCGTTTCCGAGAAGATATTCCTATCATCGTGATGTTTCGTGCTCTTGGAATCGAAAATGACCAGGATATTGCCGATATTGTATGGGGTGACTCAAAGAATGTTGAAGGTCTTGCTGCATCATTCAAGGAGTGTGCAGACATTAAGGTATACACGCGAGAGGATGCTGTCGAGTATCTATCGCATCATCTACAATATGTAACTAGTCATGAAGACAAGTGTGCTTATGTTCGATCATTGCTGGAGACAGAATATCTGCCACATGTGAAGTTCGGCGGAGACACGAGTAACACTCAGACTCTAGAAGCAAGGAAGTGTATTATCACTGCCTCAATGATTCGTCGTTTGGTACTGACGGAGCAAGGACTCATTCCTATTGACGATCGCGATTCGTATCCAAATAAGCGAGTCGTGACAACTGGCTCTCTTCTAACTCATCTGTTTCGTCAGTTGTTCCAGAAGGTATGCAAGGATATTCGAGGCAAGTTCGTTCATGAAGTCAACAATGACGCATGGAAAAAGGGCGAACCGCGTCCGCTGGATGTTCTTAACGTCAATAACCTTTATAAAATTCTAAAAGTCTCGACAATCGAAGGAAAACTAAAACAGGCACTTGCCACTGGCAACTTCACGGTCCAAGGACTCGGTACATCGAGTTCGGCTTCTGCCTCGAATGCTACCAAGATGGGTGTTTCGCAAGTACTGAATCGCCTGTCTTACCAGGCCACAATCAGCCACGTTCGACGAATCCAGACCCCGATTGAAAAGTCAGGGAAATTGCTTGCTCCTCGCAAGTTACACGGGACTTCTTGGGGATACATGTGCCCGGTTGAGACACCAGAAGGGCACTCGGTCGGTATTGTCAAATCAATGTCAGTAACAACGTCTGTCACTCAGCATACTCCATCATCAGTGACACTCGACGTTCTTAGTGATTTGAATCTTGACTGGATTCAGAGTATTCGCAAATACGAGGGCACAAGTATTGTTGTCAATGGCGTGATTGTTGCATACAGCAAGGATCCGGCGAAGGTATACAATCATCTTAAAAATGCCAAGCGGACATTTCGTCTTCACCCGCATACCGGTATTTCTTGGAACATTCTACAAAATACAATCAGTATTGAATCAGACGGAGGCCGAGTTGTGCGTCCATTGTTCCGGATTGGGTCTGGAAAAATTGAATCTTCTCCGGCTTCATCTGTTTGGAATGACTGGATCCGAACTTCTATTGAGTACATCGATTCGGCTGAATCAGAGACAATTAGGGTAGCAATGCTTCCCGGAGATATCACCAAGTATCACACACACTGCGAGCTACATCCAACAATGGCCTTGGGCCATATGGCGTCGAGTATTCCACTGTGCGACCATAACCAGTCGCCGCGAAACACATACCAGTCTGCAATGGGTAAACAGGCAGTTGGAATCTTTGCGCGAAACTACAACAATCGTCTGGATAAAAATGGGTATATCTTCTGCTCACCAATGCGCCCGTTTGTCGAAACGCGCATGATGAAGACACTACATGCGGAAGAGATGCCCTTCGGGGTTAATGCCATTGTGGCTATTGCGATGTATGGCGGATACAATCAGGAGGATTCAGTAATTCTTAACAAATCAGCGGTCAATCGAGGACTATTCAGAACGCTGTATTACACGATGTACAAGGATGAAGAGCACCGGAACGTTACATCAGGCAAGGAAGAGAAGTTTATGAAACCGCGTCGTGAAAGTACGCGAGGATACAAAGCATCGTCATATTCTGCAATCCAGGATAATGGTATGCCGATGCGGAATGCAATTATCAAAGAGAATGATGTTGTGATCGGAAAGGTTACAAATTTGAAGAATGATCTGAATGGGTATGCTTATCGCGACAGTTCGACGATTCATCGTAATTCGGAGGCATGTCGCATTGATGGAGTGTGGCAGGATAAGAACTCAGATGGGTATCCATTTATTAAGGTGCGCGTTGCTTCTGAGCGTATTCCTGAAGTCGGTGATAAGTTTTCGAGTCGTCACGGGCAGAAGGGGACATGTGGTATCATGCTGAGCGAAGATGATATGCCCTTTACTTCGAGTGGACTGCGACCGGATTTGATTATGAACCCACATGCAGTTCCTTCACGAATGACAATTGCGCAACTCATGGAGAATATGTTTGGGAAGGCATGTTCTATGCGTGGAACACTTGGAGATGGGACGCCGTATTCTCATCTGAAGGTCGATGATTTGAAGAAACATTTGGTAGATTTGGGAATGCATCCGTATGGGAATGAGATTCTGTATAATGGCGCCACCGGTGAGATGATGCAGGCAGAAATCTTTATGGGACCTACATTTTACCAGAGACTGAAGCATATGGTTGCTGATAAGAAGCATAGCCGAGCACGTGGACCGATTGTCAGTTTGACGCGTCAGCCTTGCGAAGGTCGAAGCAGGGATGGTGGTTTGCGTGTTGGTGAGATGGAGCGCGATTGTATGTTATCACATGGCGCAGCAATGTTCACGAAAGAGCGTTTGATGGACGTATCTGACCCGTTCACGACTGGATTCTGTAAGACTTGCGGAACACTAGCAGTAGTTAATCCGAAAGAGAACATGTATTCATGCGGATCTTGTGGAAATCAGACAGAGTTTGAGCTAAAGACGATTCCATATGCAGTTAAGTTGTGGAGTCAGGAGCTAGAGGCGATGCATATTGTACCGCGTATGGTTTTCGAGTAGTTTAGATACATTACGCAAATAGATATCAATGACGCTATATATCCGTGCCGAGAACCCCGAGCTACGCGATATGATTCAGAAGCAAATCGAGAATCATCGTTTTACTGACTCTGGATTTGATATTCCAATAGTTGCACATAATATTGATTTAAGCGAGAAGGTTGTATCTTTTTCACTAGGTATCAGTGTGGCTGCGACTTTTGCGGGCAATAGCAAACCGTGCCTTCTGCTTCCCCGCTCATCCATCTATAAGACGCCATTTCGTCTGTGTAACTCAATTGGTTTGATTGATGCAGGATATCGTGGTGAAGTTAAGGCGATGGCGGATAATATGAATCCTGAAGAGGAAACTACTATCCGATACGATTCCGGTACTCGCCTTTTTCAAATTTGCCAGCACAATTTTCTGCCTTGGACTAAGATCGTTCTAACCGATGAACTTCCGGCTCCTCCCGATGATCGCGGTTCGGGTGGGTTTGGATCTACTGGTTAACGTCTGCGTCCACCGACAATTGGAGTATCGCCTAGTTGTCTGATAAGAGATCCAACATAATTGTGTAATTCAATGTATTCACGATCGCGATCGCGTGCTTCTACGGTAATATTACCGACAGTTTCTACCAACTTATCAATGTAAGAATCTACAACTTCAGCAACCTGGTTTTTATGAGTCTTATTCATTACTGTATCTAACTCTGACTCAAGCAATGTTTTCATTTTATTAAGAATCACTTTTGCTTGTGTCAACTCCGGTGTAAACGTTGATGCTCCACCTCGCTTACGAGTCCGTCTAGTCCTCTTCATTTATTTAACCATTGGATAAATAAGTACTAATGAAACAATATCGTGAATAACAGCGCCCCAATAAGCACTATACCATGTTGTTCCAAGTCCAAGTATCATGAACGAAATTACGACCAACGAACGCAGAAAAGTGTTGATTAGCGGATTTGAAGTTGGGATTAACCAAATATTCATTTAGTATTAATATAAGAAATGGTTGTATACACTGGCAAGATATATAACCATATAATCAAACCTGGCGATGCCATTGCATTGAGCTTGAATATAGTAATTCTGGCTATATTCTACTGCTTTGTAGGGTGCTTACTTTCGTATGTACTGTATTACTTTTTTGATGAATACAATCCGAAGGATAAGCTTGGGCTCGAATGGGAAGAAAGATCGGTGTATTATCAACTTGGAGACGTATCCCTTGGAATTGGGATTATTGCGCTTGTATCATTCTGGCTGGTGTTTGTACTCAATACGTCGGCTCCAATCATTCCAGTCCCTCAATATATGGCCTCATTTGTAGACACTTACACAACAGGTATGTTTTTCATGTATTCTGTTTTCATTTTCATGACGGATTTGACATCGAAGCTCAAATACTTGTTTCAAACCTATTTGGAAGCTAATTTTGATGCTATATTTCCCAATAAAGGCTCACTACTGGATATGAACTTGCACTATGAATAGTCGGGGTCGGCGTAAGAAAAATAATTTCTTGCAGTAGAACATAAACAAAAATGGGTGGTGGTCTTATGCAGCTCGTCTCCTACGGCGCGCAGGATATTTACATCTCAGGTAACCCCCAGATCACCTTCTGGAAGGTCCTCTACAAGCGCCATACCAACTTCGCTGTGGAGTCCATTGAAGTCACCTTCAACGGTCAGGCCGACTTCAACAAGCGTGTGACGGCGATCATCAATCGTAACGCCGATCTGATGTACAAGACGTACATCCAGGTTGTGCTGCCCCAGATTACGCTAGCGACGTCTGGGTCTTCTCTCGGGTCAGGCGTTACCAACGTTACTCAGGGCTTCCGCTGGCTCAACTACATCGGTCACCGCCTCATCAAGCAGGTGGAGATTGAAATCGGTGGCCAGCGCATTGATCGCCAGTATGGTGACTGGATGCAGATCTGGACCCAGCTCTCGACGGAGGCGGGCACGGTTCGCGCGCTAGAGTCGCTGGTTGGCAACACCCACGACCTAGTTCTGCTCAAGCGCGGTACGGGTCTTGGTCTGGATCAGACCTGCACGTCCACTGAGACGACTGTCTCGTGCGTCCCTCGCGCCGGAACCCCCGCGAAGACGCTGTACATTCCTCTCCAGTTCTGGTTCTGCCGCAATCCTGGACTAGCGATTCCCCTGATTGCGCTCCAGTACCACGAGGTGCGCATCAATGTGGACTTCGATACATGGCAGAACTGCCAGTATTCTGAGCAGAGTGTTGGTGTGCCTCTCCAGCCTGCCGCCCAGTCGCTCGCCGCCGCCTCGCTGTATGTTGACTACGTGTACCTCGACACGGAAGAGCGCCGCCGTTTCGCTCAGCAGAGCCACGAGTACCTCATCGAGCAGGTGCAGTACACTGGCGCTGAGAGCATCACGTCCAGCTCGAACAAGATCCAGCTGAACTTCAATCACCCCGTAAAGGAGCTCCAGTGGGTGGTCCAGCGTGACTCGTTCGTTGACTGCTCTGCGCCCACCTGGGTTGCGTCGGTCGGCGGCCCCCAGCCTTTCAACTACTCCGATGACTTCAGCACGGACGGCCTCATCGTGTCTCTGCTTGCCCAGGCCCAGCAGACTACTGGCTCGGGCCAGGGTCTCCAGCCCTCCAAGGCGACGGCTATGCTTGGACAGGGTCCCACGCAGTCTGCCACTCAGATTGGTGCTGATGATATTGACGTAACTGGCTCGGGTGAGTTCGAGGCGGGTGTCAACTACCTGCTCGCCAAGGTCATCCTTGACTCCGGCATTCGTTGCGAGGGCAAGAATCCCATTGAAGTCGCCAAGCTCCAGCTCAACGGCCAGGACCGTTTCACTGAGCGCGAGGGCTCTTACTTCGACAAGGTGCAGCCCTTCCAGCACCACACTCGCACGCCTTCGACGGGTATCAACGTGTACTCGTTCGCCCTGCGCCCCGAGGAGCACCAGCCTTCCGGCACGTGCAATTTCTCGCGCATCGACAAGGCCACGCTCCAGCTGACGGTGTCTATCAACACGGTGACTGGCCAGCGCACGGCCCAGGTCCGCGTGTATGCGCTCAACTACAACGTGCTCCGCGTGATGAGCGGCATGGGTGGTCTAGCGTACAGCAACTAAACGTAAAATAAAAAAAGGGGAAACCCAAAATTAAGCGTTAATATTAACATTTAATTTTGCGATATAATATAAATGGCATCTCAGAGCTTTATAAATGTTTTGAAAACAAACACGTATTCTGAGTTAGATACATCATCTCATAAATTGGATCTACAGGGTTGGATGGATCGGCAATTTGAACATGTATTTAAAGAACATATAACCAAGTATAATAGACCGATTACGATAGTAGAAGTCGGAAGCTGGAAGGGACTGTCAACTAGCACTATGGCGAGAATATGTAAAGAGAATAATGTTGAAGCAACTATTATAGCAATTGATACATGGCTGGGAGCTCCTGAATTTTGGACTTGGGGATTACAAGACGAAACTAGAGGCGGGTCATTAAATCGGATTAATGGATACCCAAGTGTATATTTTACATTCATTAAGAACATGAAAATACTAGGTCATGACGATATGATAGTGCCATTACCATTGAATAGTGTATGTGCTTTTGATGTTTTAAAGTATTATCAAATAACAGCAGATGTAATTTATGTTGATGCTGCACACGAATACGAATCTGTAAAACAAGACATTAACTTATATATGAATTTATTAGCTGATAATGGTATGATATTTGGAGATGACTACGATGCATTTTGGTCAGGTGTAATGAAAGCAGTTGATGAATTAGTATTAGATAAGAAAATCAACGGAGTTGTTTGGTCGCATGTAAATAACAAATAGGTTCCCTTTAAGTAATTCAGCACCTTTTTCATAACATTCATGCGAAGTAATTAAAATATTTATCAATGATAACTCTTAAATTGAATACTATTTAGGAATTGTTAAGTTAACATTTACATGTAGACTATTATAATATGTTATAAATGGATATATCAATACTATTGCCAACCCGTAAACGCCCACTAGCATTATCAGAAAGTGGAAACCCAAAATTGAGCGTTAGTATTAACATTAAATTTTGAGTTAAATAAATATTATTATATACTAATTAATTAAAAAATTTCATATTTTTTTCATCGTATATTCCACTGTATCTATCATAAACAGCCTTTACATCTGCATCCAACTTTAGATGAATTGCCATACAAAAAAATGAACTATTTGTCATATGTATTTCTTTTGCGTGACGTATTGTATCATAATAGTAATAAAAAGGCTTATTTACAAATGATTCTGCCAATGTGTACCAAATATGGCTAGGTGAGTATAAATTTATGTCCGGATCTAATGTTAATATTGTGTTTATATCCCAGTTTACTATATTTATTACACCATCTACAGATTTTCGATGTATAAATATGTATGGCATTTCTATGCTTTTATATAAATTCTTAGAGTCATCATTTTCTGGCAGAAAAAAATGTGATACACGGATGCTTGGATTGAGTCCAAGCTGGTTATACCAAATATCTGGAAGTTCATATATGCCTGGTTCATATCCATCTCTGTATGCTCCTAACGTATAAACTGTAGAATATTGTTTTAAATTTAATTCTGCATCTATTATATTAATATCTCTACAAGTATAATATCCGCTTAAAGTTACAATTTTGATGTTTGGATTATCAGCATAAAATGATTTTACATTATCAACGTTACGGGCACGTTTATAAACATCTGTACATACTACTACAAATTCATCATAAAACGACGAAAGATACCTAACTGCACCAATGTAATTAATATGGTCACCAAGTCCCTGGTGCCCTATAAATATGGCTCTTTTTATAGGATATCCTTTTTGCTCACGCAATATAGATTGCGCTTTCCGATTAATAATATCTTTTATACGAAATCGTGAATCATTCATTTCTAATATATCCAGACAAGTTTTTGAACTTGGATTGTCTGAACTGCGTATATCATCTTGCATATTCCATATACGCGTATTTATATCTTTTAGCTGTTTATAATAAAACTGATTTTCGCTCACACAATCTTTGAGTTGCTCATATAGTATGTCATATTCAACTTTACAATGATTGTTTCGTTCAGGATCTTTTATTTTTTCAACCTTGATATCTAGAATTGTCAGTTTGTCAATAGCCTCTCCAGTCGATACTGGTAATTTAAGCATTTTATGGTATATAGCTTGAAAATAATCGTTAACTTTATGACACATCATTCAAATTTAGCTGGAGGAAATGGAGGAAATATCATTGCTCTAGTAAATCTAGACTTCATATCGTCGTCCCATTCATTATTTATTTTTCCTTCATATGGAAGTTTTCTTGGATAATAACTCCCTTTACCTTCTTGCGGTATTCCGGCAGAACCATTCTTTATAATTGTAAAAACATCTCCTAACCGCGAAATCCCTAGAGTAATTAATTTATGAAATAATGAATAAGAAGTATCAGTATCTGTTATATCAATACCTTCTTGTATGAGTATATTACCTTCATCAACATCTTTAGTTATAATATGATAAGTTATACCAGTACGTTTCTCATTGTTAATTAGTGCCCATGTACTAGAAAAGCATCCTTTATAATTCGGAAGTAATGAAGGATGTAAATTTACTTTTGTTCCATCAAATACAGATAAAATTTCTGAACTTATTATGTATCTATAATGAATCGATAGTAATAATCCGTTAAGACCCTCTAATTTATCTTTGTGTTTATTTATACTATCTGTATATAATTCTATATTAAGAGTCTTAATAAAAGTAAGTAATTGCTCGTTATTTTTTTCGTGAGAGAAAACTATAATTCTCGAATATCCAAACTGTTTATTCAATAATATGTGGTTTATAGCCTCAAATCCAGCTCTTCCATATATACATAATACTAAACTTTGTGAATCTAGCATTTAGATTTATTGTCTAATAATATTACTAAATGGTTTCTAAATATAAATAAATACAAACATATGCTAGTCTAGTACGATACTACCACGAACTTAAATTGACTCAGCATATTCTTTAATTTTTCCCATAATGAATATCTGGTCTTCCAATGTTAACGATGGTGATGATGGTAACATAATATATTCGTGATGATTATCTAGCGTATTTGGGGGTATGAATGATTCTAAATGTTTATGTTTTGTTACGTCATAAAACATCGGACGTGTGTCGATCCCAAAAGACATCATATGCTTAAACATGTCGTCATATTTCCCACCTGGAACTCGAACAAGAAACATCCACTTGCCAGTAGTCGCAACTTGTATGCCAGTATCTTTTAGTAAGTTAAAATATCTATCATATATACGTTTCTTATTATCCAGGATATTATTTATATCAAGTAACTGATCGTATAAGAATGCTGCTTGTATGTTAGTCATACGGTAATTTCTACCAATTAGGTCATATACATATCGTTCTCCACTCATACCGTGATGACATGTTTTATAAATAAATTCGTATAGTTCTTTATCGTTAGTATAAAATGCACCACCTTCCCCTGATGTAATAATCTTGTTCCCAAAGAATGAAACTGCCGCACACAATGACTCCGTACCAGTATACTTCTGGTTATATTGCTCCATAAATGCTTCACAGTTATCTTCCACAAAAATTAAATCGGGACGAAGTTTCTTTAGTCTAGGAACATTTATAATATTTCCAACATTATGGACGACGACAACAGCTGAGTTTGGTTGTAATGAAAGAATATAGAACTCATCTTCCCTCATGTTGAGTGTGTGTGGATCAATTTCCATGACTTCAATCATATCTTTCGGGTATTCATATAGCGCACAGTTCCATACTGCAACAAACACATAATTCGGAACGTAAATTTTTGTTAAATTTGGATACTTAAATTTAAGTGATAGATATAATAAGTGAGTTGCACTCGTCCCATTATTAGTCAATACAACATATTTAGTTCCTAATTTATTCTTTAAAAGCTCATTTGTTTTTTCAATATATTCACCTTGTGAACTAATCCATCCAGATTTAATCGCATTGTATACCGATTTTGTATAAGGTTCTATACTTGGCGTATAAATTGGATATTTCATTATCTTACATCAGTATAAACTATCTCTAAATGAAAAATATTGCAATTATAGTACCCACACGGAGTCGACCATCGAACATTCAAAGACTTCACGAACAATGGTTTAAAGTAATAGATTCTTCAGTATCAACTGAATGCATAGTTGTCATAGATGAGGATGATGAAAAAAATTATCCTCGTCTAGAAAGATTTCAATATATTGTCGTAAAATCAAACGGCGAGCGGGGAGTTGTATATCCGCTAAATCAGGCAGCTTTACAGGTATGCAATGAATATGAGTATCTGGGATTTTGGGGAGATGATCACTACCCTCTGACAAATAAATGGAATTCAATAATGTATAATGCTTTAAAGGAACGCGGTCCATGTGCAATGGTATACGGCAATGACCGAAATCAAGGCATAAGGCTTCCTACACAGATTATCATGGATAGTTTGATAGTAAAAAAATTTGGTTATATGGGCCATCCGACTTTTAAACATCTATATGTGGATGATTTTTGGAAGTATGTAGGAACATATATTGGATCTCTTATTTATTTAGATAATGTAATAATTGAACATTTGCATTATAGTATCAATAAAGCTCCACTTGATACACTTTATATTATAAATGATTCGCCTCAATCATATGAGTATGGAAAAAAGATATTAGACTCAGTAATAAACAACAAAGAGTTTATTGATAAATTAGTTTGGTTGAAGAATCAGTATTTAATGTCGCACTAAATAAGTTATATGTTTTGATATTATAATATTTTTATTATTTTGACGAAATCTATCTAATAAATCAAAATCTTCAACTCCAGATTGATTAAATTGTATATTTTCGACTTGAAATATATTTGTTTTAAAGCAAAATGATATGCCTACATGATTTATTTTAAATGTAGTATCACCTGGAGGTGGAAGTATAAGGCCGTTTGAATATTGCATTCTAAAAATTATAACATCTGGGTTTTTTTTACACTCTAATTGAAATTTCTCTACATAATCAGGAGTTAGTGTGTCATCATCATCCAGAAATCCAATCCATTTAGTTTTTACATGTTTCATACCTTCATTTCGAACATTTCCAGACCTATTATGAATGGCTACGTTACTTCCTTTTTTTTCAATGGTTAAAAATTGAATACGATCATCATCATTTGTAACTGTAGGACTGATTCCATCAAAAATGACAATTGCTTTCCAGTTCGGATTTGTTTGCGCTTTTAAAGATAACAATGATCTATCCAACGTAGATCGACCTATAGTTGGAACTATAAAAGTTATTGTTTCATCAGGCCTATTACTGTAATTAATAAAACTTAATCTCATTTAAATAGTTACAATATAATTTATTAATAATGTATTCTATTCTAATAACCTCGTATGAATGCTATGGTAAAGGGTCGGAGTTCCTAAAAGAAAACCTATTAAAGGTGTTTAGCCAGACATACCGACCTATTCAGTGTATTGTATCCGATCATAGTAGAGATAATGTTATTGAAGATATGGTAAAGACATTAGATACGAATGGCGTAGATTTTATTTATTTACGATATTCGGAAAATTATGGGAATCCTTGTCATAACTGGAATAATGCATTAAAATATGCAACGGGCGATTATATACATTATCTTGCAATGGATGATCAGCTCGCTAATGACCTCGCGATACAAAATGTAGTTGAATTTATGAAAGAATCAAGCCCAAAGTGGGTTGCACTACCGCATATCTTATACCATACTAATCAAAATTTTACTCCTAGATGGAATGATAATATTTTATCGTGGAATACTATTTCTGGGCCGTCTGCAATTGTTCTGGATAAATCTATGAAACATATTACTTTGGATCCTCAATTTACTTGGTTTTTAGACTTAGATTGGTATTACAGATTGTATAAAGAAGCAGGCAAGCCTGTTATACTCGATAAAATAATATGGATCAACCGAATTCACTCGAATCAATTATCACATACAATATGTAACTCTGATGAATATAGAACAAATGAATATAATAAGTTGATTGCTAAATATGGATATCCGTTACCTAACTCGTTTTAAATAGGATAATCCCTTTATAATTGGAAGTTTATTGTCATATGTTGAATATGGAAATCCGATTAAACTATATTGGCCTTTGCTAGATACATTTGGATAATCTAATTCAGTTGGAAATGGGATATCATTTTGTATCTTATCTATTACAAAATCATTTCGGATATATGTACATTCAAATACATACGGCAATGCGATTCCATTTATGCTTCCCAATCCACATCCATTATTTCCATGAATATGAACTAATGTATGCGTCTTATTGATATTATTAAGCAAAGAAAACATGGAATCATGTGTAATATCATTTAATCCTTGGTAATAAACTTGATGTTTTTGGATATCGAATGATGAATGTATTTCAATGACTATTTGTTTGACTTTATGTAGATATTTATATATAGCAGGAAATAGCCTAAATTCATGTCCTTCTATGTCCAATTTTAGAAAAATGTTATCATATTTTTCAAAAAATGACTCTAAATTAGTAGTTGTTTCTGTTTCAAATGCTCCTAGATTTTTTTTTACAAATGTGATTCTATCATCATTTGTTGGCAAGCTATTAATGGTTCCATCGAATGCAAAACATTTTGTATTTGGATATTTATTTAAGAATTCTTGTTCAAAACTTATATCATCAGATACTCCACCACTTACGAGAATATCATATGATGTAGGTATATTATGTATTACATATCCGCCATCTCCATTTTTCCGATTCTTATTTTTGGATACGAAGATTTATAAACAATAAGATTTTCCATATTTTATAATCTGTCTATAATTAAATGTGGGAATTTATCGACAAGATTGTATATATCAACTTGGATAAGCGTCCGGAAAAGAATGAGCATATGAAAAAAATTATATCTATATTCCCATCCGAAAAGGTCGTTCGGTTCTCAGCGATAGAATGGAATCCGGGCAGTGTCGGGTGCACTAAGAGTCATATTGAAGTTATGAAAATGGCTATTGATAATAAGTGGAAGAATGTATTAATTCTAGAAGATGATGTCGTATGGAATAGATTTGAACTCGGGTATCCACTTCTTGAAAAATTGGCAAGTCAAGAATATGATGTTATACATCTAGGACCATCTTCGGCAAATTATGATGTAAGCACGCTTCGTTTATACAGCGGATCATGCACATCCAGCTATCTTGTGAACGGACATTATATTCCCAAACTTCTTTCAAACTTTCAAGAAGGGCTAGGCCTATTAATAGAGACTAAAGGCGATAAATATCCCTGCGATGTACATTGGACATCTCTGATGAAAACTGATAAATGGTACTTGTGTAACCCTTGTTTGATGTATCAGCATGAATCTTATAGCGATATAGATTTGATCATAAAAACAGATCAATCATCGTACTGGAAAATGAATCCAAATATGGTCACAGTCGAGTTACAAGGAGGTCTTGGAAATCAGCTGTTTCAAATAGCATTCTTAGATTATGTTTCATCGATAAATAGTGCAACATCTTTTTTAGAACATACGCAACAAGTATCATATCATACTCAACAGAATTATTTTGATACTATATTTAAAAAATGGAAATGTATCCAAAAGTCTGGCGTAAAAATTGATAAAGTAATACGTGAAGACAACTTAACTCCACAAGATTGGAAATTTAGTAATACGCATGAAAATGTAAAACTAATTGGATACTTTCAGAATTATGGATATATTAATCCAGATTTTTACGAAAAGTTAGACTTTTCTGCATGTTTACCGTTATTAGAAAAATATAAGGACATTTCGAGCAGAGTATTTTTACATATTCGGGGCGGAGATTACCTTTTACATTCACACTTATACTATCTAGATTTAAAAGAATATTATGAAAAAGCGGTTGCTGCATTCCCTAGAGGAACTAAATTTGCAGTATTCACAAATGATAAATCACATGCACTAACTCACGATATTCTAAATAAGATAGATTATCAGTTTATAGATGAAAATGAACTGGATACTTTATTTTTAATGTCCAAGTGCTCTGGCGGTATATGTGTAAATTCTACATTTTCTTGGTGGGGAGGTATTCTAAATATATGCAATCATCCTGCCTTGATAACAATCCCATCCAAGTGGTTTATTGATCCAAATTTATATTCGAAAGGATACTATTTCCCACACTTCAAGACAATTAATGTAAACTCAAATATATTGGGCTTTCGTAATGGTAGATTTAAATTATTGTAAATATATATGGACGAAACATATTGCAACTATGTGGGATCGTTTGGACTATTAAAATCAGCCACGCATAAATCTTCTAACCCTATTTCAGATTTTAATGGACTAGAGCTAACAACATATTCTAACATACATCCTCATGCAATTTTACACGTATGCCCCCAAGCACTTCCTAGCTTTGTAAGTAAAGTGCTTCCATTCATTCAGGTTCCGTTCAAATTGTTGACCAATAACTCTGATTGTACTATTCCGGATGATTATCAATGCGAATCAGATACTCTTTTGAGCAATCCGTTGCTTACAATCTGGTTTGCTCAAAATTGTGTTGGAACTCATCCAAAATTTGTTAAAGTTCCAATTGGTCTCGATTACCATTCCATGCGACCATATCCAGGTGAACGCAAACGAATGATATGGGAATCAAAGAATAATCACATATGGGGCGCCAAAAAACATCCAACCGAGCAAGAATGGCAACTTATAAGCTTAAAAGCATCATGCAAGCCGTATTTTGAAAGGCAAATGAAAGCTTATGCTAATTTTCAGTTTACAATCTGGACACGCTACGGACAAACCGATAGGAAAGACGCAATTGAAAAAATACCGGAAAATTTAGTGTTCTACGAGCCTAATAAAGCAACCAGAGACATTTGCTGGAAGAATATGATTCAGTGCGCATTCGTAGTGTCTCCTCATGGAAATGGCTTAGATTGCCACAGAACATGGGAAGCACTCGCGTTAGGATGTATTCCAATCGTCAAAACAAGCGGAATAGATCCATTGTTTGATGATTTACCGGTATGGATCGTCCAAGACTGGAGCGAAGTTACTTTGGAAAATATGAATAAAAAGTTGTCTGAGTTTAGTATCCGAGATTTCAACTATGAAAAGCTTACTCTTGCTTACTGGCGAAATATTCTAGCAGACAATACAAATGCCACACAAGACTCGTAAGATCGGAACACGAGCACAAGTTATGCACGGCACTGCAGAGAAGACTAAGGGTGGCCTTACTAAGAAGAGTTTGAAGTACAACAAGTATGGTCGCATTGTCTCGAAACGGAAAAGCGCGAAAGGAGTGAAGGGATTTTAAACGAAGTAATGAATACATAAAAATGCCAGATTATATCGTGGAGGCGAAGACGGTTCAAACTAGTGCAATTCGCACTCTAACAGAGGCACTCAAGTGTATTCTGGTAGAAATGAGCCTGCTTTTCGACAAGGACGGGGTCCGAATGGTTGCAATGGACCAGACTCGCACCGTTCTAGTCCATCTTCGCCTGTATGCAGATAAGTTTGAGAAGTACGAATATAAGAATTCGTCTTCCAAGCTTGTTATCGGGATTAACACGGACCACCTTTACCGGATTATCAAGACTGCAAGCAATGATGATACCGTTACGTTTTATATCGACCAAAGTGACCAGAACTCACTGGGTATTCTCCTAGAAGATGGCGACAAGAAGCAGGTTACTCGCTACAAGCTGAACCTTCTTGATCGCGATGAGCCTGATATTCAGCTACCCGATACCGAGTTCTCCACGCACATTACGATGCCTTCTCTGGATTTCCAGAAGATATGTCGCGACATGACACTACTTGGAGCAAAGGTTACCGAGATTCAGAACGTAAACTCGAGCCTAACATTCAGTTGCAAGGGTCATTTTGCGTCGCGAACAACGATTATGGGTGATAGTGAGAATGAGTTCACAATTCAAAAGAAAGAGAATGATATTGTTACTGGCACGTTTTCATTGCCTCATCTAGTTCTCTTTACCAAGTGTACGAATTTGTGCAACAATCTAGAGATTCACATGAAGAACGGCTGGTTTTTGATGATTCGGTATGTGGTTGCCAATCTGGGCGACATTAAACTATGCCTGATGCCTGTATCCGTGTAAGTGTAAAGACATTCTACAAATTATTTCGAGAGTAAAACAGAGGATCGCAATTGTTTCAGCGACTATAAAATAGTTGGTGAAATCGTTTGTAGATATATGAAACACGTTCTCAAATAGATCATGAAATGGTGATGTATTCTTTGTGAGATCCTTTTCTGCTACAATTGAAACACATACCTTTAAAAATATATGCTGTAGCCATACTAACACAATTACAATAAGGATAACAAGTTGTAACCAAAAATTTGGGTATATTGTGTGGGAAATAACAATAGAGACCATCAAGAACACAAAAAGCATGAAGTGAATATATCCCAGAATATAACCTAGTGCTTCACCTTCGTTAGTCAGCCATTTATACAAAAATCGGATAGTACTTTTTAGATATTCTGCACACGAGTGAATGATCGACTCTTTATCGATTTCGATGGCAATCTTCATTCTTAACTTTACTTACGACGTGATTTATGAGCGGTATACGTAACATCGTCTCCAATTTGAAACATGGGAATCTTTGTGTTCAAATTAGATCGCTCATGTACGGCTGATGACGTATTCCATATTTTGATGATTGAAAATTGACCTTTAGGAGAAACAGTAATCCCTGCAATCGATTCTTTATTTTTTACAAGTAGTTCGTCTGTTACACAATTAACCATAAGATCGATGTATATTTTTTGAATATTTGAAATGTCTACCTTCTTGGACCACGAACCTCCATTCTCGTTTTCGGGGGAATCCCATAGAGGTTTGAATCCATCTCGCATGAAGAAGAACATCCCGCATTCCCACGCATCTTTAGGAATCGCCTCTACGACCGACCAAAACTGCTGGGGCGTAGACAGATCAGCAATACGAATATATCCGTTCAACGAATAGTCGTGGCTCTCGGGGTCATGATACCACAAAATCCAAGAATTTTTGAATCTTGTGGTCTCTGTCCCCATTTTATACTCAGTACTATATTATGTATGTTTAAAACGGAATTCGTTTTTCAAGGAACAAGTGTACAGTATTACAATGACTCTTACTGTTATTGACATGTATGCCCTTCGGGAGTGCACGCGGATTGTTCTGCCTGCAATTGTGGAGGAGAACATATCGAAGCTTCGCCGAACTGCAATGGTGTTCAAGCCGTTTTATAAGTCGCAAAGACATACACCAAGGCCTCGTCCAGTCGATAACTGGCGCGAAAGATTGCTTGTCGAGTGTGTTCGCAAGGTAAAGGAGCGCGAAGATCCAGAGTACTCAGAGATCTTTGCAATCTTCAATAAAATTACAAAGTCAAGTGTCGAAAAATTGTCAAATGATACTATCGCTCTCATTCAAAAACGCGACGAATCATTTCGTCTGCGTGTAAGCACACTACTATTTGACAAAGCTATTACCAACCATATTTTCGCAAACGTAATGGCTGATTGTGCAGTCATTCTATCGAGTTCTATTCCAGAGATGGTGGAAGATTTGAATACACAGGTTTCGATGTTCGATACACTTTATAACATGAACGAAACAATTGCTTGTAATCACAATACCCTTATTGAGTGGACAAAGCAGAAGGAGAAGCGACGTGGATATGCCAAGTTTGTAACTGAGTTGAATGTTCGTAATCTAATTAGCGACGATTGTGTTCAGAAGGGACTGGAGGATGTACTATCTGAGCTTTCGATTCTTCTTCAGCAGGTAAAGAGTCCGCAGACGGAAGAAAATATCCACCAGTGCGCCGTGTTCTTGTTCGAAACTCTGAAGCTCATCCCCTCAACAAATAAAGTGTGCCGAGAACTTATGAAGAAATCGATATCGGCTATCCTGCAATCGAAACCACCAACACTGATTATGAAGACAAAGTTCAAGCTGGAAGACGCGTTGAAATTAGTATCCTAAAAACATATCGGCAAAACAAATGTCTGCTCCAGTAATACCATCCGCGAGCGTTCTTCTCCGGGCGGCGCAGGTTGCAGTTGAGCAGGACAAGCCTATTTATCTGGATTACTACGGAGATAGTGTTTCAAAGAAGTGCTGTATCGGAGTCAACGACCAGGAAAAGTATCTTGTAAAGTCCGAGAGTGAGTATACGTCGACAATTCAGAGCGTTTTTAAGTGTGAAACGTGCTACATTATAATGACGGAGAACTCGCTATATATTGTTTCGGCTGACGTTCCAATCAAGAAAATTGTTGCGCCACCTACAGAGTAAATAAATATATAAGTAATGGACCTAGTTTTTCCACCTCCACACTACATCCTATTTGAGCCCTTAAATGACACAAATATGTTGAAGATATGGTCGGAATACAAGCAAAAAAATAAGGATTGCGAATATGAAGTATTTGATGCTTCTATGAATCATTCAGTTGAAACGTTTGCTCCCTGGATTGAATCGTGGATGAGTCGAATGCCATCTAAGAAGACTCGGTTTCGAGTTCTTTTGATTCTTCATTCAGAATTTTTGACTTTTTCTTGTCAACAAGTGCTTCGTCGCCTGCTAGAACAGCGATCATTTCGATGCAGAGTGTGGTTTCATATAGAAGACCCTACCGGACTTCAAGCTGCAATCCAGAGTCGATGCATTATAAAACGAATTCCAACCTATCTTCACACTGTCAAATATAAAACACTATGAAGCTCGAAGTTTATACGGACGGCGGTTGCACACATAATGGAAAACAGAATGCACGAGCATCTTATGGGTACTATTTTCCCGAACACAAAGAGCTATCATTTGCATCTAGAGTTCCAGACGACCAACCGCAAACAAACAATCGAGGAGAATTATTGGGTATTTTAGAGGGTATCAAGAAAGCGCAGGCATCGTTTCCTGCAGCCGATGTGAATCTTCATGTATTTACTGATTCAGAATACTCCAAAAATTGTATAACCAAATGGCTTCCAGGATGGATTGCAAAGGGCTGGAAGACATCATCGGGAACTGCAGTGTTGAATCGCGATCTAATTGAGGATATTTCGGGACGACTTCTTTGCTTTGAATCGCACACGTTTACATATGTTCGCGCTCATACCGGTGGCGATGACGAAATGAGTAAAAACAATCATATAGTTGACAGAATGGTTTCAAAGGTGTTGAATCCTGAAGAAGCGGTTCCTGTTGCTAAAGTTGAAGTGAACGGTCCTCTTCAGATGATGGGTCCGCCAGTATCAGAAACTCAGCTTTATAACTGGTGTATTGCAAATTTGAAGGAGCTGGATCCTGTTATACTGCGCACTTCTATAATTTCTGCATATGTCAAGTCTATGAAGAAAAACGGATACGAAGTTACGAAACAGAAACTACATAGAACGAACGAATACCGATTGATCGCTGGTAATCATTTAACCACGACACACACGGATTAATATAAAATGAGTGTAACGGCATATCATTTCTGGTCGCCTACTTGTGCTCCGTGTAAGGTCATTAAGCCTGCAATCGAAGATTTGAAGGAAGAGTTTTCAAATATTCGCTGGGTTTCTGTTAATACTCATAGCGATCCTGAGAATTATGCCGGACAGTTTAATGTAACAAGTGTTCCTACTATTGTGGTAGTTTCGCCAACCTCTACGGAGAGACACTCAGGAACAACTATGATGGGGTATTATCGTATCATTCGAAAGTCAATTTCTAGCGTGTAGTAGCAGGAACTACATTGCTATGTGTCATAGATTCTAGTTGTTTCTTTCGGTCAGTTAATTTTTTCAGAGTTTCGTTGCTGTTAGGGTCAGTAATACCAACACTGCGCAGATAATCCAGATCTTTGTTAACCTGGATGAGTTCAGTCTGTTCTGCAGTTACTACCGGCGCGGGAATAGCATTACTACCAGGGTTTACTGCAGCCGGCTTATTGCGACTTCCGGTGTATGGTAGTAAATCTGGATTTGAAGCAGAAGTTGATATCCATCCAGATAACCCGAGAGAAAACCCGAATAACGCGGCAAGTCCGTCATTATATAGCGAGCTATTGAAGATATACGTTCCTGGTGGAGATGCCTTGGTACATAATACCTGGGCGAGTAAGACTAGGAATGACGACAGTGACGCCAAAATATTTTTCATGGGGTTCTCCTTGGCGTTCTGAACTGTGTAGTCATATGTGTAGTACGTTAGAATTGCAGCAGACGATACTACGAACATAGGAAGGAACTTACCAAAGACAAATGCCGAAATCATACATGTTACCAAAGAACTTCCGCCTATCATTGACGGAATCAGATATCCGTAATCAAGCGTGAATAGTGACATCACAAAGCCCCATGCTAGCAGTGCATATGGAATCATACTGATGATCCAACGCAATGTCGTCCAAACGCCTCCCTGTAGAACAGCGAATGCACCACCTCCGCCGAACAGCAGTGCTATAATCATCACTGCAAAGAACAAAAAACTGCTGTATACTGCAGCATACGCTTGACTAATTGCCATTCTTTATCATTCAAATAAGATTATAAAATATAATACTAAATGAGTGCTCCGGAAGGAACGAGTATTATCCCATCAACTAGCCCCGCTGAAATCAAGGAAGGCCCTGTTCCAGCGCCATCAACGGCAATGCCAGTTGTATTTCCACCCCCTCCTAAAGGAAACAACTCACCGCCTACTGCTACAAGCGAGACACCTGCAACAAAAAAGGAAGGAATATCCTTTCAGGATTTAATTGTTTCAATTTTTTATTTGATTTTTACGGGTTATGCTATATATTATGGATGGATACTAGGACAACAACATGGTCGTGAATATTTAATGTACGTTCAGACATTTGGGCCATGGCTACGCAGTTGGTTTGTTCGAGATTAACTATAGGTTCTGCGATCACGGTAATCCCACTCTTCTGTCTTCCAAACACTATCGTCGTTTTTATCATCCTTAGCAGCTTCTTCTGCCTCCAATCTAGCGTCCCTTTCCATCTTCTCTTCTAGTGTCAGCTCAGGCCTTAGCTTCTTGTGGCTGACATCTTTCCAATCATCCATTGGTAGTGCCTCTGGTTCTTCGTAAGAATCATAGACAAAGCCATCATACGCCTGTCGTGGTTCACGATAAACAAAGCGAGAGCGCTTCTCGAGATTCTGGCGCCGAATCCTGGACTGTTCGCTCAGTTCATTCATCTCTTGCTGTCGCTTTTCCTCGTCGGCCTTTTCGTTCCACTCGCGCGCAAGTGAAGCAAACGACTTGGCTCTAGTCCACGTCCCTGCATTAGTGCGAACTGGTGCCGATCCGCTGAGAACAGGGAAGCTTTCGGGCTTCAGGTTGACCTCCTCAGCCTTGCTGATCCGATTGCGCAGGTGTGGGGGGACGTAGTGAGATGCCATTTTGTGTTGTAATCATATCCATACAAAAAGTAAATTCGTTTTCCCGAAAAACGAACTTACAACCTTATAGTTGTGAATCGTATAAGAATGTCGTACGCTTTGTCTATCGCGTTGAATGGCGCCATTACTGAGTTCCAGATCCCAGCAAAAACGAAGGATGTTCTCGAGTGGATGCGAAAGAAGTACAAGAATAACTCAATCCAGTTTCAAGGTAAGCTCCAGGATCCAACGAAGGACACTCGTATGCTGAATATCTTTGCGTCCTCATCTGAAGACGAAGATAATGTGAATTCTCACATGCTACCTGCACCTTTCGACGAAGAAGTCTACAGCAGTCAAATCTTGATTTTAGTTACCGAAAACGACGACAATGATTCATACATTCCTGCAATATCGTCATATAGTTCAATTAGAACACACGAGTACGAAAAACTATACCAAGAATGGACGTTTGCAGTTGATGAGGATGATAACGATGCTGTCGATAACGAAGAAGAGGAAGATGCGCCAGTGGAGGAGGAAGTTGTATTCGAAGAGGCAGAGGAAGATATTCCCGTTCAACGATCAGCGCCGGTTCGAGCTGTAAAGCAAGTTCAACAACGTGATGTGTTTATTGATTGCGCGATTCGTGAGAAGGTCGTTGATAACTTTGCGGTGCTATTTAACTCTCGTGAAATGGCAACCGACTTTGAACTGAGTATTCTCAAACATGTAGTTGAACTAGCGAAAAAGGATAGTTATGAAGTCGACTGGTCTAACAGGACATTTTGGAATATGTATCGCAATCGCGCGGTTTCTCTTTATGAGAACTTGAAGGGTTCGGAAAGTTACGTTAAGAATAATCAACACATTCTAGATAAAATTAATTCAGGCGAACTTGAGATTAGCAATGTTGCTGAAATGTCTCCAATTGATTTGTGTCCTTCGCGCTGGAAGGAATCAATTGAGAAAATCATTGAATCAGAAAAGAAACTATATTCGACCCAGAAAAATGCGTCTATCTTTATGTGGTGCTCGGGTTGTAAGCGAAAGACAAAGTGCGATTACTACCAGCTTCAGACTCGATCTGCAGATGAACCCATGACAACGTTCGTTAATTGTCTGGAGTGTGGCAAGAAATGGAAATTTTAGTGGCTATATATAATGGTTTGGGTTGCAGAGCGTCCGTTGAATAATGCAGACGACAAAAAGCTTTTTAAGTATCTCCGAGTTCGCATGGGTGAACGCAATGCAAACAAGATAGTTAAGGTATTGAGCCTTTACAAATACATAGAGTCTCAGCCAATTCGGTCACAAAAAGATATAGAAACCATCGCGTACTACGATACGAAAATGACAAGACCCGTATTCAATCGCAAGACTGCTAAATCTGTTTTTTCACTAATGAAACAGTCCGGAGGAGCTGGCGACGAGGCCTTAGTTCTCGACCGCGCCATTCGAGGTATCATTGGTTATATTCAAGGATTCTTGCCTGGCCCACTCATTAGTGCGGCGGGAAATGCCTACTACTACATGACAATTCTGAAGCGAATTGAAGAGATGCCTGGAATTGGTTCGTTTGTAGATATAGCTAAAGAGGCGGTGCTTCAAACCACCAAAACTTTAGTTGTAGGTGCAAACGATATTGCTACGGACGTGGGTGGTCCTGCAGGTGCAGTTGCAGTAGCGCTTCCAGCCGCGATTGCAGTTGCCTTTGTTGCAATAACACATTTACTTGAGGATGAACTAGGTGAAGCCTTACTAGTAGTGTTCTTGGCGATTCCTTTTATTGGACCAACATTGTACAAGGCTGCCGGATCTTTAGGCAAATTCGGCCGCAAAATATTCGAACACAAAGACACGATCGTTGGAACAACCGGTATGTTTTTGGGAGATGGTATGGCCGAACGTGTTGAAGATTTAATTCCTAATATGGATGCACGAAAGGAAGAAGCTCCAGCTCCAGTTCCAGCAACTACCGGTGCAAAACGATTTTCAACGAGACGGCGTAAGGTCCATAAATGGAGACGAACGAGATCCGCGAAACGCTAAAAAACTGGATCGGATTCGACGACGAAGAGCGTCGTCTTCGTGGTGAAATTAAGAAACTTAACGAACAAAAGACTCGTCTTTCTAAGAAAATTCTAGAGTTTATGCGTACTAATGAAGTCGACAAGTTTTCTCTGGAAGGAACTGGAGCAGGTACTTTGACGCGTTCTGTTCGCACAACAAAGCCTCCAGTGAAGCGTGCTAATATCCGAAAGCAGTTATTTGTATACTTTGCAGATCAGCCTGATCGAGTAACTAGCTTTTTGCGTGAGATGGACGGTATGCCTTCAAATGGAGAATCTGCTACTGAACTAAAACAACGTGAGGTTTTGAGTCGCACAGTTCCTCGCGAAAAAAAGAATTAAACTTAGATATAAATGGTTATTCGATATTCTGATAATGATTTGTTTCAAGTTGATTCATCAAGACCTGACGTGATTTTTATTCACAAAAATGTACCTATTCCTAGCAAATGGCTAAGCCGTCAGCGTATGAGATCACCCAGAAATATGTTTGCCTATCGTGCTGCCAATCCGCTTGAACCGAATGATTGTTTGATTTTAGCAGAGTCATTGTCTGCAGATGTTCCTGGATATCAATCAACAAAATGCCACTTTAGAGAAAAAACTACTAATCTTGCGTTTGGATTCACTGATGCTCTAAACATTAGAATCTCAAATACTCCTTCTGCAATCCAAAATGAACGTGCGAATCCCGATCTTGGAGAGGCATACGCAATTGTTAGAAAGGAAATAGTTGAAGGTGGAGCACCATATCATATTGCATATGTATTGTTTAAAGATGGAAATACAAATATAACTATGGAAGCTGATGCAGGCGATCCTGACTTAACGTATCCTGTTTTTGATATATATGACGACAAAAGAAAAACCTTTCATGCTAGATTTTCAAAACTATATCATCCAGCTACGACGATTGTTCTAAAGAAACGATGAATTCGAGCGATCGTTTTGAAACCACATTCAAATTTCTCCATATTATCTGTAACTCTTCCCACGTAAGAAGTTCCATCTCAAATAATTCCCCGTAATACATGTTTGTGCGCTTTGCTACCATTTTGCACAAGTCTGTAGGGTCTTTTATCTCCAAGGCATACAAGTCTCGAGAATGAATCTGTATATTCAAATCTTCTATTGCATCTCGATCATCAAATGGCATCACTTCTTCGTTGAATTCACGCAAAGCTGTATCCAATGAATTCGTATCTTTATGTATATTGAACGCTCCTTTTACAATACCATACCTCCAATCTTTTTCTAAGTATCGGAATCTGGCACGTGTATGTGTCGGATATATATCTGGTGTATCAAATTGGATGCGCATACCATACTTACGGCTCAATCGTTTGCACTGCAATGTATAGTAGTTCATATAGTCGCCTGGTAACGAAAACTTCTCAAGTTTACAAACATCTTCATGAATATCGCGAAGAAATCTGGACTCTTTTCCAATTAGGAACTTCACTTCCTTCTGTATTCTTGCAGTAACAATTACAATTGCCATTTAAGAAGTGCCTCTCGGGCAGCCCATTGTTCTGCCTGTTTCTTAGTAGTAGATGTGCCGGTTCCTAGTCTAAGTCCGTTGATGCCCACAACAGCCATCGTATAAATTCCGTTTTCATTCGATATCATTGCATATGTCGGTGTCGTATGGAATGCAGCCTGATAAACCTTCTGAAACTGCTCCTTGAAATTACGATTATTCATTAGGATTTTTGGAATATCGATATACATTTCAATCAGGCGGACCATAAAATTGTATAGAAGTTTAAAGTCGTATCCAGAATCGATCCAAATTGCGCCGATAAATGCTTCGAAAATATCACCTAGTTTCTTAAGATTTGTTCGACCCGCACAGATATCTTCATTGTGTCTAGAAATAACATAGAACTCATCAAGACCAATAATTTGGCTTAATTTTCCTAGTGTTTCATTACACACAATTTCTTTTTTCAAGTCAGTTAGGAACCCTTCATTTTCTTGCGGAAAACGTTCCATCAGATATGTAGACACACACGCTCCGAGAATAGAGTCACCTAGATGCTCCATTCTCTCGTACGATTCATCAAACAGATCCAAACAATTAGAAGGTCTAGGCAAAAGTTCGGTGGATTCTCCGGTTGGAGTAGTGTACTCAGACCTTTTTACATATGAAGAGTGGACCATTGCAGTCTGGAATGTATTTGCATTTCGAACTTTGAAAGAACAGTTATGCTTCTCCAAAATTCGATGGACGTCGTTAATACTCAGTAGCTTGTTTTTTGAGTTGAATGGATTGTAACCTTGCATTCTTACTTACTAGAACGTTTGTTGCGTCTAGTTCGTTTTACACGACGACGTCCACCAGTCGGTGCTGCAGCCATCGGTGCTGCAGCCATCGGTGCTCCGGCCAGTTCACTCTTAACTGCAGCATCTAACTTATTCCAGTTTGTTAAAAAAAGTGAAGCTTGTTTTGGGTGCTGTGCTTTCATTGTTTTTAAGGATGAGCGCAACCCTGACTGAATCTGAGGTTCAAATTTTTCAATCAACATCGGGAGCTGAGTTTTCACTGCATTGAGTATGAACCCAGACATTTATATTTTACATTGAATATTTATTTCGCTTAGCGGGGTTAGTTTGAATTGTTCGTTCAAACGCAAACTCGTTGGACACCATCTTTGGCTTTTGACGCTCTACCATAAACTCATAACAATCTTCTGGATTTGCGTTGTCTTGATACTTTGAGAAATAAGCTTCCAACCCATCCATTAACTCGTGTTTAGACATGGACCATCCCTTCGTCCACATACCAGGTCTCTGAATTCGAATCAAACTTCCGTCCTCTTTAATCTCTAGCTTATCGTACTGCTGAAACTCGGGTTTCTGTAGAATAATGGACATCTCACTCTCAATTTGCTTCCGTTCACGTCTTACCTCTAGGGATTTGGAGTTCAGTTCTTTCAAATCCTCGTCTAACTTGCGATAGCTCTGCAGATGGGACTTGAGTGTAATAAGTGTTGCGTCCATTTCGTTATACTTGGAAAAACAAATAACAAACTTTCATCCGTTTTAAATAATAGGGATGAATCTGGATGCAAGAGAGATAGATCACTTGCGCAAAGTATACAATGAAGAACATACTAATGAGACTCCGATTCAAGCTGACACTTCAGTAAAAGTTTGGAACGAAATAAGGCGTAGGTTACACAAATCATGTAGAACTGGCCGTTCAGAGTGTATTTTGGCCAATCTCATGCAAAGACCTCAAGGCCCTTCGTCTTGGAAAGTGAATCCAGAACAATGGATTACGAGCGACGATATTGATGCTATTGAGAAACAATTTGAGAAGGTTTTTAAGGAATACAAATACGTAGGCACATTCCCTATTGATTTTGACAAACATACACGAACCGGAGAGTGTCTTGTGAGTGCACTTTGCTCGTTAGATATCAAATCGCTTTATGAAAAAGGATATCGTCAGTTCGGGATTGTTTTTAACACTGATGTATCTACTGGGCCAGGTCAGCACTGGGTTGCAACGTTTTGCGATTTGTCTACTGAGTTGGAGCACCCCCGTATGACTTACTTTGATTCGTATGCACATAAACCTGAGAAGCAGATTCAAGTATTGATGCGTCGCTGGAAAAAGCAATGGGACACTACTAACATTCACCCAAAACCCATGAAGTTATCGTATAACGGAACTCGCCATCAGTATGAGGATAGCGAATGTGGAATGTATTGCGTTTATTTCCACTATTGCTGTTTAACCGGCGTTTCAATGGAAAAAAGAGTTCCGGATCAAGTCATTCGTGGCCTGCGTGGACTGCTCTTTAGAGTTTAATATCTCAATACTTAATTAAAAATGGCAAACGCTTGGCTTACTCACGTCAAGGCAACAATGCGAACGATGAAGTCAAAGGGTCAGTACAAGAAGGGCGATGGTCTGAAGAAGGTTATTCAGCAGGCTAAGAAGAGCTACAAGAAGACTCGCCGTGGTGGCGCGGATGAGGACAAGGTCGCGTTTCCTCCCATGAAGGTTCGCACCGGTGCTCGTCGCACCCGCCGTCGTCATTAAACTTCCATCTCCTAAAATTTAGGAGTGTTTGTAAATTACGCCTATTTTGTGTCTGAAAGCGGTTAAACGATCTAAAATACTTATCATATTCCGGTCATTTTCACGAAAAATAGGCATATCTAACATACAAAACAAATGGGCGGCGGTCTTCTACAACTCGTTGCCATGGGCGCTCAGGACGCATATCTCTCTGGAAATCCTCAGATTACCTTCTGGAAGGGCATGTTCAAGCGCCACACCAATTTTGCAATGGAGCCATTCCGCATTAACTTTACCGGCCAGCCCAATTGGGGCACTAAACAGTCGGCGACTATCAATCGCAATGCCGATTTGCTATACTCCACTTACCTCGAGGTCCAGCTGCCCAGCTATAACTCCGACAGTCGCAAGGATGCCTGCTACAATAACGACCAGTTCCACCTTGGCTACAATCTGCTGAAGTATGCCGAACTGGAGATCGGCGGACAGCTAATCGATCGTCAGTATGGTGAATGGATGTTCCTGTGGGACACTCTCTGCGGTTCCACCGAGAAGAGCTTGAACGGTCAGCAGATGGTTGGCGTTGGCGGTCGCACGTCGGTTCTGGGTTCAACAAATCCTGTTGGTACGAATAGCTTTTCAAGTGGAACCACAGGCATGTATATTGACGCAAACGGAGCAACAAACGGAACACCTACTGCATCAGTGGGTCAGGTATTTATTCCAGGTGAGAATGCCGGATGTAAGGTGGGCTCATCTGGAGGTGGTAGCCAGCCCGGTCACCCGACGATTGTGTATGTGCCTCTCAATTTCTTCTACTGCCGCAATCCCGGTGCCGCTCTACCTCTCATTGCTCTCCAGTATCACGAGGTTAAGATCAACATTCTCTGGAACGAGAACCAGCTAATTAGCGGTGACTATAACCACGTGCCTGTCCCCGCCCAGCCTTCCCAGGCCGCCATTTATGTGGATTACATTTACCTGGATGTCGAGGAGCGTCGCCGTATGGCTCAGGAGTCGCACGAATACTTGATCGAACAGGTCCAGTATAACGAGGATAAGGGCCTGTCTTCTTATCAGAATCGCATTGACTTGACCTTCAATCATCCCGTCAAGGAGCTCATCTGGGTTGTTCAGCCCACTTGCTACCGCTCTTGCAAGATTGCAGTTCCCACCACAGCTGTAGGTGTGCGTAATAGTGCAGCTTCTGGTAACCCTGCTAACTCTGGCTCTAGTGCCGCCGGGTATAACCGAAACCGCCTAACTCCCTTCACATACGATCAGACTGCAGTTTTCAAGCAGCACCTCCAGATCAACGGACAGGACCGTCTGGATGCCCGTTATGGCGACTACTACAACAAGGTTCAGCCTTACCAGCACCACACTGGTATTACGCAGACTGAGTACATCAAGTATGATACTCTTAACTTAAACGCTGGACCAGGAACGGTTGCTCTACTCAACCAGCCAGGAATCTACTGCTACTCATTTGCGCTGAAGCCCGAGGAGCACCAGCCTTCCGGTACGTGCAACTTCTCCCGTATCGACACTGCTACGCTGGTTCTCCAGATGAGCGGTGATGTTACGGTTAATGCAGTAAATGACAACACTTGGGATGTGCGCGTATACGCCCTGAACTACAACATTCTCCGCATCATGAGTGGGATGGCGGGTCTTGCTTACAGCAACTAACTTCCTGCTTTAGTTTTTCCAAATACAAAATACCATCCATAAGCTCCTCTTGTGCATGCTGAATCCAGTCTCCAACTTTTAGATCCTTGCGGTCCAAATCAGTGCCGTACTTTTCTTTACCGACCTTAGCACGTGACTTAAACTTCTCGATAACAGCTGTACCTACGGAATCCATTACTATAAAACGAATTGTTAGGTCTAAACAATAATATAAAACAGACTAAAATGATTCCAGGTATTCTTGAACTCACTTCAAGGACAAAATATGGTATGACATCTCGAAATGTCCCTCTATATCTATTTCGTCCATTGAACCAACAACTCGCGCCATGTATTGTCGGTTGCTCCAAACTTTCAACAACAAACGTTATTGCGTTAGTCAATGTTCCAAAGTGGGATGATAACAAACTACCACGTGGTAATTTAGATCGTATATTGGGAAATTGTGGAGATTTCAAAGCAGAAGAAGAAGCACTGGCATACCAGTATCGAAAGCAAGGATGGTCTCCTGGTATTACGATTTTGATCCCTAACCCACAACCTGAAAGGCATACAATCACAGGTGTTTCATTCAATATTGATCCAGAAGGGTGTCGTGATATTGATGATGTTTTCACAATCGGAGATGATGGCTACTTTTATATCACTATTGCAGATGTGTCTGAATGGATGAAAGAGAATCCAGAATCATTGCGAAAGGCACAACAAATAGGACAAACTCAATACTCAATCGACGGGTCTATCATTCAATCTATGGTCCCATTTGAAACAGATTGTTCCCTTGTTCCCAATAAAGAACGACTTGGAGTATCTTTGCGATTCAAACTAGAAAACTCAAAACCTAAAGATATAGAATTTATCAAGACTATCATTACGAACACACTTTCATTTTCATATGAATCTATTTACAAGTCTCAGTATGCTTCTACTATTCAAAATGTAGCAGAATGTCTGGGTTGTAAAATTTATGATTCGCACGATTGGGTTGCAGAACTGATGATATTTTATAATATTGAGGCAGCAAAAGTCCTCAAGCAAAAGGGCCAAGGGATTTTGCGAGTTCATTCTGCTCCCGATATTGAAAAACTTGAGAAGTTTAAATCACTCGGAGTTGACGGAAGGTTTCTGGCGTTTAAGTCGGCAAAATACGTCCCAACTACAACAAACGAGACACATTGGGGCCTGAATGCAGATGTGTATTGTCATGCTACGTCCCCTATCCGCCGATTTGCCGATGTGATTAACCAGTATGTTTTGAAAAATGAAACTCCGCCCGATGTGGATATTAGTATGCTAAACCAACGATCCAAGGATTTAAAGCAGTTTGGAAGAGACGTCTTCTTCATTCGTCAAATTCAAAGCAATAAGAGATATGTATCTGCAATTACTTTGAACGATCATCGCGTTTGGGTTTCCGAGTGGAAGCGTATTATCACATGTAAAAATTCTTTTATAGAAGGAACTCGGGGAACTTTATATTTCTCATTGGATATGAATCAATCAACGTGGAAGCGACGGATGGTGTTTAGATTCGAAGATACAATGAATCCGGAATAACAAATCCACGCACAAGTTTCTGTTCGATTCCAATCATTTTTTCAATCATATCCGTATCTTGCTTGATAGTTGCAATACTGACCCATTCACGCACAATATTTGCCAGTTTCAAAGTAGCACGAACAAAGTTTCCGTGTTCAACACCATATTTTTCGCAAACAAAGTCGTTGCCCTCCAGCCACTCGCACATTACATCATGCCAGTAATCTGTAACTTCCCAATTTGTCTGAAGTATTTCACTCTTCATCATTGCATCGCCGTGTTTACGGATTTTATCAATATGTTCTGTAACCGGAATAATCTCTTCCGTCGTTGGCTGTTCCAGAAAGCAAGATAGCGTTTGTACAATTGTATTTGCAGGTTGGCTATGAATCCATTCATGCGTGTATAGTTCTGTCATGAGAATCGGGTGTCCTTCGTGGATCTCAGACGCCAACACGCCCTTTTCTGTAAGACTATTGTTCTCGATATAGCCATTCTTGAATAGGAATGACTTTCGCGTTTCGATGTCTTCGAGATATGATTGTAGATGCTTGATATCTGTATCGAGTTGGACTAGTGATTGCTTTAGCCCGCAATATCGGACATACTCTTTCTTTGCCTTATCCCATTTTGGACCTACATGCGAATTGTCCCACTTTGATAGTTCTTGCTGATGCTTCTTCTTATCAGCATTATTTGTTGACCGAAGATTTGTCTGAATTTCATCCCGGATTTCGCATACACGCATAGTTGTTTCGTCGAACTTTTGTAGCTCGGCTTTAATCGATTCTTGTTTATTTTTGATTTCGTCAAGTTGCTGGATATTTTGTTTCATCCAGTAAGTATCATTCTGGACGGACTTGCCTGAGCCCATTGTGGCAAGAATAAATGAATAATCGAACTTCATTTGTGATTCTACGCTAGCTCTTTTTCCGGTCATCATTTCCTTGACAAGTTGCGGATCTTCCGGATCACGAATTGGAAGGTATACTACAATACCCTTATCATCCTTGCCTCTGCGTCCTGCTCGTCCAGCCATCTGAATATACTCGGATGTTCGCAACATCCTCATGTTTTCTGTTAGATCGTCGTATTTGCGATAAGATGTGAAGACGACTGATTTGGTCGGCATATTGATTCCAACTGCAAACGTTTCGGTAGCAAATAGGATCTTAATAAATCCCTTGTCAAACAGAACTTCTACAATCTCCTTGAGAATCGGAAGCATCCCCGAATGATGAAACGCTACACCTTTCTCAAGCAGGGAGTTTAGTTTATGAAACCCCTCGATCTTTTGAAGTTCAGTATATCTGTGGAGATGAAACTTTACGATATGCTTAACGTCTGCAGTTTCGGATGATGTAAGTAGATCGGTAGATACCTTTGATGCATATTCCTCGCACATCTTACGTGAGAACACAAAGAACAGAGCTGGCCTGTCTAGTTTCAGAATAAGTTTATTCATTCGGTCTAAGAAGCTTCCAACACGGACATCCTTTTCAATAACCTGCCCTTCTTCGCGAGTTTTCACACGTTCCTTATGCTTTCTTAGTTCGTCTTGCTGAGTATAATACTTGCGGACCCATGCTTTGTACTTCTCAAAGTTGAACTGATCTTTTGCGTCCATGATAACTTCACCATCTTCAGTTGTGTGGATTAGCGGGACAATGCGATACTCGGTAGAAATCAGATGACACGGCTTTTGCTTGATGGTAGTCAGCCAGTTCACAAATGGTTCGGGAGAGTCCAATGTTGCAGATAACAGCACCAAGTTTACATCGGGGGGCAGTAGAACTAGACATTCCTCCCATACACTTCCCCGTCCAGGATCGTTAATGTAGTGAACTTCATCGAATACCACTGCATCTAGGTTTGCTAGAGAAAGCTCAGCTGTAATCCCGACATGTTCGGTTGAAGTTCCCTGTTTATATAGCAAGTTACGGAGGATTTCAGTTGTCATGATGACAACATCTGCTTGAGGACAGAACTTAATGTCTCCAGTCATAATGCCGACTCGATCGCCATATATCTTTTTCAAATCGTAAAATTTCTGATTTGAAAGAGATTTGATAGGGGTGGTATAGAATACGCGCTTGCCTTTGTTCAAAGAACGCCAAATTTGGTATTCACCAACTAGCGTCTTACCTGAACCAGTTTTAGCGGTAATGAGGACATTTTCATCTTTGGAAATGTACTCAATGGCCTTCTCCTGAAAAGGATCCAACTTAAATTTGAACGGGTGCTCCATTGTTACTAATTTAAAAATACATACATTTTATGAGTCCGTTTTACTCTACCACTCCATAGCAATGTCCTCAATGCGACACTCCTTCTCATCGGGCTTCGATAGTTTGGTATTGACTGCATTGATTTCTGCATCAAACCCATCTGGCCCTTCCTCCGTTCCCTCAGGCATCTTTGTCTCGTCAATCAAGATATCTACGAACCCAGTTCCACAAGGAGGCTTCTGTCCGAACATGATATTTCCAGACACACCCTTCATCGAGTCAAACTCACCCGAGATTGCAGCGTTGAAGAGAATCTTGGATGTCTCTTCGAACGAAGACTGAGCTAGAACTCCGCTCTCACCCTTGTTCATGCCGAATCGGTTGACCGATAGAATGAAACCCGGATAAGTCATGGTATCAATCAGCGTAATCATATGGTGATAGTTAACGTACTCTGTGGAGAATACCTCCATAAACTCGTCGTACAGGCACTGACGGACTGCTTCGATTCCAAACACATCAAGAATCTCGTGAATGTCGTTCGAGAATGTGCGGAATGGATCTACGTGTGAATACACTGCTAGATCTAGAATATTAGTTCCCTCGGCATCCAAGACATACTGCTTCAGCGGTGCATAGCCTCCCGATGTATCGTCATAGGTCATTTCGTCCTTAATTTCGCGGAGATATACGCGACCAATTCCGTCAATTCCAGTTAGAACTGTGTCTAGGAGCTTGTCTTCGATAAAGCGTAGAGCAAGGGCATTCTTGACAATATCGGGCTGAAACACTACCCGCAGAATCAACTTATCTGGGCTATTAGTGTCGTTTGTAATACAATCAAACACCTTCAATACCTTATTATCCTGAATACGAGCCTGAATCGTAGTCATATCCATGATATTTCGTCGCGCCATTTCGGTGCGATCTAGTTCCAGTCGAAGAATCCAAGGTGAGCTACACGTCGAACCCTGAGACACCGAGAACAATTCGTATGCCTTTAGAATCTCTGCATCTTCCTTGATTGCAGTATTGTCGGATGTTGGATTGGGGTCATAGTAAATGCGAACAGACCGAGTGATATCGCGCAAAGTCGTTTTTTGAATTTCTTTCATCATTGAGAACATTGCGTCCTGAGACGTGGCAATATCGCTATTCATAAACACTACATTGGATGGGTTCTTAGGATTTGGTGTTGCAGCAAGTAGTTCCATTAGACGAGGAACACCCTGCGTTGCATTGGCCTTAACGGTTCCAGTTGAGTGGAAAGTGTTAAGAGTTAGCTGAGTAGTCGGCTCACCGATAGACTGGGCGGCAAGAGTGCCTACCATCTCACCAGGATGGACGCGTGCTTTGATGTATTTGAAACGAATCTCGGACACAACCTCATCAAACATCGCTTGAGATAAACGCAATACCATAATCATCTTCTTTGGAGCCAAATAGTATCGAAGCAGGCAATGGAACACCTTGTTATCCTTCATCCATGTCTCAGAGCACATGGCATCTAGTTGGCGGATCAGGTATTCTGGGGTTAAGTCTGTTTTGGTGGCATATGGGTTCTTGTATTTACCAAGCATGCGTCGTAGATTAACTGGAGCAAACAGCTTTGTGTCGCGTCTGTATCTCCAAACATTGTGTATTAGAAACTTGCGATCAGCCAGGATTCTATCCACAAAATCATCATCTTTAATCTCATCTGGCTTGGAGCAAACTGCCTGGTAATCATTTTTAGATGCAGCAAAATCCTGGTAGATCTGTTCGAGTGTCATCACGCCCAGATCACAGGACTGTGACTCAACTGCCGTGCTATCGATTCCATCTCCGCCATACTGAAACTGAACGATGGATCCAGTTGCATTTCGAACCGTTCCGTCGTATTCTACGTGTAGATCCTCCATAGTCTTCACCAATCGTCGCTGAATGTACCCCGAATCACTGGTCTTAACTGCAGTATCAATCAGTCCTTCACGTCCAGCCATCGCGTGAAAGAAGAACTCTGCAGGACGAAGCCCTGAGATAAAGCTGTTTTCCACAAACCCATGCGCTTCTAGCCCGTGATTATACTTGGTAAAGTGAGGCATTGTGCGATCCTGTAGTGTATTCTGGACACGCTTGCCTACAATGAACTGCTGGCCCAGTAGAGCAACCATCTGGGCGATATTCAAGTTAGAGCCCTTTGCGCCAGAGTCTACCATTTCGATCATTCGATTCTTCTTTGGGAGAGAGTTCATCACACTCTCCGCGATAGTCGAGGATGCCTTGCGAAGAACATCCAGAATTTGAATCTCCAGTTCCTCTCCATCCTCTCGAGCAGAATCGTTTAGGAATTGTCCCGAGTGAACATTGGAAATCAGGTCTGAAATACTCTTTCTTGCAGTCGCAATCGACGCATTGATTTCTGCATAAACCGAGTTATTAGCGATTAGATCTGAAGCTCCTACTGAGAATCCAGTGAACAGGTTGTATTTTGTGACAATACTTTGAATGTCGTTGATAAACTGGCCGCATCGCTGGGGATTGAAGTCGTTGTAGATGACCGATAGGATACCTTCAGCCGAATCGTCGATCGATCCGTTGAAAGCACCCTTTTTCAAGAGACCTTTTGTGAGTTGGCCGTTTTCCAGGCTGATTCGGCCCTCGAAATCCATGAGCGGAAAGGCAGTTGAGATGAGTTCTTGCCCCGTATGATTCGAATTCTTACGCACGAACGACGATAGAGGGCGTTTCATGCGTCCAAGTATATTCATCGCAATATGTTCCGGAATCTTTGCGTCCGGCTTGGAGATTCGGAATACGCCGGTCATAGTATCCTGGACGATCTGGATGATAGGCGTATGCGTTCGGGGCGAAATGATCTGTCGAAGAACAGAAGCAAGTGCCTTTAGTTCGGTTGCAGCCACGATGGATTGTGGCACGTGCATATTCATCTCGTCACCATCGAAATCAGCATTGTATGGCTTTGTTGCAGATACGTTCAGGCGAAACGTTGAATAGGGTAGCACTTTGATGCGGTGGCACTCCATTGATGCCTTGTGGAGAGAAGGCTGACGATTGAACAATACCACATCATTATCAATCAGGTGGCGATGGACTACATCGCCTTCCTTGAGGTCGATTGTCTCTGGGTTGACGTAACGCAGAGAAATACTCTTGTCTTCATCTTTTAGAAACACTGACTTCGCTCCGGGGTGCTTTGAGGGCCCGTTGCGAATATATGTTAGCAACCGATCGCGATTGAATGTCGTAACAATTTCGGGAAATGTTAGATTCATTGCGATTTCCTCTGGAACACCCAGCTCATCCAGGTCGATGTTTGCGTCAGGGGTGATTACTGAACGAGCAGAGAAGTCTACTCGCTTGCCCATCAAATTACCACGAACACGGCCAGTCTTCGCCCCGAGACGAGACTTTAATGTCTTCAGAGGGCGACCTGAGCGCTGAGCTGCAGGAGGCAGGCCCTTGATATCGTTATCTACGTAGGTTGCTACGTCGTACTGCAGTAGTTTGGTGCACTCATCGATAATGTCGGCATTATCACCCTTGTCAATCTTATCGCGAAGACGCTGGTTGATGCGAACAATGCTGATGAGTTTATGCGTTAGATCGTCTTCCATGCGCTGATTGTCCTCCATGACAACCGACGGACGAACAGTTAGAGGAGGGACTGCCAGGACAGTACACACCATCCAATCTGGACGACTGAACTTTGCGTTGAAGCCAAGTTTATTCACATGGTCGTCAGTAATACGCTGGAAGCAACGAAGAACCATCTCCGGCTGGAGAGGGATCGGTTCTTTATCCTCCTGGTAAGTAACACCTGCCAATGACGCGACTGTATTTTCAACTTTCTCTATTTTTTTAAACATTTGGCTTTCACAATGCGTACATGTTCCAGATGCAGACTTGTTCTTAAACTGTGCAGTAAGCTCACGAACAGCATTAAAACGATCCATTCCACGCAAACTTTCCGGAAATGCAGTATCCAGCGTTGCATCAGGCACATACGGATTTGAGCAGTTCAAACACACAACTTGTAGGATTTTTTGGATTGTATCTAGAAACTGGTATAGGTATACTGGTCTGGCGAGTTTGATGTGTCCAAAATGACCGGGACACTTAACATTGGTTTGCTTGCATGTCGGACATACCTTGCCATTATCGATGACACCAAATCGAGAATCAAATACACCACCTGGATAAGGCTGATTACTCTGATAAGTTTTATCCGTAATGACCTCGACTACACTGCGCGAGGCAATCTCCTTGGGATTAGCAATGCCAAACTGAACGCCGATAATAGTATCGCCCATTCTTATTCTTACTATTCAATCCGTCTATATTTATTTCGGTTCGTTTTCAACCTAGTGTATGCTCCAAAGTTTTTCGCCAAAATATGTCGTCTGATAGAACTTCTGTTATGAGTTCTTGAGAGAATTCCTCTTGCAACTCGTTCGTCCAGGAATCAAATTCAGTGCCCTTTCGCTTTATAAACTTTTCCTTGTCTTTCAATTTACGATTGAATTTGATGAACATTAGGTCGTGATATACCTGAAAGCAGAACTCTCGGGTGTGTTTTGGGTCTTCGCTTTCGTCTTTTAATCTGCGAACAATTGAGTACCAGTCCTCCATAGACAATGAATCTTTCATTAAAGTATATTTAGAATAATAAGATGGCTCGCAAGACGATGAAGATACGAAAATCGCATAAATCAGAAAAGAAGTACGATGCTGTTTTCACATATCCCGACGGACATACGAAGACTATACCATTTGGTGCAGCTGGAATGTCTGACTACACCAAACATAAAGACAAAACCCGCAGGGCGCGTTATTTGAAACGTCATGCAGGAATGGGAGAAAGCTGGAACAAACCGGATACAGCCGGCGCCTTAAGTAAATGGATTTTATGGGGACCTTCAACGTCTTTTCGAAAGAACGTTCAAACCTTCAAGCGACGCTTTAATTTATGAGTACGACGGCGTTTAGCCCCCATTCGAGTATGCGGAGCATGCCCTAGTTTAGAGTATAAAACTTGGTTTTTGGTAGGATTGCGTGTTAACAAGCCTTTGCTTGCAAGCATATCTAATGCTTCTCGTCTTTGTGATTTACGCAAACCAGTTACTACTTGTCCTTTATTGCCCAACATATCCGATACATGTCGTTTCTGTGTTCTATGGTGACCACTCATTACGAATTAATCAGATATATTTTTAGCTGGTGTGTGTATCATCGTTGACAGCTTTTATTGCAGATGGGTTCTCTTCTGGTAACACGGGAAGCTGAACTTCCTGAGGCGTATCCTCTGTTTCACTGGGTGGAGGCAGGGTTGGACGGCGCATCCAGAAAAATCTATGAAACATTTATACTATGGTTTACACATAATTTATGTGTTATCAAACGGTGGTGGAATGTCCGAGTGGTTAAGGAGGCAGGCTTAAGATCTGCTGCTATTAAAGCGCGTGGGTTCGATCCCCACTTCCACCAAGGGTGAAAATATCGCCTATACTTTGCGTCTTATCTGGCTTAAAGTATTGTCGAGCATTTCGGATATATAATTGAATATACGCAAATGCAACAGCCCCGATTACGATCGAATACCAAAGTTCCATTATGAATCGTAATCAGATTCTTATTATTTGGATAACGCGGGAAAACGGATTTAAGAAGTTCAAGTTAGGAGGTAGTAGTCACAAATATAACGTACGATGGAATCCTACGGCAGTCTCGCCAAGTTTGCCAATACTCAGCGCAAAAAGATGGAGAAGGAGGCGCGCCTGGCGAATATGACGACAGCACTGGGATTGCTGACTGAGAACAAGCAGGCCATTCTGGCGATTGATCTGAACTTGATTGTCAAGCAGTGGGCGCTTGACAACAACGACGCGAAGATCACATATTAAAGTAAAAATAAAACAAATAAAAACAAAAAACAGATTTTTAGTTTAGATCCATATAATATAATTTTAGATATAATGGATATAAGTGTATTTTTATTATGCAATAATGAATCGGTGTTATTACCACATGCAGTGAATCATTATAAGAAATATTTACCATCGTGTAAAATTACTATTTATGATAATGAATCAACTGATAATTCTGTAGATATTGCTAAGTCTCTTGGGTGTTCAGTCGTATCTTGGGCTACTAATGGTGTGTTAGATGAGTTTAGGATGACAGATATAAAAAATGAATGTTGGAAATCAGTTAAAAATGGTTGGGTAATAGTAGCAGATATGGATGAATTTTTATGTGTAACCGATGAGAATCTATTAGAAGAGTTCAACAAAGGTACGACTATACTTCGAGTGCACGGTGTTGATATGATAGGAGAAAGTAAACTCATAGATTTAAGTGATATTGATCTACAATTATTGAGAAAGTATAAAGATAATGCGTGGGAAAATAAGAACTTATGCTTTTTGCGTGAAAAAATTAGTGATATAAATTATGGTCACGGATCACATGAATGTCACCCATCGGGACATTTAGTATTTAGCTCTAATGTTTATATAAATAAACATATGTCAAAGTTAGGATTAAATTTTATGATAGATAAAATTATAAAAAGATTTAATAGATCACGTTTAATGCGCACTTATGGATTCGCTATACATTATACTGATAACATTGTTGATATAACAAATATGTATACAGAAGAATTAAAAACTTGTAGCATTCTGGAATAATTCTACAAGAGAACATAGTGGGAAACACGAAAAGTGCGGCGGTGGTCCCGCCTTTTTGTGCGTCCACCACCTTTTACGCGTCGGCACGTCTTGCCTTTATACGTACTTTTGCCACATCCGCTGGTGTAATACATGATACGCTGGACGTATCCTTTGTAACTCGGAATACTTGCACTAAACTTGGAGGCCAAAAAACTTAATAACCCATACATCCATTTCATATAGGCTTTTTTGTTATCCAGATCTACCGGATGTTTATCCATATAAGATGTTATGTCAATTGGGTATACATCTGCAAGTTGCCGTAAAAATACTCGCTGAGTTGCCATATCGTCTGGCACTGGATTTTCTGGGTAATTTCCTGCAATTGAAAATAGAAAATCGCGCCCTAATATGTGGCCTTTCAGTTTCATAGACGCATACTTCTGCTTGACCTCTTCGAATGTTGGATTTGGTCCCGGATCTATGACAGATGGATCATCTTTACACTGCATACGAAGTTTATGATTCACCATATTGTGAAGTTCATACGCCCACTTTCCGGTATCTTTTATCATCGGAATATCATGCGTAAACTTTGTGGTGCTTTCACGACAGAATTTACAAGGCAGAATATCCTTGACTCCAAGCAAAAACTCTTGAGGGTTTTTAGATTCAAACGCAACATAATGGATCAATTGCCATCCACTCGGGCCCCAAAATCTAGTATCAATGCCCATTCACACTACTTTAATTAAGTCAAAAAGTTTCTAGCAATGTAATATAAATGGCCGAAATCACTGTTTATACCATCGCGGTTGGGTTCTTTCTCGGTGGTGCTCTTAAGGATTTCTTCCAGTCTTTTACCCATGATCTGATTGCTCCATTTGCCGTCTTGTTTGGTGGTGTCTCGAAGTCTGTTGAAGGCGTTACCATTTCGCTCGGTCCCGTGAAGCTGGAGGTCGGTAAGGTGATTGCGTCTGCATTAACTCTGATGATTGCGCTATTTGTTGTAGCCATAACACTGCCTTACATCAAGGCATACGCGCCAATGATTGGGGCCCGCCGATAAAAAATAGAATAGAATAAGTAATATGGCCGAAACATACGAATCTTGGAAGACATGGGCGTCTGGAATGGTTCAGTCAGCAGTATCGCCTATACGAATTGCAGCCCCGAGCCTAGCGACCACACAGGGTTCTACATCCATGCTCGGAACAGCCCCTGAAGGCGCTGGGTATACATCAACTGGCGGTCGTCGTACGAAGAAGAAGGGCCGGAAGCATTAAGACGTCTCATCCAGCTTAATGTTCGTCCATCCACCGCGAGGGTATTTGCCGAACATAGTCTCCATGCGCTTCTCCATATCAATTGCGACCAGCATTCGCTGATCGTTATCATCCTTCCATAGCTTGAACGCCCGACGCAGACGTGTCTTGTCCAGCTGTGTAATCTCTTCTCCCTCTTCAACCTCTCGGACTCTCTCCGAAATGAACTTGGCAATTGCATCATTTTCATTTCTGTAATCCGAAGTATACTCCATAACCTTTCCAGGAGCAGTCAACTTGCGTAGTCCAACGCTCGTCCTCAAAATGTGAATCAGATACGACGCAAATGGCATAGCCCATTGAAGTGAGTTCACTGCAAACTGAATACTCTCGTCCAGCGGAAACTCATTTGCACCAGATGGATTAGATACAAATTTTGAGATAAAGTTAATCACCACAAGTCGTCGCCAGGTTCCGCCATCAACCGTATTGATCTTCGGCTTTTCGTTACACGCAAGATGAAACTTAGCAAGAACCTCAAACTCTGATCCTGATTTGAATAAGTCTCGCGCATACATCTTCTCTCCCGACGTCAGTTCCTTCATTAGTCCGGTATTCAACGCAATCGCCTCATCTGGTTCCTGCATCGTGACGAATCTGCGACCCTTCAGTCGTGCTACTTCGGGCGCAGCATTACCAGACCCCTTGCGTTTCTGCGTCAGAAGCGAGATTGGAACAGTACACGAATAATCTCCCAATACCTTTGACATCAAATTTGTAATCATTGATTTACCATTCGAACCTGAACCGGTCAGAATATGAAACTTCTGTGCCTGATTGCCACCAATTAGATTTGTTGCAAGATGTTTCATGAAATACTCACGAACATCTGGATCAGGTAATACTTGCTGTAGAAATCTCTCAACTCTCGGCCACTCTGCATATTCGTAATACTCCTTGTCTGCTTCATAATCAATCCCGGTCGAGAATGAGATATAGTCATCCGGCTTTCCATCCCGAAAGTTCATATTTGTCAAATCCATAACCCCATTATTGAAAGCAATTAGGTCCTTATTTGCGTCAACCTTGCTGTTGAACGTATCATCAAAGAACAACTCGCGACATTCACGCATGACATTAGCCTTAAATCCAGTCGTCTTCAATTTCTTGTATACCTTCTCGAATCCAATACGTTCCATGTTGAGAATACAGTACTCGCATTTGCCACAATCTTTCTTGTCTTCCGGCGTCAAGCATAGAACGAGCCCGCGATTCACCAGTTCATTCGAAACGTCTGCCATTTTCTTGAAGAAGATTCCTGCAATCTCTTTTGACAGACGAAGCAATAAATCCACGCCTGAATCTGTCTCTCTCCAAATATGCCCGGACCATCGGTACCAAATATTATTTTTGAAATCAGAACACTTGTAATTATCGCGGAACTTGGCGTGAATTACAGATGCAACATCAAACTCCGTGAGAGAACACGCGGCCTTGATGAGTCGGTCAATATTAGACGCTTCGATCTCCGCGTATCCTTCAAAATTATCCTCTCGAGACCAGTATCTCAGCGTGCCTTCTCCCAGTTTATCGCCGTCGTTTCGGTATGTCAGCGAATTCCACTTTTGAATACAATCTGCCTCGTTATACTTTGTGTTATTTTGGGCACTGAAGTCTAGAAACACGTCAATCAGGTCTGAGTGAATATTGTGGAGGCAAATTCCGACCTGGACCCAATCTTCGTAGTTGTCGGTTCTTTTGATACTCAAATTCATCGCGTGTTTGCGAAGATACTCGCGCTTCTCCGGATCTAGTGGTTGCGTCATTCGTGCATTCGGGGACGACTGACGAGACCCGGGCTTCTCTGACCGCTGAACTGGTCGTCCTCGTGTAGTCGATCGCTTTGTTGGGTCGCCCGTGCCACTCTGAATCGATTCGTACAACTTCTTGCCTTCATCCGTCATCGGCGTTTCTTCGTCGTCGTGTCTGCGAATTGATATAGTTTTCAGCAGATCCTTAGAAACACGTGGGATGTAAGGTGCCTCGATTGTTGCAAAGTCATTGCCGTCCCATTTCAGAATATACGAAATGTTATACGGAAGCGCATTTGGATCAATATTATCTGGCTTGCGAGAGCCGTACAGAGTCCAAGGAGAAGATCGATTCACTACTGCTTCGTCATAGACCTTGTCCCACCCCTCGAGCAGAGGAAGATTCGGGAAGAACTCGTCCATGCGGTTCAAAAGCGTGCGTCGAACACGTTGCTCTACACATTTGTGAGTCTTGAGTTCAGGAATTAGAATATGGATTCCCGACTTCATCAGTTTCTTTTTGATGCTGTAGGTTGGTTTGCGCTTTTCCATGATATAGACATTAACGTTATCGGGAATCGTTACAAATTCGCCGATTGCAAGCAGATAAGCCCGCGAGAACGCCTTGACTTGATCTGTAGTATGTAGGTGTTTGGTAACATCTTTTTCGTATAGAAAATCGAAATCAATACGGCAAGGCCCAATAGGTGTGCTTTTCTCGGTAATGAATTGTTTCTCTCCATCAAGAATGCTCTCAGAGTACAACTCGTAAAATTGGTCTAAATCGTCCTCTCCGATGAAGTAATTCCCGCCATTCATCGACGTATGCGAGGACGCCCCGTCGGTCTTGTGAGACTCGAGGAATTCACGTAGACTGCTCTTTTGCGCCATTCGTATCTTGCCCTCGGATAATTAATTCGCGACCCATCCGTTTTGAACGCACGCTAAAAACGAATTTTAGCGAACCGAATCCAAAGATAGTATAAGAATGAAGTTCTGTCCCAATTGCAGAAATATGCTGTATGGTATCGAGGAGGACGTTGTAGATGGTGATAAAACTGCAGTTCTATCCTGTCGCAAGTGCGAATACAAGGAGGCACTCACTCGCGAAAACCCGGTTGTATACGAACACATTCTAAAGCAAGATACGTCTGATACCCTGATTTTGAATCCATATTTGAAATACGATCCTACTCTAGAACACTTAACTAATGTTATCTGCCCGAATACACTATGTCCTACGAAAACTGCAGATGTAAAGCCCGATATTGTGGCAGTAGAGCTCAATGAGAAAAAACTGGTATGGATGTATCAGTGCGCAAATTGTGACTATGCATGGAAACAAAATGGACGCGCTAGTTAGTTTCCTGTTAGCGCCTTCCAACTAACTGGAAACTTCTCTTCTAGCAACTTTCCAATCTCATTTGCATATTTTTGAATTTCACGTTGCGCATCTGGACTGGTTCGCAACTTGAACAGACGTGAGTATGCAGCCAGCGATCCAGTTTCAATGAACTCAGTATACATTGACTGGGGCAATACCGTTCGGGCCACTTCCGGAGCAACGCCCAGCTTCAGAAGCTCATCGTATGCTTCAAGTGAAATACGTGTTGATGTTGCATATAAATTTTGTGCAACATCGGCTAGCTCGATAGGCGTATCCTTGCTTCCCTGCTTAATTTTTGCGTCTTTCTCGCGGAAATCAGTGAGTTCGGGACTCCAGCATTCAGGCATATCGCTGACGTATCGGCGACTAACTTCGTTGCGACTGAATCCAATCTGGTGACGATACCATTCGCGTGCTACAAAAATAGGCATCTTGATTCGAAACTGAATTTGAGGATGAAAAAATGGAGAGATATGATTATGCTTTGCGAGATAGTGTACTAGCTTTGTGTCCTGTTCTTTGAATTCAGTACATTCTTTCGCAAACGAAACACGGGCAGCGTTGACAACCATCAAATCGTCGCCCATCACGTGAAGAAGTTCGACTTTATTCATTTTTAAAACGAATGGTTTATAGAATAAACGTTTAGATTGTATAAATGGAAGAGCTCCGGTACAATTCAACCCTGATTCACCCAGAGGTCCAGTCAGTTTCTCGAGAGTCGATCAACGCAAAGGATCGCACTACTCTGCCTTACTATAGCAAATACGAACAAACTGCACTATTGGGAATCAGAAAGCAACAACTAGCAGATGGGGCTTTACCGCTGGTTGATACTAAGGAATTTATTTCATCAAACCCGCTATTTCTAGAGCAGGTTGCACAGAAAGAGATTTATGAACGCAAGTTGCCATTCATTATTCATAGACGATTTCCTACCGGTATTTCTGAGTATTGGAGTGCCAGTGAACTGACTGTGATGTGGGAGTTTGTTTAACCGCTCATAGATTTGAGTGTGGCGTCTGAGGGAGGGAATAATAAAAGATGTCTTGAATCATCTTGCGTCCAGCCTAGCATCTTTGGAATATCGTGCGTCAGCCATCCTTCTGCAAATCCAATATCCACACTCGTTCGAGGATTAAAACGTTCATCGTCGATACCTTTTTCGATCTCAACCCTGCGTTCTTCGGTATAACGCACCTGCGAGTTGTTGTAAAGGTATAAGTAGACTGCTAGTAGCACGAGGGCACTGATGTCCCATCGTAGAAAGATAAGGGCAGCGAGCAGAATAATCAGGCCCGAGAACCCCACGGGATGCCAGAATGCAATTACGATAGGGTTCTGGATCGGTTTCAACATACATGATATTCCAAGCAGGGCGAGTAGCCCCGCAACAATAAAATCACGCTTCATTCTTATTTCATTACTAGAAAACGAATTAGACTAAAGGAATATATCATTAGTAACAAAAATGCTGTTCCCTATTCGTTGTGTATCCTGTAATGCGGTGATTGCCGGCAAATATCAAGCTTATCTCGAGAAGGTTGAGGAATATCGAAAGTATACTAAGCAGACTGAAATGGAATACTTGAGTGCTACAACCGTTAAGACTGCAGAAGGAAAGGCCCTAGATGATCTGAATGTTAAGCGTATGTGTTGCCGCCGCCACTTCCTATCACATGTCGACCTTTCTTAGACAAATATAATCCGTAGAAACAATAAGAGATGTCATATACTGAATACATGCGACGAAAGACTGCAGGCCAGCCTGTCGTAATAAATAATCAAAAAACCAGAACTGCATCCGAGTTAACACAAGAACGTCGACTACTTGCAGCGTCTGTTTTTAACTTGGATGGATCTTCTCAGGGAACTACGCGCGGGGATTTGCTCTTGACTGAAACTGCAGTTAATCCTCAACGACCTACGTCAAATACCAAGCGAACCGGACGTCCTGCATCAGCAAGTGACTTTACGGCATATGTAGGTTCTCACGCGATACAAAATGATGTAGTATTTCCTAATGCAGTGAAGACTGTCAATCCCGCTGCTTGCACCACTAATCCGGATGCTCGGATCGATGAACCTGCACCATATATTACCGGCACAACTACTGCTGTAGAATCTAGAACGGTTGCCCGCAGTGGAAGCGATTATATTCGCGAACGACTTGCGTGCCAGCAGGTTCAAGGCGAGCAACATATCGCCGATGAGCTAGGGCCCTCTGTGTTCGTAGATGACACTATTCGCAAGCCTGAGTACAACAAGCAGTACTTAAGTGGAGCAACATCTTGTGCGCCTAGTGCCAAGTTTCCGATGGTTGAACATAGTCACCCGTTAACTACACCGCGCAATCAGACGGGCGTTCTGCCTCGACCGACTAAGTCGCAGATTCCAGTTTTTAATGTTCCTTCTCAGGATTATCCCGTTCCATCTGCAGGATCATTACCCAACTGCTTTACGGGTGAAAATACTACAGGAGTATTCAGTCGCGGTGGTATTCTTCCGAAGGATGCGCTTCGTTATGTCGAAAATCATCACGGGAATGATTTATCTATTATGGTGAACGGTCGTAAACCAGTCCCTGCTAAGTACCAGATTCCTCGTGGAGCACCCGCTCAGCTGAAGATTAACGATCCTTTTGGGTCTCGTACACCGAATATGTAGTTAAAGAGAAGTTATAATAGTTATATAATGTTAGAAGTTTGCAGTAATCTACATAAAACTCCAGAATTTGCGAAACGTTTTGCTATAAACATTTCACAAGTCCCATCTTCTGATATTGTAATTCAATGCGAGGCAATCCTCCAGCATCATGCAGATACTTCTATTTTTCTAGGATTTCTAGAGCCAGGTTGGATGCTTTCTGCCGAGTCTCAAACCCGTCTGCGCCCTATTTTTCGCAAATTTAAAGTTGGATTTACCTGCGTCCATAGCGAAAGCATCCCGTTCTCCTGGAAAAACGAAATTGAAACCCTATTCGTTTAAATGCTATCAAGAAATGGAAACTCCTACGCTTTCTACCATGGTGGTGCTGTATACGACCAATTTGAAGTTCGATACTACCGAGCTTGTCAATTTGATTCCGCTTGAACGTGGAATTATTAGGGTTGAAAAAAGGGGTATCGCTAAGAGGGGCAGAAGCAAGCGCGATGATGTGAATCGTAGGTCCAAGAAGGAGTCGAAAAGTAATAATACTGGCTTCGGCAATAACTCGATGACGTTGGTTATACTTGATGACGGAAATGGAACGCTCAAGGAAAAGGAGATCACAATCAAGATATTCCAAAACGGTGTGTTTCATTTGACTGGAGTTATCGACGATGCATACGACTCGTCTTCGATGGCGAAGGTTCTAGACATTATATGGAGCAATTGTCGAACTGCAATTCGCGAATGTCCGGATACGTACGAGATTTTGAATCGGCGCGTTGTTCTTATGAATTATACCACTAAACTAATGATCGATGCAGTTCCCCGTCAAGCATTATACAATGTGATTCGTCAGCTCAATTTGGATAATATTTCAATTCACTATGATCCAGATGTTTATCCCGGTGTCAAGATTCATATTGGTCCGCATAAATGGATTGCTAAAGTATTTCGAACCGGTAAACTAATTCTCACTGGGATCACAACCAAAGATCAATGTCGCGAATTTGTAGTTCAGCTAACGGCTCTGCTTCAGAGAACACTTCCTACTCTTGCAACTGCAATGGAATCAAGATAGTGCGTTGGAAGGCATATTAATGTATGTTGAGAAGAAGTAGAAATGCAGGCGGATGGTCTTGGCGCGTTCGAGATCACTATTCCGACTTTAAATGCCATTCAGATACAGGCACTTGTTCGTGATATGGACGCATCTATGCGTCGACACAAGAAACTAAAGCGAACAAATCCCCAAGAATATCGCAAGAAGATTGAAGAAGAGAACAATACACTATACACATATTACATTGCTGTTTTTGAAATGCACATAGACGGTCGACTTGACGAGACTTTTTTTGAAATGCTAAAATTGAAGCAGAAGATTGAGAAGGGTGAAATTACTGAAGACGAGGCGTCTAAGCTGGTCGGTCAGCGACTTTTTAATCGATATGTAGAGCCGGTTGTAAAGCCGGAACAATCTCAGGCTACTCCTCCTCTGTCCTATGAAGATTATTACAAGCAGTTTAGTAAGAAGGATGAATAGAGCTATTGGATTCAGCCAGCCAATTGTTTTCAACCCGTGCCATTTTCCAAGGTATTCGCCTGAGCCAAAAATAAAAGCTCAGGGGATTCGAGAGAAATGGGATCCTGTTTCCAAAAGACTGATCCCATTAAATACCACATGTATCAAGTAATATGCCAGTCACGAAGTATTTTCCGCGTATTTGGAGTTCCCCAAAACAAAAAGAACAAATCTTTTTTAGATGCGACCCAGCATTGCAACGACCCATACGAATTGGATGCTGTAAAATCAAGGTCACTCCTCCTCTATAAATACTCCGCGCAACTTCATCAAAATTTTGCCTAGCTTGTTCTGTCCGCGCCATTTGGATGGCGATTTAGCCTTATCGAGACCTATTGATGTTCCGATGCTCCAGTATATATCGCGTGCATCTGCATAGCCAATTACTTTCTCGCCCGTCTCTACTAGTTTCTTACGAACTTCTGGATGCTGGACGAATTTAGCCCTTACTGCCTTTTCCATAACTTCATCCTGCTTTGCCTTCCACACTTCCTCATTGTAGTTTTTAACCTTATTACCCAACGCCTTAACCGCTTTAGATGTTTTTGTTTTCATGATCTTTTTCAAAATGTCTTCGTCCTTGAACTCAACCGCCTTCATTGCTTGGTAATAATGCTCGACAGAAGGATACTTTGTTCCATCAATTTCTACGGCATGATCCGACATATTGCTGAAGTCACGATACTGCCCGCTTGACTCGTCTGCAGTTGCAAATAATACTGGCTCTGGTTCAGCTTCCGCCTTCTTTAGCTTTCGTTTCTTTGGCTTCTCCTGCTCCTTTTCCGGTTCCTTTTCTTCTGGCTCCGGCTCTTCAGGCTCCTTCTCCTCCTCTTCAGGCTCCTTCTCCTCCTCTTCAGGCTCCTTCTCTTCTTCCTCTTTCTTCTCTTCTTCTGGTTCCTTCTCTTCTGGTTCCTTGAAGTTGCGGACTCTCTTGAACACAAACGCGCGATTCAGGAATGAGAAGTCGCGTTGCATCTCTCCGAGTGTAATACGAGTCTGATTCTCATAAATTTCGCTGAATAGTTTAGATTCCTGTAACTCAAACCCCATTTCTTCCATAATTTCTGTGACCTTTCCGAATGGAACTAAATACTCAATTTCAGGTTTAACGAAACTTTCTAGGTATACTTTCACTGGCATACCGAACTCTTCTATCCAGTTGTCTTTGTCGCGATATTCCTTGGTGTATTCCCCTGCTACTCGCCCCTCCACCGTGAATAAGTGTGTATTTTTTCCAATAAGCAGAGAGTATATTGCCTGACCGTCCGAACACGTCCCAAAGAAGAATTCCTTACACGAATCGCGAACATTTTTCGCAAACTTACGAAATGTTTCCTCCGATTCGCAAGCATAGTGCATGGCAAACTGGCACGATACATCTTCGAACGAGTTTAATCCTTCGAAATGCTTGAGATAATCAGTATGTCCGGTCTGAGATCCTAGTAGAATTGGCATGTACTTGTCGCTCTGTTCGAACAAAGGATGCTCTGTAAAACTTCCCTGTACTAGCAGAAGCGGTGGCAATCGTCCATCCTTCTTCTTTTCCAAGTATCGTTTGCTTGCACTATCAACTGGAGACGCCAAGTTAGACAATGAAATATCCATTCCTACGATCTTAGAAGGCTGTGCCTTAATCCATTTCTGTAAATCTCCGCCCTTACCTACTGCAAGCTCAAGCAGAGTATCTCCTTTTTTCACGTATTTTGAGTACAAATCTTCCTTGATTCGATTGTGAAAGGCGTATACATCTGTGAACGCGCGCGCATCTCGCTTGATATCGTCGCGATAGTACATGTCATCCTCCATCGTGTCGTCAATTGGCTCCGAATAGTGTTTCTTCAACATGTCTGCAGTAACCGGGACGTGCATCGACGTCCAGATAGAGTTTGCAACAGATACATCATTACCATATTGCGCCTCTCCTAGCACTTTGTATTGATACGTCTTGTCGTAGCGTGTGCGCATGATCGTCCACTGCCGTGTGTCTATGTCAAACGCGCATTCGATAATTGTGTTGTTCTCGACCTTCTGATTTTCTTCATCAATCGGAACTCCTCTTTCATTCAGCGGAATTAGGATTTGGTATGCATCTGGATCACGCGGAACTGATGGCTGAAATAAGGAAGGAATTCGTGCTGAGTTTATCAGTTCAAAATCTTCAGGCAAATCTCGTGGGACGTATTCGCCAGTCATCATCTCTCGCGGATATACGTATATATCCTTTGCGTTCCTCGATACATACAGCTCTCCTTTAGTAACTTCCTTGCTATCAACTGGATTTATGAACCGAGTTGGAGTGAACCGGACCAGAAAGTCGATACTATTCTGGTCGGCTGGCTTCCATTTATATACTCGAGTCCAAGTGCTTCCATTTCGATCTGATTGAGGCGCTACACTCGAAAGACGCGGTGTAAAGATAAGCCCGTCTGTCTTATACTCAAATTTGGTATCAAGTAGTTGAGTGATCGCTTCTTCCATCATGACACCATCGCCAGCAAGGAATAACTTTGCCTCGATGCGCATAGGTGTTAACGATGGTTCAACCTGGAACTCACGCATATCTTCTAGGAAGAGATGGGCGCATCCCAGTCGAGAATTCAATGGATTCTTAAGGATATCTTCGTCATTCGTCATCAGCGGAATGTTTCTCGTGTCGCGCTTTCGAAAACGATAGACATCGAAGATACAGAACAGGTTCTTGTCTGCAATGAACTCGCCATCAAGGAAATCTCCTGCATGAGAATTATCCTTGACTTTCAATCCAGTCCATGTTACCTGAAGTTTTGGAGTTATTTTTAGAATACGTCCGTCATTAGAAACATACAACCCAGATCGTTGTCCATCTGCTTTGTTGGTAACAGTATATCCCTTGGAAACATTGTGAGGATTTCCTGGACGGATATGCTTTCGAACCATCGTAACAGGATTGAAGAAGATGTGTCCGCTCTTTCGGAACTCTTGTTCGTATTTTTGAATGTCTGACTGAGTAAGCAAGAAGCTTGTTTGGTAATAGGCTTTTAGAATCGTGGTAGTAATCTGCATGAGTTCCTGAACCACTAGATTCGTATCCAGCTTGGTCTTCTCACCCACGAACTCAATTTCGAGCTCGTATGTATGTGGTTGTTTCAGGACATCGCGAATGAGCTTGACCTTGCCTTCCCGATCCTTCGACTTTACCATCGAAATATCAACCTGGAATAACCCATTCGGAGTCTTATACGACTTGCGATTTATCAGTCGAAAGTATGCCTTCGGGTCACTTGGGCTTCCGTCGTAGTCCTTCTTGACAGGTGTCTCGCGACGAAGTGTAAACTTTGCGTTGATTTCTGATACGTCCAGAACGTCCCGCTTTCCGTCGTAATAGCGCTCCTTTCGCTCAACTTCTAGAGGGATTTCGCGGAACGAATTGTTAGAGCATACCTTATGGATCGGATGAACTCCTCGGACGACGACACGAGTATCTCCAGGATATCCGATCGTCAAGTATTGTTCTTCTGTAGGAGGCCCGATCGACATAGTTTGGACTGCAGAAACAATCCGGTCTATGACATCTTTAGTCTGAATCTTACCCGAGAGCAGTTTACATTCAACCTCTGCTTTCGAATCGCGCTTTGCGATGTTCAGGAATTCTTCCAGCACCTTAACATGCTGGGGAGAAATATACTCCATATCTGTTATATTTTAACTTGGATTAAACTTGTTCGTTTTTTATTGCACCATACGTTCATATGTCTTTCGCTGTTTGTTATCATCATCAATCCTTTTTCGTTGATCGATTGAAAAATGAATATAGGTATCAATCTCCTTCATACATTCATCATTTAGATTCTCTGTTGAGATAAGAATTCCAGTCTGCGTCTTGGTGAAGTTGTCCGTATACTTTTTGATGATATTTAGGATCTGTGCATGCTCGTTTGGGTCCATTTTATCGATATAATCCTTCATGCGCTCTCGCTCTATTCGTGAGACCGAGTTCATTTAGCTTCTACATCCTCACTCCGTTTAAGTTTCCTCTTTTTAGGCTTTTCGTCAGACTGAACCTGATTGATAATAACTTGCATGACCTCGCCCGACTGCTTTGGAATAGGCGCTATCTCTGGAATATCTATTGCTTGAGTATTAGTTTCTTCGGCCTGGCCGACTAATTTAGCCACTACAATGATCTCTTCATCACCCTGCTTGAACTGGGTTCCAATCACTTCAAATTCAATATCCTGACCGGGCTCTATCTTCTCAAATAAGCTGTTACCCAAATGAAGATCGCGAGGAATCAGAATCTTCAACGGAGACAGTTCGATATGCAGTCCGACCTTGGACTTAAGAACCACGTTTCCACGAAATGTCTGGCCCGGATGTGGCATACACACGTCTGCTTGAAACTTCACATCATAATCAACACCGCCTTTCAGGTAATTTGCACGACCAACAGAATAATTCATAATCGTAAAACTATCTTGATGAATGAATCCTTCGCGTAGACATTTTCCTTGGTAATGATTCTTGAGCTGGGCTAGTAGGGATGATTGGATATTCTTCTGGATATACTTTGCATGAATGTGGACCTTCTTCGTGAGCTCACGGCGTTCAAACAGAGGATCCATTCTCTTGATATTACTTTCCTAGATTACTTTAATCCCTTTTCAAACTAAAAAAGGAATTTCACCTCTCGCCCTGTTTTTTCTTTTGTTTTGTATTTATGTTTGTTTACTCGTCGTCCTCGTCCTCCTCCGTGTCATCAGACACACTAGTTCGCTCGGCCGGGTCCGTCTCGAACGTCTCGGGCCGGAACACGCTCCGAACACCGTTCTTCCAGCGGGCAATTACCCACGAACGCGCCACGCTCAGCTCCGCGTGGAGCTCCTCGTCGATCAGGTTGGGGTGGATGCGGTAGTTGGTCAGGATCCTCGCCCATGCAGCGTCGATCTCCGCGTTGTTGTTACAGTTGGTCGCCTTGTACAGCTCCTCGGGCGACAGGTTCATCGTGTAGACGATGTAGCCGATGCCGTTGCCGAAGTTCCAGATCCCGTTCATGTTGCGCTTGCCGGGGACCGGCTGGCGCACGTTCACCTCCTCGTAGATCTTGAACATCCGGTCTAGCTTCTGGATCACGGCCACCTCGTCGATCTCCTTGGTCAGAATCGTCTGGAAGTCGATCCACTTGCGCGACAGCATGCCGCTGCCATGCGCCAGCCCGGCGATCAGCGCGGACGCGTTCTTGAGGTTGTTGCGCTTCTTGTCGTCACTGGAGCGGGCGCCCCAGATCTTCGCCGCGCGGTCGTGGAAGCCCTCACCCTTGGTGAGCAGCGTCTTCTTGGCGAGTCGCACGAGTGGCGACATGTCGGTGAACGCGTGGAGGAGCTGGCCCACCGACAGTGCAGTTCCGGCCTGGAAGCGGATGAAGATTTCCACCGCCTGCTCGTCCGTTGCGTTCTGGTACACCACCGTCGGCACCTTGTACGTCAGGAACCGAGCCTTGCGCATCTCGCTCAGGTCGTTGAACGACTCGTTCGACTGCGTCTTGAACTGCCCCTGGATGAACGCCTTGGCGCCAGTAACGCGCTGGAGGCCGTCCTCGAGGCTCTCCACTCCAGTCTTGTGCTTGCGAATCAGCACCGATGGCATGGGAATGCCATTGTCAATGCTGTCAATCAGCTTCTGTTGCTGGCTGAGCGTCCAGTTGTCCGACGTGCGCTGGTGAGACGCCACCATGAGCGAACCATCCTCGATCGACTGGACCACATCCTCCAGCGAGCGCGACGTAACCTCGTACTTGACGTTGGACGAAGACATTCTTGATCTGGTAGTTCTTGGGAATAGGGTCAGTCTCCTTAAAACCCTTAAATCCGTTTTCCCGATTTTTAAAACGGATACATTTTCTCTGTTAGTCAGAAGTCAAAAATGACGTTCAGAGATGTGTCTATCACAGCCACCAAGTTTCTTACCAAGGAGTGCAAGCAGAAAGGCGGAATATTCTTTACGCCTAAAGAGGACCGAAATCGCGTATTTGAGATTTTGAATTCATTCAAGGTTTGTCCGTCTTCTATCCTTGAACCTTCTTTTGGCAGTGGTGAGTTTCTAGAAGATATTTATGAGAGGTATCCTCGTGCATCTGTTACCGGCGTAGAACTGAATACTCATTTATTTCAGTTATCTAGTAAACCTAACCTGTATAATATAGATTTTATGGAATACACCGGAAAACATGATCTAATTATCGGAAATCCTCCTTACTTTGTGATACCAAAAAGCAAACATACAGTATTGTGCCAGACAAATCGGCCAAATATGTTCGTTCAGTTCCTGTATAAATCAATTACCGAGAATCTTACTGACGACGGTTATATTGCATTCGTACTTCCAACGTCACTATTTAACTGCTCTTATTATGAGCTGGTGCGTCGATATATGTTTGAGTTTACAACGATTCTTGCAGTAGAAAGGTTAGACGGATCATATTTGGAGACTCAACAGCCTACATTCATGCTGGTTCTTCAAAAGGGGAAACGCAATGACAATTTCTTCATCGAACGCAATGGTTCTGTGTATATTACTCCATTCAAAGATGAAATAGCTGATCTGATTTTGAATACAAAGACTCTTAGCGAACTAGGATTTAAGGTTTCAACTGGGGAGGTTGTATGGAATCAAGAGAAAGATAAGCTCAGCGACCAGGGAGTTCTGCTAATTTACAGTTCAAACTTCAAAGATGGTGTGTTGGATGTAGAATCTCCACTCAAAGACCCGAAAAAGCAATATATACAGGGCTTCAAACGAGCACCGCTTTCAGGTAAGGTAATTCTAATCAATAGAGGCTACGGAAATGCGTCGTACTCTCTTAAGTGTGTTCTATTCGAGTCGAACCAGTTCTATGCAGAGAATCACGTCAATGTGGTTCGCCCCGTGACAAAAAATGCTGAAAAAATCATTGACTCGGTTTACAGAAGCTTGTTGAGCGATAACACTAGTCGATTTATTGAATATTTTGTCGGTAATAATGCTCTCTCGAAGTCAGAAATTGAAAGCTGTCTGCCTATCTGGTTAGACTGATCTGCCATGCAGGGTTAAGAATCCCCTTGTGATTACGCCATCGCAGTAGAAGGCCATACGTGATAGTCCCGGCCTTCAATTCAAGAACATTACCATTTTTTATTCCACTGAAGGTGATTCCCGACATTTCTTCTTCAGATAACTTATCTATATAGAACCTTCCGTCACACCACATTAGATACACCTTATCTCCCTGTGTTGTCTTTACCTTCTCTGAAAATGAGGCAATATTAATCTCCGGTCCATGCTTTTTGAGGTACTCTGTGATAGATTTGTTAACAACATCGTTCTTCTGTTGCTTAAAGAAAGATTCCCGATTCTTTAGTTCAGCAAAGAATGGAGTGATAGAATACCTTGTGCTCGTCACATGCTTCAGGTATGCTTCGCACGATGGTTTGGGGGTTGTTATTGCACTATCGCAGGCAATATATTCATCGAGATAGTTGTCATACCAAAACTTATCGTATGTCTCCGTGAATATATCAAATTTTGCCTGTAGAGATAGGAATTGTGGTGAATTTTCAATTTTAGAAGCACCATACTTAAACTCAATCTTCTGGTTCGCCACACACTGGCTGTTATTATAGTACATTACATCAGCATCATAATTGTACTTCCTACCGCCACGCTGGATCATCTTTGTTGAGGTATATGCAGGAATACCCGTCTCTTCAGCTACCTTTTTTAGAGCATCCGTCCAGCCATCCTTGACGATACGCCAGTATTGTCCAAATTCTTCATGCTCGAGGTACTCTTTCGGAGGATTATTGACTATTTTCAAGATATTTTCGCGAATTGTGTTTGTAGCATCATTCTTAGCCCGAGTACATGTGTTAAAGAACGTTAAGATGTCAGAGGCGATCATTTTAGTACGTATTAACATATCCAATCAGTGCCCTTCTGAATCCGTTTTCTACTTCAAAGTCTTTTTCATTTCGTCCAGAACCGTCCATTCTTCAGGAGTATACCATACCACTCCTTCCTTTTCATCCAGAACTGCAGACCGGATCGCCATATCTAAGTACACGCACTTCAGCTCACGATTCTTTGCTTCAGGGGGGAATCGGCTGCCTAACCATTCCATAAACGAGTCGAGAATTGCAGGAGGGTAAACTATACACGTTCGTCCACCAATTCCCTTGCTTCGTTCCACCTTCTTCACCGGAATCGCCTTTTCGTCTACATTAAAAACTAGTTTCTTGTCTTCGTCCTTAATCTTGATGGACCCGAAATACGCGTCACGCTGTTTCAAGAACTTCTCCTTCAACTGCTTTTTCCATGCATCGTATTCGTCCTTTTCTGTCCCAATTGGAGTTATCTTCTGAAACTTAGAGTTGTATATCTCTTCTGGACTAAATATGTATAAATTTGGAGTCTTTATTGGTTTAGCGTATATTGGTGGCTTCGACCAGTTTATCGAAAAAATGTGCTTCACTTTATCTGCATGAGACAACACATTATCCACAAAATACCATTCTTTCACATCATCTGAAAAATTCTTTACTAAGGGAGGCCATTTGTGTTCCGATAATCTTTTACTGATATCGAATGCTGGCTTCTCTTCTTCCTCTTCCTCAGCTTCTTCTTCAGCTTCTTCCTCTTCTTCTGGCTCAGCTTTTATAGAAACTGGTTTGCTTGACTCGGGGTTTAGAATTTTGTCCTGTAATGTCTCATTCTCACGAATACTGAATGAAAGTAGTCCCTTCTTTGCTTCAAGGTGCCCGCTTCGGCCATACGAATCCTTTAGAACCACACGCGACTCAACTGCATTCTGTAAAATGTATGATATTAACTCCGGTTCATATTGCTTCATCTCTTTTGATTCATACATATCCTTGAAGGTCCATATCGGTTTCCGTAGTATCATTGAAATCAATTTGTCAAGTATTTCGTCCCGTACGTCCAGTATTGCAGACAAGGGTCGCACGTGATTCGGATCTTCTTCAGACTCGTCCACTCTACACTCCAACTCGGTATCTTTGATGAATGCAGGCGAAGACATTGCTTGAATTGGTAACTGAAGTTCAACGCCATCTTGATTACGTGTTTGAGGGACTTTTAAGTTTCTCCAGTCTGCAGGGAGAGAGTTGACTGCATGTTCGAGCGAACAATCCATTGCAGATTCCATTAAATTCTTCTTCACTTTCGCAATTGCAATTCCTTTCTGTTCTACAATTGCACGATATATGTACTCGTCCAACGTTTCCTGCTTTTTGTTTGCATAACGGCATACGTGGAGATATACTGTCGTGTTTTGCTGTTCGAACGGGAGAAGTGAATGAGAACATACGCGCATACCACGGCCAATCACCTGCTCTATCCGGCTCATGTTGAACCATGGGTCTAGAATGTGGATTTGACGAACATATCGAAAATCAACACCCTCAGATACCTTTGGAGACGCAAGAATTACACGGATATCTTCTCCGTTAACATTTTCGCGTCGGCGAAGACGAGTTAGAATGCGATTGATCTCTGTATCCGAGTTTTGAGACGTGATTAACGCGTATTTTCCTTTGGATCCTTTCTGAACTTCATTAGACGGCTCTCCCAGTAAAGTGTTCCCTAGTGCAGAGGTGTATCCGTGTTCTTCCAGACACATCGCGAATAACTGAACTCCCAATTCTGCTAAATTGGAATATATGAACACAACTCCGGTAGAGTTGTCTAGGATATTGGCAATGAGGGCAAACTTTGAGCTATAGGTCGCAACCGTAGATGGAGTTAAAAATGGTTCTGTTTTGTAAAAATATTGTCCTTCACGTTTTTCGAATACATCATTAAATCCTTTATTTTCTGGAAATGTACATATTGTTCGGTATTCTGAGAGGCCTTTTAGCTTCAACTCGCCAACTATGCCTGCTTGAAACGGAGACATGATTGATTGGGTCAATGGAAGATACTTCAGTCGAGTTGTAATTTTCTTGCCATTCAGGTCAAGTGTGCGATCGTTCTTTGCAAGGATATTATCAGGTGGAGGCAGACGGAATGGGAATGTGAACGGGTTCTCTCCCTTAACGAATGAAATATACGTCTCACACAACGAACGAAACTCAATTTCAGCTTTACGATTGATGAAATCTCCTTCGTCGGAAAAGAATTCATTTGCATGAATCGATTCACTCGGGGCTTGCTTCCTGGAATTCCACAAAAACAAATTCAAATAATCAAATACTTCTTCGAACCTGTCGTACATAGGGGTTGCTGTCAATAATACGAGGGTTATTCCATTCGCCACTTGTATAATCTGTTTTAAAGCAGCACTGATTAACTTTGCGTCTACATTAGTCTCAGTTGTCTCTCGTAAGTTGTGCGCTTCGTCGACAATTAGAAGTCGATTATCGAATGTTGCGTGAATCCAGGTCTTAACATCTATCGGAGTATTACGTATCTTCTGCTTCTCCAGAATGTTTGCAAATTCACCATAACCTTGAAATTCATAAAACTCATTAATGATTTTAGCAGCTCGAGACATGAGAGTTTCCTGCTGTTCACGGCTTGAGACCTTTAGAGGCTGGCGCTGTCCGCGCTGAAGTATATCTAGATAACGACGACCGGTGCACTGCTTTGAAGTCAACAGCCCATCTACGTCAACATTGACTCGTGATACATCAAAAATTTGGTTCTTAAAATTCTCCTGGATCGACGGATTTGCAAGGACTAATACTTTCTTGTCCTGAAATTCGGGTCGTAATATGTATTCTTCTGCAACTTGGATTGCAGAGCAGGTCTTTCCGACACCGGTCCCGTGAACTAGCAAGATGTTCTGTGTGGGTGCATCCGGACTTAAGACACGACGAAGGAACCTCTGCTGTGGCTGTAATTTAAATGCAAAGGAAGTAGAAGAACAAGCATCCTCTCGCATCTGTTTGAGAGTATCCAAACTTGCAGGCGGTAACTCTGCAACCTTTGTCTCTGCAATTTCCGGATACGTTACGTTCACCATTATATCTCTATTAGACAAATGGATTTAGATCTTTCGTTCGAAGAAGCGGACCATATCCTGCGTCGCGACTGGTTTATGTCATCTGAAGACATCGATGGTTTGCTTTGGAAACTATACGAGGAGGTGTATCAGCAGGTATTCGAGATTCGGCACACGTATTCGGACAGGATCCAGGATGTGTTCTATAAATACGAAACACGCCCCCCTTCAAGAGTAAAGGAACTCACGGATGAAATGATGGACGAAATATGGAAGGAAGAGTACGAATTGTTTAATAGAAAACGCGTCGAGTCAATGAAAACATTTGTGCCTCCTCCACGACCACGAACGCTATGGGACGACCAGTATGATGAATTGAAGGCTAAGATTGAAAACTACTACGTTCAGTTAGAAAAATACAATAAGAAGTCAAAGTATTACAAGGACGATATTGAAGGAGTTGTCACTGCAATTGGAACCGCCCAAAACGAATTTGAAAGTCTCAAGGAGAAGATAGAGCAACAAGATAAGAACTGGCACGAACTACAATGGATCGAAAGTGTAGTCTTTGCAGACGCAGATGTTACTTGGTGATGACGTGTCGCTGTGAAAAGACGTTTTGTATCGAGCATAAAGATCCTGAGGATCATGAATGCGGCTTCGACTACAAGTCCTATGGTAAAGATTTGTTGGAGAAGCAAAATCCTAAGATAAAAGCACAAAAAATTGAAGCCTTATAATTAATGAAACTACTATCGATAGCAAGTGCAGTTGTATGGGTTGACTTCCTGACAATTACACTTTCAAAAATCTTTCATCTCGGACATTCGTTAGATAAATGGTATAAACAGTTTGGCATTGTGGCGGTGATTAGTGATTGCTTGGTGATTGTTCTTGGAATCCTTCTTGTGTTGATTGTATTTCCAAATATTAGCCTGGTCTACTTAGTATTAGCGGTAGTCATTGTCCAGATAGTTCATGATGTTCTATTTTTTCTGTTTGTAATCAAGCCAATACCAACCGGTCACAACGCAATGATAGATTTATTTAAGGAGTATGCAGACGAAAACTCGTGGAAGATTCTAGTTGCTGACTCGATTATGATTGCGTCAACCTGTATACTTGCCAGTTATTTGGATACTATACCGGCTATGTATTCTTCGTTCTTCGGATTATTAGGAGTCTATGGTATTACTTATATTATTTACACTACATAATGGGAGGCGGATTATTTGGCACTCCTTTGGCATTAAACCCAAAATGTCTGATATTTTCTGGATTTGTGTTGGCAATATACTGGCTCCCTCATCCCTACTATGTTTCTCATAACATTGTAATCGGATTTCTCCTTGCTACGTTAGCATATGTGGTTATGGCATGGTATGATCTTATATACGATTGCAACGACCATCTAAGGCCGACTATACTGGGATGGATATCGATGCCTTTTAAGCCCCAAGAATACCGAGACGCATACGAACAATTGCCTGTGAAATACCAGAAAATTGTTAGATGGGTTGATATCGGTATTTTAATAGTTCTGCTTATTCTGACGTTTAGTCCGTATCTGCTTCAGGCTTCTCGTCGTCAGTAGTCTCTGTCTTAAGTGTAAGCAACTGCTTGATCTCCTGGCGTGCAAGTTCAAGTTCAGCTTCAATACGAGATAGCTTCTTGCTAATCTCGTTATTCATTAGCTTCATCAGCGAGTCGTATGTGTAGTAGATAAAGAGACTACTTCCCACAAGTCCGTAGAAATAAACATCACCGTTGATATTGCACTCCATTTATATTATAGATTAATGTTGCGCGAAAATCATTTATACTGCGGTTTCAAGTATCTCTTTTATTTTTACTTTAAGTTCCTTCTCGTTAATTTCTGCAGCGATATGTGTAGACTTTATTTCATCTTCTGGAGAATATACCTTCACTTTCTCAAGACCATTTGTCTCAGAAGGCATTGCAATGTCCTCAACATCTTTGAACTCTGCATTGAATTGATTGATGATAGACTTCGGTGCTGACGGCGTTGTTTCGGACAAACGTTCCATGCTGTCGCGAATTAGTTTTAGAAGCTGAGGAGGAGGCATACGTTCGTCGCGAGGCAAGGCAAGTTCGATTGCAATCTGGGAGAAGAGTTTGCTGTACTGGATATACGCAATTCGGTGAGCTTCTGCACGCTTAGCAAACGAGAAATAGCTTCCTAATGTATTTAAAATTCCAACAAAAATAGACACACCACCGATAGCAATGCCGGCTAGCTGGGTTTTATCTCCGAACAGGGTTGATGATCCGACTGATGCAGTTCCAGCCACGGTTGATAATACAATAACAGGAATCTGGATTATATTATTTCGATAATTCTGATGAAGTTCCGCGCGCTGATGAATCCACGCCAGTCCGCGACACTTTTCTGCTTCCCTGGCAATCAGAGTTTCTAATTGGACCGACCAGTGTATTTCCCGTGTTTGTTGCTCGTTATCTTTTGGAGGACAGTTATTGCTGTCTGCCATTTTTTAAATTGCTACATTTTATCTGCGTCTAGCTCCCATCATACCCATTGGTGGAGGAGCGGACATTGCAGCAGGACGATTTAGAAACAATGCGTAATACGGGTAATAGAACCCACTAAAGATGAATGCAAGGATAGACCATCCTACTGAGTGAAACATATCATAAGATAGTTTGGCCGCTCCATATGAGAATATGATCGACAAAATCAAACTCAATGATACGCTCATCATCACACCTGCTCCTCCGGACATAAGCCCTACGGAAACACCTGGTGATGCCTTCTTTGCTTCCTTAGATTCAGCTATTACAGGTGATGGATCGCTCATTTATTAAAAACGAATTATATTTTTATCGGTAACTTGATGATATTAAGAATGTCTCTTGAAATTATCGTCGGACCTATGTTCTCGGGCAAGTCTACATATGCCTTGTCTTATGTTAGAAGAAACAGGTCGATCGGTCGCAATGTCAAGATAGTAAAGCCAAATATAGATTCAAGGTACACTGATAGTCACGTTATGATTTCTCATGATAGGGAACAGATTCCGTGTATTGTGTGGGATGTAAATCTTCCATTCGACACAAATTATTTCATAAACTCAGACTGCATTGTCGTCGAAGAAGCCCAGTTCTTTCGTGGACTTAAAGAGTTTGTCAAAAATCTTCTAATTGACCAACAAAAACATATTCTACTAGTGGGTCTGGATGGAGACGCCTCTCAAGAAACATTCGGAGAGATTTTGGATTGTGTTCCTCTTTGCAACAAACTAACTAAACTGAATTCATATTGCTCAGTGTGTATGGATGGAACACTTGCTTCGTATACGAAACGCATCAATGAGGAAAACATTCTAGAGCAAGTTCATGTCGGTGGATCTGAAATGTACAAGGCAGTTTGCTTGAAGCATCTTCAATCGGACGCGCAATAGAGTATTTGTTTATCTTATAATATTCATCAGGTAGATCGGCTTGACATTTTAGTGGATTATAAGCACGAACAACGAGCGGTGATTGAATTTGCGTAAGGATTCCAATATTGTCTATGTCATATAGAGATTTATAGTGTACCTCGGTGTCCCACTCTCCATGAGTTTTTGTCCATCCAAGGTCTTCATCTGTTGGTGTAGTCGCAATGAGTGGCCCAAGTATTCTAGGACAGTGATAGGTAAAAGTTGCAACTCCTATCACCCTTCCACGACTCTTATTTTTAATAAACCAAAGTATATCACCGGGTTTAACATTGCGCAGGAAATTGGGGACACAATTTGTATGTTTAGAATTAACTCCCCATCGCATGTATTTTTGACTGCTACGAAAGTGAACCCCATCTTCAACTCGAAGAAGCCAGTGTGATGGAGTCGTCATTTTCCGATTGAGAATGCAATCCTGATATTAACATTATTAAATCCGTTTTATACACACATGAAAAAAGTTGTGCTTGATGATTTTTATATTTGTTTAGTAGAGCCCGTCAATCCACACCTTGCGGGTGTCGGCGTCCATCACAGCCAGCCTATCCAGAATCTTGTTCCCCTGTGCAATCCGCTCGTCCTCGTTGTCAATGTCCATCAGCTTCGGGAACTCCCGGCCCAGCACCTCCGATATACTCTCAAATGAGCCGACGCCCTCCAGGTAGCCCGCCAGCACGTTCGCCAGCCGGCTCAGGTTTCCCTGCTGGCACATGCCGACGTTGTCCTCCAGCTCTGATTTTAGAATGGTACGCAATGTTTTCCGGTCCTCCGAGTTCTTGATGTACTGCCACACCGAATCCAGCAGCCGCCCGTAGATTCCCGGGCCCAGAGAGTAGATGCAGTCGTCTGAAGTATATTTTTCAAGCATGGTGCGCGACGCCTGGATCGACAGCCTGCAGTCCGCGATGATCTCGCCAGGCGTCTTTGAGCATCTCCTCATGTTCCACCTGAACATCTTCGGCACCTCGATCTTCATGACCCGCTTGATGATGTCAGTCGTCTGCTGTATGGCTGTGATGGTGTGAACGTTCTGCTTGTCCTGTACGAATCGCGCCAGCGGCTCCGGGGGCGGCGCGGGTCTTGCTGGCACGGCGGGTCTCGGGCGAGGATCTGGGTCACGAATGTCGTTGTCGACAATACGAAGCGCTCTAGCAATTGCGTCATTCACGATGCCGTCCACCATGACACGCTGACGCTGGTACTCCTCGCGTCGCATGTCCCCACGGCGCCTCTTTCTTGCGATATCCTCGCGGACCATCGCAATCGCCTCTTCGCCATGATACTGGAACACCTCCGCGTACATCCGCCAGTGCATTCCGCAAAAGCAGAGCCCATCTCGTGAAATAATGGACCTGCGACCACACAGATCCCCCTGTTTCGTGTAGGCATGGCATACGGCAGCCATGGTTATGTCGTGCCTCCCGCCACGCTGGCCCGGCTGAATCCGTTTTCCCGGATGGACGTTGGCCTAGGGGTATGTTAATTCATCCGTTATTATTTAGTTTCATATTCTCTTCTTGCAACTCGGTCAAGGCTTCGAATGTGTCTGCTACTTCCTTATGTAGCTTTTCATTTTCAGTCTTCAGTTCCTCAATCTCTTCCTTCATCTTGGCAATCTCTTGCAATTGAAGTTTGTACATTGCCTCATAGTCATACTCTTCATCGATCTCCATTGCAGTCATCTTGCTTAAGATTCTATTTTTAGGATAAATAAATCCGTTTTGGAAGAAGAGGTGTAGGTGAAATGGGGGGCGTGTGGGGTATGAATAGCAAAGTGAGTGTGGTTATGGGGAAGGTGAGTGCTATTTGACGAATGACGGGAAGTAATTTTGGGACTAATCGAGAATGTTTTGAACTAATCGAGAATGTTTGGA
>Ga0209088_10000056_pt1 | contig 87664 bp, 71 predicted proteins | sample S_140625_EF_Meta_FD_187324 | JGI IMG/M metagenome (GOLD analysis project Ga0209088, IMG submission 187324) | Freshwater microbial communities from Lake Simoncouche, Canada to study carbon cycling - S_140625_EF_MetaG (SPAdes) (version 2) | ecosystem: Environmental > Aquatic > Freshwater > Lake ... | reverse complement strand
ATGGAGCAAGTCATACTGAATTCATCAAAGCAGACAGAGATGGGAAAATATATTTCCTGGAAACATCGGCAAGAGTTGGAGGCGCTCATATTGCAGAATTACTGGAAGCAGCCACAGGTATAGATATATGGAAGGAATGGGCTAATATTGAGCATGCCGTTTATAAAAAGGAAGCCTATCAAATTCCTGAAAAACTAAGTTATTTTGCTGGGTTAATCGTATCCCTGACAAAAATGAAGGATCCTGCTATGGATATTTTTTCACAAGAAAATTTCTACTGGACCTTAAAGAAGGATTTTCACATTGGCATGGTATTCAGGAGTGAGTACTTTGAAGAAATCATTTCCAAAATGGAAGCTTTAACGCCCATTATAAAAGAACAATTTCATGCTTCAGCACCCACTCCTGAAAAATCTTTAGAATAAAATTACTTACCAATTTTAAATAAATCATCTGAAACCTGGCTATTTACGCTAATAGATTTAACATTTGCGTCTAAAGGAACGGGCATCGCCCCTTTTATAATTAACTTATGAGGAAACAATATATTTGAAACCGGTTTATAATCACCATATTCCCTAATAACGGTAACCTCCTGTTCTCCAGATTTTTCTACTATGGTTGTTTTCATTTTCAAACCTGAATCAACAGCAAAAAAGTCAGATTTAATTTTTCCTTTGGCATCTGTAATTAAAACTTTGTAGCAATCTACACCATTAACAACTTCATTACCAGCTAATTCTAGTTTTGTGCCTTTTCCCTGATAGAATAATTCCGGAAAAATACTTGCCTCCTCTAATAGTTCGCCAGCTTCATCTCCTTCAACTATTTTTTCAGGTTGGCCCATTGCGGAAATTTTGCCTTTAGTACCATCAAAAATTTGCTCACTCAAGGTCATGTTATTCATGGAAACCGACGAAATGAGTTTATTATTATCCTTTTGTACATTTTTCATCGAAAGCTGCATTCCCTGTATTGAAGCAGACATTTCGATAGTAACATCTTTCACTGTAGAAAGCAATTCTTTCCCACCAATTACCTTTAAATATTTTTCAATAATGGCAGAAGGCTCCATTTTAACCTCAGAGGTAGTTTCCATTTTTAATTTTGGAACCAAAGGATTTCCGTAATTATCGACAAGCCTAACTTTGTTTTCCGTATCAAAACGGGCTAGTTTTGAAGAAATCGCAGATCCTTTACCCACCGCTGAAATAAATACTTTATCGGGATGGATGTATTTTAATGCCATAGCTTTTACTGCATTGGCATCGACTGCACTTAATCTTTGAAGGTAGGTATTATAATAATCAGCAGGTAACTTATAACGCACAATATTTAGGGCAAAACCAGCTATGGTAGCAGGTTGCTCCAAACTGCGACCAAAGCGACCAGATAGTTCTGCTTTTGCAGCATTCAATTCTTCATCTGAAACACTAACTTCTCTGATAGCTTTCATTTCGGCTAAAAATTCCGTTAATGAAGAATCGGTTACTGCATTTCTAACATTGGCTCCAGCCGTGAAATAGCCAATATGTTCATTGGGTGAAACGCTGGAGTATGCCCCATACGTGTACCCTTTATCTTCACGAATATTTTTAAATAAACGACTTGAACTACCACCTCCAAAAATTTGGTTCATGACAGAAACCGCAGTTATATCGGCCGCTCCCGGTTCTAGATTAAGTGGATATGTTAGAGACAAAACCGTTTGTACTGCATCATTCTTATCGTAAACATAAACCTGATTTCCAACAGGAGGTAAAGGATCTGGAAATTTTTGGTTTTTTACCGTACCTTTTTTCCATGCACCAAAATATTTTTCAGCTTTAGAAATGGCCTCAGCATTGGTGATATCTCCTACTACAATAAGGTATGAATTTCCAGGTTTAAAAAAATCTTCTTTATATTTGATACAGTCTGATACCGTAATACTCTGAATAGATTTTTCAGACGTTGTTTCACCATAAGGGTGCTTATTTCCATAACGTAACTTACCAGCAATTTCAGAACTGATAGCTCCAGGATCATCTTTTTGACTAGATAAACCCGATAATGTTTGTTTGATAAGTTTGTCAAATTCTTCTTTGGGGAAATTGGCTTTAAACAAAATATCTGACATTAATTCCAGCACAACATCCGCATGTTTTGACAAGGAGGAAGCGGTTATACCATTTCCAGAAGTATTGAGAGATGCACCAATAAAATCAACTGACTCATCAATTTGAGCTTTGGTTTTTGATGTCGTTCCAGCGCTTAATAAGGGACCTGCAATAGATGCTGTACCTGCTTTATCATTTTCTAAATTCAGCGGGACATCTACAAAGAGTTGAAAGGATACACGAGGTAATTTGTGATTTTCAACTACGATAATCTGAAGTCCATTTTTAAGTTTTGATAAGGTATAATTTCCTATTTCAATTTTAGGCGCGGGACCAGCTACAGGTGCGGTTTTCCTAAATTCTTCTTGCGCATTTACCTTCAAGAAGGAAAAAACCACAAATAAAAAAAGAAATAAATATTTATGCTGTTGCATGATATATAAAAATTTATGAAATTAAAGGAATAAAAAAGTCTTAGTTTGATTTTGGAAGCCAAAATAAAACAAGTCTGTTTTTTTCGTTAAAATAAAGGTTTGCTACTCTCTGAATATCTTCTTTAGTCACGGCTAAATAGCGATTTATTTCTGTGTTGATAAGGGAGGCGTCACCAAAATGAGTTTCATAAACGGCCAGATTTTCAGCTATACCCTCAACAGATGAAAGTTGATTAACAAAATTATTTTCAATTTGATTTTGAAGTTTTTTTAACTCCATGTCTGAAATAGGTTCCTTCTGAACCTTTTCAATTTGTTCTAATATCGCTTTTTCAATTTCCGTCAACTCAACTCCCATATTTGCAATTCCGTATGAAATACCTAAACCTGGATCTTCTAAAGGAAATTGAAACGAACCAGCCTGAATAGCCAACTGCTTTTCATCGACCAGAGAACGATAAATACGGGAACTATTCCCATTTGATAATAAGGTATTTAGCATTTCCATGGCATAATAATCACTGCTTCCCTGCGCTGGCGTTCGATGTCCTATAATTAAGGCCGGTAATTGAACGCGGTCATAAACAGTATCTCTTTTGGGACCATTTAAAGGTTCTTCTTTAATAGTTGGTCTAAAGATTGGTTTAGTAGATTTAGGTATTGTAGCAAAATATTTTTCTACTAAAGTCTTAGCAGTATTTCTGTCAATATCACCAGCTATTGTTAAAACGGCATTATCTGGAAGATAAAAATCCTTGTAAAACTGCTTGTAATCATCATCAGAAGCGGCATCCAAATGTTCCATAGAACCAATTGGCATCCATTTATAAGGGTGATTATTAAAAAGCCTTACAAAAACCTGCTCCATCAGGGTTCCATAAGGTTGATTATCCATTCTTTGCTTTCTTTCTTCTTTAACGACAGCCCTTTGCGTTTCAATACCTTTCGAATCGACACTGGCATGCTTCATCCTTTCTGATTCGAGCCATAATCCGAGCTCGAGATAATTTGAGGGTAAAAATTCGTAATAATAAGTTCTATCCTGGCTGGTGTAAGCATTTAAAGCACCACCTGCTCTGGAAACATATTTGTCATATTCACCTCTTGCAATATTTTCTGAGCCCTCAAACATAAGATGTTCAAAAAAATGGGCAAATCCAGTTCTCTCAGGTTTCTCATTTTTTGAACCGACGTGATATAGCACAGAAATGACTACATTAGGGGTCGTATGATCTTCATGAAGAATGACTTTTAATCCATTATCCATAGTAAATCGGTCAAATTTAATTTGAGTCTGACCTAAAACACCCGTACTAATCAGTAAAAGCAAAGCGATAAAAACTTTTTCCATCATTATTATTTATGTGTTCATAATATTTCGCATAAATACAATATAAAGATTAAATAAGTTTCAATTTTTCGACGAAATAGATTAATAAAAAGATACACATTGTTATAATTTATTCCTTGTTGCGCTATGGTTTCGAATTTTAATCTTTCAAAATACAATTAAGTAACTATTTTATCTAATTTTGTTACCTATCATTGTTAAAAGCATTCTCCCTTATGAAAAAACAAGTCATTTTTATTACTGGTACATCCTCTGGATTAGGTAAAGCTATGGCACAATTATGTCATGAAAAAGGCCATATTGTTTATGGGAGTTCCAGAAATCCTATAAAAGGAAAGGCATTATTTGCAGAAATTCAAATGGACGTAAGGGATAAGGAAAGTGTAAAAAATGCGGTAAATACCATATTAAATCTCGAAGAAAAAATAGATGTAGTTATCCATAATGCTGGTTTAGGAATTATTGGCCCCATTGAATATCTTGCAGAGGAAGACATTCAAAAAGTTTGGCAAACGAATGTTAATGGCTTAATCAATGTCATTCAAACTGCACTTCCGTCTATGCGAAAGAACAATACGGGTAAAATTATATCTATCAGTTCTATTGCATCAGAAATTGCACTACCTTTTAGAGGAGTATATTGTGCCAGCAAAGCTGCCGGAGATCGAATCATTCAATCTTTAAGAATGGAATTATCAAATACATCCATTTCTTGTTGTTCAGTTCAAGCCGGGGATATTCAAACTGCTATAAATGAACACAGACTCAAAGTTAAGCAACTGGATGATCCATTCTATGCTGAAATAGTCCATAAAACAAACGAACACATTGATAAAGAAGTAAATAAGGGAATGTCAGCAAATGCCGTTGCTTTAGAAATTTATACTTTAATTGAAAGTACTAAACTACCTGTTACCTTCACTATAGGTAAACCCTTGCAAAAAATATCCTTACTGGTAAAAAGGCTTGTTTCTGAAAATCTATTTGAAAAAATTATAGCCTCATATTCCAAATAATTTAAAAGAATCTTTTCTTTTGTATTATCCAGCTAAGTAAAAAAGAAATGGTTGTTGCAAAAACAACAATAATAGGTAAAGCTGCAGGGCTTTTAGACAGAGGTAATGGCACATTCATACCAAAAAAAGAAGCGATTAAGGTAGGAACGGCAAGAAAAATAGTTACTAAGGTAAGTCTATGAATAGTTACATTCATATTGTTTGAAATAATAGAAGCATAGGTATCCATGGTACCTGAAAGGATATTTGAATAAACATTAGCCATTTCCAAAGCCTGCCCATTATCAATGATAATATCTTCAAATAAATCCATTTTTTCTTCTTCACTACGAATAGATAAGAAATCTACCCTTTTCATTTTCATCATTAACAAATCATTAGCGCTCAACGAATTAAGGATATAAACCAATGATTTTTCTATGCTTAGAAGTTGCTTTAACTCCTTATTTCTGCTGGCGTGATACAATTCTCTTTCAATTAAATTTCTTCGCAAATCTAATTTTTTCAAGCAGGTAAGAAATCGATAAACATTTTGCTCCAATAAAAGGATTAGAAAAAACATAGCATCAGAAGGATCAAAATTCCTGATTTTATTTTCAAGAAATTTTGCTAAAACGGGATTATCAGAAGTAGTTATGGTAAAAACATGTTCTGGTGAGATGATAATACCAATTGGAACAGTCATATAAATGGCATCGTTTTCCTCTTCAGATGTATTTAGGATTGGAGAGTTTATCAGGATAAGCCGGCAATCATCCTCCACTTCATAACGGGATCTTTCATCAACATCGAGAGAGTCAATTAAGAAATCTAAAGGAATTTCAAATTGCTTAGCAATTCCCTCCATTTCATCTGTAGAGAATGGTGGCTTAATGTTGACCCAACAACCTGGTTCGGGATGTTTAATTTCTGCAAGGAGACCATCAACCTTAACGTAAAAATGAACCATAGCTATAAATTGATAATTCTTATAGACCTTTAGGAATAAAAACGACACAAACTTACCATTTTTACCTTATAAAAAGGCAACAATATAATTAATCCATCCTTAAGGTTCTAACGGGAGAAATTCTGGTTACTAACCAGGTTGGAAGGATTAGAAATAACACAATTACGATTAAAGTGCCAATATTTAAAATTAGAATATGGTTAAACTGAAGCAAAATAGGAGCTTCATTGAGGTAATAATTCTCTTCAGAAAGTTTGATAAAATGACCATATTTTTGCAGTAAGCAAATGATTATCCCTGTTAAATTACCCCACAGCATACCTTTACTGGCAATAATCGCAGCATAATACATAAATATACGTCGGATACTCCAGTTGGTGCTACCTAAACTTTTCAAAATACCAATCATTCTTGTTCTTTCCAACATAAGAATGAGCAAGGCTGTAATCATATTAATAATAGCCACGACAATCATCAAAGAAAGGATTACTACTTCATTTATGTCTTGTAAAGAAAGCCACTCAAAAATTTCTGGGAGTTTATCGCGTATAGATTGCACATTTAAATGAGGAGGTAAAACATCAGTATAAATTTTATCGGCCAAATAATCTATTTTACTAATATCTGATATAAAAACCTCATAACCACTAATTTGAGTATTTTTCCATCCTTGTAATTGTTGAACTTTTCTAATATCAACCAAGGCAAATTTGCTATCATATTCTTCAAGCCCTGTTTTATAGATACCTTTAATCTTAAAATTTCTTTTCAACATGGTTCCATTTTTGACAAAAAATAGTCTAAAATTATCCCCAGTTTTCAATTTAAGTCTGTTAGCTGTTTGTTTTGAAATGATAATTTCATTAGAAGCAATTTCCGGTGAAAATTTAATGATATCACCTTCAAGAAGATATGATTTAAAAAACTCCCAGTTGAAATCAGAACCAATTCCCTTCAAAAATATACCATCCAGATCATTTTTTCCTTTCACTATGCCCGGTTGAATAGCATAAACCTGGATAGCTTTTATACCAGGTATTTTCATTAGCTCAGGGTAAAAATCGCGCTGGGCTTCAATGGGTTTAATTTCTAGAAGATTTTGGTAAACATTTGCAGCATTTATATGGAGGTGTCCCCAAAAACCAAAAATCTTACTGCTTATTTCCGTTTTGAATCCTGTAATCAATGCGGTGGTTATGATCATAACGGCAATACTCAGTGCTACCGCCAATGAAGCAATTCGGATAATAACACTGGCAAATGACTTTTCTTTACTATTTGCGAAACGCATCGCTAATTTAAACTCCCACCTCATGCTTATTGATTCTAAAAAATAGCAATATAGGCAGGAAAAAACTTAAAAAAAAATGTCCTGTTTGCAAAAAGCAAGCAGGACACGAAATATATTACTCCCAGTTAAAATTTAATAATTAACATCAGATTTTTAAATCTTATGCAAATTAAGATATTCATCCATTACAAGTATTCCAGGAAAATTCATTAGGTGATGAAAGCAATTTATTAGGTGACAGAATCAAATTTTCAAAGAAATAAATGCGGTAACACCCCCTTCCTCATGAATTTTAAATTCAATTTCACCTTTTATTTTATGAATGAGTTGAAATATCATAAAAAGACCAATACCAAGACCTTTTTCCTGAAGGGTACCAGGTATGCTGATTTTAGGTGCAATTCCAATACCGAATAAAAAATCATCTTTAGAAATTATACTGGAACTATTGAAAATTTTAAATGATATTAAACCATTATCCTTATTGAAAGAACAATTTATTTCACCATTTTCAGGACAATATTTAATTGCATTGCTTAAAAGATTTCTAAAAATAAACCCAACAATATTAGGGTCATTATCAATTTTACCATCAAATTCTTCAAGCACCAATAAGCTATATTTAATATTTTTCCTAACAATCTGAAACATAAATAAATCTAAGGTAGACTTAAAAGAATCTAAAATATTAAAAGTAATAATTTTAGAGATTTGGGTGTTTTTCTCGAGATTAGACCAGGTAAGTAAATTATCAACAAGATGTGAGATTTCATTTCCACTATGTTCCAGAGATTGAGCAATTTTCAATGCCTTCTCATATTCCCCTTTATTTAACAAGTAATTAAATGTATGACTGAGTTGTTTCATACCGGCCAAAGGTGTATTCACCTCATGTCCCAAAATATCAAAAAAGCGCCTTCTTTCCTCATTTAAAATGGCTAACTTATTGTTTTTATTGATTAAATTCTGTTCATTTAATTCTAAATCATTAACTCTAATTGCGAGATCTTTCTCAAGTGCTCTATTTTTACCTGTAAGTAATCTGTATCTCAAAAAGAATATAATACCAATAAGACTTAAGAAAAGAAAAAGGACTAAACCTAAAAAGGTCTTATTTTCTAATAAATGCTGAAGTTTAAAAACAGGAATTTTAATTTCTTTAATCTCACCATTTAAATTATTATTGGAAATCCGAACGATAACTTCAGATTTACCCGGCCTAGGATTTAAGGTTATTGATTCGAAGGGACGAACCAATTGCCAGTCCTCAAGATTTGGCATTTTAACATAAAAAAAGAGTTGTTTACCTATATAATTATTTGTAAAGCCTGGACTTAAAGTAAGACTGTATTCGTTTGGATTTAAAGTAATTTTGCCTTTACTTAAATATTCGTTAAGTCCATTTCTGTTCTGTGTATTGGTAAAACTGTTAATCTTTAAGGAAGAAAAGAAAATTCGTCCATTTTGAAAATTATAAAACTTATGAATCATTTTATGGGGATTAAAGAGAACGAGTCCATTAACTGTACCCATTGCAATATCTCCATTTTTTAAATTAGTGGCCGAAAGCCAGTTAAATTCTTTTTCATAAATACCATCTAAAAAGGTATAAGAACTATGTTTCATAGTACGAGGATTCAAGTAATAAAGTCCGTTCTCTGTACCTAACCAAATACCTTTATCAGAACCTAATATCATAGAAAATATCATCTTATTTATACCTCGAAGATCATTTTTAATAATTAAGTCATGATTCTTATCCAATAAAATAATTCCTGCTCCATTTGTAGAAACAAAATATTTATTTTCAGCATAAACAATGCCGGTTACCTTAATTTTAGGAAAATTTTTTAAATGAATCCAATTTTTATTTCCAGGAAAATATTTTAATAAACCATAATCTGTACCTATTAAATAAAAACCATCACCCTCATAAAAAGAAGAGATAGAAGAATAATCCTCTGGCAGTTTAATGAAATCTTTTAATTTTTCATTTTGTAAATCAAATTGTTGGAAGCCAAAATCACCAACCCAAAAATAATTGTTTTTCAAACCCTTTTGCAAAAAAATAAAATGATAGCCATTTTTTATACTTCCTTTTACTTGAGATATTTTATTGTTTTCTAAGTTTAGTATATCAAACCCCAAAATATTAGAGCCCAAAAATATTTTCTTTCTTGGTTCGTAATAAAATGCACCTAAATAATTATTTTTTGAACTAATATATTTAGTAATTTTACCCGAATTTATATTTAACAAGCCAATACCTTTGTAAGAATTAAAATACAAAATGGAATCATTAATTTGTTGAATTTCCCTAAAGCTATATCCTTCGTCATTTAAATAAAATGCTATATCATTTTGTTTAAGTTTATTTATAAAAAATCCATCCCCTAAATGAATCCAAATTTTACCTAAATTATCTTCTTTGATTGGAAACATACCAGACCAATATAAATCAATATTTTTTATTTCTGGAAACTCTTGAAATATATCCCCTTTTTCATCAAATACAACCACTTTATTTAAATATTTTAACCAAAATTTACCTTTACTATCTATAAAAAGATTAAGAACGTTAGTTAAAGAAATAGATTTATCTTTAGTAAATGAAATCTCAGATTTTGTTATCGAATTTTCATTTATAAAAATCACTTCATCCTTAAGTTGCAAGAAACATTTATCCTTATTCTCATTAAACTCAATAAAATCTTTAATAAAAGGACTTTTAACCTTTAACTCAAACAAAATATCCCCCTTTTCGTCTAATCTGAAATAAATATTGGTCGAATAGGCATGCCATTGATTATTTTTTGCTGGAAAAATAGTATTTATATGAAGATTAGGTATTTTAAATTTCTTTTCCCATTTGTATTTATTTTTTATATAAAAATAACCACTTTTAGAAATACTGCCAATTTTATTATTATCAAAGGAATATAAATTAGTTAAATCTAAAACCTCTTTATTGATACTTTTGAATTCTTGCTCAATGGGAACCCAGGATTTTAATAAGGTATTTAAAGCTATGACCTTTAGATTTAGTTTAATACCTTCTTCGCCTTCAAAATCTTTATACCCCAAAAGATACAGTCCACCTGAAGGATTTTTAATTATTTCTTTAAATGAAAAATCAGGAATACTTAATTGAGTAAATGGAATAGACTCATACTTTTTCCCATCATACAATACCAATCCATTGGTTAATAAAATCCAAGCTCTGCCATATTCATCAAACTCAAAATCTACCAAGTTCTTAAGCTGATTAGTTTTTTCATCTTTTACAAAATAGGTAAGAAAGTCCTTTTTAAAATGGAAACTTTGCGCAGAAGTAGAAAAAATATTTATTACACAAAAAAACGCAATATAAATTAGTTTAATAATTTTCATTTTGAAATAAATTTATAATTTAGGGCTACTACATTTAAATATTTTGAACCGACAGGAATAATTATTCCGGATATTTCTATCGAGGATTCTTTTGTATTAATTTTACTTATTTTTAATTTGTTAACAGCAAAGTTTCTATTGACTTGAATTAAAGGACTAATGTTAATATTTTCTTTTAAAATTTTAGTCAATGAATTTTTAATGGCAATTCTTTTATTAATAAAATGATAAATACAATAATTTCCATCCACCTCAATATACAATAAATTGCTCCATTCCATTTTTATCAACTGATTTTTATCCTTTAAGATAAAAGTAGAACCCTCTCTATTTTTATTTATTTTATTTAATACACTACTTAAAGTAAACTTATCAAACGGCTTGACTAAAAAATAACTTTCATTATTATGAAGGGATTCATTGTATAATTCTTCACTTGGAAAAGCAGTAATAAAAACCACAGGAATTTCTAATTTTTTGAATTCCTTCGAAAGTTCAATGCCATTTAAACCAATGCCGAGGTGAATATCAATCAAAGCAACATCACATCTTTTTTCCTTTAACCAGGTAATTGCTTCATCAGCAGTATTACAATGATCTTCAAAATGAAACGGAGTCTCTGATAACATTGCCTCTAAACGGGTTGCAAACAACAAATCATCTTCTATAATTAATATCCTCATCTTTTAAAATCAATTTAAATAAGACCTTTTAAACTCAAAATAACTATTTTTGCAAATAAAATAAAAAAAAATGGATTTTTTATCAGAATTGAGATGGAGAGGAATGTTACAAGATGTCACTCCTGGCTTAGAAGAATATTTAAAGACAGAAAAAGTAACGGCTTATATTGGGTTTGATCCAACAGCACCGTCATTGACTATAGGAAATTATGTGCAACTTATGCTCCTCACACTGCTTCAGAAATATGGTCATAAACCTATTGTTTTATTGGGCGGCGCAACAGGTAGAATTGGGGATCCCTCAGGTAAGGATAAGGAAAGACAATTAAAAAGTTATGAAGAGCTTGATTCCAATTTAAATTTTCAAAAAGAGCAGTTCAAAAACCTAATTGATTTTGAACACCCTGAAAATCCTGCCATTTTTATCAATAACCTTGATTTTTATAAAGAATTAAACATCCTTGAATTTCTAAGAGTAGCTGGAAAAACACTGACCGTTAACTATATGCTTTCTAAAGATTCCGTGCAAAACAGATTAGAAAACGGCCTTTCATTTACCGAATTTAGTTATCAGTTATTACAAGCTTATGATTTTCAGTGTTTATACAATCAATATGATTGTAAATTACAGATGGGCGGGTCGGACCAGTGGGGAAATATAACTTCAGGCACAGAATTTATCAGAAGAAATATTGGAGGAAAGGCTTATGCTTTAACTACTCCATTGTTAACTAAAGCAGATGGCACAAAATTTGGAAAATCAGCAGAGGGAAATATTTGGTTAGATAGTAAATTAACAACTCCTTATCGGTTTTATCAATTCTGGATAAATGCCGCTGATGCAGATATTCCAACCTTTGTTAGATATTTCACTCTTCTGGATCAGGAAACAATTGAAAAAAGAGAGAAAGAACTGGATATCAGGGATCAAAAACAACTTTTAGCAGAAGAGCTTACGGTTCGAATTCATGGTGAAGATTCATACAAATCTGTTCTCACTGTTACCGATTTGCTATTTAATAAACCTTCAGAACACCAGATTGACCTATCTGAGATAGAACTTGAAATGATAGCCAATGAAATACCAACGTTTGATCTCTCCTTGGATAAACTAGACAATCATTTAAATATCAATGATTTACTTACTGTCGAAAGCCAGGTTCTATCCTCTAAAGGAGAAGTAAGAAGAGCTATCCAGAATAACGCTTTAAAAATAAACAAAGAAAAGATAACAGCTGGTGAAGAAATAATTTCAAAAAATCAGCTTATAAAAGAAAAATATTTAATTCTTGAAAATGGCAAAAAGAATAAATATTTATTTCGCTTTAGTTCGTAATTTATTCTTTTAAAATGAGGTTGATAAATTCATTGGTCGCTTTATCAACTTCATTTTTATCTTTTAAATGTTTAATGAAAGCGCTTCCAATAATAGCTCCATTCGCAAATTGGCAAGCTGTTAAATAACTTTTTCTGTCACTAATGCCAAAACCAATTAACTGAGGTGTTTTTAAATTTAAAGACTTAATACGTTCGAAATAACTTATTTGTTGAGCAGAAATTCCCGATTTCATCCCAGTTATTGAAGAATCTGATACTACATAAATAAATCCGGTAGAAAGCATATCTACTTGATGAATTCTTGAAATTTCCGTTTGTGGGGTTATTAAAAAACTAATAGATATATTATTTTTCAATAACTTTTCCTTATAAAATTGTTCATATTCTAAAAGAGGTAAATCCGGAATAATCAGTCCATCAATACCAATTTTAACACAATCTGCTAAAAATTTATCTATACCATACTGTAAAAGCTGATTAAAATAGCCCATTAAAATAAGGGGGACCTCCGTTTTTGAACGAATATCAACTAATTGCTGAAACAGGACTTCCAGGGACATTCCATTGGAAATTGCCGCCATTCCACTTTCTTGTATAACCGGACCGTCAGCTAAAGGGTCGCTGTATGGAATACCAATTTCGATGATATTTACTCCAGCATCAGCCAAAGAACAAATAATTGAAGAAGTATCATTTAAATTAGGAAAACCTCCAGTAAAATAAACGGTTAATAAGTTTTCGCGATTACTTTCAAAGAGCCTGGTTAATCTATTATTGACTATTTCCATGTTTAAAATTTATCCAGATGATCCATATAAGTATTCAAATCCTTGTCCCCTCTACCAGAAAGATTGATGACAATCACATCTGTCGATTTAAAAGAAATATCTTCTAAGGCATGAATGGCGTGCGCCGTTTCAAGTGCCGGAATGATACCCTCGATTCTTGAAAGTTCAAAGGCAGCTTTCAGTGCATTTTCATCTGTAACACTAACGGCTTCAGCTCTACCTGTAGTAATAAGATGTGCGTGAAGCGGTCCTATCCCAGGATAATCCAGACCTGCTGATATTGAATGAGGCTCAACTATTTGTCCATCTTTTGTTTGCATCAACAAGGTTCTGCTACCATGAATAATACCTTCTGTACCTAATATACTTGTTGCGGCCGATTTTCCCGAGTAAACCCCTTCGCCTGCGGCTTCAACGGCAATAAGTCTGACATCTAAATCATTTAAATAATGATAATAGGCACCAGCTGCATTACTTCCTCCACCAACACAGGCAACAATTAAGTCAGGATTTTCTCTTCCCGTGGCCTCCAGTAATTGAACCTTCATTTCTTCAGAAATGACCGACTGAAAACGAGCGACTAAGTCTGGATAAGGGTGAGGTCCAACCACAGAACCTATGATATAATGGGTATCAACCGGGTTATTAATCCAATCTCTAATGGCTTCATTGGTTGCATCTTTCAGGGTTTTACTTCCAGAATTTGCAGCGACAACAGTTGCTCCTAACATTTTCATGCGTGCTACATTGGGTGCCTGTCTTTTTATATCGACAGCCCCCATGTAGATGATACACTCTAGCCCCATTCTTGCGCAAACGGTAGCCGTTGCCACACCATGTTGACCAGCTCCAGTCTCAGCAATGATTCTTTTTTTATTTAATTTTTTTGCCAATAAAATCTGCCCAATGGTATTGTTGATTTTATGTGCCCCGGTGTGGCAAAGATCCTCTCTTTTTAAATAAATAGTTGCTTTATATTTTGCTGAAAGGTTTTCCGCTAAATAAAGGGGCGTTGGCCTTCCTACATAATCTTTTAACAAGGAATAGAAATCGCGCTGAAAATCATCGGCATATATCATGCTCAGATAATTTTCCTGTAATTCTTTCACATTTGGATAAAGCATTTCTGGAACATAAGCTCCACCAAAAGAGCCATAATATCCATTTTCACTCAATTGTATCATTTTTAAAATTTTGAGTTTAACCTAAATTCATGTAAACAATTAAAAAAAACCTGCAATAGAGAAACATTTTTCAAGCCAGGAGAAGATTCGAATTTACTATTTAAATCAATTCCCGCAAACTGAGGGTGATTAATATTTTTTATCTCCTCATAGTCAAGCGGTCCAATACCTCCACTCAGTAAAAAAGGAATATTTCCAGCATATTCTTCCAGTTTCGACCAAGGAAATTTAACCCCACTTCCTCCTTTCATTTCTGTCTTAGTGTCAAACAAAAAATAAGAAATAAAGATGTCATATTCCGATAAAGTTTTAAAATCAAAGGAGGCAGAAACACCAAAAGCCATAATTATTTTGATATGATTAAGGTGATGATCCGTTAATAAGGTTTTTAAAGACTTAATATAATTGGGATTTTCATTCCCATGAAGCTGTATAAAAGCTAAATCGAAAGCAATACATTTAGCTATTATTTCTTCAAAATCCTCATTCACAAAAACGCCCACCTTTTTTACCGCACCTATCTGGTTATTTCCCTTTTCATTAAACCAATTGGCCAGAGAATTCCCATTTATATATCTTGGTGAATTTTTATAAAATATCAATCCAATCCAATCAGGATTCAAATTAGCGATAGCCTCAATATTATGAGGCTCAGAAAGACCACAGATTTTAATGATTTTATGCTCAGAGTTCATGATTATTAACCTTATAATTGTACCATTTATCAGAAAAATCATGCATAAAAGTAGCGGCAGCTAAAGGGGTATTTTCCTGCGCCATAAAATATTCCCCAATCAGGAATCCATTAAATCCAGCCTTTTTAAGTTCGACCAGTGTTTCAGGATTATTTAATCCAGACTCAGCAATTTTAATAGCCTCTTTGGGCATTAGGGGAAGCAGGTCGAAACTGTGTTGAACGGAAACTTTAAATGTTTTAAGATTCCTGTTATTTACACCAACTAAATGAATGGCTGGATTCCATTTATCCAATTGCTCCCTTTCATGAACCTCTAATAAGACCTCCAGACCCATATCGAGGGCAATATTAGCAAAGTTTTTTATTTCAGCTGTTGTCAAACATTCTGCAATAAGCAGAATAGCGTCAGCACCTATGGCTTTAGCTTCTAAAATTTGAATAGCATCGACGATAAAATCTTTCCTAAGTATGGGCAAAGGATTAAATAATCTGGCCTCTGACAAATCTTCTACTGACCCACCAAAAAAAGAAAAATCAGTTAAGACAGAAAGAGCAGAGGCTCCATTTGCAAAATAAGCCCTGGTTATTTCTTTAGGACTTGCATTTTCTTTGATAACCCCTTTTGATGGAGATTTTCTTTTAAATTCTGCAATAATGCCCGTTTTTTCATCATCGAGGATAAAATTCTTTAAAGAATAAGTAGACCTATTAAAAAGAGGAAACTTAGTTAAAGAGGCTTCATTTGCATTTTTTTTGAAGTTTTCAACTTCAATTTTTTTAGCAGCTACAATTTTATTTAAAATATCATCCATTTAAGCAAGTAATTTTTTCAATGTTCTTAAAGCATTTCCACTTTCGATACTTTCCAGAGCCTCTGCCACACAATCGACCAATGATTTTTCCGGATGAACGGTATGAATGGCTAAACCAGCATTGGCAAGAACAACATTTCTTTGGGAAGCAGTAGCTCTATTTTCAAGGACAGATATAAAGATATCAGCAGCATCTTCAGATGATTCACCACCATGTAGGTCAAGTCCATTTATTTTTTGAAGATTGAAACTAGCAGGATTTAACAATTTTTCCGATTCATTGGACACCCATTTGATATCCCCTGTTAACGATATTTCATCATATCCATCTAAGGCATAGACGATGGAAAACTTACGACCCGATTGTTCCATAATATATTGGTAGGATCTTAATAATTCCAGACTGAAGGTACCAAACAGCTGATGCGTCGGTTGGATTGGATTAACCAAAGGCCCCATTATATTAAAAAATGTTTTGGTGGCCAACTGTTTTCTAACAGGAACAACCGTCTTTAAAGCAGGATGAAAAAGGGGTGCATGTAAAAAACAAATATTTGCCTTTTCTAAATGTTTTAATAAAACCTCCTGGTCATTTGAAAAAGGATATCCGAGCTGTATAAGTACATCGGAAGAACCAACTGCTGAAGAAACACCATAGCTCCCATGTTTGGTTACTTTGTAACCTGCTCCAGCCACAACAATACAGGATAAAGTTGAAATATTAAATGTATTTTTATTATCCCCACCCGTTCCAACGATATCTAAAGTAGGCATACCTTGAATATCAACTTTAACACAAAGTTCCAACAGAGCATCTCTAAAACCTTGCAATTCCCCTAAAGTTAAGGGTCTCATATTAAAAGCAGTGGTAAAAGCGGTTATTTGAATTTCATTATAAACCCCTGATCCAATATTTAACAACACCTCTTTTGCCTCTGTACGGGATAATTTATCGTGTTCAAATAATCTGTTTAAGATTTCTTTCATATATAGAAATTTTGGATTAAATCAGATTCAAAAAATTTTCGAGCATTTTCTTTCCATATGGGGTCATAATGGATTCAGGATGAAACTGAACGCCATATACGGGATAATGAGCATGTTTCATAGCCATTATCTGACCCTCATCGTCCGTAGAGAGGACAACTAATTGGGCTGGAAGGGATTCTTTTTTAACAACCCAACTATGATATCTCCCTACTTCGAAAGTCGGAGGAAGATCTTTAAAAAGAAGATCTTCTTTTAAAAGCGGAGAAATAAAAGATGAAACCCCATGGAAAACCTGGGTTAAATTACCTAATTCAGCTCCAAAGGCCTCCCCTATTGCCTGGTGTCCCAGACAAACACCCAATATTGGTTTTTTATCATAATAGGTTTTAATCACTTCGGGCATAATTCCTGCATCTTTAGGTAAACCCGGACCTGGAGAAAGAATGATAACATCCCATTGATCGACCTCTGCCACAGAAATTGCATCATTTCTGACAACATGAGGAAACACACCTGTAATATTCCAGATGTACTGGACGAGATTATAGGTAAAGGAATCGTAATTATCAATAACTAATATTTTCATGCTATTTTTGCTGATTTTCCAATATTTTCTGCTTCAACCAATGCTTTTTTAAGGGCTCCCAGTTTATTATTCACCTCTTGTAATTCACTTTCAGGATCACTTACCTGAACTATACCTGCACCAGCCTGATAAAAAAGGGTATGATTTAGACTTAGAAAAGATCTTATAACGATGGCCTGATTAATTTCTCCGTTAAAACCCAAACATCCAATGGAACCGCCATAAAAACCTCTTGCCTGATTTTCATATTTGCTGATTAGTTCGATTGCCTTATACTTTGGAGCTCCAGAAAGGGTGCCTGCAGGAAAGGTATCAGCAAATATTTGATATGGATTAGTTTCAGGGGCTAAAATACCTTCTACCGTAGAAACCAGATGAATAACGTGGCTATAATATTGAATTTCCTTTAATTTTTTAACTTCTACTTGAAGCGCATGCCTCCCTAAATCATTTCTGGCCAGATCTACCAGCATGATATGTTCTGCATTTTCCTTGGGATCCATTGCCAAATCCTTAGCTCTTTGTGCATCCTCGATAAGATCACCTGTTCTCTTATATGTTCCAGCAATAGGATTAATAAAAGCCTTATTTTCTTTTACAATAATTTGTGCTTCTGGGGAGGAGCCAAAAATTTTATAATTGCCATAGTCAAAGAAGAAAAGATATGGGGAAGGATTTATAGAACGGAGAACCCTATAAACATTAAATTCATCTCCTTTAAATTTTTGGCTAAATTGTCTGCTAAATACTATCTGGAATACATCGCCGACCTGGCAATGATGCTTCCCTAGTCGAACCAGTTCCAGGAAATCATCATCTGATAAATTACTATTTTCCTCTCCTTCTAAATGAAAAGGATATTCAGGGATTTTCTGATTGCTCAATAATCCCTTTAATTTATGATCAGAAGGTAATTCACCTGGAAGTAAATTTTCAAGAATAAACAATTCATTTTTATAGTGATTAATAGCTATAATAAATTTGTAAAGGGAGAATCTAATATCTGGAATATCTTGATTTTTCTTACCCTCATCAAATTTTAAAGTGTCAAAATATTGAACCCCTTCGAAGCCAACATGGCCAAAAAAACCATTAAAAACAGGTAAATGAGCGTGGTCGTCCACTTCAAAGGAGGAAATGAACTCTTTTAAAACAACGGGAACGGTGTTTTCATCATCAACCGAAATCTCTTGAATTCCAGATTCGGGATGTGTTAACGTAATCAAACCATTTGAAACTGAAATTCCTGCAATTGATTGCAATCCAATATAGGAAAAACAATCAGAAGCACTACTAAAATCATTCGATTCTAACAACACAGGATCCGTAAAAGCATCTCTAACTTTCAGATAAAGAGAAACTGGCGTGAGGAAATCAGCTAGTTGTCTGGAAATAACAGTTTTTAAACGTACTTTGGTATTTATCATAACAATTTCATTTAACAGAAAGCGGTTTGCCAGGAGACCCGACAAACCGCTTTTATCAAAAATTACATGGCATGCCTTATCACCTTTTAGATGAGAAAAAACGCCAACGCCAAGTAACAAATAGGTTCATAATTAGAATTAATATAATAATGGAACAAATTTAAGTGAAAAATAATGATAATCAAGTTAAATTATTAAAATTAATGTAAAATTTGCCAAATTAATTTTCTTAAAATATCATCTGATGATTTAGAAGTTGATTGATAGAAAATACCCTTAGAATGTAAATCTGCCTCTTTCAAATATTGAAAAATAGCAATTAATTTAGGCGTTGAAAACTTAGAAGAAGCTAGTTTATAATCTTTTAGGAAATAATTATTTTTAAGCTCTAATGCTTCTAATTGATCTTTTTCTGACAGATGGGCGACAAAATGATATCTAAAAACTTTATTAAAGAAAGAAAAAACGGAGGAAATAACAGGAATATTTTGATTTTTACCACTATCTCCAAAATAGGAAACAATCTTATTAGCCAAAAGAATATCTTTTGCAGCCAATGCCTTTTGAAGTTCAAAAACATTAAATTCCCTGCTTATGCCTATATGTTTTTCTATTTCAATTTTAGAAATGATATTTCCCAAAGGCACATTAAGTAATAATTTATCTATTTCATTTACAATTTTCTGTAAATCACTACCAATATTTGCAGCTATTAAAGAAGCAGATTCGGGGTCTATTTTTCTCTTCATCCCAGAAAGATAACTTTCAATCCAAGGCCCAACCTGATTATCATAGAGAGGTTTAGCTTCTAGTACAATGGCTTTGTCTTTTAAAACTTTGCCAAGGGAAGTATTCATATTTAATTTACCATTTTTGTAAGCAATCACTAAAATGGTAGAAGGCGTCGGCGATTCTATATATGCCTGTAGATCTTTCAGTGATTTCATATCTTGGGCCTCTTTCAGAATAACCAGTTGTTTTTCAGACATTAACGGATATTTCCTGGAGGTATCGGTTACTATTCTATGGTCGGAATCTTTTCCATAAAACAAGGAAAAATTAAAGGCCTTTTCAGATTCTGAAAGTACATTTTCTTCTATAAAATCACAAATTACATCTATAAAATAAGACTCTTCCCCATGCAAAAAATAGACAGGCTCAAATGATTTTTTTTTAAGCTGATTCATTAATTCTGAAAAGGTAAGAACCATATTTATTTATTTGACATAAGTAAAAAGTAAATCCTTAAGGGCTGAAATCCAACGTGGATCATCATTTAAACTTGGTACGAGATCTACTTTTTCTCCTCCCTTTTCAACAAATTCCTCTTGGTATTCTACACTTATTTCGATTAATGTTTCTAAACAATCTGCCACAAAAGCAGGAGAAAAGACTAATAATTTCTTAGCCCCATTTTCAGCACAATGGTCTAGAACCACACTTGTGTAGGGTTGAGCCCATTTATCAGGGCCTAAACGACTTTGAAACGTAGTGGTATATGAGCCTTCTTTTAAATTAAGCTCAGTGGCAATAGCTTTAGTAGTTGCATGGCATTGTGCGGAATAACAAAAATGATTTACCTCTGATTTTACCAGGCAACAATCTTTCACTTTCAGGCAATGATTGCACTCATCAGCCTTTTTAAGCTGACGCTGGGGTAAACCATGATAACTAAATAAAATATGATCGTAAGTTGGTAAATCAAATTTTCTTGCATTATCAGCAAAAATTTGAATCATCGGTTTATAATCACAGTAAGAATTTATAAAAGTGACGCCTGGAATTGCTTGTTCCTTTCTTAATATTCTCATAACCTCATCATGCACCGAGCCCGTCGTTGCAGAAGCATATTGAGGAAATAGCGGTAAGACATAAAGGTGAGAAATATTCTGTTTTTTCAGCCTTTTCCATGCATCCGTTATAGAAGGATTCTGGTATCTCATAGCAAGTTCAACACACCAGGAATCACCTAATAAATGTTGTAGACCATCGGCAACTTTAATACCATAAGCCTTTAAAGGGGAACCCGTAGGCGTCCAAAGTTGTTTGTACAATTTGGAAGATGAACCTGACCTTAAAGGAGCAATGATACCTTGTACAAGTGCCTGTCTGGCCAGCCATGGATAATCAATAACTCTTGCATCAGTTAAAAATTCGCGTAAATACCTGTATACATCCCATCTTGAAGGTGAATCAGGTGTACCCAGGTTTACAAGCAACAAACCATTTTTTGGCGAATCAGCCATATTCGTTTCATTTTATTAACAAAATTACCTCTTAAACCCGAAAAACCATCAATGTGTTTAAATGAATTAGAAAACTTATAACTTTGCCCAAAATTAAAAGAGAATGAAAAAACCATTAATACTTGTAACCAATGACGATGGCATTGTAGCCCCAGGTATAAAAGCACTGATTGAAGTAGCTATGAAATTAGGTGAAGTGGTTGTAGTGGCTCCCGATTCCCCTCAATCGGGAAAAGGTCATGCCATTACTATTGAACAACCATTAAGATTACATCCTGTAAATATTCATCCTGATGTTCAAGCTTGGGAATGTTCAGGAACGCCAGTTGATTGCGTTAAACTAGCTAAAAATATTTTATTCAAAAATAGAGAAATAGCTCTTTGCGTATCCGGTATAAATCATGGTTCAAATGCAGCCATTAATATCATTTATTCTGGCACCCTATCTGCCGCAATGGAGGCATCGTTAGAGAAAATACCATCTATCGGTTTTTCATTACTCGATTTTAACTGGGATGCTGATTTTGAACCATCAAAAGAATGGGTGTTTTACATTATGTCGTTTGTTTTAAATAAAGGGATACCCTTAGGAAATTTATTAAATGTAAATATTCCTGCAAAAAAAGGACTACCCATATTGGGTTTAAAGGTCTGTAAACAAGCAAATTCTCGTTGGGTAGAAGAATATGTAACTGGCATCGACCCTCGAGGACAACCATATTACTGGCTTACGGGTAAGTTTGTAAATGAAGATGAAGACGAAGACACTGATATTAAAGCGCTACAAGCTGGGTATATTTCCGTTGTTCCTTCTCACCATGATTTAACTAATTATAAATCATTAACATCGCTAAAGATTCTGGAAAAGTAGTAAAATGATTAGATCAAAAGAAAATCAAAAAATACAAGTTGGCAAAGGAATTTTATTCGGCCTTTTAGTCCCCTTTATAAGCTTTGCTATTTTGTTAATGCTAAATGAAAAAATATCGGCTTTACTTTTTACAGAAGTCTTGAAGGAAGATCTCATCTTAGACCGTAAAACCGTCGCCATTCTTGCTATTTGTTTTAATTTGATTCCATTTCATCTTTTCGATAAAAAGAGACAGGCAAAAGCAATGAGGGGCATCATGCTTTCAACTTTTATGTTGGTTGTTTTGTGGTTGTACGTTTTTGGAAAAGAGGCATTAACCCTTTCATGAAGATATATATCATTGCAGGAGAAGCTTCAGGCGATTTACACGGAGGAAACCTAATATTAGCCCTTAAAAAGTTTCATTCATCCCTGGATATTAGGGCTTGGGGCGGAGAAAAGATGGAACAAGCAGGGGCAAAATTGGTAAAGCACTATAAAAGTTTAGCCTTCATGGGATTTGTGGAGGTTCTCAAAAACTTGCCTGCCATCCTGAAAAATCTGGATTTTGCCAAATCAGATATCATTCATTTTAAACCAACTATTTTAATCCTTATTGATTATCCCGGATTTAATCTAAAGATTGCTAAATGGGCACATGAACATAATATACCTGTAGTTTATTATGTTTTGCCTCAAATTTGGGCCTGGCATTCTAGTCGGATTAAATATCTTGAAAAATATACCCAAACAAGATTAGCCATACTACCCTTTGAAAAATCCTTTTATCAATCAAAAAATTTATCCGTTCACTATGTAGGGCATCCCTTGGTGCAACATATCGAAGAATTTAAACAAAGGAATAATATAATACCAAAGGAAGATAATGGTATTGATCCAATAAAAGTGTGCGTTGCTCTTTTACCAGGTAGCAGGATACAAGAAATTAAACAACATATACCCTTACTCATACCCTTAGTTGCCAAACATCCTATGCTACATTTTGAATTAGCTCTGGCACCTGGATTACCTGATGAACTGTATAATCAGATGATAAAAGCATTCCCACCTAATTTTTCCATAAGTAAAAATACATACCAAATCCTATTAAGAGCAAAATTTGCCATCGTTTGTTCTGGAACAGCAACACTGGAAACTGCTTTATTTAATGTTCCACAATTGGTATTTTACCGAACTAATGTTTTGAATTATATGCTGGCCAAAATATTGGTTAAAGTTAAATATGTGTCTCTGGTAAATTTAATACTTCAAAAAAGTCTGGTAAAAGAAATTTTAAATCCCATAAACCAAGCAGAAAACCTAATCCAAAGCTTTGAAGAATTAATGAAAATAGAAAATCTGGATGTTTTAAACCAGGGATATGAAGAAATAAGAATAAAACTGGGTGACAAAAACGCATCAATCGAAAGTAGTAAAATTATTTTTAATATATAAATTATTGATTATCATTAAAATAATCAAATTAATTACAATTTACACATAGAAATATATTATATATATTTTCTTTATCTGAATATCATGGGTTATATTTGACGCAGCAGGAAAATCTTGCTCACTTACATATTATTTTAACATATATGTTAAAATAATTATTTATTACTCTCATACTTCTAATTATTTAGAAAGTACAACATTTCAAAAAATCTAAATCATATCCTAATGTCACGTTTTAACGAAACGAAGGCAAACGCCTCACGTATTGAATTTTATTTGCTTTTTGGTTTTTTCCTTTTTGGTAGTGCAGGATTCTTTTTAAGTCTAACTTCACTGGAAGATAATTCACAGGAAATGAAAATACCTGAAACATTATCTGTTGAAAGGGATGCTTATTTATCGAAAGTGGAAGAAACGGAGATAAACCAATGGAACACTTACGAAGTAAACGATTACGAAATTTCTGGTGACACAGAGATAATTACCTCACCTCGGACACAAATAAAAATTTATGCGAATAGCGTGATTGGCCTTTATTTTAAAGAGAGGGGGAATTATGAAATTATTTTTCGGAGTAAAAAGAAGCAAAAAATTATATTCAGAGAATTTATATCCATTTAAATCAATTATTTAAAAGGGAAATTCCAAAGAAAATGGCATAAAAAAACCGAATCAAGTTTGGCTTGATTCGGTTAAAATTTATAAGTACCGGAGGCGGGAATCGAACCCGCACAACATTGCTGTTACTGGATTTTGAGTCCAGCGCGTCTACCAATTCCGCCACTCCGGCGAGCGCGAATTTCTATCCTTTCTTTCAAGGAAGTGCAAATTTAGATAAATTTTTTATAATTCTCAAATAATATTTCCGTTTAAAATAATAAGATTTTAACGCGGCGGCATTTTTAACGGATAAAGGATAAAAGGAGGAACAATAATCGAGTTCAACTTGAAGTTCTTTTTCCCAATCTTCCAAATCTATTATTAATGCATTCATAGCATCAGGATTTTCATCTAAATCAGAGATAGCTTCATTGAAAGTCATCATCTTCATAAGAAAATCATCAGGCATTACGTCTTTTTCATCCTTCAACAACCCAAATTCATCTAAGATATAATGAATTCTAGTATCCGTTTCGCTTAAAATTTTGTACGCCTGATTATTTAGCCCTGACAATTCTAATGCTTTTGCTTTTTCTTCCTCTGTGGCGAGCGTAAATTTATCGGGATGAAATAATTTACTTTTAGCCAAAAAAGTTCGTTTTAAGGAATTTAAATCGGGATAAAGCATTACGGGCAACTCAAACCATTCAAAATACAACATAGTGCTATTTATTGAAAAAATTCCTGAAAATATCCAGACCATTTGCAAAAATGACTAGTGATAAAATGAGGATAAAGCCAATCGTTGTTGCTATTTCCATAAATTTATCAGAAGGTTTTCTGCCGGTAACGACTTCATACAGCAAGAACATAACATGACCACCATCAAGTGCAGGAATAGGCAATAGATTCATAAAACCAAGGATAAGACTCAATATTGCTGTCATTTTCCAGAAGCGTTCCCAAACCCAAACATCACCATACATGGAAGCAATCGATCCAAAGCCACCAAGACTTTCCGACGCTTTAATTTTACCTTTAAACATTTGCCCAAAAGCCTTAAACTGATCTCCAAGGAATTGACTTCCCAGAACAATTCCGGCAGGAATAGCTTCCATTAGGGTATAATTTCTCACTTCTGACTTAAAGTAATGATTATATGGGTAGGTATATGCACCAATTTTAGCCTCTTTAGTAGTGGTTAACGGTAAGGAAACAGTATCGTTATTCCTAATAACATGGATCAAAATTTCTTTATTTGCATAAGGTTTTACAGCTTTTGCAAAATCACTAAAATAAGGCGTTACCATATCATTAAATCCGATGACAACATCATCAGTTTTCATTCCCCCCTTTTCAGCTGGGCTATTTTCGGATACACTACTTATTTTAAAAGGAATCCTTGCAGAGAATAAAAAATTACTTTTGTTCTCATAACGGGATAGGATATCTACCCATTTATCGTCAACAGGAATATTTACCACCTTTTCATTTCTGAGGACCTCAATTGATTTAGCATTATCGATGATAATACCTCTGATTATCAATCGATCATTAAACTCTTTGAAGGGTTTATCGCCAACTTTAAGAATTTTATCTCCGTCTAAAAGACCTAAATCTCTTCCAAGCGAATCGACAGAAATGCCTTCTTTTACTTGAGAAGCAGGAATAAAAGATTCCCCCCAAATAAACAAGGACATGCCAAACAAGATAAATCCAAGTATAAAATTGACCGTTACCCCACCGAGCATAATAATAAGCCTTTGCCAGGCTGGTTTAGAACGAAATTCCCAAGGTTGGGGCTCTTGCGCCATTTGAGCAGAATCAAAACTTTCGTCGATCATGCCCGATATTTTAACATAACCTCCTAATGGAAGCCAACCTATACCGTATTCCGTATCCCCTTTTTTAATTTTAAAAAGAGAGAACCAAGGGTCAAAAAACAAATAAAATTTTTCCACTCTGGTTTTAAACAACCGTGCTGGTATAAAATGTCCTAATTCATGTAACACGATGAGAATCGATAAACTCAACATCAATTGGCCTGCCATACTAAGAATGCTCATCCGTAAATTGGGGTTTGCGTGAATAATAAAAGATGCAAAAATAACAACTTATTTTGCTTTAAAGTTCCAAAATTTTAATAGAGTACAACTTTACTATCTTTTTTGCATTTTTACAGAAACGAATGAATGCATTTATATAGTTTGCAACAATGAATTATTTTTATTTTAGAGAAATAACAGAAGGATTTATTAGGCTTGACGAGGATGAAAGTAAACATTTACAATTAGTTCTCAGGCAAAAATCTGGTAGTCTAGTCTATTTGTTAGACGGAAATGGCACTAAAGCAGAGGGATTTATGCATGCTACTGATAAAAAAGAGGTACTTATTAAAGTGGAAAAGGCTGAATTTATTCCTAAAAATAATTTTCAGCTTCATATTGCTATTGGTCCAACAAAACAAATGGAGCGTTTTGAATGGTTCTTGGAAAAGGCAACGGAACTTGGTATAGATCAAATAACCCCTTTTATTTCCTCCCACGGCGAGAGAAGCAAGTTAAGAATGGATCGTTTAGAAAAAGTGATTCGAACCGCAGGAAAGCAGTCTGGCAATCCCAATTTTCCTAAATTGAATGAATTAACCACCTTTCAGGAATTAATAAAAGGGGCTTCGGAAGGTCATAAATTTATTGCCCATCTGGATGAAACAACTAAAGATCATCTGTTCGATGTCATTCCACAAGGAATGGATTGTCTTATTCTTATAGGCCCAGAAGGAGATTTCGACGACAAGGAAGTTCAGATAGCAAAAAGTCATGGGTTTAAATCAGTTCATTTAGGAGAAAATAGACTTAGAACCGAAACCGCTGGTATATTTGCTTCACAATGTTTAATTTTGAAAAATAAAATCTAACAATATGCCCCTATTCTTAATTTTATTCCTGTCTTTGTTTACTCTAGTTCAGCCTCCGACATTAAAACTTGGGCTCTTGAAATATAATGGTGGTGGTGATTGGTATGCAAATCCAACGGCACTTCCTAATTTAGCTCAATTTTGCAATAAAAATATGGGCACAAATTTAGAATTAACTTATGGAACGGTAGATGTAGTTAGTTTAGAGCTTTTTAACTATCCTTTTTTACATTTAACAGGGCATGGAAATGTGGTGTTTTCTGACAGAGAAGCCAGTAATTTAAGAAAATATCTAATGGCGGGAGGATTTCTTCATATTGACGATAATTATGGTATGGATCCATATATCAGACCTGCAATGAAAAAGGTCTTTCCAGAGCTTGAATTTATCGAACTACCTTTTGAACATGAAATTTACAAGCAGAAATATATTTTTTCAAGTGGATTACCAAAAATTCATGCGCACGATGGAAAAGCGCCTAAAGGATATGGCCTCATTTGGAAAGGAAAGCTGGTTTGTTTTTATTCCGTCGAATGTGATCTTGGAGATGGATGGGAAAATCAAGAAGTGCATAATGACCCCCAGGAAAACAGATTGAAAGCGCTGCAAATGGGGGCAAATCTGGTAAAATATGCTTTTCAATTTTAATAAATCAGTTCCAGATAAGATTTTTACTTTGTCTTAAATACTTTTTAATATTTAGCCAAAAAGCCATAAAAAGATAGATTATGGCAGGTGACCCCATAGTAACGAAGGTGATATAAATAAAATACAATCTTACTCTGGATGATTGAACACCTAACCATTCCCCCCAATAGGAACAAACCCCAAACAAAGATTTTTCTACTAAACCTCTAAACATACCATTTATTTTAAAAAATTAATTGACTTTCATCAATAAATATAATTATTACAAAGTTAATAAAAATGTTCAATAAATTAACGGCTTTTAAATGACCAAGTGATAAGATGTGTAGAAACGACCGTACCGTCCTTAAACGTTCCAATGACTTTTGTTTGTATAGATTTAGGCGCTTTATCTTTCACCGTTTCCAAAACAATTTTTCTGATTTCTTCTCCTTGTAGACAATTAAAATAGACGGTCTGATTTGCTTTTTTTACATAAGACCCTGACACTTCCGTAACTAAAGTTGATACTGAACCTAAACCCTCCGTTGACATCGTAGCAAGAAGACCTGAAGCCAATTCTGCAGCGCCAGACTGTGCTGCAAAATATATCGATTTAAAAGGATTTTGAGTCCGCCAATGAAAGGGTAAAATCACTGTAGACTCAAAACAATTTAACTTTTCCAGTTTAACACCCCACCAAAAAAGAGTAGGTATTTTATTGAAAAAAAATAAAAATAGTGCTAAGGGATTTTTAATTTTTTCCGTGAAAGCTAATTGATCAGCTGATGGTTGAATTGAATGCACATTTTCCATAGTCTAATAACTATTAATGATTAATTTTTACAAAAGTAGTGGAAAAATATTCCATTTATATGTTTTTTCTTTCAAAATAGCGGGTTAAAATTGTACTTTTGACCGCGAAGTTAAATCTTTAGAAATTAACCATAGGAATAAAGTAAATTATGAACCTACACGAATACCAAGGAAAAGAGTTGTTTAAAAAATTTGGTGTTGCTGTTCAAGAAGGCATCGTAGCTGAAAACAAAAAAGAAGCGATGGACGCTTACGCAGCGTTAACTGCCAGAACAAATTCCCCATTTGCTATTGTGAAAGCACAGATTCATGCTGGCGGACGCGGAAAAGGAGGAGGGGTTAAATTAGCTAAAAATACAGCTGATTTTGAACTTCATGCAGGTAACATACTGGGTATGTATCTTAGAACACCTCAGACACCCGGTGGAATGGAAGGTCCAGGAAAACTAGTTAGTAAAATTCTGGTAGCTGAAGATGCCTATGAGCCTGACTTTAATGCTTGCAAAGAGTTATATGTATCCATTTTGATGGACAGGGAGAAGAAATGCAATGTTATTATTTACAGTACCGAAGGAGGAATGGATATTGAAAAAGTGGCAGAAGAAACTCCTGAAAAAGTTCAGAAAGAATGGGTTGATGCCACTTTAGGACTTCAAGCGTTCCAAACCAGGAAAATTGCCTTTAATTTAGGTTTAAGTGGAAAGGCGTTTAAGGAAATGACCTCATTTTTAACAAAACTTTACAAAGCATTTGTTGATTCTGACGCCTCCCTTTTTGAAATAAATCCTTGCCTTAAAACAGCAGATGACAGAATTATCGCAGTAGATGCAAAAGTTACCATTGATGATAATGCCTTATATAGACATCCTGATTTAGAAGCACAACGTGATGATAGTGAGGAAGATCCAATAGATGTTGAAGCAAGAGAATCTGACCTAAACTATGTAAAATTAGAAGGGAATGTTGGTTGTATGGTGAATGGTGCAGGTCTTGCGATGGCCACTATGGATATTATCAAACTTTCCGGAGGAGAACCTGCGAATTTTCTTGATGTTGGTGGAACAGCAGACGCAAAAAGGGTTGAACTAGCCTTCCGTATTATTCTTAAAGATCCAGCTGTTAAAGCTATTTTAATTAATATTTTTGGAGGTATAGTGCGTTGTGACAGAGTAGCGCAAGGAGTCATTGATGCTTATAAAAACATGGGGAATATACCTGTTCCTCTTATTGTAAGATTACAAGGTACAAATGCTGATCTGGCTAAAAAAATGATTGATGATTCAGGGCTTGCCGTTCAATCGGCCATAGCGCTGGAAGAGGCAGCTTCGTTAGTTAGAAAAGTTTTTGAAAAAGCATAAAATTTGAAATTAATTGTGAAAACATTGGCGGGACTTGAAGAAGTCCTCGCCAGTGAACTTCAGTTGTTAGGGGCTGAAAATATTGAATTAGGTACCCGATCAGTCTTTTGTGAAACTAATCTGGAAGGCGTTTATCGCCTAAATTTATGCCTAAGTACTGCACTTAGAATTTTAATTCCCATCGTAAAGTTTGATGCTGAAAACGAAACAGAACTTTACGATTGTATGAATGAAATTCCTTGGGAAAAATATGTTTCATCCAATGGTACTATTGCTGTTGATGCCATTGCCCAGGGAGAAGTTTTCCGTCACTCCCATTACATTTCTTTAAAGACAAAAGACGCTGTAGTCGATAGATTCAGGTCCTTGTTTCAAGAAAGGCCTAATGTTGACATTCATTTTCCAGATCTCAGAATAAACGTTCATAACAATGATCGCACGTTCACCGTTTCACTTGATTCGTCTGGCACCTCTCTGCACAGAAGAGGGTATAGAGAAGAAGGGGAAGAGGCTCCTCTAAATGAGGTTTTAGCTGCTGGAATGATTCGCCTAAGCCAATGGAAAAAGGATTGCCCCTTTGTTGATCCTATGTGCGGTTCCGGTACTTTATTAATTGAGGCTGCTTTTTTTGCCAGAAATATTGCACCTAACAAATACCGAAAAGAGGGGTTTTGTTTTCAACGATGGCCTAATTATAATGCAGAATTATGGGAAATGGTTAAATCGGAAAGCATAAGTAAAGAGGTTTCTTTCCCTTTAGGTATATACGGTGGAGATATTCGCGAAAGTGCAACAAGAGCCGCTAAAGCCAATGTCCGCGCTGCAGGTCTTTTAGATACCATTTCCATAGAAACGCGTTCCTTTGAAAGAAGCATTCCAGCGCCAGCTCCTGGCCTGTTAATGGTTAACCCACCTTATGATGCCAGAATGTCACTGGATGATGCTACCCTTTTTTACAAAAATTTAGGCGATCGCTTAAAATCTGGCTACGATGGTTATCAGGCATGGATAATTACAGGAAATCCTGAAGCTGCAAAAGCTATTGGATTAAGAACGTCTCGTAAAATTGCGCTTTTTAATGGAAATATAGCTTGCAAATTTTTGAAATTTGAGATGTATATAGGTACTAAAAAGATAAAAAATGAACCGTAATGTTGGTTTTTTATTGGTTTTATTCTTTCTATCAACTTTACTAGAATCTTTGTACGGCCAATTACCCGCAAATATCTCTATTTTAAATAAATCAATTCCCCAGCTGCTTGAGGGTCAGTCAAAAATCATGTCCCCTTTCTTAGGTTTTACCATAAAAAAAATGCGGGAAACACCCCCATTATGGAATGATGGCAAGCTTTCATTAAAGCCAAGTCCTTTTAACGGGGTAAATGCGAGACCTATGGCTTTTTTTTGTAAAATTGAGGTGATTCTTGAAAAGAAGAATGGCGTTCCCATAAAATTTAGGTTAGGTGATATTGATAAAGTGGATCAGCTGGAAGGTAAATTTTCCTGGTAAAATCTTTTACACCGTTTCAAATCCTAGTCCATACCTATCTTCAAATATGCCCATTTTACCATTTTTCACGTAGAAGCCACCTTTTACAAAGTCTTCTCCCAGATCGAAGCTACCATCTAAATCAATATATCGGGTATTTCTATTTGCAAATGCCGCATGCAGCGCTGCTGAAATACTAATACAACTCTCATCATTACAACCCCAAAATAAATCTATTTCAGCAGCTTCAGCTATTCTACCTATATCCATAGCATTAAGGATACCACCGCATTTCATTAATTTAATATTAAAGATGCCAAAGGGTTTATTTATGAGCCAGGGAAAGACCGAATGAGTAGATTTCAAAGATTCGTCTGCACAAAACATTCGTCTTACCTTTTCGGGATATTTCAAGAGCTCTTCTTCGAGACCAACCTTAAAAGGTTGCTCGATTAATTCAATATTCATCAAAGCTGTTTCATCTAAAAAATAAGAAAGATCAACAGGGGAATACCCCTGATTTGCATCAACTCTTAGTATAACTTTATCACCAAATTGATCCCTTAGTACTTTAATCCTTTTTACATCTAATATTACATCATCTCCTGTTTTTATTTTATATACAGAAAATTGCTGATCGTAATAATTAAGTGCTTCCCTGAGAGTATTCTCCACATCCATGATGCCAATTGTAACAGAGGTCGGTAACTCCTTGAAATATTTACCATAAATGTCAACTACAGGAATCTCCGCCCATTTCCCATAAGCATCATGCAATGCGATATCAAGCGCTGCCAATGCTCCTGGATTTTTAGGAATCAAAAATTGAATTTCTCTAATTAATCCTAAAAAGCCCCTTATATCTCTTCCTTTAATCTGTGGCAAAACAAGGTTATTTAGCACCTCCTCCGCTTCAACCGGAGATTCTCCTACTACTTCGGGAGCTGGATTAGCCGCCCCATAACCAATTATTCCATTTTCAAGTTGAATAGTTAAGCAGATATTTTCAACATCTGAAATAATTCGACCTGCAATCGCGTAGGGTTTTTGCAGTTTTAAATTTTTTCTAAAGACCTTAACCTGATCAATTCTCATTGTAAAAGTATTTATTTAAAGTAATTTTCTAAAAGCCTCCCAAAGAATCATGCCCATAGAAACGGAAACATTTAAGCTATGTTTTGAACCAACCTGTGGGATTTCTACAGCGGCATTTGCTAATGAAAGAAAAAGGGGTTGAACTCCATCCACCTCATTACCAAAGATAATGACATATTTTTTATCTTTAGAAAAATCAAAATCTTGTAACAAAATACTTTCTTCTACTTGTTCTGCAACTAAAATATTCCACTGCTGGTCTTTTAATTCCTTTAAAAACAAAATTTCATCAGCTATGTATTCCCACGAAACTGTTTGGGTTGAACCTAAGGCCGTTTTTAAAATTTCCTTATGGGGAGGTTGTTGTGTAAAACCTGAAAGGTATATTTTTTCAATGCCTAAAGCATCAGCTGTTCGAAAGGCAGAACCTACATTTAAGGCACTCCTTACATTATCTAACCAGATACAAACAGGTATTGTTTTTTTGTTTCCATTCAATACAAAGGGATTATTTTCTAAATAGGCTGTTGATTTCTTTCTCATTAACATAGTAGGATTCCTGAATTTAAAATATATTGCAAAGGTATTTAAAACAAGGGAACATGAACTTACTTTTCGTATATGGAACTTTGTTACCTGAATTTAATCTGTCCATATCAAAGCTTTTAAGGAGCGAAGCTGACTTTATTGGGCACGGATTTGTATTTGCAAAACTTTATGATATTGGAGAATATCCAGGCATCGTTTTAGATTATTCCCTTGAAAATAAAGTTTATGGAAATGTTTACCATCTGCATAACCCTGAATCAACCTTCAGAATACTGGATGAATACGAAGAAATTAATAGTTCACTTCCTGAAGAAAATGAATATATTCGTTCTATTGTAAAGGTTTACCTTAGTGAACATGAAGTAGAGGCAAACGTTTATGTTTATGTTAAAGACATTTCAATTTTAAAAATTATTCCTTCAGGTCAATATATTTCTTATTTGAAAAACTAATAAAATGCACGAAAATAATAATTTTTTACCAGCAACATTATGTGTACAAGAAACGGTTGATCCTATGGGAACCTCTTCGCATACTTTACCCATTTATGCTACCTCTTCTTTTGTTTTTAATAACTTACAGCAAGGAATTGATATATTTTCTGGCGCTGAAAATGGCTATTTATACGGTCGATTTGGTAATCCTACTTGTGATGCTGTGGCAGATAAACTGGCATCGCTTGAATCTTATGGATTATTAGAACAAGCTAATTGCCAGTTAGTTAGTTCTGGTATGGCTGCCATTTCTGCTGTGTTGATGGCCCTTTTAAAACCGGGAGATAAATTATTGACACAGGCAGATATTTATGGAGGAACCACCGATTTTTTTAAGCAAATACTTGAACCTCATCAAATATCATTTATCACCGCTGATTTAAATCATTTAGAGGATGTAGAAAATATCCTGTCGAATGATCCTTCTATTCGATTAATTTATCTGGAATCACCAACTAATCCTATTTTAAACTGTGTAGATTTAGAAAAATTAGTTGTTCTCGCGAAAAAATATCATCAACTTACGGTCATTGACAATACCTTTTGCACGCCTATCATCCAACAACCCTTAAAATGGGGTATTGATTATGTTGTACACTCCACTACGAAATATTTGAATGGGCATGGAAATGCCATTTCTGGCTGTATCATTGGTAAAAATACAGAAACGATGCAGCGAGTGAGGCAAACGGTAAAATTAATGGGATGTAATGCAAATCCATGGGATGCCTGGTTATTGCATAATGGCTTAAAAACACTAGCCTTAAGGATTGAAAGACAGGCATCAAATGCTATGGAACTAGCCAAATTCTTATCAGCTCATCCTGCTGTGAACAAGGTAAATTACCCGGGACTTACCAGCCATGAAACCCATGCCATTGCCAGTAAACAAATGAATAATTACGGAGGGATGTTATCTTTTGAATTAAAAGGAGGGCTTGAAATGGTGCGTAAATGTATTGACAAACTAAAATTAGCCACCATTGCCCCAACTCTTGGCGATGTAAACACCTTAATTATGCATCCATACACCATGTCTCATAGAAATGTGCCTGAAGTAGTCCGAGAAAAATATGGCATCAGAGAAGGCCTAATCAGAGTTTCTGTAGGTATTGAGTCAGCAGAAGATTTAATTAAGGATTTTGCCCAGAGTTTAGTAAGTTAATTATTTGCCAGACGACATAGCCCTGCGCATAAACATCTGAGCTCTATTTGATTCTACGGGTTGAATTTCAAGAACTTCACCATTTGGCATTTTTAAAAGAAGGTCTGGTTTCTTTGTTTTCATTAACTCATCCTGGAATCTGGAATCATTGGAATTCATTTCCAGAAAACCCTTTCTTAATCCAAAATAATAATAGATATCATTTGGGAGTTTCAAATAAACATATATTCTATCGTCATTATTTGGAGGCATTTTAATTTCAATAAAAGTATTCACCTTTTTACTGACAGGTTTTCCTCCAACACTTATTAAACCAACATTGGTATTTGCATTTATAAATGCCTGATATTCAGAATCCCATTTTAATTTAACATTGCCAAAAAGGAAGGAATATGGATTTAGTTTAGCAGGAATTTCAAAAAGTCCAGAACTCAATTGAGAAAGCACTTCTTTCGTTTCCTCCGAATTCCCAAGAACCCTGGTCAGTAATCTATTATAATAGTCCAAATCGGACAGATAAGGAATTGGCTCTGAACCAAAAGCAGCACTGGCTAGTTCATTTTCCATGATCCTCAAAAATTTTTCAGGAATTTTCAAATTCAATCCAAGAATTAAATCTAAATCAAGAACCAGTTTTTGCACTTCGCCTGTATCTGCCATTTCTTGAGAAGGGGGGATAGTTGTTTTTAAAAATCCAGTAGCTTTAACTACCGCCATTTTTAAACCTGAAGCGAGGGAAAAATCACCCTCTGCAGTTATCCTGGATGTTTTTTCATCTAAAATCAATAAATTTCCCGTACAATTTCCACTCAAAACACATAAGGAATCACCAAAAAGAAATTGATCTTTTAGCCGTTCATATCTAATAAAGCCATTTGCGGGGAAGATAGGTCTATCTTTTCTCACTGCAAGAGGTTGAAGAAATCTGGGATAAATCATGGAATTTTCAGCACTTAAAAAGAAACCCGTTTCTAAAAACAAACCCTCTGGATCTTTAGGTCTGTTGGCCTCAATAACCAGATTTTTTTTATCGGCTTTTGTATTTAACCGAAACCAACTATTATCTTCAATGGCGGAAGATTCAAGTCTGGCATAACCGTCAAAAGAAAGATTTACGTCTTCTGAAGCCAGACCTATTTTACCATAGAAGCTCGTTTTTGTATCAATTCTAAAATCATCTAAGGGATCAATTTCGCCCTGAGCTCTTGTTGCTGTCGCTTTTTGGGACATTAACCCTTTTCCAACCCTTTGACCAACGATTGATGAAAAAGCAATTTCCTGATTTTTTCCTGGCAGGTTATATTCATAGAAACCAGAAGCAAAATAATCCTTTCTACCTTTTATCTGGACATTTGCCTTTGTGATTTTATGATTTTGGTTTATGGTATCACAGATAATAATTGCATTTAAAAAGGAGTCAATTAAACCATTAGCACGAACATTAATCTTACCTCTATCTGGTATAATTTTAGCGTCTGCGGCATTTATATAATCTACCCCATCAACCTCGAGGCTAAAATCTTTAAGATTATATTTGGCCCCTTTTCCTTTAAAACGCAAGGAATCCTGATTAGGTACTTTGGAAGAAAAAACACCAATAGAAGTAGTATCTGACTTAAAATAAACCATTTGCTCCTTGATATTCCAATCGAAATCAATCAATGTAGTCGTATATTGATTAAAAGGAAGATTTGTCAACAATTTATTATCGTTACCGTCAAAGGATCCAAAACCCTTATCGAAATCAAGTCTGGCCTTTACATTAAGCGCTTCCAATAAAATTTCCTCTTCTGACTTTCCTTTTATTTTAAGCCACGAAGTATCACTTTTCGCCGTATTAGCACCAAAGCCAAGCTTCTGAGCTTTAAGAGAAGCTTGTGGCCAGTTTAACAACCCATTTCCACCAACACCATTAGGTGTTAAAATTAAATTACCATCGAAAAAGTAAGAACCCGTTTTAAATAATTTAAAAGACTGAGATCCAGAAGTAAGATAGAGACTGTCGTTGTAAGGTTTCCAGGTAATAGTCACCTCTTTTCCAATAACTTTTGGTATTTCAATTGGCTTTAACTCTTCTTCCAGAGAAAAGTTTTTAGCACTTGCAAAAACTTTATATGGCTGAAAAACAAAATCTTCGGCATTAATAATCGCTCCCAAATAATCTAAGCGACCTTTTCCTTTCAATCCGCGATTACTGAGATCTAACTCTCCCATATATTTACCTTTATTCCGATAGGCAGCATAGCCCTCTTCTGGCGTTTTATGGTTAAAACCTAAAGAATAATCAAAAGGTCTTATTTTTACTGTTTCCTGAAAAACTGGAAATATATCATGTGAAAACAATTTTCCTTTAAACTGGACTTGATTCTCCTGAAATTTATCTAATCCAGGAAATATAAAAGGAGACAGAGAAAAATAAAAGGAGTCTCTTTTAAGCGTAGTATCTTTGGAAAAATCTCCATCGTAGTAAATAGTGCCACCTGTTCTACTGTTTAAAACAGGAAAAGTCGAAATATTAACTTTACCACCCTTGTTTTCTGGAGCATCAATGGCTAAAATTCCTGAGAAGGAAGTTATTTCTGAAGTTAGAGAAAAAGCAGCAGGCATCTTAGAAGAGTCTTTTGCCGATTCTTTTAAGAAAATTCTAAATTTTTTAATACTATCTAATTTTATTTGATTTTGCTTGTAATTATACTCAAAATCAGTACCCTCGAAATCAGAAAATCCCGCTTTAAGAACTCCTGAAAAACGCATTACCCGCTCAGGTAAAAGATTAATTTTATTCTCTAAGGGAATTAACCTTACCCGGTGCATGGGCGAAAAATCTAAAAAATTGACGGATTGAATCTGAATATTTTTATTAAAAAGGGTCAGCCAAGCGTTAACGCCATCTGTTTTGGAATCAATTCTTAAACGATCAAAATCTCTTTTTCCAGAAGCAGCCTCAACCGTTAATTTAACTTTCTCATTGACAATAATTTGATTTTTTTCATCTTGGAACTCAATATATCCAGCTGCGACCCATTCATATAAAAGGGATCTAATATTTTCTAAGGAATATTTTGGATTCAATAAAGGGGCAAAAGTATTGGCATCAAAAATATTAGTTTGTTTATCCTGACTAATTTGATACAGTAATTGCAAGGGATTTTGAGTTGAAATACCCTTTAATCCATCAAATTCATTTTCATTGAAGAAATTCAAAGATTCAAAACGAACCATAGGTTTTTTAAGTATAGGCAAGGCTTCACGACCAATCATTACCGAATCATTATCAATTTGCATAACTAATTCTTCTGCTTCAATAGAAAATTGATGGGCAGAGCTATAGAATAAATTTCTTCCTTTTCCTTTTTCTCCCCTTCGTAATAATAGGGTTCTCGTTTTTGTGTTATAATTAAAGATGAGTTCAGGATGAATGATAGAATCTTTGCCCATGTATAAGGTTGATTTTACCTTTTGGCTACTTAATTGATCTATTCTGCGCAGGGCAAATTTTTCAGAGGTGCCAACAAATGTTGTTCTGGCTTTATTGTTGACCAAGGTAATTGAAGCTGGATTTCCCGGGGAACCAAATCCTATGATTGATTTCCCTTCCAGGGCAAATCCACCTATAAATTTAATCCCTTCACCAAACTGGTTGATAACTAAGCTTTCTTTTAAAGAACTAAAACGCGGATAGGAAATGAGGGAAGAATCGGGTTGAAAAACCATTTGATCCTGAAAATTACCTAAAATAAGATTTTTACCAAAATAGGCAGGATAACTAAGCTGGACAGTATCCGCATTAAATTTATTAATCTTGAGATCCAGGGTATAATTTTTGAGCTGGACGAAGATATTTTTATCCAGTCCAACTCTTGACCAGTCACATTTACCCCCTGTTCCAATCCATTGGTTTTTTAATGGAAAGAGAATACCTGATGTTTCAGCAATACGAATGGTATCTGTTTTGTAGCTGGTCAGCAATTGAACTTTATTAAAAACTAATTTTGGCTCTTGATTCTCCCACATCCAAACGGGGTTTCCCCCTCTCAATATCCAATTGGACCCACCCCCATTTGATATCAACTGCTGGTCATAAAATATTTCCGATATAGTGAGAAAATCATTTATTTTGAAAGGGGTATATTTATCTGGAATAGCAAGTAAAGACAAAAAGGTTTTATGCCAGGAAATAAACCCTTCTTCATTTTGACCCTTTAATTTTAACAATTCAACAAATTCAAGGTAATTATTTATGTAAGGAATGAAGGTTAATTTTTTTGTCCATAAAACCCCTATCGTTTGATATATTAATTTTTTCTGAATTTCCGAATAGACATCCGATTGAAATTTTTGAGATAATAAACTATATTTCTCGTTTAGATCCTTATTATTTAGGGAAATTACTGTTTTATTAATAGTTTCCCAAAAGGCAACAGGATCTTTTGGCAAGGTGTCAACCCGTTGTGAAAAAACGAGATGAAAAGGTAAAACAGCAAATAAAAAAAGGAGTCTAAACATTTTCATTTTCAATAATTAAAAAAATTATTTCCTAAATATACCCATCATCCAGTCACCTTTCTGTTTTTTACTTAGCAGATTTAAATCGAGGGATTCTGCCTTATTTGTAATTAATTCCCAGTCACTCCAAAGGATTCCTGAGATGAGCAATAAGCCTGAAATACTCAATTGATTTTTTAACGTTGGAAGTTCCTCGAGTATTACATTTCTATTTATATTAGCAAGGATCACATCCTGGTTTGATAGAGAGACAGCTTTCAAATCACCCCCAAAAACATCAATATTGGCCCCTACCCCATTCAGCTTAGCATTATCTATCGAATTTTCAACGGCAGGTTCTTCTATATCGAGAGCAACAACCATTTTAGCTCCTAATTTGGAAGCTAAAATGGCTAGGATACCTGTTCCACAGCCAAAATCGAACACCAGCTTATCCTTAAAATCAATAGATTCCATCGCCTCCATCATCATGAAGGTTGTTTCATGATGTCCAGTTCCAAAAGCCATTCTGGGAGTAATCACCAATTCGTGTTTAAAGCCATTAACAGGAGGATGAAAGTCGGCTCTAACGTAACAAAAATCATGAATTTCAATGGGTGAGAAATGACTTTCCCATTGAATATTCCAATTTTCTTCCGGCAGATTTTCTACCGAATAGGAAAAGGGAAAGTTTATTGATAAGGCAGCAAGGTCTTCAAAAAGACTTTCAGGAGAAATATTTCCAGGAAGAAAGGCATTTATCACACCTGATTCCTCTTCAAAAACTTCAAAAGGATAATTTCCGAGCATTGCAAGTAATATTTCTCCATCCGTATTTTCATCGAAAGAGAACTTAAAACGATAATAATTCATATAAAAGATTAATCCTTTCGCTCAACAGCAATAAGGGTATTTTGAATAAGTGCCATAACTGTTAATTGCCCTACGCCACCAGGAACAGGCGAAATAAAGGAAGAAATCGGAGCAACTGAAGGAAAATGTACATCGCCAGTCAATCGGAAACCCTTTACATGGTCATTATCTTCAACTCTGTTGATACCCACATCGATAATGACTGCACCTGGTTTAATCATATCTCCAGTTATAAATTCAGGAATTCCTGTTGCAGCGATTAAAATATCTGCCTGAAGGGTAAATGATTTCAAGTCCTGAGTTAAACTATGACAAAGTGTAACCGTTGCATCCCCCGGAACTCCTTTTCTTGACAATAAAATGGACATTGGCGTACCTACTATATTACTTCTTCCTACCACTACAACATGTTTACCTTTCGTAGAAATATCATATCGAAGTAGCATTTCCAAGATTCCTTTGGGAGTAGCAGACAGAAAACAAGGCAATCCAAGCATCATTTTTCCTAAATTAATAGGATGAAAGCCATCAACATCTTTTTCAGGATTAATGGCTAAAGTAATGAGATGTTCATTGATATGTTTTGGAAGGGGCAGTTGTACAATAAAACCATCAATTTCAGGGTTATTATTTAAATTTTCTACCACTTGAAGAAGATCTTTTTCAGAAATAGTTTCCGGTTCTTTGATCAGCGTAGAAAAGAAGCCGACTTCTTCGCACGATTTAACTTTATTGCGAACATAAGCCATACTTGCTGGATTTTCGCCCACAAGAACTGCAGCAAGATGGGGTATTTTTTTACCCTCCAAATCACGTTTTGCTACTATTTCTTTCATTTCAGATTTAATCTGAGCAGCTAATTTTTTACCATCCAATAAGATCATCTGATATATGTTAATTTCTTTTAAAATGTGGGCTAAAATAAATAAATACCATTTCGCAAATGTAGTTTTTTCTACATTTGTTTAACGAAATAATATTTTAGATAGTTGTGAGCTTAACAAAAACAATCCCATTTACGTACGTTTTCATTAACCAAGTTAAAAAAGCTGGTCTATTGGCTTTTTTTATCCTCCCTTTTCATTTTTCCCTTTTTTCCCAGCTCACAGCAATCAAACAGACTGAAATTTGCCTTTGGAAACTACCCGCTTTAAAAGACACTTTCCTATGTCCGGGTCAATCTTTACAAATAAATCTGGATTCAATTGTTGGAAGCAATCAAAAAGACACCTTTCCATTTTTTCCTTTTGTACCTCTGGACGGTAACGTGCATAAAGCTTTCAATCCTTTAAAAATAAATCTACAGGTTAAAGATTTACCAAAAGAAAAAATAGATTTCAAGGATTACAAATTAGCCCGAATCTGTTTAGATATTTATACGCCCAAGGCGAGTGATCTGGAAGTCTGGTTAATCCCACCGAGTGGGAATATTGACCATGTCATAGAGTTAATAAGCCCTGGTAATGCAAGTAACAATCCAGATTTTATACAAACCTGTTTTACTCCTGTTGCTATAAATAACCTTTCCACTGGAACCTCTCCATATACGGGAGAGTTCGCTTCGGCAGGAAACTGGAGCGGTTTGTTAGGGGAAGAATTAAATGGAAACTGGCAACTATGGGTTAGTGATCGGGTCGCAGAAACCGTTCCTGGTTTAGTACAAAATATTTCCCTTGTTTTTGAAACAAAACCAGGTTATAAGGTCAAATGGACACCCAAAGATGGAATTTCCTGTGATAGTTGTAAAAATATTATTTTTAGTCCCTTAAAATCAACTACTTATCAATTGCAAATGATAAATAGTTTAGGCTGCGTTTTTAACGATACATTAACCATAGATTATAGAGATAAAACTTTTGGACCTGCCTTTTCCTGTGAACCAAAGGGACCTGGATTAATAGATTTAAGCTGGCAATTACCCGGCTTATTACAGAAGGAAATTTATTCCGGTAGTATCCTACAAAAGGGAAAATCGCCAGTTTTGTCAACATTTGGGAATCAAAAATTTAGTTTTAACGGCCTTTCTCCAAAAGATACTTTAGCTGTAATTTTTAAGTTACCGCAAATAGATGGGGTAACTTGTCAGGCAATAGACACAACCTTTTATTGTGTTTTCCCACCATGTGAATTAGAAATAATTGAAAAGCAAAATACTCCCATTTCCTGTTTTGGTTCTGAAGATGGCATACTTGAATTTTCACTTTCAAAAGGATTTCTACCCGTAACCTTGACAAAAGAAGGTCAAATTTCTCCCTATAAAATTGAACGATTAAAAGCAGGATCACATTCCTTTATAGCTACCGATTTTTTAGGCTGTAAAACCACATACACCTCTATCATTAATGAACCAAAGCCAATTTTAGCTAATATTTCATTGGTCAAACCTGTCCTTTGTTTTGATATTCCTGGAGGACAATTAAAGGCAAGTCCAACGGGAGGAAACGGAGGTTTCAGCTATAGGTGGCAGCCAGATGGTGGAACAGGATCCACAACAAATCTAATTAAACAAGGTAGTTATACCCTTGTTATTACTGATTCAAAAAGTTGCATAGGCAAGGACACTTTTTTCTTAGACGCACCTCCACCCATTTCGACAGAAGTAAAAACATCACCAACTATATGTTCTGGTTCAGCCACTGGCAGTATCTTAGTGAATGTAACAGGTGGCATAGCCCCTTACCAATATATTTGGAACAATGGGGATAGAAATGCTAATCTGATAAATATGCCGGCAGGTCCTTACAAATTAACGGTGACCGATAATAATAATTGTAAGTATATCGTATCTCCAGTTATAGCGCAAGGTGCAAGTGTTTTAAAAATTGATTCTTCTCTGATTACACCTGTTTCCTGTTATGGAAACAGGGATGGGTACGCAAGAATATTTGTTAGTGGAGGCACCAAACCTTATCAGATAAAGTGGAATGATCCTTTGGCTCAGGCAGGAAATCTGGCAAATAGGTTAGCCACCGGCTCCTATTTAATTAATATAAATGATTCAAAAGGTTGTACTTTTCAACATCAAATACTGATAACAAGTCCCTCCTTATTACAAATGAATATTCAAAGCCGCGATTTAACCTGTTTGAATAAAAATAATGGAGAAATGGAAATTTTTCCTACCGGAGGGGTGTTACCCTATCAAATCTTATGGTCTGATGGATCCATGGATAAAAAAAGGACTAATCTTTCAGCTGGTACTTATGCCTTAACATTGACCGATGCAAACAAATGCGAAATGAAAGATTCGGTGATCATTAATAACCCTATAAATCCCCTTAAAATTACTGCCAGTCAAACCTATAAAGGGTGTTATGGGCAAAAGGAAAATACGGTCCAGACCCAAATATCAGGTGGAAGCCCAAACTATTTTGTTCGCTGGAGTCACGGTTTCACTGGTTTATTATCCTCTAATTTAGATACTATAAATTACGTCATTACGGTAAATGATGCTCAGGGTTGTTTTGATTCTATTAATATAAAACCCATTGATTTAACCAATATAATACCCGAAATTTACATCAAAGAACCTTCTTGTTTTAATGATCAAAATGGAGAGGTTTCCCTTTTAAAAATTAAAGGAAGAGAAGGAGTTGATTTATCTCTTTTTCGATATCAATGGAGCAGTGGACAAAGGACACCCGTGGTCAAGGGATTGTTAGGTGCAGAAAATTATACCCTCACCGTCACCGATGCAAAGGGTTGCATCGGTGTTGCCAGTGGATATATGAGAAATCCCACCCCAGTAAGTTTAACCCTCGACGGATTTGATCCAACCTGCAACAGTGGAAAGAATGGTAAAATTTGGCTAAAATCTTTTCAAAGTGAAGCAAATCTTTTTTCCTATAAATGGAATGTACCTGATCAGATAGCCGCCAAGGATACCATTTTTAATCTGCAAGCTGGCAACTACAAAGTTACCATAACCAATATTAATGGTTGTAACGGAACTTCATCTTTCCTTTTAAAGGAACCTTCTCCAATCGTTACTCATCAGATAAAAAAAGGAAATTCATGCTATGGTTATAAGGAAGGCGAAGCTGAAATTATGGTTACGGGTGGAAATCCGGCTTATAAAATATTATGGGCAGATGGAAATGCTTCTTTTAAAAGGCAAAATTTGATGGGAGGTATTTTTTATACGACCATAACAGATGCCAGAAATTGTGAAAAAATAGAGATAGTTGAGATTTACCAACCTGAAAAGACAGCTTTAGATTTCCATTTAGATAGCATAAGTTGCTATGGGGAAACAAACGGGGTGTTAAGTTTTGCTGTTTTTGGAGGGAAAGGACCATTTTCCTATAGTTTTGATAAGACGACCTGGCAAACTGGAAATAGAATTAGTAATTTAGGAGCCAATCGATATACTTTATATTTAAAAGACGCCAATAGCTGCTTAGTTGATACTACCTTTGACATACCTGAACCTCCTTTTTTCAGTATTGATATTGGCGATGAAGTGATTAAAACGATTAATAAACAACGTATAAATCTTAATCCATTGCATTACAACGGTCAAGAACCAATTAAATATCAATGGAATCTATCTGATAGTACTGCCTTATCCTGCAGGAATTGTAAAAATACCGTTTTAACTGCCAGCAGATCCATGGATATCAATTTGCTTGCCACCGATCGCAAAGGATGCACAGCAAAAGATGGATTAAAAATTTTGGTCATCCAGAATAGAAGTGTACTTATTCCAAATGCATTTAGCCCCAATAATGACCAACAAAATGATTTGTTATTAATTCATGGTGCAGACGGAGTTAAAATATTGCAAATTAAAATTTACGACCGATTAGGAAATATAGTTTATCAGGATGCTGATTTTTACACCAATGAACCTCAGCGGGGCTGGAATGGTACCTTAAGGCAAGTTGAAGTACCCATTGGAAATTATGAATGGTTTTGTACAGTAGAATATCCTGATGGATATAAAGACTATTTGAGAGGACAAACGCAACTGGTTCGATAAATTATAATAATGACAATTAAAACAGGATGGCTGAGCCTGCTCACTTTGATTGCATCCCTGACAATATGCCAGGGTCAGGATCCAGTTTTTTCACAGATCACTTCACATCCTCTTTTAATAAATCCAGCTTTTGCAGGACTATTTAATGGTGAAATTAGAGCAAGTATTCAATTTAAAAACCATACAGACCTCCCCAATAATCAATATTTAAACCAAATGTCAGCCTTTGGAATTGATACCAGATATAAGGCAGGGAATAAAGATTTTTGGACCTTACAAGGTCTTATTACCTCATATAAAATCGGCGACCCCTCGTTTGTTAATCAAGAAATCAGTATTGGCGGTGGATATATGAAGTTATTGAAAGCTGGTCGGTATGGTAAAGGAACTCAATATTTAAGTCTGGCTTTTCAGCTTGGTGCAGAGCAAAATTATCTGGGAAACAATAACTGGTATTCCAATCAATATGACTCAGGCACGGGTAGTATAAACTTTGCATTACCCAATGGAGAACCTAATAATGGGCAATATACCTCTTCATTTATACCCGATTTAAATGCTGGACTTTTATGGTCAAATAGTTGGGATAGTGAGAAAGGTATTTATGCTGGACTAAGTATGTTTCATCTAAATAATCCAAAAAATGGATTTATCCCTAATTCTAACAGTCGAATACCACGTAAAATAACTTTTGTTACTGGTGGCGAATTCCTGATAATGGAAAGCACCCAGTTTTTACCCACTATTTTCTATCTAAGGCAAGGATCACAACAAAGAATTAGTCTGGGCACTCCCATTAGATTCAACCCACGTGATTGGAAAGACAACGCCCTTCGAGCAGGAATATGGATTCATGGTAGTCAAACAGATATCGGCAACTGGCATATTGGAGAATTAAGCTTTCAAACCATTTTTGAAATAAAAACTATCCACATTGGACTTGCTTATGCAGTAGGAAATAAGCCAATAAGTACAGGAAATTTTTCAAGAAATTCCTTTGAAATCAACTTAACCTGGATAAAACCTGCTCATTATAAAAAGAAAATTGCATGTCCTCGGCTATAATAAAATCATTTTTTTTAATAGCCGAATAAGCTTATTTCTTCCACTTTAAGGTTTTTTAGGAACTAACATTTTAAGGTCATTTCCCTCCAAAACCTTACCATTATGAGGTAATTTAGTGTTGGAAAAAGTGATAGAAGCATAAAAAGACTCTGCCTCCGTTTTTTCTAAAACAGGCTCATAATAATAGCCTGAAAAGGAAATTGATTTCTCCCTATTTAACAAAAAAACTCCGAAGACCAGCAAAATAGAGGCTGCTACACTACTATAACTTAGTCTAACCAACCTACGCCTAATTTTTTTTTGTTGAATGCGAAGCCAAACATTATCGGATGGAACCTCTTCGAGTTTGTTCAAATCTTCTGAAATTTTATTCCAGGTGGTAAATTTATTTTGCATCATTTTTAAAATTAAAATTCATCGTCTTCCCTGCCTTCAGGTAAGGCAGTATCCAATTCATTAAGACCAAGTAACTTTCTAATACTTCTTTTAGCATGAATTAACTGCGATTTCGAGGTATTTACGCTAATGCCCAACAACTGAGCAATTTCCTTGTGTTTAAACCCTTCTACAACGTATAAATTAAAAATTATCTTATATCCGTTAGGTAGAGAATCAATGATTAGTTTTATGGCATCAATATCCTTTTCCACTACTGGCTGATCGACCATTTTTGTTTGGTCTAAAGCTTCGATTTCCAAGGTAATCATCTTATTTTTCCTTAAAAACATTAAGCAATCATTGACCACTAACCTTTTCATCCATCCTTCAAAACTTCCTTCTTTTTTATAAGTATCAACTTTTAAAAAAATTTTAAAAAAAGCTTCTACCAATATATCTTCCGCATCGGCTTGACGAGGAACATACCTAAGAATAAGAGCAAGAAATTTTGGAGCATACTTTTTGTATAAAAATTCCTGGGCATTATTTTCCTGTTTTATACAAAGCTCAATTAATCTTGATTCCTCCATAAAAGTTATAAAGCCTTACCTAATAGGCTTAAAAAGGATAAATTTACATGTTAGATGCAAAATTGCGTCTCAATGGTGTAAGGTTATGAAAGAAATATCGCAATTTTGCGACAAATTTTAAGAATATTCAATGTATAATCCAGAAAAAACATCAAAAACGCTTCCTGAAGGATTTGAACCTTCGATTTGGTGCGCAAAATATGGCACGCCATTGTATGTTTATGACGCCAGTGAAATGGAAAAACAGATTGCAGGATTTAGAGCCGCATTTTCAGTGGAAGATTTACATATTCATTATGCCTGTAAAGCGCTTACCAATATCAATATCTTGCGTCTAATGAAAAAATGGGGAACCGGTTTGGATACCGTCTCCATAGAAGAAATTAAAATTGGTATACTTGCCGGATTTAAACCAGGTGAAATAATGTTTACGCCCAACATGGTGGGCTTTGAAGAAATTGCAGAAGCAGTGGAAATGGGCGTGCGCATTAACATTGATAATTTGCCGTTTTTATTACGTTTCGGTCAGGTTTTTCCTGAAACACCAGTTTGTATAAGGTTAAACCCTCATATTCTGGCAGGTGGCAATATTAATATTTCGGTTGGACATACCCATTCAAAATTTGGTATTTCCTTCGAACAAATAACCGAAATCAAAACCATTATGTCAAACACTGGACTAAAGGTTGAGGGTCTGCACATACACGTTGGTTCCGATGTAAAAGATGCAGAATCATTTGTAAAAGTAGCCGATTTGTTATTTGACGTAGCCTTAAATTTTCCAGATTTAACCTTTTTGGACTTAGGCGGAGGATTTAAAATTAAATATAAACCCGAAGACAAAAAAGCCGATTTAGCTGAGTTAGGAAACCTGTTAAGTGACGCTTTTAATCGTTTTTGTGAAAAATACGGAAGAACATTATCCCTTATTTTTGAACCTGGAAAATATCTGGTCAGTGAAGCAGGCTATTTTTTTGTTCAGGTAAATGTGGTCAAAAGGACGCCTTATGTATTATTTGCAGGCGTTGATTCTGGATTTAATCATCTGATAAGACCTATGTTTTATTATGCTTATCATCATATCACAAATTGTTCTAATCCTGACGGTGGTTTATTTACCTACGATATTGTAGGTAATATTTGTGAAACAGATACCTTTGCCAGTAACAGGGAATTACCTGAAATTAAAGAAGGTGATATCCTTTGTTTTCATAATGCTGGAGCTTACGGATACACCATGGCGTCTAATTATAATTCCAGGCCAAGACCAGCAGAAGCCTTATTTATTGACGGAGGATTGCATTTAATCCGTAAAAGGGAAACCCTCGAAGAAATTTTACAATCCCAAGTTGAGTTAGCATTTTTAAAATAGGATTTGACTAAATCCCGAAAAATATATAATATGTCCTTGTCAGCGCGCTATCAACCTCAAGAAACAGAATCTAAGTGGTATGATTATTGGCTTAAAAAGAATTATTTTCATTCTGAACCAGATGAACGTGAACCCTTTACAATTGTAATTCCTCCGCCAAATGTTACTGGAGTCTTGCACATGGGTCACATGCTTAATAATACTATTCAAGATATTCTGATAAGGAAAGCCCGTTTATCAGGTAAAAATGCCTGCTGGGTTCCAGGAACAGATCATGCAAGTATTGCCACTGAAGCAAAAGTTGTAAGATTATTAAGGGAACAGGGTATTAAAAAGGGAGATATTGGCAGAGAGGCATTTTTAGAACATGCCTTTGCCTGGAAGGAAAAATATGGGGGAATCATTTTAGAGCAATTAAAAAGACTGGGGGCTTCCTGCGATTGGGAACGAACCCGCTTCACCATGGAACCCTCCCTTTCAGATGCCGTTTTACAGGTTTTTGTAAACCTTTATGAAAAAGGCAGAATTTATAGAGGTCTGAGAATGACTAACTGGGATCCAGAAGCACTCACTGTTTTATCTAATGAGGAGGTTATTTACAAAGAAGAAAATGCTCGTCTTTTTCATTTAAAATACAGACGGACTGACAATCCTGATCTTTTCATAACTATTGCGACCCAACGTCCTGAAACCATTATGGCAGATACTGCCATTGCAGTGCATCCTGAAGATGAAAGATATCAGTCCTTTATTGGAAAAAAGGTTATCATTCCTCTTGTTAATAGAGAAATTCCAGTAATTGCCGATCCTTATGTAGATATTACTTTTGGAACTGGTGCCTTAAAAATTACCCCTGCACACGATCAAAATGACTATGAAATTGGCAAAAAACATCAATTACCAGTTATTGATATTTTAACCCCAAACGGCAAATTAAATGAAAAGGCCGGAATATTAGTTGGTCAGGATCGATTTGAGGCACGTAGAAATATAAAAAAACTTCTGGAAGAAGCTGGAGCCTTAGAAAAAACAGAGGATTATAGAACCAGTATTGGTCATAGCGAAAGAACGGATGCCGTTGTTGAACCCAGGCTGAGTTTGCAATGGTTCGTAGACATGAAACCTTTTGCAAAAACGGCCTTAGAGGCTGTTAAAAGTGGTGAGGTTAAGTTTTATCCTGAATCCATGTTCAATATGTACCAAAGCTGGTTGCAGGAAGATTCCATTAGAGACTGGTGTATCAGCAGGCAACTTTGGTGGGGACAAAGAATTCCAGCCTGGTTTTTAAAAACGGAGGAAGAAGGAGAAAATCAACAAGTTTTTGTTGCTAAAACAGCACTTGAAGCGCTAAAACAAGCGATTGAAAAAACAGGAAATAATTCCTTAACCATAGACGACTTAAAGCAAGATGAAGATGTTGTTGATACCTGGTTTTCGTCGTGGTTATGGCCTCTTTCTGTATTTGATGGATTTAAAGATAATAAAGAAATTGCCTATTATTATCCAACCCAGGTATTAGTAACCGGCTGGGATATTATGTTTTTCTGGGTGGCCAGAATGATTATGTCAGGTTATGAATTTTCTCCTGAATTGCTTGACAAGGATAAAATAAAAGAGAAAGGAGCCATGCCATTCAAAGCGGTCTATTACACTGGCATGGTGAGGGATAATAAACGAAGGAAAATGTCTAAATCGCTAGGTAATTCTCCTGATGCCTTAGCCCTCATTGATAATTACGGTGCTGATGGCGTTCGATTTGGCGTTTTGTCAAGTGCAGCTGCTGGAAATGATATAATTTTTGATGCACCGTTTGACCTTAAAACTCAGGAGGTTTTAAATGAAAGCAAACTATGCGAACAAGGTCGTAATTTTTGCAATAAACTTTGGAATGCGCTACGATTATTACAAGGATGGGAAATTACTGAGGATGTTAACAAAAATGGCGGGCATGAAATAGCAGATCTTGCTAATCAATGGTTGGAAGCCAGAATAAATCAGACTTTAGTTCTCCTGCAAGATCAATTTAATTCCTATCGTCTTAGTGAAGCGCTCATTACTGTTTATAAATTGATCTGGGATGATTTTTGTTCCTGGTATCTGGAACTTATTAAACCACCTTATGGGGAACCTATACAGAAAAAAGTGCTAGACCAGTCAATTGTTCATTTTGAAAAATTAATGACTATTTTACATCCTTTCATGCCTTTTATTACCGAAGAAATATGGCAACAACTAAAACCAAGAGCAGAAGGTGAAGATTGTGTTATAAGTAAATGGCCAGACATAACTGATTTTGATAAATTACTCATTTCAGATGTAGAGTTACTGCAAATAGTAACGACTTCTATTAGAGAAATTAGAAATAATAACCAAATTAAAATGAAGGAAGAATTATCGCTCTACCTTCAAAAATCTACCTTGACAAGCCATTGGTTACAGAGAAAAGGGCTCAATGAAGCGCTTTGTAAAACGAGTGTTTTAAATAATGTTTCCTTAACAGTAGAAGAAATACCCAATTCCGTTACCTTTCTTGGCGGCAACGACAAATTTTATTTGGTAATCAATACTTCTATTAATGTGGAGGAGGAGAAAATCAGACTTCAAAAAGAGATTGAATATTTTCAAAAGTTTATCACTTCAGTAGAAATGAAGTTATCAAATGAAAAATTTGCCAATAGTGCTCCGGAAGATATTGTAAATAAGGAAAAGCAAAAATTAGCCGATGGGCAAACCAAATTAAAGGGATTAATGGAGGCCTTAACTAAACTGGGTTAATTATATTTCTTTACTGGAGAATTTAAAAAAAAATAACCCGGAGCCATTTTCATCATTGGCTCCGGGTTTTTAATATTGATTAATTTACAATCTGTACTTTACCAGTGATTACCCCCTTTTTTGTTTTACACTGAACTGAATAGCTTCCATCAGGAAGAGGTGCATTTATTTTAAAAGAGACGTTACCTGAAAGACTTATTTTTTCTTCCCATACTTTTTTACCAAGAATATCGAAGATGGCGTAACTTTCAAAATCAGCAGGATTAATCGCTTCAATGTTTACATAAAAATCATTCTTAGCAGGATTAGGAAAAATTTCCATTCCTACTGATTCACTCTGAATAACAGGAACAGGCGTTGATTTTTCTCTAATTCTCATGCGCACAAAAGCCGTAATATCCTTCCCAAAACCACCTCCAAACCATTCTCCATTCTTTATAATGGTAGAAAGCTGCCCATAATTGTAAGCAATTTTACTGTAAGGCATGAACATATCTTTAGCATATTGCACCATTAAAACATAATCTCCATCAGCTTTTAAAGGAACGCCTGGATTATTTGTTTCCAGATTTAGTAGTGGCGTAGTAATGGGTTCAAAATTCTTCTCCGTTTTAAATTCATGAAAACCATATCCCACTACTTTCAAATCTTTATCGTCAAATTTAGCGTCTCCATTATCTATATATTGATAGAGCAATAAACTAATCGATTTACCTTGATGGGTATTTCCATTACTTGCCACAGAAAATGTAGCCTCGTAGGCGTCAAATCCTGCTTTTTTAACATAATAATAATTTCCAGCTTCCCATATATCCCCTGAAACAACGGAAGGCTGAGTAGCACTGGCAAGAATTCCATCATCCTTTGAATACAAATTTTTTGTGACTAAAAAACTGTTAACCAAGCTATTATCAGAAGGTACTTCATCAATGGAATCAGTAGTTACGGCATATTGAGTAGCATAACTTCCTGTATCTCTGGGAATAAAAATTCTGGGAATGGAAAAGGTATCAATCAGGCCACTTTTCAGATTCAAAAGGGTGGTATCGGCATTAAATGATTGTCCATTTGAGGAAATGACCTTAACAGAAAATTTAACTTTAGGCTGAGCGAGAGTTCCTTTGTTACTTACGGTAGCTACAAAAGGAACTTCCTGTACCTGAGAAACAGGAACAGCGAAACTTTCTGGTAAAATAGGAGCCGAAACTACCAAATCGCGCGCAGGCTGTGGATTACCTTCAAATAGCGCTATATCATCCAAACGCCAGGCATATTCATAATTACCTTTCCAGCGAAACCGTATAAAAACTTTTTCCTTTCCTACTGCCTCAGGTAATTCTAAAGTTACAATCTGACGAGAAGCACTCACATTATTTGAAGTAACATCTGTCAAAACAGTCTTATAGGTAAATGTAGTTCCATCAAAACTAATACCTACCTGGGCCACCGACTGACTTGGAGCAGAGTAAAAAGCGTATTGGTTTTCAAATCTTAGGAAGATATTTTTCTTTCCCACACAATTAACGGGATTAATGGCAGTTAAAAAAACATCATGGGGAACCTCGCCATTATCCTCAGAATTAAAAATAACGAATCCATTCGCAGCTGTTTTTGAAGTAAAATCAGGTTGACCTTCGAATAACGTTTTCGGATTATCACTCCATTTCCATTTTTCAGGTCCGGCATTTGTTCCTCCTGATACCCATTTCGCTCCAAAATCGGCAGCTGATGGAAAGGTTTCGCTATAAAATGGCGCAACTGTCTGACCAATACTAATCGTAGTATTTAACAGATAAAAAAGAAAAACCAAAGGCCAAAAACGGATGTATTTTTTCATGTTGTTCATAATTTTTGTTTATGTTTTATATGTATTGAGGTAAAAAGACCAAAAAGAATTTAGTTCCAGGGAAACAACACCAGAACGGGAACAAACCTGAGCGCCTGCAGCATTGGCTAATTTCCCCATCGTTTCTAAATCATAATTATAAATATAAGACCAGACCAAGCATGCAATAACTGAATCTCCAGCCCCACAAACGTCAATAATCTCCTGTTTTATACCTTTAATCCAAACGTTCGAGGAACGGTTTGCCAGCCATATTCCATTTTCTCCCAGCGTAATAACCGCCATTTGAGTATTGAGTTTATCAAAAATATAATCTGATACTTTTTTTAAATCGGTCAGGCTATTTTCAAATAAAAACGGAAGATTTTTTTGAATTTCTCTTCTATTTGGTTTAAATATAGCAACCTCTTTATAATGCCAAAAATGATCATTTTTAGGATCAACTGCTACTGGAACAGACTCATTTTTAGCTAAAGTAAGTAGTGCATCAATTAGGAATGGAGTTAAAACACCTTTATTGTAATCCTGTAAGATTAACATTTTAGGCTTATATTTTTTCCATAAAACCTGAATGAGATCAAGTAATTTTCTTTCCTCTTCTTTTAAAAGTGGGTGAACATCTTCCTCATCCATTCTAAGGAGATGTTGTCCATTGGACATAATTCTAATTTTTTTCGATGTTTTTCGAGAAGAACTTTTCAATAAGCCTTCGGTAGAAAGACCCTTATCCATCAAAAAGGTACTTAAGGAATTTGATGATTCATCCTTCCCTACAACAGAAAACAGGATGGTATTTAGCTTTAAACCATGGAGATTTAAAGCCACATTTGCAGCACCACCTGGGCTTTTTGAGGTGGAATTAATCTCAAGAATGGGCACAGGTGCTTCGGGAGAAATTCGGTTAACAACTCCACGAATATACTTGTCCAACATGACATCTCCAACAACAAAAACAACATTTTCTGTTTCGGATGAATTATCCTTGTTCATTTTTATCCAATACGGTATATAAATAAGGCAAAATTTTGTCCATTGTACCCATATTTTCTGCAATATACGACGAAGCAATGATTCCACAATTATCCCTGAAGGCTGGAATATTCAATTTTTCTAAAACGGCATCCCAATCTTTCAAATTATTAATACAAAAACCACCTCCATTTTCAACAAGGTATCTTGCTTCTGGGAATGCAAGATGATTAGGACCAAAAACAACAGGTAAATGATACACCATTGGTTCTAAAAGATTATGTATTCCTTTTCCAAATCCGCCTCCTACATAAACCAATTTCGCATATCGGTAGGCATATTTAAGCATACCAATGGTATCTAAGACCAAAATTCGATTGTTTTGAACCTCCAGATTTGCATCAGAAAGAAATATTATAGATTTCTTATCGTCCAATGCATCCAATAAAATATTTTTTTGTTTGGGCGAAATGTCATGTGGAGCCCATATTATTTTCCACTTTTTAAATAACGGATTAGCCAAAAAATGTTGTAAAATTAGAATATCTACTGGCCAGGCACTTCCAAAAAAGATGACATCTGACTGGCTGGTAAAAGAATTAATGATCTCATTCTTCCATTCCAGTTCTTTGTTTTTGATAACACTGTCAACACGGGTATTTCCCGAAAGAAAGGCATTTTCCAACGGATAGTTTGCTGCAATGGCAACATCTTTTTCACTCTGAAGAAAAAGGATGTTAAAAAACCTACATATATTTAAGTACCAATTTTTATAAAAGGGGAATTTAAGCAGCGAAGAAGAAGACATCGTGCCTGAGATGAGAAAAACGGGAATTTTCTGAAGATTTAATTCTCTTAGATAATGATACCAAAATTCTTGTTTTACAAAAATGGCTATTTCCGGATGAATGGCCATTATCCATGTTTTAGCTGCTTTTTCACCATCTAAAGGAAGTGGATATACATCATCAGCAAGAAAAAAAGCGGCAGGTAATTTAAATCCAGATGGTGAAAAAAAAGTCAATATGAGTTTATGGTCTGGATATTTTTCTTTTAGCGCCCATAAAACAGGTTTTCCTTGTTCATATTCTCCCAAAGATGCGCAATGCATCCAGATACATTTTGATGAAATATATTTGTGCTCAATAGAAACTATGGCGCCAGAAATTTTTTTTTGTCCTTCTAACCATTCTCTTCCTTTGGAAGAGAAATATAAAAAGGATGGAGCCAATGTTTTAAAAAAATAAAGAAGGATATTATATAAAAAAAGCATGGAATAAATTAATATTTAAGAGAAGCAGGATCTTTAAAAACCTTTTTAAAATGGTAAGCCAGATGAATACCTGGTTGCAAAACCCAGAAAGAAGATTTATCAGGAAATCCAGTATTAAAATTAACAGGCCTTCTGTTTATCGTATGAGCGGCAAATAAATCTAACCCGACTACAAAGCGAGTAAACGTCGGATTTGCCGTTGGATTATAAGACATATTGATATTTATACCTGGCCCATTTGATAATCGATCATAGCCTTTTTTATATTCTCCGTTTATCTGGGGCACCAAACGCGCCGGATCTTCCTGAATCCTAATTTTATGTTGAAAAAAACCACCATGTACATCGATTAAAAATCGATTTAAAAAGTTAGATCTTTCCTTAAAGCGCCAACCTTTACCAAAACCAATAAACCAGGCCCTTTGTCTTAATTGTATGGCGGCAGGATTTTTATCATTCCCAATGAGATAACCATCTGGGGTTAATAAATTTGAAAAAACATCCTCTTTTACTAAGGTACCAAATTGAAAAAAACCAGTTGCACTCCAAACATTCAATTTTTTGGGAAGTTGATATGACAAAACAGCAGCAGGTCTTAAAGAAGTTCCAAATCGATTTTTAAAATCAAGTGCAGGTAATTGACCACCATATTGAATGGTTAAAAACAACGTAGGATCTTCCTTTTGAGCAGAAAGATTTCCATAAATAACTAAAAAACAAAATAGAGTAAATAATCTCATTTTAATAAATTCAAAAGGAAGTTATAATAAAAAAGAACGCTTATCTTGTGCAAAATTAAATATAATTACCATTGAAAAGAATACTAATTGCGGGAGCTGCGGGTTTCCTAGGATCTCACCTATGTGACCGTTTCATTAAAGAAGGCTATGAAGTCATTGCTGTTGATAATTTATTGACAGGAAACTTAGCTAATATAGAACACTTATTTCCATTAAAAGAATTTACTTTTTATTATCACGATATTACAAAATTCGTTCATATACCTGGAGAGCTAGACTATATTTTACATTTTGCCTCTCCGGCGAGTCCCATTGATTATTTAAAAATGCCCATACAAACCTTAAAAGTCGGGGCATTAGGAACACATAATTTACTTGGCTTAGCCAGGGAAAAGAACGCCAGAATATTAGTTGCATCTACATCTGAAGTTTATGGTGATCCATTAGTTCATCCACAATCTGAAGATTATTGGGGTAATGTTAATCCTGTAGGTCCAAGAGGAGTTTATGATGAGGCAAAGCGGTTTTTAGAAGCTATCACTATGGCCTATCATAATTTTCACCAGGTTGAGACAAGGATTATCAGAATTTTCAATACTTATGGTCCTCGTATGCGCGTAGAAGATGGCAGAGCACTCCCTGCATTTTTCTCCCAAGCCATTAAAGGAAAAGGATTACCTGTTTTTGGTGATGGGTCACAAACTAGATCTTTCTGTTATGTTGATGATTTAGTTGAAGGGATTTATCGCTTGCTGCTCAGTGATTATGCATTGCCTGTGAATATAGGAAATCCTGACGAAGTTAGTATTCTTGCTTTTGCTCATGAAATACTTGCTTTAGTAAATAATCCAGCGGCATTTATTGATTATCAGCCACTACCACAAGATGACCCAAAAGTTAGACAACCCAATATCGCATTAGCAAAAAAATTATTAGACTGGGAGCCAAAAATGAATAGAAAAGACGGTTTACAGGCCACTTATGAATACTTTAAAGAAGTTGTAAATCCAACATAATGAAATTTTCAAAAGTTATATTAATTACTGGTGGTGCTGGCTTTATTGGCACCCATTTGGTTAAACACTGGGTTAAAAAATACCCGGATCAGTTGGTTATCAATTTAGATTTATTGACTTATGCTGGAAATTTGGAAAATCTAATAGATATTGAAGAAAGTACCAACTACAAATTTATAAAAGGGGATATAAGAGACAGTACATTCCTTTCAAATTTATTTTCCACCTATACCATCGATGCTGTGATACATTTAGCGGCTGAATCACATGTAGATAGATCTATTACAGATCCACAGTCATTTCTGGAAACAAATATTTTGGGAACCTTTCAGTTATTAAATGCATGTAAGGAAGCCTGGAAAGATGATAAAGAGGGAAAATTATTCTATCATGTCTCCACTGATGAGGTATTTGGTTCATTAGGGGAAACCGGTTATTTTACAGAAGAAACGGCTTACGATCCACGTTCTCCTTATTCTGCGTCAAAAGCAGCCTCGGATCATTTGGTTCGGGCATATTTCCATACCTACCATTTGCCTGTCGTTTTGTCCAATTGTTCAAATAATTACGGCCCCTATCAATTTCCTGAAAAATTAATTCCCCTAATGATTAGAAATATCATTGGAATGAAAAGTCTACCAGTTTATGGAGATGGTAAAAATACGCGCGATTGGTTATGGGTTGGTGACCATGTTTCCGCTATAGATTTAATTTTCCACCAAGGAGAAAAAGGGGAAACCTACGCCATTGGAGGCCATAATGAATGGCAAAACATTTCTCTGATTCACTTCTTGTGTGAAGCTCTTGATAAGAAGTTAGGCAGGTCTGAAGGCACCTCTGCCCAATTAATTACTTATGTCAAAGACCGGCAAGGTCATGATCGCAGATACGCCATTGATGCCACAAAATTAAAAGAAAGTTTGGGTTGGGAGCCACAGGTACAACCGGAAGAAGGAATGTTGCAAACGGTAAATTGGTATGTTGAAAATGCAGCATGGCTTGATTCTGTTACCTCGGGGAGTTACCAGGAATATTATAAAAAACAATATCAGGAATAACTCAGGCAAATACATATAATTTATTTGCCATATATAAAGCCTCTTTTAATTTATCTTTATTTATAAAATTTTCGTGGAGTTCATCTTCTACGAATTGAATCATATTCTCCATAGGCATATTACCCACGAGTTCATCTTTTGCCATTGGGCAACCTCCAAATCCAAGTAAGGCACCATCAAATTTTCTACAACCTGCGGTAAATGCTGCCTCCATTTTTGAGCGCCAGTCTGCCGGTCTCGTATGCAAATGGACGCCTATGTCAAGAAGGGGAAATTGTTTTGAAGAAAATTCAAATACTTCGGTTATTTTATCAGGAGATGCGATACCGATAGTATCAGAGAGTTGAACCGAATGAATACCGAGGGGTAACATTCTGTTTAGCCAGTAATCAATGATTTCGATACTCCAGGGATCGTTATAAGGATTTCCAAAACCCATAGATAAATAAAGGACTAGTTTTTTACCTGACTCTTCACAAAGATTCTGGATTTCAACAACACGTTCAAATGCCTCATTTAAGGTTGCATGCGTATTTCTTATCTGGAAAGTTTCTGAAAGAGAGAATGGAAATCCAATGAGGTCAATTTTCTCAAAATTTGCAGCCTGGGCTGCCCCTTTATAATTGGCAACAATAGCTAATAATTTGGTTGAATTTTTAATTAAACAAGGAACTATTTCTGCGGTATCTGCCATTTGGGGAATAGCTTTGGGAGAAACAAAACTTCCAAAATCTAAAGTATCAAAACCTACTTGAAGGAGCAGATTTAGAAAATTGATTTTATTTTCCGTTGGAATAAAATGCTTTAAACCTTGCATCGCATCTCTAGGACACTCGATTAAACGCACCATATTATTAAATTATTTTTTTTAAAATTGGCTGAATTATTAATAAAACGCATAAGTACCTATATTGTGTGCAAATAAATAAAGAATGAACAAATATAAAAATCTCTTAACCTTCACAGGATTTTTACTGATAATCATAGGATTCTTAAGTATGATTGTCAGCGTGGTAGGGCTAAAATTTTCCTTCCTTTTATTTATAGAAAGCTGGGGTTCTTTAGTAGGATTTGTCATTAAGCTACTTATAATAATGGTAGGATTCATCTTAACCTATTTAGGCCAAACCAATTTTTCTGGCAAATAAATAACCTCAAAAGAGATCCTGGACAAGTAAATTACAACCTCGAATTTCTGCATTATCCAGCCTCCCTAAAATTTCAAAGGTACCGTTAGGTAATTTTCTGCCCAGGTCGTCCGTTGCGATAAATGAAATAGTATCCTTGTTTGCCAAATCTATAATATTTACTGCGCCGACTTTCCCCGTCGGCATTTCATGAAAAGGATCGGTAATATCTCTGATAAGAATTTTAAGCGTTGCAGATTCCAAAAATAGGCCATCGGAAGGAGCGTAGGCTTGAGATAATAATTCTGTCATACCATATTCAGAATGAATTTGCTTAACACCGAACGAATTTTTCAATATTTCATGTAGTTCATTTCTAGGAAGTTCCCTACCCTGCCCTTTCATACCCCCTGTTTCCATCACTATTAATTTTGGAAAAAGGAATGGAAAATCTTTAGCTAAGTCAAGTAATGCAAATGTGACACCTAGCAATACAATGGGAATATTTTCAGTTTTTGCTTTTAAGAGCAGGTCTAAAAGGGAATCTTTATGGCTAAGAAAAAAACCACAATATTCAGGATATTTACTTTTTTTTATAAAATGAGCTGCCATATCGACTAAAGATGAACCTTTCCTTTCTAAATAATGAGGTAAGAGGGCAACAAAGGCATAATTTTCAACATCCCCATAACATGAAGTAAAGCAACGAACGGTATTTTCCAAATAAAAATCCAGTTGACGTACTGCGTGATTACTTTGCAGAGAACCCGTAGTTCCACTACTTGAAAAAATAATTTCTGGATTCCAATGACCGGATTTTATGAGCTGATTTTTAAAAAAATGGACAGGTAAAAAAGGGATAGAGAATAAATTATCCTGATTTGGAAAACAATTTGGCAGAAGTTCAAGGAATTTCTGATATAAAGTATTATTTTTTGACTGGAATTGAAATACATCCCAGGCTTTAGCATTAAAATCTTCGGAATTTTCCTCAACGAAATGATGATATATTTTGTTATCATTCATCATTTAATGGTCTTTGTTTATAAAATTTTCAAATATGAATTTGATGTCTGTTTTCCAGTTAAAATTTTGGATAGTTGCAGTTGCCTCATCCTTATTGGTAACTTGTTCCCGTCCACCAGAATTTCCTAACGAGCCAGTAATAGAATTCATAGGATTGAGTAAAAATACAATTATTCAAAGTAGAAGTAGTCAATTACCGCAGGATACTATTGAAATAAGTTTTAAATTCACTGATGGAGATGGTAATTTAGGAAATGCAGATAGTGTCAATATTATTTTAACAGATAGTAGAGATGGGTTCAATCATCTTTTCAAAATTGGCGAAATACCCCAATTAGGTGCAGGTAAAGGAATACAGGGAAACATTAAACTTTCCTTGACTAACAGATCTGACACCCGTTATTTCTGCTGTACATTCCCTAACACCAGACTAACTTGTATACCCAGCATAACTTATCCAAGAGATTCCTTGTATTACAGCATAAAGATAAAAGATAGGGCAGGAAACTGGAGTAATACTATCAAAACAAACAATATCACTATTCTTTGTCAGTAATTAAATCCAGGAAATTCCTTTTTTTAATTGAGAGAGGGTCTTTTCCTCGAGGGAATCCACTTCAGGTTGAAAGTCATATTTCCAGGAAGCCATTGGAGGCATACTAACTAAAATGGATTCCGTCCTACCATTTGTTTCGAGTCCAAATTTTGTTCCTTTATCCCAAACAAGATTAAACTCCACATATCTACCTCTTCTCAAATACTGCCATTCCTTATTTTTTTCATCAAATGGCAAATTATGTGTCCGATGAAGAATAGGCAAATAGAGTTTGCAAAATGTCTCGCCTACTTCTTTTACAAAGTCAAAAGTTGCCTCTTTTGTTTCATTTTTTGCAGCAACCAAGCGGTCAAAAAATATACCTCCAACTCCTCTGGTTTCTTTTCTATGAGGCAAGAAAAAATAATCATCGGCCCAGGATTTAAAACGCGGGTAAAAGTTGAGATCGTGATGGTCACAAACTTCTTTTAATCCCTGATGAAAAAATACCGCATCCTTCTGATCGACATAATGAGGGGTGAGGTCAATACCTCCTCCGAACCACCATAATCCATTATCCATTTCAAAATAACGGATATTCATGTGGATAATAGGAGAAAAAGGATTAGATGGATGCAAGACGATGGAAACGCCTGTAGCAAAAAAATCGCCTGGTGGAATATTTAATCCACTGGAAGCTCTTTCATTTAGTGTACCATTTACGGCAGAAAACATAACCCCACCTTTTTCGATCATCTTTCCATTTAGTACCATACTTCTGCCTCCTCCACCTTCCGGGCGTTCCCATTCATCCACTAAAAAAGGAATATTACTGTCAGTAGCAGATATTTGATTACAAATATTCTCTTGTAAAGATTTAAAATACTCACTTATTTGCATTGTATTGCGATTTGTCATTTAGGGAAGGTTCAATAAAATTGTAAATTGCCTTCAAGCCACAAAAATAACAAAATGGAATCAGCAGAATTAATTTTAAGTCCAAATGGAAGAATTTATCATCTCGATTTATTACCAAAAGAAATAAGTCCAACCATAATATTGGTTGGTGATCCTGGCAGAGTTGGTCAGGTTTCCAAGAAATTTGATAAAATTTTGTTCCAACGTATACACAGAGAGTTTATTACACATACTGGAATTATTGGTGATATACCCATTTCTGTAGTAAGTACAGGTATTGGGACTGACAATATTGATATTGTCATCAATGAACTTGACGCTTTGGTAAACATTGATTTACCTACAGGGAAAATAAAAGAGAAACATACTACCTTAAATTTAATCAGAATTGGTACTTCAGGTTCTTTGCATCCTTCCATTCCATTGGATAGTTTTCTAATAAACACCCACAGTTTAGGTTTAGATAATTTGCTATCTTATTATGATTTTGATGAAAACACATCATTAAAAGCATTAGAATATAAAATTTTTACCAAATACCCCGCTTTAGGTACTTTACCTATAAAACCCTATTTAACTGGAGCCGATAATTCCTTAGTTCAATTATTTGGAAAAGGAATGCAGAAAGGAATAACCCTAACAGCTCCAGGATTTTATGGACCACAAGGGCGGCAATTACGTTTAAAAAGTCGAATGCGGAATTTATTAGATACCATTGCTATTTCCGAAAGAGAAGAAACGAGTATTACAAATTTTGAAATGGAAACAAGTGGCATTTATGGCTTAAGTACCTTATTGAACCATAAAGCTATTAGCTGCAATGTTATTTTAGCAAACAGACCACAAAACATATTTAGTAAACAAGCAAATGAAAGTATAGAAAACTTAATTGATTATGTATTGACTCAGTTAAGCAATGATAAAAAGTAGAATGAACAATAAAAAAGGGACAAGAATCAGACTCCTTGTCCCACTAAATGGTATGTTAGATAACCTCTCTCCGATGTAACGAATTTATAGTGATAAATAAATCAACTTTAAAACGACCTAAAATTTCTATTATTTTAATGAAGTAAACTTAGTCGCTGATATAAATATTTCACTAAATTCTTGTAAACAGTTCAAATATAACAATCTATCCTTATAATTAATTAATATATTAAAAAAATATTTCAATAAATTGATTACATTTTATCTAATATTTTAATAATCAATATTTTATAAAAATAAAAGTATTGGCAAAATAATGAAAAAAAAGGTGGGAACTAAAAAGAAGAAAAAATCTTAGAAAGAAGAATAGGAGAAAAAAATAAGGTGAGCAACACAACGAGCGCTCAACTTCGTACCCTTGCTGCGTTTCCACCCTGGGGGATTAGAAGGAGCAGCACCAAGTGCGCCCACCGGACGGCAAAGATAATTAATATTCCTAAAAAGAATAATTAATTATGGTTTTTCTGGTGTAATCACCTCAGTTTTTTCACCAAAATACTGAACAAAGCGCTGCATTTCATTAGCAAGAGCAGTATTTTGAGAAGCTTTGAAATAGGTTTCAGAAAGAGCCCTTAGTGTTTGGAACATAAAACGATCCATCTCGCTAACCATCATATCTTTGGTCCATAAGTCTATTTTCAGGGTTTCCTGGTGAACCCCATCGAAAAGGGACAATAAAATAGCTTTGCAAGTTTGATGTTCCGCAGATCCATCATTTTTATCGGCGGTCCACAAAATATCCACTGGCACTTTATTCTCATCTAATCCAATCTTTATACTGATTTCATTGGTATGGACTACATTTGGATTTTCCACAGGCAAATAATATTTATTTTTTAACAATAAGATTATAATTCTTTGCGTATAGTCCTCCCCAAACCCCTAATGCACCTTTCACATTAGTTTTTACTCTGGTATAAGTAGAGAAAGGACCTTGATTATTGACACTAAAATCAAGGGTATTCCAGAAATCAAATAAGGACTGATCCATATTTACCCAACGTATAGTTGTTTCTTTACCCACAGGATAAAGTCCAAAAGTAGTGATATTAAATGATTCCCCATCCATTCCTGGTCTTGGCAAATTCAATCTAAAATTTTGACCATTGAATAAACGATCATCAAAAAGGGAGCCACCACCGGGGGTAACAAAAGGACCATCGCCCATTTTAACCTGATATCTATAAAAATTTTGCTGTCCTTTTGGATCCGCTAATTTTGAAGTTAACAATAAAAATGAATCTTGATTAGCCCCTGCATTCGGAATAAACCTTAGGGAATCGAGGGAAACAGGCATTGGAATAGTTGTTGAAGCTGTAATTTTTTTACCCTCTGAAAGAATTTCAATTTGATAGGTTTTACCTGCCTGACCTGGCATAGCCATAGTTAAGTCGGCATAGAAACAAACATTTGGAATAAAAGCATTATCACCAACATTGAATCCTAAAATTTTTGCGGCCTCTATTTTTAAAGCAGGAGGTAGGTCTTTAAAGCAAAGTTCCGTTAAGTTAATCGTTTTTGAACCATCAGAGAGGGTAACTTTTGCCCCAGAAACATAATTATTATTTAAGGTTTCGGTCGAAATTTTCGATAAAAAAGGAAGCGTCTTAGTCATCACCAAATAAGCGGGATTTGCCCCATCACCGGCCTCAATAAATCCTTCCACTACAATTTGAGGTTCTTGTTGCAAATTTTCTGGAATGAAAGGTTCCTCGCAGGAGGAGAGAAGGGAAATAGCAAAGCAAAAGAAGAATGAAAACCTGGAAAATTGGTACCTTATCATCATTGTTTAAATTTTATAAGGCAACAAAAAAAGGAAGACAGAGGTTTAATAAAGTTTTCTATAATTAAGAAAAAGGGCATTTCCGATGACAATCAGATCTGAAAAAGCCATAAAAAGAGCTCCCCAGGTAGGATTAAGAAAACCACACATTGCCAGTGGAATAGCAACAATATTGTAAGAAAAAGCCCAAAAAATACTAGTCTTAAGGGTTTTAACCGTTAGTTTAGAAATATCAAGCGCCTCTAACAATTTATTCAAATTACCATTCATTAAAATAACCTGAGCCGATTGCACGGCCATTTGAGATGCATTGCTAATGGAAATTCCAACGGTTGCCCGACTAAGTGCTGGCGCGTCATTAACACCATCACCAATCATAGCTGTTGGATTTTCATTGGAAAAACGGGATATTATATCTAATTTTTCATTTGGTAATTTTTTAGAAAAATAATGATCTATACCCAAATCGTAAGCTACTTTTTTAGTTTTATCCTCATTATCTCCTGATAATAACCAAGTAGTAATATTTCTGTTTTGTAGGCCTTGAATGATTGAAAGTGCTTCAGGTCTTAGTTTATCAGATATATGAAAAGCTGCTTTTATTTCTTCATTTATAAACAGGAAAAGATCCCCAGCAGATTTATTTGATTTATTTTCAGGCCAGTTACCCAGGAAATAAAGTTTTCCTTCTGAATCTTTTGCATGAACACCCACCCCTTTTTCTTCCCAAATTTGCGAAAAAATGGGCAATAAAGAAGGATTCAGAGAGGGTTGAAAAGTGTTTAATATAGATTTTGCAATAGGATGGGAGGAAATTTTTTCTAATTCATAACAAATGGTTTTAACAAAAGCTACCTCTGCAGGAGGCGTAAAGAGGGGTTCCGAAATAGTAAATTCTCCTGTAGTCAGCGTACCTGTTTTATCAAAAACCATCGTTTTCAATTTGCCTAACGCTTCAAGGGTAGAACCACCCTTGATGATCACCCCATTTTTAGCTAAGCGCCCTACTCCGACCATAACAGCTGTTGGCGTTGCCAGACCTAAGGCACAAGGACAAGAAATGACTAAAACGGCAATGGCTCTTAATAAAGATTCCTGGTAATAGAGATCGAAGACAAAATGAGCGAAAAGAAAGGTAGAAAAAGAGAGAATTAATACAACTGGAACAAAAATAGCACTTATTTTATCCGCAAATCTTTGAAGCGCTGGTTTATCATTTCTCGCCATTTTCACCAAAGCAATCATATTTCCAACCACTGCCTCTTTTCCTTTTGCTTTAACTTCGCCCCAAATATTACCATCTAATAATCGGGTTCCACCAATGGCTAAATCTCCCACTTTTTTAAGTACAGGCATAGATTCTCCTGTAATTAAAGATTCGTCGATCAAGGCTTCTCCCGATGTAATAAATAAATCAGCAGGAACAATCTCCCCCATGGAAACAAGTAGCAGGTCTTTTAAATTGATTTGAGAGGATTCAATATCTTCGATACTACCCTCTGCATTTTGCCTTCTTGCCGTCACTTTCTGCAAATTTGCCAGATCTTTAATGGCAGAGGTAGTCTGATTAACCGCTTTTTTCTCCAGCCAATTTCCAAGTAAAACCAAGGTAAAAATACCTGCAGCTGTTTCAAAAAAGTTAAGATTCTGATCCATTTTAATCAGCCCGATACCACTATAGATGGTTGCGGCTGCTCCTCCGGTAAAAATGAGGACATCCATATTGGGAATACCTAATTTCAGGGATTGATAAGCGGAATTTCCAAAATGAATTATCCCAATACAAATTGCTGGAGCAGCCAGAAAAAAGGAAATCCATATATTGTGCATAAAAGGATAGTGGATGCCTAAAGCCATCAAAACATGAAAAAGGAGTAAAGGAGTCGTAAAAAACATACTGACCCATAATTTTATGGAAGCATCAGTCAGTCGATTTGAAACATCTTTTTTTACAGTATAACCTAATTTTTGAATGCCCTTTTTTATTTCATCTAATGAAGTAGATTCATTGTTTATAACAAATTGAGCTTCGCCAGTCTGGAAGTCAACATAAACATCATCCAATCCTTTTTTTTCAAGAAACCGAGAGATACCTATGGCACATTGAGCACAGTCCATCCCTTCAATTTTCAATTCAACACATTTTGGATCCAAGGTTATTTTTTTACTAAGAACAAATAATCATATTTTAAGGTTGCCCCCTTTAATAGGCTAAAATTACTAAAAAGTAGTGTTCAAATCATTTATATTTGAGGACATAAGCTATAAAAATGAAAAAAATACTCGTTGCCAATAGAGGAGAAATTGCCTTGCGAATAATGAAAACGATCAAGAAATTAGGTAAAAAAGCAGTAGCTGTTTACTCTGAAGCAGATGTAGATAGTTTACATGTTCAATTTGCCGATGAGGCTTATTGTATAGGACCTGCTCCATCCTCTTCCTCGTATTTAAAAGGTGATTTAATCATTGAAACGGCCTTAAAAGCAGGCGTTGACGGTATACATCCAGGGTATGGGTTTTTAAGTGAAAATGCAAATTTTGCTTTGAAAGTAGCTGAAGCCGGTATAACTTTTATTGGCCCTACTGCAGAAACAATTGATTTAATGGGCAACAAAATTGCTGCCAGAGAGACTGTTAGAAAACAAGGAGTACCCCTGGTTCCAGGAAATAAAAATAAACTCACAACGATTGAACAAGCTAGAGAAATAGCTGCAGAAATAGGATATCCAATTCTCATTAAGGCTGCAGCAGGAGGTGGTGGCAAAGGGATGAGAAAGGTAATACACGAGAATGAACTTGAAATCCAGATGCAAAGAGCCCAAAGTGAAGCGATGTCCTCATTTGGTGATGACGCTGTTTTTGTTGAAAAATATGTTAGCTCTCCCCGGCATATAGAATTTCAAATAATGGCAGATCATCATGGAAATATAGTACATCTTTTTGAGAGAGAATGCAGTATTCAAAGAAGACATCAAAAGCTTATCGAGGAAGCACCAAGTGCAATACTTTCTGAAAAATTAAGAAAGGAAATGGGAAATGCCGCTATACAGGTAGCCAGAAGTTGTGATTACCGGGGGGCGGGTACGGTTGAGTTCATTTTAGATGAAAATCATCAATTTTACTTTTTAGAAATGAACACTAGATTACAAGTGGAACACCCTGTTACTGAATTAATTACAGGCCTTGATTTAGTTGCACTTCAAATAGCCGTTGCCGAAGGTGAAAAATTACCATTTTCGCAAGAAGAGATCAAAAGAACAGGTCATGCCATTGAACTTAGAATTTGTGCAGAAGACCCTTTTAATCATTTTCTTCCAAGTACAGGAATTTTAACACATTATGCTCCTCCGAAAATGGAAAATATAAGATTGGATGATGCCTATAAAAAAGGCATGGAGGTATCCGTTTATTATGACCCTCTCATAGGTAAATTAATAGCTTATGGCCTAAACAGAGATGATGCGATTAGAAATCTGATGGAGGCAATCAAGAGATTTGAAATAACAGGTATTGAGACAACTCTTCCTTTTGGAAAATTTGTATGTGAGCACCCAAATTTTATTTCTGGAGCATTTGATACCCACTTCATTGAAAACTACTTTAGGGAAGAAGACATCAAATCATATTATGAGAAAGATGCAATGCTTGCTGGAAAAATTGCCTTAGATTTATTCTTAAAGGATAAAGAAAAAGTTAAAATCAGGCATTCTTAATTTCAATAATTTCAATAGGGGTTCCCCAGTTAACTAAAGAAACCACCTCTACATTTACTAAAAAAGAGACCATAACTTTAATATCACCCTTAGAAGTCCATTCATCAGTTAGGTTTATAGGTAGCCATTCCCTACCTTCCTTATCGACCAAACCCCAGAAACCTCCTTCAAAATCAAAGAAGCGAAGATTTACAAGAACATTTAAATACTTTTTCTTTGCCATCAAAAATTTTATACTAAAACGTTAGTAGAACTATATATTAATTGTCTGATATCTTTAATTTCAGACAACAAAGCATTTAAGGTCATATTCTCATTTTCAACATTCCGGGTGATTTTAAACTTCACTTCCCAAAGTTCCAACATTTCTGATAATTTCAAGTCTAAACTTTTTTCTTTTTTATTTTCAAAACAAAGCGTAAGAACACCTTTTGAAATGGCATTTAAATCAATTTTGTTTACCCAAATACCATTTTTAGTAACAATAACATATACTTTATCATTGTTAATAGATTTAACACCTATGGCTGGATCTAATTTTTCAGCGATCAAAATATCTCCAGGTATAAAAGAAGGAAACCACTTTTCGGATTGAATTTCAAAAGCGCGTAATTTTATGCCAAGGGAATTTACGCCTGGAAGTTTAATGTTTTCCAAGGAGGATAAGAACTGAGAATTCCTTCGTTCAGAAGCATATTTTTTTCCCAACAAATGAGGAACCAAATATATTACATTGGAAGCATTAGATTTTTCCTCAAGCTTTTCAGGCTGATATTCATCTAATTCAGAAAAAAAATCACCATTACCAGTTAATAAATAAACAGGATTCATAGCATATTTTTCGACGCCTTTCCTAAGTAGTTCCAGCGTAACATCCCTTCTACCCTTTAATATTTCGCTTAGCGACTGAGGAAGGTAGTCCAAAGACAAAGCAAATTGTCTGCTTGAACGCACCTTTCTTAGACGCTTTAATTCATCGTGACATAAGATGAACCTATTTGTTACAATTGTATTCATGTAGTTTTCCCGTTTTCCTACACAAATATAAATTATTTATCAACTATTCAAATCTAAATATCAATATTATTTACATTAAAATAAATTTACATGTAAAAACTTAGCTATTTGCAGCGGCTGAAATAATTTGCAAGAAATCAGATGACAATAAGCTGGCACCCCCTACTAAACCGCCATCGACATCGGGCATGGCGAATAAAGAAGCGGCATTTGCAGCATTTACACTACCACCATAAAGAATAATTAATTTTTGACCAACTTCATCCCCATATTTATTTGAAAGGAACTGTCGAATAGCCACATGCATTTCCTGCGCTTGTTCTGCACTTGCTGTGCGACCAGTACCAATGGCCCAGATAGGTTCATAAGCAAAAACAATATTGGAAACCTGAGTTGCATCGAGGTGAAAGATACTCTCTTCCAATTGATTTGTAACGAAGCTATTCTGTGTATTTTGTTCTCTTATGGAAAGAGGTTCTCCACAGCAAAAAATGGGTGTTAAGCCATGACTAAGAACTTTAGAAACTTTTTCTCCCAGCCATTTATTTGATTCATTAAAATATTCTCTGCGTTCCGAATGACCGAGCACCACTTGAGAAATATCCATGCTTTTCAACATCGCGGCTGAAATTTCACCTGTAAAAGCACCTTTATCTTCCGCATGACAATTTTGTGCAGCCAATTTGACCAGACCATTTTTGTTGACAATTGATTTTAAGGCATCCAAATATACTGAAGGGACACATAAAGTAACGGAAGTCCCATTTAAAGCAGGTAAATAATCCACCAGTTCATTGGTTAATTTTAGTGCGCTGGAATAATCGAGATTCATTTTCCAGTTACCAGCAACCCATTTATTTCTTTTTGCCATAGAACATACCTTTTGATAGTGATAAAACTTTTTTTTCGATGTGCGAAGGTAATGGGGAAAGAATATAAAAACAAAACTAATTTTACAAAAACAAAATCAATTAGATGGAATTTGGAAAGGTAGCCCAATTGGATAATATTTTGTGGAATATACCCCCTGAACCAATGACAGGCCTTCCAGCAAATCCGAATCCTATGGCGTTACATATAGGAACAACGGGATGGGGCGAAAAGGAATGGGTTGGAAATTTATATCCAAAAGGCACCAAAGCGGCAGAATTTCTACAAAAATATTCAGAAGTATTTGACACTTTAGAAATGAACACCACGCACTATCAGATTCCGGATCAGATAAAAATAAATCGATGGTATGAAAACAGTGAAGCAGACTTCAAGTTTTGTCCAAAAATTCCAAGAGCGATAAGTCACCATAAAAATTTAGGTATAGGAACTGGCATTATAAATTTATTTTGTCAATCTATCCAAGGATTGGGAGAAAAATTAGGTCCATGTTTTCTTCAACTACCCCCTTATTTTAATCCAAATCAATCGACTATTTTAGAACAATTTTTCAAGGAATGGCCAAAGGAAATAGTCTTACATATAGAATTTAGACAGGAGGAATGGTTTTTATCTCCTGTTAAGGAAAGGATAAGTTCCTTATTAATTGCCAATAAAAAAGGCATTGTGATGACAGACGTTGCGGGAAGAAGAGATGTTTTAAACATAGCAGCAACGAATGAAATTGTTCTTATCAGATTTGTTGGAAATCTCGGACATGAAACAGATAAGGAGAGAATAAAACAATGGGTGAGCACCTTGTCTGAATGGGCCTCATTTGGTATAAAAGAGGTATTCTTTTTCCTTCATCAACCTAACCCTAAGGCCATACTCCCGATGTATCAATTTATAAAATCGCTTCAAGAGGCAAATAAAAGATTGGAAAACAATAGAAAAGTAAACTTTGATAAGGAGGAATCAACTGGAAATCAGTTAAAATTATTTTAATGATAAATTAATTTAAAAGCACCTAAAAATACTTGTTTAACGTTTATATTAGCAAAAATTACAAAAGTGAATACACATCTATTTAAACCAATACAGGAGTTATTAGAAACAGAATCGGGCATTCCATTCATTCACAGAGATATTAGCTGGTTAAGTTTTAATTATAGGGTATTGCAAGAAGCGATGGATTTATCGGTTCCATTATTTGAAAGAATCAAATTTTTAGCCATATATAGTTCAAATCTCGATGAATTTTTCAAGGTAAGAATGGCTTATCATCGTTATCTGGTAAGAGCTGGAAAAAAAGCAAAAAGAGATTTAGAACATGACCCTAAAGTTACCATCAAAGAAATAAGGCGCATTGTAAATCTGCAACAAGAGGCCTTCAGTCATGTGTTTTTGGAACGAATAGTACCTGAATTAAAAAAGAATAATATTCATTTACGAAGGAGGTTAGATTTAAATAGCAAGCAAAGAGATTTTGTAGAGCATTTTTTTCATGATCACATGTTACCGTTTGTACAACCTGTATTACTTGTTGGTGAAAAAGTTAGGCCATTTTTAAATAATGCGGCATTGTATCTTACCTTACAAATGAAGCCCATTCATCATTTAGAAGGGGATGATGAATATGCCTTAGTTAAAATACCATCAGATCATTTACCCAGATTCATTGAATTACCTTCCTCTTCAGGAAAGCATGAATTAATCATGTTAGATGATATTGTTAGACATTCTGTATCGTGGATGTTTCCAGGATATGCCATCGTTGATACCTTTTCAGTAAAATTGACCCGTGATGCGGAATTATATATTGACGATGAATATTCAGGTGATTTGATACAAAAAATTAAAGAGAGTTTATCTAAAAGACAAGTTGGCCCCGCATCTCGATTTGTTTTCGACAGAGAAATGCCACCTCAAATGTTTGAATTTTTATGCAAGGTATTTGAGCTTGAAAAAAATGATACCCTAAGAGAGGGCAGATATCACAACAATTTCGATTTTTTCAAATTCCCAGATTTTGGTTTAGTGCATTTGAAAAACAATGCTTTACCCCCTATTTCTTATCCATTGATAGAAAAAAGTTCAAATATTTTTGATTCCATAAAAAGCAGAGACCATTTACTGCATTATCCATATCAATCTTATGAATCTGTCATACATTTTTTTGAAGCAGCAGCTATTGACCCAGCAGTAACCCATATAAAAATCACTCATTACCGTGTAGCTAAAAATTCGAGAATTATGCAGGCTTTATCAGCAGCGGTAGCTGCGGGAAAGCAAGTTTCGGTATTTATAGAAGTAAAAGCTCGGTTTGATGAGGAGGCCAATCTGAATTGGGGAGAAAAATTAGAAAAACAAGGCGTAACGGTTCATTATAGTTTTCCGGGTCTTAAAGTACATGCTAAAATAGCGCTGGTAAGAAGGCAAGAAGGTGATACGGCAAAACTTTATGCCTATACTGCAACAGGTAATTTCCATGAAGAAACCGCACGCACCTACAGTGATTTCGGATTATTTACGGCAGATGAAAGATTAACAAAAGAACTTGCCAGAATATTCTCTTATTTAGAAACTGCCAAACCACCCCAACAAGAATTTCAGCATATTTTAGTTGGGAAATTTAATTTGAGAGAAAAGCTTGAACAATTTATTGAAGAGGAGATTGAAGCGGCCAAGAGAGGTGAAGAAGCGCAGATCATATTAAAGTTAAACAGCATTCAGGACATTTCTATGATAACAAAATTATATGAAGCGTCCCAATTTGGAGTAAAGATAAAATTAATTGTCAGGGGCATCTGTTGTTTAGTACCCGGAGTGCCAGGATTGAGTCAAAATATAGAAGCTATAAGCATTGTAGATCGTTTTTTAGAACATGCGCGCGTATTTATTTTCCATCGTGGGGGTAAGGAAGCTGTGTTTTTATCTTCTGCCGACTGGATGTTACGAAATTTAAGCCATAGGATAGAAACGGCCATACCAATATATAACGATGCACTAAAGAAGGAAATAATTAATTATCTAAAAATACAACTAAATGATAATGTGAAGGCAAGGATCATTGACATCAACTTTTTGAATGAGTATAGAAAAACGGAAAGTGATTTAAGCATAAGATCTCAATTGGAAGCCTATTATTATGCGCGAAGAAATACGGAAAATTTGCAATAATTTTTTCCACAAAAGTTTTTGCAGGTCAAAAAATGTTTTATATTTGCACTCTCTTTTAATAAAAGTTGTTCTAACTAAGTCGCGGATGTAGCTCAGTTGGTAGAGCGCAACCTTGCCAAGGTTGAGGTCGCAGGTTCGAATCTTGTCATCCGCTCGAATTTTTTCTTCTGCCCAGATGGTGGAATAGGTAGACACGCAGGACTTAAAATCCTGTGGCCATAACGGCCGTGCGGGTTCGATTCCCGCTCTGGGTACAAATTAGAAAGGCTATCTTCGGGTAGCCTTTTTTTTTGTTATGAAGATGGCGGAGTCTGGCCCCCTGTATGATTATACGAAAGAATCCATCTGTCAATAAATATTTCCTCCAGAACGAAAGCTTTCTCTGTAATCCTGTAAATCCTTGATTTAAAACCGAGAGTTAAGAGTAAATTTAAGATAAAAAATCTGTCAGATAGAAGACGATGTATGCATCGTCTCAGCCGGAAACGTATTTATGAATTTAAATCCTTAATATAATCTTTAGGTAATTTTCCAGTTACTAGCTTAAAACTTTGAATAAAAGTAGCATAAGATTTAAAACCGCTTTCTTTTCCTAAACTCTCAATGGTTTTAGCATAAACTTTTTCACTATTTATTAAACTCAATGCGTGCACAACTATCAATCGACTGCGCCATTCAATATATTTTTATTCATTGATATTATTGAAAAAATAAGTGACATGATGTTGAGGTAAATCGATATCCTTTGATAAACTAAAGGTACTTGAATCAAGGTCCAAATATTTTTTTTCCTCTATCCAGTAGCTAAGTAACAATTTGATTTTTTCAATATATTCCAAATCAAAGGAAATATTTTCTACTTTATCTTTTACCGAAGATAAAATTTCATTGCCCTTAATGATCAATGATGTTCTTTCAGCAGGTATGCTATATAATATCTGTGGGAATAATATTAAACCAAAAACTAACAAAAAAATGCCCATAAAAACGAGAGATATCATGAAATTCCAATCATACTGAAAAGTAATTCTATTCTTAGCATTTAGGAAATTTAGAACAATTATGAATGAAGAAACACCTAAAAATGAAATGACACCAGTAAAAAAATAAAGCCAGTTATTAACCGTTTTCATCTGATTAGGGCTTTCTTGCACCGAGGATTTTGTAAATCTAGGTTTAAGAATCAAATACCAGATGGCTAGTAGGTAGAGTAAAAAATGAAGTGCCCTTAATTTAAAATTTAATATTATTGGCAAGAAATTATTAACTTTCGAATGAGTTAAATTTATCCAGTAATGATTAATTATTTCATCTGCAATATTTAATTTGCCATCCCAACTTATAAAAATAAAAGGAAATCTACCAATTAATATAATGGCAAATAAAATAAAATGTAACCAATCATATTTAGCAAAATGAATATTATTCTTTAATATGGATCTTACATAAAAAAATGCCAACGGACCTAATAAATAAAAGGTAGAATTAATTGGAATACATAAAAGAAAGGCAAGAATGGTTTTAGAATTATTATAAAAATAAAAATAATTATTGAGAATGATTAAATTAAATAAGAACAAAAACATGGCTAAATAAATATTCGCAGATTTATAACCTTTGTTATATGTCAATAAAAGAACAGCAATGCCAAAAGATAAAACACTTAACAAAAGCATAAATAATTGATTTATAAAAAAAAATGATGATATAAATAAATTATATCAATAAAAGTTGCAATTTCAAACCACTGAAAGAGCATAAAATTTGTTGTAGTTAATAAGTTTTTTTTTAAACCTTCTTAACATACTTAAAATATTATATTCCAATTATTTACGTAATTTCAAAAACTCCTTTTTTATATTCAAATGTTAGCATTTATTTTTCGACAAAAACCCAAACAGAAAAATAAAAATTTTCCTGTTTGGGTTTTCAAATCCTTTGCATTGGATTTGAATGATTAAAACATCATAACATTTCAGTAAAAAAATTGGTTACTTCAAAAATCACTGGAATTCCTTCCGCAAACCAAATCAGGAAATTGTCAATTAGTCAATCCCTGAGGCAGAGAACGGAGGAGCCGAACGACTTACTGTGGTAGTACCTAATCACATTACCACTGTTTTCATTCAGGTAGCGGAACCAGGCGAGGCTGCTGTTGTGCTCAGTAGTACTCCAGTAGATAGCGAGGATATTAATATAGATAAAACTACCGTCGCTTTTGCGATAACCACCTGGGAGAGCGGAAAAGCCGCTTGTATTAGTTCCGGGACTTGGTCTAATAGCAACATTCCATAGGGTTGAAGTATCTTTCATTACAGTCCCTGCTGTTTCTACCCCTCCAAGATAAGTAGTCAGAGTGTCCTATTCTGTGTTAGTTGGAACGTGCCAGCCTGTAGGGTAGATGTTCTTATATGTTGTACTTCCTGCTGTTGCAATACCTTTAGAAGCATACCAATTGTATAGATAACCATAAGTTGCAAGTTTAGAAGGGCTTGCCAAACTATCATTTGCATAAATGGTATGTGCACCTTAATCAAGTACAGACCATGTTTCACTCGTGGTCCCTCCACTTCCTCCTGAGTTATTAAACCTTATTTCTGTGCCATCATTATATCTTCTTACTGTTAAATTCTCCTTTGTCCAACACTGGGTACCAATCGAAACCGTATTATAGGAATTGCCATTCATGTCAGAAACGGTGCTTGTGCCGCAAGTAAATGAAGGCGAAGTCAAACACGGAACTCCGGTACAATTCTCCAAGGCCGCCTTCTTCCAGCGAACTTTAAGCTCTTACAGATTGTACAATGCATTCCTTTTGATTTCCAATGGCTTAATTTCTTTCGTGATAGTTCCCGCCCATTGGTATTTCCCCATTCGAGTTGGCTTGCGACATACCTAACAAAGGGAGCATTAAGAGTAGTAAAATCTTTAGCATCATATTATGACTTTTTAAATTTGGAATATTAAAAAATCTCCAAACAATCAAATGATGCGAGAAACATTAGGTCAACAAATCCCTTTAAATTCTGAGAATTTAAAGGGATTTGTTCAAAATAGCCCCCCAGAAAGGGTGTATAGGAAAAATGTCAGGCTTTTTTTGAAAATAAAAGATTGTTTAGCTGGTGAAATGTAGGCTATTTGTCAACGATTAAATGGGTAATTGATGAAAAAAGGGGTGAGAGAACAAGATAATATCTCAAACAAGAAAAGGCTTTTGTCTGAACTGTGATTTTTTTGATTTTTATGATTACTCTGATACCATATTGGATTTTATTAAATGGAAACCTGTCGGGGAGAAGATGATAATTGCAACGCATCGGCGATCCTAATTAAAAAACAGGGATTTGGGGTAATTATTACATTGAACCTGTCGTAAAATAGACGATGCATGCATCGTCTCTACAATCCTATTTTAAAAACAAAGATTTAGTAATTATTACATTGGAACCTATCGGGAAGAAGATGATAATTACAACGCATCAGAGATCCTAATTAAAAAACAGGGATTTGGTAATTATGACATTGAACCTGTCGTAAAATAGACGATGCGTGCATTTTATAAATAGACGATGCGTGCATCGTCTCTACGGGGTGGTTTTTATTCCGTTTTTTACATTTAAAAGGGTGCGGATGGTATGATAATTCCCTTTCCAGATGTTGGATTTACGACCAAATTTTGCTTGGGGGTCTTTGTCCAAAGAACTGGAGTACCAATCGCCATTTTCCCAGTCAATCAAATATTTTTTTATGAAATCCCATTGTTCAACAAACAATTTTCGATAATTCATTGGATCATTGGGATATAATTGATGAAAATACCATAAGGTATTTAAGGTTTCAGATTGTGCCCACCAATTTTTAGTATCTTTTATAATCCCTGGAGAATCATTTAATTTATAATAATACCCCGCATCATAAACGCCTGCCGTTTTATTATCCCATCCCCATTTTAATCCATGATCCACCATTTTTTTACCCATATCCAAGGTTTTTTGATGCTCCTTTTTCAATAATTCATCTTTAGGTTCCTTATCCATTAATTTCAACGATGCATCCATCAACAAATAAGCCGTTTCAATGTCGTGTCCATAAGAAACATGATCAAGATTCCATCTTTTCTGTTGAACTTCCGGCAGAGAATCTCTTAAGGAGAATGGCGTAAAATCATTCGCAAAGAATAATTGTAAATATCCCTTTTCATGGGTCATTTTATCTCTGATCAGATATATGATTTCAGACAAACGCTTTTTCACTAAGGGGTCTGGCCAAACAGCATATAGTTGAGTAAATGCTTCCATCAGATGAATAGAACTATTTTGATCTTTAGGCGGCACCCCACCCCAGCCTGTTTTAATGGCCTTTCCTTCCTCAGTTAAGAACTGGTAATATCCACCGTAAACGGGATCATAACTATTATTTTCCAGCCAAAAGAAAACCTTTTTTGCAAATGCTAACACCTCTTCTTCTTTCGTTGCCTCATATAAGGTAGCCAGTGCATATAATCCAAAAGCATTACCATAAGCATTTTTCAAAATAATACCTGCATCCTTTTCTTTCACTGGCACCCCATTTCTTTCAACCAAATTATAAAAACCACCATGAACACGATCCCACATGACATCTTTTAAAAATACATAACCATGTTTGGCATAAGTTGTATGAACATCTTCCTTAGTTAACATCATTAGCTGAGCACAGGACCAAACATGCCTTGCCTGAGTAACAATCATCTTTTGTTGAGACCCCTCTGGTTTCCAGTCATAAGTGAAATCACTAAAGTAACCCCCTTTTTCATTATCTATGACACCAGGATACCATACGGGAAGCATATTTTCGAATAATAATTTATCCATTTCCTTATCTACTCCTTTCCAATAAGTATCCTTTGAAACCTGAGCAGATAAGGGCAATATTGCCATGTAAAAAAGACAACAAAAAATTAATTTCCGGAACATATTACGCTCATTTTAAACGGTTGTATTAAAACCCTACGGTGAAATTTAAAGAAGGAATCACAGGCAACTGATTCACCCGCTGATTAGAAATTCGTTCTAAATAAAAGACATTCTGCCTGTTATACACGTTGGTTACAGCAAATGCAGATTCAATATAAGCAAATTTATTCAATTTATACATGTATTGAATACTGAGATCTAAACGGTGGTAATAAGATAATCTTCCGCCATTTATTTTATCCGCAAGCAGTGTTCCTAAAGGATAATTTCCTCTAACGATATCCGTTTGCAACAAATCAGTTAGTTTGTTATCTTCGAAAAATCCTTGCGTTTGTGTAAAAGGAAATCCTGATCCGACATACCAATGTGCCGCCCATTTCCATTGTTTTGTTTTACCGGATAAATAGGAAAATAAAAAGTTTAAGCTATGCCTACGATCAAAAATTGTCGGAAATCGAACCATATTACTGGTTTCATATACCGAAGCTAAGGAATAGGACAAGCCTATGTCAAACGAAGATGGTTTATAGGCAAAGGAAAAATCTAATCCCATGGCACTCCCCTCTTCCACCAAAAAATCAGGATCTGTCGCCTTTCTTTTATTCCTGTTTAGGGAAATCAGCTGGTTAAACCTTTTTTGATACCCTTCCACAGAGACGGAAAATAATTTAAATGGCTCCCATTCAAAACCAGCTACTAGATGATTTGCCTTCTGAAGTCTTGATTTTACAGGAACATTTGAATCTCCCCGATATAGTGTCGTTTCAGGCCCTACTAAAAAACCAGAGAAAAGTTGAACTACATCCTGATTATTTGCCAGACTAATTAAATTTTGAGAATATAATCCACCTCCCATTTTAAGTCTGAAATTGTCTGACCAAAGATATTTTAAACCAACTCTGGGTTCAGGGGAGAACTGACCTTGCGAGGCATAATAATGCATACGAAACCCGGGTTGCAGAATAAATTTATTGACTTGGTATTTAAATCTGACGAATGCAGCCATTTCCGTGGTGAAATCATTTTGACTTATTGTCAAATTAAAAGGATTTTCAAATTGAAACCCGGTATTTAAACTGATTAATTCTAAACCATACTCTAAAGCTGTCCGTTTTGTAACCTGCATAAAGTCAAGTCTTGCCGTGTATGATTCCAGAGAACTGGTTCTTGGCCCAATATTTTTTTCCTTCAAGGAAAGATTGTATCTGCTATAACCAATATTTCCTTCAATTCTTACGGGTGATTGTAGAGGTGATAATAAAAAATACATTCCTCCGCCAAAGGTTTCCCATTTTTGACTGGCAATATTGGGCAATTTAAATTGATCGGTGAAGGAAAAACCAAACAGATTTACCTTACTTCCATTTTCACCCATGAATGAAATCTTACCATATAAATCCTGATATTGATAAGGCAATCCGAGTTCTTTAAAAGAAGAAAGAGCCGTATCATTTTTCGCAAAAGAATAAAAATTTGAATCTACTGCATACCGATAAAGGTGGGGAGAAGTTTTGTCTAGCCATCCATATTTTCCCGTAACCAGAAATGAAATTGCCGTTCCATTTTCCTTTTTAAGAGGTTTTATGGGACCTTCTATCAATATTTTTCCTTGAAATGGACTTATTGAAGCCAATCCAGAAATCCTGTTTTTATTACCCTCTCTGGTTTTTATATCCATTACAGCTGAAATTCTCCCGCCATGCTCCGCATTAAAACCTGCACTTAGCACATCAACGGAACGAATAATTTCGGTTTCAAAAACGGAAAAAAGACCAATGGAATGAAAAGGATTATAAATCAGCTGTCCATCGAGCAACACTCTGTTTTGGACTGGAGAACCACCACGGATAAATATTTGTCCTCCCTGATCTCCCGAAAGCACTACCCCAGGTAAAGCTGTCAGGTATTGAGCAATGTCAGATTCTCCGCCAATAGATGGCAAGGATTTTATTTTTTCTCTACTTAATTGAATCTGCCCAATTTGAATCTCTGTGCGTGCTCTCTCTTTGGAAGCAGAAATATCAACGGTTTGTAATTCAATAGTAGATTTATTTAAATAAACAAGTTGATATTTTATTTTATTGGGTATGATGACAAATTCAACAATAGTATCAATATAACCAAGATAGGATACCAGAATTTTTTGCTTACCAGAAGGAACCTCACTGAGTTGAAAAAAACCGTCTATATCTGAAATCACGCCGGCATCTGAATTAAGAAGCTGGACGGAAGCAAAAGGAATGGGATCACCTGATTCAGCATCATAAATATGACCTCTCAGTGTGCCTGTTTGACCATTTGCCCAAAAGGCAAAAAGAATAAATACAAAAAAAGTACCCGTAATTCTCATTCTTTTCCCTGCTGAAAATTTTAAATTAATCTTTCCAAATACCGCCGCCATGTCTTATAATATTTATTTCCTCTTCAGAACAATCTACCAAAGTTGAGGGCGTATTTCCTCCCAATCCACCATCGATAATTAAATCTACTTTATATTGAAAATCCTTTTTTATATCCTCCGGATCAACATAATACTCTTGAAATTCATCCGTTTCGGAATGTAATGAGGTAGTTAAAAGGGGGCTATCGAGTTTATTCAATATTGCCAGTGCAATAGGATTATCAGGAAAACGAATACCAATGGTTTTTCTCTTCTTTTCGAATAACTTCGGAATGGCTGCACTTGCCGGTAAAATGAAAGTAAATGGTCCTGGTGTATTCTTTTTGATTGCTCTAAATACGGCATTTGAAATAGGCGAAAGAAAAAAAGATGCCTGGCTCATATCCATACAAGCTAAGGAAAAAAGAGCATCTCTGGCATCAATTTTCCTTATGTTACATAATTTTTCAATTGCTTTAGGATTTCTTAAATCACAGGCAATAGCATAAACAGAGTCCGTAGGATAAATGATCACACCATTTTTTTTCAGACAATTTACTACTTGTTCTATTTTCCGAATTTCAGGATTTTGCGGATGTATACTTAGAAACATATCAAAAAATTTAACCTAAAGGTAGCTAAATAAAGCATCTCACCTTATAATAACTACTTTTCCAAGCCAGGAAAAATCTTTATTCAACCATTTAAGCTGATAAATTCCTTGTGAAAGTTCAGAAAAATCCAGATTTAATGTTTTGTTGGCAGGCCAACCTTCTTTATAAATGTGTTTTTGAATACATTGTCCTTTCGCGTCATAAATTTCAAAAATGGCAGGACCTACAAAATCAATCTGTGGTTGTATCTGCACATAATGGGCACTTGGATTGGGAAATACACGCACGCTTTTGTTATCCAGGATATTAAGAACCGGCGTACTTGTTCCAGCTAATCTGGAAATCATAGAGATACCACCATTTGTAAATTTATCCGTAGAAATGACTAATCCCTGGGTACCTATGGGAGCAAATTCGGATTGAGCGGACAGTACTTTTTTCGTTTTAACCTGTAAAACTTTGATTATAAAAGATTCCCCGACACTAAGTCCTTCTTTTACATTTGTGGTTAACAAATCATCACCATAAATCTTGAATTGAGTAAATGAACCAGTCCATGCACCATAACCTGCAGCAAATTCTTTGTCCTGATATTTGTAAAAAACGCCAATGAAATCGCCGATAGCCAATGGTTGACCATCCATATTTGATATCAGTTGAGTTGGTAAAATAATCGTATGAAAAATATTTGAAGATTTCACCTGCCAGTTAGCAGGAAGTTGTAATTTTTTACCTTTCTGGCGTATAAAAACAGTTTTTACTGAATCAGCCTGAATGCTTTTGATTTGTACCTTACCCATTCGATCTTGCATCACCTGATTTTCAGTGACCGAAATCAATAAATTGTAATTTCCTGCCCCGTTAAAAGTATTCACACTAAACCAATCTGAATCTTTAATAACGGACCACGCGGTATTACCACCTATTTTAACTATGGACTGTGTTGCAGAAGAATCGAGAAGAATGGAATCGGGAAGAACATTAAAGACAGGACTTACCCCAGTTTGAGAAATTTCAATAGAAATTGAAGCATCACTATTACCAGTAAAAGTAATTTTCCCCTTACGCGGAATAGCAGAATAATTTGAATCACAAGTAACTGTTATAGATTTACTTAGCTCACCGAAAGAAGGATCAACAGATAGGAAACTACCTGATTCCGCCAGAGCCCAGGAAGTATTTGAGCTAATTTGAAATGTTTTTTTACCGCCAGATGCACTAAAAGCGAGGTTGGCAGGGGTTGCTGAAAATATTTCTTCTGCCCCACTTTGGGAAATAGTGATACTTCTGTTTGTTAAACCAAAACCAGAAACCCCAATAGTGTAAGATTGCAGAGATGTTGCAAAATTGCTATCACAAACAACTTTAACTACTCCATTATTAATCCCACTTTGTGGTATAAACTTTAAATTTGGAAAAGTATCAATGATATTCCAACTAGTATTTGACGTAATATTAAACGTTTTTTCACCTCCGGTCGAAGGAAAAAGAAGACTTAAAGGACTTAATGTCATTGTAGCCGTTGCCCCACTCTGCGTAACAGGTATAGATATTGTTGGAACACCATTTCCTGCAATATACATGACAGTATTTCTAGATAAAGCAGACGTATTTGCATTACAAGTAATGGTTAGGGTCGCATTATTTGACCCTGTTGCCACATTGGAGGAAAGATAAGCTGCAGAATCAGAAATAGTCCAAGGAATATTTGACGTAATAGTGAGCGTTTTGGTGCCTGCTACTGACGTAAATGCTAAATTTAAGGGATTCACAACCAATCGCGGTTGTTCTCCATTTTGATTCACCGTGACTGTTTGAGCTGAAACACCAATACCTGTTATCGTTATCTGTCCTGTTTTTGACATCGTGGTAGTATTTGGTGTACAGGTTACCCAAACGGTATCGACATTACTTCCGGTTGTTTTATTTAATGATATATGGGTTAAAGATTCTGCAACGGTCCAGTTCGTATTTGAATTTATTAGAAAAAAAAGCTTTCCACCTACCTCGCTAAAATCTAGCGTTTTAGGTGAAATTGTCATAAATCCTACTACCCCAGTTTGAGAAATATTAATTAATTTAGAAACAGCACCTTTGCCTAAAATGGTAATCACCCCAGTTCTTGTAACTGCAGAGAAATTTGAATCACAGGTAATATTAATTCCCCCATTATTAATGCCTGTTAAAGAATCTACCCTTATAAAAGAAAGATTTTCTTGAACTTCCCAGCTAGTATTTGACGTAATCAATCCTTTTTGGGTACCCCCAGAGGAATTAAAAGTCATTGTGGCTGGAGTGACATTTAATAAGGTAGTTGCACCTGTCTGGGAAATATTAATTATCTGAGTATCTAAACCCACAGCGGCAACTTTGATAATACCTGACCTGGAAGTTGATGAAGTATTAGACTGACAAGTAACCGTAATATTCACATTATTTGTTCCAATCGATTGATTAACAGATAAATAAGATAGGTTCTCAATAATTGTCCAAGAAGTATTTGAAGAAATAGACAGACTTTGATTTCCTCCAGATTGATCAAAAATTAGCTCTTTGGGTGAAACTAAAAGTTGTGGAGCGGCCGCATTTTGAGTAATATTTATCGTTTTAGTTGGAACACCCGTACCAGAAAGCGTAATGGTTCCTGTTCTTTTTAAAGAAGAAGTATTTGGCTGACAGATGACCTCAACCGTTTTATTATTCGATCCAGACGTGGCATTTAAGGATAAAAAAGTAAGGGATTCCGTTAAATTCCATGTCATATTTGATTCTATGAAAATGGATTGAATACCTCCTGTGTCTTGAAAAGTAATTGCAGAAGGTGTCACATCTAATACTGGACTTAATCCAGCTTGCGTAACAGTAATCGTTTTAGAAGTAGCTCCTGTTCCAGCAATTGTTATAATTCCTGTTCTGGCTACCGTCGATGTATTTGGATCACAATTTATGGTAATAGAACCATTATTTGTACCCGTCGCAGGACTTACCGAAAGGTAAGACAATGATTCTGAAGCAGTCCATGCGGTATTTGAAGTAATATCTATAACTTGTATTCCACCTGATGAAGTGAATGAAACCGTTGAACTGGAGAGGGAGATATTAGTTAAATCTTCTGTTATAGTTAAAGGAAGGGCTGCCTGAACATGAGAATCACCTCCAGTACCATTACTACCATTTACAGCTAAACCAGCGCTATAAAACCTGACACTGCCTGTTCCGACCAATGGAGCAGTCCAAGGAATAACAAAAGTACCTGAAGACCTGGTTGAAGATTGTTCTACATAAACCCTGTTATCAAGGGTTACTTTATTAAAACCTGCGGGTGCATTGCCAAAAGTACCTCCTTGCAAATTATTATTTCCTGAAAGAGAAACCAATTGAAAACCATATCCTCTTGGGTTATTTCCGGCTACAATAGTTACCCGAACCTGATATAATTTACCTGGGGAATATTTACTTACGACCGTATTATTATCTAATAATTCAGCTGAAATAACTGGAGAATAATTTCCTCCACTATGACAGGAACCACAACTTCCAACACCCAGCGGTGAACTTGTTCTATCTACATTTTGAACTGCAGCCGCTCCTCCGGAGTTTGACAATAAAAACCAGGCAAATCCAATAGGAATAAGGAAAAAAAATATTTTATTCATCTGCCAAAGTGAAATTTAAAATTGATTTTCCTTTTGGAAATCATAGTGGAATGATATTACAAACCTTTAACATTCATATCTAAGGTAAAAAGTCCATCCATGGCAGTAATAAAAAGGGTCGATTTATCAGAACCACCAAAACAAACATTAGCTGTCCATCTGGCACTTACCGGAATATGAGCGATTTTGACTCCCTTTTTATTAAAAACAGTCACCCCATCGCCAGTCAGATAAACATTTCCTTTTTGGTCAAGGGTCATGCCATCAGAACCCATTTCCGCAAATAATTTTTTATCAATCAATTGATTATTTTTGTTAATTCGGTAGGAATAGGTTTTCTTGCCTCCAATGTCAGCCACATAAAGTAACTTTCCATTGGCTGAACCCACTATTCCATTTGGTTTTACGAGGGTAGTTTCAACTCTTTCTACCTTTTTTCCATCCTGGGACATAAAATAAACATGTTCCCCATCTTGTTGTCTGTCAGGGTTCCTTGTCCAATAATTTCTTTTATATAGCGGGTCGGTAAAGAAAATACCGCCATTTGGATGAACCCACAAATCATTTGGTCCATTCAATTTTTTTCCATCGTACAAATCAAGCAGAACCTTATGTTTCCCATCGGGAGAGAAAGACCAAATCTGATTATCCATATCGGCGCAAGCAAGTAAATTTCCATTGCTATCAAAATAGAGGCCATTGGCTCTACCCGAATCATCTGAAAAAATACTTAATTGTCCTGAGTTAGCAGACCATTTAACAATCGTGTTATTGGGTTGGTCAGTAAAAAACACATTCCCATTTATATCAACGGCTGGCCCCTCGGTAAAAATAAAGCCACTGCCAATTTTAATGAGTTTAGCCTCTTTTTTAATTATTAAGGAATTATCCAATATTTGGCCAAAGGAAAAATTCAAAAAAAGCATACTGATTAAAAAAAAGAAAGGAGTTCGTTTATCCATGTTCGAAATTTTAATCAATATAGCATAAAATTATGGCTTAAAAAACATCTGATAACGGATCTTTAAAAGATATACCATTTTCTAGAGGATCTCTGGACAATAAATTGAATTCTACCAAAGCATGAATAATCAACTCCATTAAAATATACTGCTGATCATCTTCTTTATTTCCGTATTTATCTGCCAGTTTTTTAAGCCCAGCCACTTTTTCTAATCTTGAGAAATATTCCTTTTCAGGCAGATCCAATGGCAGTTCCAAGGTGTTTGCATCCGAAAAATAAGCTTTTAGGGTGCCATAAGGATCCCGCTCATTTCCTTTAGAAAGAGCATCAGGATTTGGGAAAATTTTCAAGAAATAATTTTTTATGGCTTTTCCAAAAAGGGACATAGCGACCGCCTGAGGACCCTCTTGTTCTCCTTCGTAAACAAGTTCAATTTTCCCAGTAATGGCAGGGATGATTCCCCAGAAATCACTAATTCTAGCCTTTCCGGAAGATTCATTATTTAACAACATCCTTCTTTCAACCGTACTTACCAAATTTTCATACGCACTGATAGACAAACGGGCCGAAACACCACTTTTTGCATCAACAAACTCACTTTCCCTTGCTTGAAACGCGATATCCTCTAATAAATAGGTTAAAATTTCAGGAACCTGGATAGACGATGATTGATCTTGCGTAATCTTAGCTTCTGCCAGAGTAATTTGTCTGGCTATTTCAATTGTTTTTGGATAATGAGTAAGAATTTGACTTTGTATTCTATCTTTAAGAGGCGTAATAATACTTCCCCTATTGGTATAATCCTCTGGATTTGCTGTGAAAACAAATGAAATATCAAGAGGAAGTCTTAGTTTAAATCCCCTGATTTGAATGTCCCCTTCTTGTAAAATATTAAACAGAGCAACTTGAATACGCGGTTGCAAATCGGGTAATTCATTGATAACAAATATACAACGATGTGAACGAGGTATTAATCCAAAATGAATAACTCTTTCGTCCGCATAAGGAAGTTTTAAATTTGCAGCTTTAATCGGATCGACATCACCAATTAAATCGGCGATACTAACGTCAGGCGTAGCCAATTTTTCGACGTATCTATCGCTGCGATGCAGCCAGGTAACAGGCGTTTCATCTCCCATTTCAGCCACTAAATCTCTTGCAAATCTGGAAAGCGGTTGCATTGGATCGTCATTTAACTCACTTCCAGCAACGATAGGAATATATTCATCTAACAAATTGACTAACAAACGCGCCATTCTGGTCTTCGCCTGCCCTCTTAATCCTAAAAATAAGACATGGTGTCTGGAAAGAATAGCTCTCTCCAGATCAGGAATAACCGTATTTTCAAAACCAAGGATTCCAGCAAGGATAGGTTCACCCTTTTGCAACCTTGATCTAAGATTTCTGCGTAATTCATCCTTTATAGAAATAGGTTGATACCCTGTAGATTTTAGTTGCCCTAAATTGGAAGCCCTCATGATTTACATTTTTTTAGGAAACATTGAAAAATGAAATTAGTTTATGATTTTCCCTATGTTTAATATTTATATAACACGAGGAAAGTATATTTATGTAGAAAATACCCGATATTGTTTTGATTAATTATTTCAAATTACAAACGATGAAATATTGTCTTCTTTTTTGTTTCATAATATCTTTTGGTTCTATTTTCAAAGCTAATGGTCAATCCGTAGGGCCTGAAAATGGTACCCTGATCATAGTGGGAGGTGGGAAATTATCCGATACTATTCTATTGGCTTTCATAGAAGCCTCAGGAGGCAATGAAGCACCCATTTTAGTCATACCAACCGCTGT